>Ga0326512_10000063_pt1 | contig 89220 bp, 112 predicted proteins | sample 1_2617_0518_D_FD_203652 | JGI IMG/M metagenome (GOLD analysis project Ga0326512, IMG submission 203652) | Bovine rumen microbial communities from UC Davis, California, United States - 1_2617_0518 | ecosystem: Host-associated > Mammals > Digestive system > Stomach > Rumen | place: USA...
TTCTTGATTTTCTATCCAAAACCACCAAGGCAACAGAACACAAAAAAAGACCTATGAAACATTTAATTTCATAGGTCTGAAAGAAAGGTAAAAGCCCTGTTTATTCTTTTACTACCCAACAGAGAGGGTACTGAATGACTTTCTTTATTTGTACCTTGAAAGTTAAAGGCTAAACCATCTAAGAGGAGTCGGACCTCTTCGAGTTACCATAAAGATGGTTATGTAGGCTGAGATTTTTGACCTACATCCTTGACATTCCTTGTCGTTTGAAACAAGTACCACAGTGTTGTTACACTAGTCAAGAGCGTCAATAGTTTTGCGAAAACTATCAAAATCTTACTTGGAGTATTATAACTTTCCGTTCAATATATCCTTCCTTGCGAGATACACAGCTTGCGGGCTGTTAGGGTTACATCTACTTGTAATCATTTACGCTTCACCTTGCGAGTTCCACGCATCAACATATTTCAGTTGAATAAGACGCTTTTCTACTTCCAAGTCCTACACACTTTTGCTTAAATCATCTGTATTTTGTTTATACATTTAATTATTCACTGGCAATTGAATGTGTAAAAAATTTGAAGGCTGAACGATGGGGCATAGGTTTGACCATCCCTACCTTTTGAGTAAGGCAACTAGTCACCACCATTCTGTACTCCCTTACTATCGTTCGTACTCTCTGTTCACCACCTAGTTTCCACTTTAAGATGATTTCCGTTGTCAATTAAGCATTTGTTCGGTAGAACTCACACCTAAGAGTAATTAGCAATCTACGCATTTCTGCGACTTACTTTTTCTAGCACCACCTGTGATGATGCCCATCCAATCTGCTCTCTTATCAGTTGACCTTGAGAGGTAGGAAAGGATGTATGCTAATTAGTTTTCCATCGAGCTATCCGAGGAGAACCACGGTCGCCGCACACTACTTTGCCTTTTCGTATGCTTTACCCTTATCACTAAGGCTATTTTTAAAGGACATGAAACCTGCCCTTAGACTTTCAACCGAAGTTGTAAGCCTTGATAAAATAAATATATACTCCTTCGAGTTACTTTTATTATCACTACCAAACATTATTACGCTAATAGGAAGATGAATGTGAGCCAAAAGGAGCTACCTTATGGCTTTTTCACCCTGGTGTTAGACACCCAAGCCTATGCGGGACTGATATACCCGCACCTTTCACAGTTACTTTCACTTGTTTTTCTTTAATAATAACCTAATTATTAATTCAAGAAATTGGGACTTGTCATTCTGCTACTTGGAGTTCCATAGTTATGTTATACACAGATTTCTCTGTTTCACGACAAACTAGATTATTGGTTTTTCCTAAAGTTGCACCCCAGCACCACCTGTAGGCTCTTTAGGAGAGGTATCTCTTTCGAGGTACTTTTTATTGTTCTAGCCATAACCATTCTGCGCTATGCCATGATAATAAAAGTGCTACATCTTAACACTTGGTGCCTAGCCTTGTTACTCTCAGTTTCCATTGAGTAAAAGCAATTTTTTTGAAGTATCCTTCTAAAAACAACTTTATTATCTGATGTACCCTACCATAGTTGTTGGACTATGTTTATCAATAGGTTAGATATTTATTTTATCAAGGTTCACAACTTTCAATTTTTATTACATATTTATTATAACAAAAATTTTTCTGAAAGTCAAATGGGATAGTGGCGGGTGTGGGACTTGAACCCACGTCTACGGGGCATGAACCCGTCAAGGAACCACTCCTCCAACCCGCTATAGTCACCTAAACCAGATTTGCACTGATGTCTGCGCCTTGAGAGGGCGCCATCCTAACTACTAGACGATTAGGCGATTCAATTTTTATTTTAGTTTTAACATCAGCAAGGAATTTCAACCCACGAAGTTTGCTCCTTTGTTTTTATAGGTTTATCAATCAAACCTCAGAACCGAAAGCTGGAACTTACACAGCAACTTAACTGAAACGGATTTAGTTTTTTGAAGAGGAACTATTCTGTAAAACTCTTAATTACTTTACATTAATATTATAACAAAAATTTTTCTTAATTTCAAATTTCTGTTAAGAGTGACTTGACCGAGAATCGAACTCAGGTTTCCTCAGTGAGAGTGAGGCGTCTTGACCGCTTGACCACCAAGCCATGCTACCTTAACCTCGGTAGTAGAGGGGCATTGTTTTTCTTTGTTATGGGGGTGAAAAGTATAGCCTGACTGATATCCCCTACCATTTTAGAATCATTAGCTTATATAGTTTTTTAACTTCTGCTATTTACTATATAAGTTATAAGTCGGCGAAGAGGGATTCGAACCCTCAGAAGCGGGTACCTAAAGCCCGTGCGTCTGCCAGTTGCGCCATTCACCGATTCTGTAAAGACAAAAGATTTCATTCCTTTTCCCAAGTCCTGACCTACTTTTTTATCTTGGCTTTTGTTGCGCATCTCAGGAATTTCACTATCTTTGTCCTTCAAAGACTTTTCTACAAAGCGGAAATCTTTTTGAAGCCTTTTCGCGATTACTTCAAAATTTAACCTTTATCTTTTGTTTTTTCTTTACATTAATATTATAACAAAAATTTTTTTTATTTTCAAATTTGTTTTACTACTCCGCCAGGGAGTCGAACCCTGATTGATGGATTAGAAATCCATTGTTCTGTTCCATTAAACTAACGGAGTATATTTTTCTTTTTCTTTCTTTTGTTTATATATAAATTATAACAAAAATTTTTTAAAATTTCAATTTTTGTTATTTACCACCATAAAGCTCCAAACCATTCTACAAAAAGTTTAAGCCCTTCTTTTTCTTTTAACATATCTTCTTCATATCTAGTTTTATCAAATTCTCCAGTTGGAAGAAAATATTTATTAGCTACTTCAACAGATTCGATATGTAATTCAAAAGCTTTAATCATCTTATCAATGATTTCATCCCATTTTTCAGGAGTATTTGCGTCGCCATGTCCAGGGTATCCATCATTTACCTTTTTGAATAATTTAAGTCTTGGAATAGCGAATTCCGCAAAAGTACAATCTAAACTCCAAGTATCTTTAATATTCACATAACGACCATTCTTTTTAAGCCATTTCTTTCTTACTCTCTTGTTTGCCATACCCTTTCTCCTTAAAGTACACCCAGTGGGAGTCGAACCCACAAGCATTACTGCACGGGAGCTTAAATCCCGCGTGTTTTCCAGTTTCACCATGGGTGCATATATTAAAGCGGCGGGTGAGAGTCGAACTCACGCTCACGGAGTTGCAGTCCGTTGCCTTACCACTTGGCTACCGCCGCATTGAGCAGGCGATGTGGGACTCGAACCCACAACCCTCGGAATCAGAATCCGATGCTCTACCAATTAAGCTAACCGCCAATAAAAATACTCGCAGTAGGACTCGAACCTACATTAAAGGGTTCGTAGCCCTTCGTTCTATCCATTGAACTATACGAGCATAAGTAGGCGGGGTGAGACTCGAACTCACGAAGACCGAAGCCAGCGGGTTTACAGCCCGCCGCAATTGCCGCTATGCGACCCACCTATGACAGAGTGGAGCTGGAGGGAATCGAACCCTCATCACTTGAGTGCAGGTCAAGCATTCTCCCATTAAACCTACAGCCCCATGGATATAAGGATTTACGCTTGTTAAACCACCTTATATCGTTATTAGCTATTGCCTAGCCAAAGCAGCTCCTACCGGACTTGAACCGTGTATCTCAGCCTTGAAAGGGCTACATCCTTACCTTTAGACGAAGAAGCCATATAATGAGCTTTAGGTCGCTCAACCACGTATCCAGAGTTCTTTTACCGAACCGAGAGGTCTGTATTTGTTAATTGAACTCGCGCATCTTAGACAGGAATCGAACCTGCAACCTCCCAGATTATTAATCCTAGGGCGTTCTCCCATTCATTGAACTACTAAGATGAGAGCCCGTGATGGGAATCGAACCCACGTGTACAGCTTGGAAGGCTGTCATTCTACCATTAAACTACACGGACATTTGCTATTTGTTCTAAGCATCAAAGAGCTATTCGAATATCGCCCCCATCGCTAACATGTATTAGCATGTATTTTTTCGAACTTTATCTCATACGCCGCCTCGATAATCCCCTCACATGCGCACAAGAGTGGCTAATAGCTTAGCCTAGAGCTGGAAGAAGGAGTCGAACCTTCAACTTCCCGCTTACAGGGCGGACGGGAATCAATCCTTCTTTTACTTGCGCTTCGCAAAGTGTTTTATTATGTATAAACTACGTCCGAACAGTAGGATGTCAGCCCAAGCAGTTTGTACTCCTTTTGTCCTGGTGGGTCAAACTTTCTTGTAAAAATTCATAACCTCTGCCTCGCCTGGGAATCGAACCCAACTACCTCAGGCTTCAACCGAGTGTAGTCACCAGACTACTTGAGAGGCTGGATAAAGTCAACTTCTGCTTTATCCTTGCTAAATCGTTCTCTCATATTTTTTCTCCTTGTTGTTAGTGGGGTGGAGGAGAGTCGAACTCCCGACACACGGTTTATAAGACCGCTGCTCTAACCCCTGAGCTACCACCCTAGTGTAAGTAATCTAAGAGTGATATGTGTATTCGTTTCATATGTTTATCTCCTTTTTGTTCATCAGCGGGGGCAGTAGGAATTGAACCTACGTAGCACGGTTAACAGCCGTGTGCCAAGCCACTTGGCGATACCTCCAAATTAATTATCTAAATAATGCTCTTCTGCATGACAATTAGCACATAACAAATCGCATTTCATAACTTCATTTAAGTATTCCTGCCACGAACGAGTATTTCCGCTTTGAGAAAGACCAAAACTTTTTTCTTCTGGATTTCTATGATGGAATTGTAAAGCTTCGATACATTTATTATAGCCACATTTCTCACATTTTCCACCTCTTAATTCTATGGCACGTTTTTTCATAGCTCTTCTTAAAACTATTATTGAAGCGCTTCTTTCTTGCGAGGTAATATAAGAAGGACTACATTCATAACAATATTTTCTTGAATATCCATAGCTTTTTATTTCAAAAGGCTTATTACAGATTTCGCAATTTTTTTGTCATTATTTATCTCTTTTCTTTATGTATTTATTATATCAAAAATTTTTTAAATTTTCAATTAATAATAGTGGCTAACTTGAGTATAGCAAATCTACATTCAGGGCGTGCGCTGACAAGTCTAGCCTTGACTCAGCTTCCATTTCCTTGCGGGACCGCTCTGGTCGGTGTGACCAACTACTTATACTCTTTTATTTAGTCCCCGGTATGGGAATCGAACCCATCTGATTTCTCGCGTGACTTAAATCATAAATTCAGTAAAACCTTTTCAGCTAAAAAATCACTTGCTTTTCTTTGATTGCTATTTCTAACTTCTTTTAGCCAAAATTTTGTTTCTTGTGTATCAAATACTGGAAAGATATAATACTGACCATTATACTCTGTCATAAAATAATCAGTATCTTCTTTTGTATATTTTTGATGCTCGATACGCTGAGATTTTTCAACGTTTCTAACATCATACTTAGTTCTTACTACAAAACTTTCACCCCCGTTTTGAGGGGTAGCGTGTTTTACTTGAATACGAGTAAACTTTCCATCCTTCTCAATAACTAAGTCATACTTTTGATAATTTCCGATTGGTAATAATACATTAAAACCATTTTCAATTAAATATAGTTGACATTTATATTCAGTTATTAATCCGACTTGAGAAGGGTTTAATATTACATCTGTCATATAAACTCCTTTCTCTGAAAAGATTTTACTACTTACTCTTCAAGACAGGCGAGCGTCCAACGCCATGTAGACCTACCGGAGATATTAATGGGTAGAGGTGCACTCTCTACCGTAGTTCCTTTGTCCTCACCTGCCTCTTTCATCAGATGGAAACACACAGCGGATTTTTTATCCTTCATTTATCCTATGTACGATTCTCAGCATTCTTTGGTCTCTGAGGAACTACACTCTAAAGCCTATTGCCTTAAAGCCTTCATGAAGTAGTCAACTTCATTCCTTATACGTGCGATTGGTTGACAAGACCTCGCACATACAGAGCTTCCAGACGGACTCGAACCGCCATACCTTGATTACAGGTCAAGAGTACTACCATTGTACGATGGAAGCATAAGTCGGAGAGCAGGGATTTGAACCCTGAACCTCTGGCATCAGTAAACAATGTTATTATATATTCTTCCATTCCTCCTCTGTATATTTTTGAATTTCAGTTTTCTTTCTTGGAAGATTTTCTGCGTCACACCATTTTCTTATAGTGTTATCAGTAACATTGTAATGAGAACCGATAGATATAAAAGATTGCTCTCTTATCATCTTTTTTAATTCTTCTCTTGTTGGTCTTTCTACGGTGCGTGAAGATTTTTTACAACACTCTTGGCATAAATTTGTTTTAGTCTGTCCATATAATTTTTTACCACAATTACTACAGAAAAATTCTTTAATAATTTTATTTTCTTTTCTTTCAAGGAAATCTTTTTTTGAAAGAACCAATTCTTCATTAAAAGAAATTCTTTTTTCTATTTCATAATCTTGTGCTTTATTATATGTTACACCTTTATTCAATGGTGGTGTTAATCTCAATGTTTTACTTGTTGAACATTCGTCAACTGGTATCAAATATACTTTATCTTTCCAACAAGTTGCGAAATAATCGACTTGCTCATTATTATAACTATGTCTTACAGTACCTTTCGTATTTGTTGTTGTGCAAATACAAGAAAATTGAAAAGCATCTGCATCATAGACACCATTTTTATAAACCATACTTGCTGTTTTACATTGAATTTTTAACAATTCACCATTTACATCTGCTATAAAATCGTATTTAGCACCATTTCCATATGGGATAGATACTTCATATCCCATTTCAATAAATTTTGCTATGCAAAGCAATTCTGTTACGTTGCCTGTGGATTGTGTATAAACCATTTTTCATCTTTTAGAAGAATATAATAATTTGTTTACCAAAGCCAGCCGTCTAGCCAAATTGACAATACACTCCGATTTGTTTTTTCTTTATTTCTTTTGTTTATATAAATATTATAACAAAAATTTTTTTTAATTTCAATTTTTATTATAGGGTGAAGGGAGAGACTTGAACTCACAACTGGTGGACTCACAACCCACTGCTCTACCATTGAGCTACCAACACCATAAGCGGAGCGGGTGGGATTTGAACCCACGCATCATGTTTCCACGACCTAACCCCTTAGCAGGGGGTCCTCTTTACCAGCTTGAGTACCGCTTCATTCGATTAACGCAGGGAGAGGGACTCGAACCCTCACACCAGTTGCCCGGCTTGCTGGATTTCAAGTCCAGTCCTGTACCAATTGAGGCATCCCTGCATATTTAAGTCCGCCCAGCGGGAGTCGAACCCACATCTTACGGATTAAAAGTCCGTTATTCTCGCCATTAAACTATGGGCAGTCAGTGCTAACGGGTGGACTCGAACCACCGACCGCTCGCTTATCAGACGAGAATTCTAACCAGCTGAACTACGTTAGCATCTTAATCAAAGAGCCGGTAACGGGGTTTGAACCCGCTCCCTCGGTTTGGAAGACCGATATGCTACCAATAACACCTTACCGACATAAAAACAGGGGTTGAAGGATTCGAACCCTCACCGTACGGGTTGGAGCCGTGTATGCTACCATTACACCAAACCCCTAGATAGTACCCCCGGTGGGACTCGAACCCACAACCCCCAGATTAAGAGTCTGTAATTCTAACCAGTTGAACTACGGAGGTAAATCTACCTCTCAAGGTTTCTAATTTGTCTACGAAGTTTCTTGACAACCCCCTGAGATTTAATATTTTTATTATTACTTTCAAGAATAGCAAGTCTTGCTTTCTTTGAAGTGAGAATATCATTTTTTGTCATTTCTTTATTTTTCCTTTTCTTTTTTATTATGTAATAATTATAACAAAAATTTTTCAAAAAATCAAATTTTTGTGAAGTATTTATCTATGTTTTTTGTTCAAACTTTCTTGAACAACTCTGACCAGCCTAGCAAATAAAATTTTTCTTCCTTGCGAGGCGGTTAATATCTAATACGAATTTATGGCACTTTGAATAATGCTCTTTTGCCCAACAAAAGAAGAACAAATTTCCTAAAAATTCATATTCATCTGGCTCATAAGTTTCTATAAACCATTTTACATACTCATCTAATGGTTTATCCATCATCTTGGCGGGAATCCACCATTCGCAAGCCTGGGACTTGCCAAACTCTGCGGTATCACCGCAGTACCATCTTCCATTCCCACCTTGCCATTCTTTAAACTCTACTCTGTGCATTCCCGCCTACTCCTTAAAATGTGTTAAGTCTTTCTAGCATCTTCTTTGCATTATCAATCTCTTCCTGTGAAGGAACTTCCTGAACTACTGGTGATGCGGGAACGGGTGCTTCACCCTCCACAGTCACAGCTCCTGAGCCCTCAAGGTCCTTTGCCGCAGTTAAAGCCACTTTAATCTCTATAGCCTCATTATCCTCTACCATAGGGATTCTAATAGTCTTACCATCTGCTGCAATAAACGCGCCTTCAAATACTTCAAGAATCTTTGCCTTTACTGCTTCCTTACTTGTTGCGCCTTTTGCCATTTTTCTTCTCCTTCTTTATTACTGTAATTCTTAATGCTCCATCATCGATAGGGAACATAGCTTCATCACCGCCATTTTCTTTTGCTTTTATTAGACGATAATTCTTTTTAAGTTCTTTAGGTATATTAAGTGTAGTTCCCTCATAAACTATCTTAAATTCATCGTCAGGATTATCACCAGCCCAAATTCTGCAAGTAATATAACTATCTATATATTTTAATACCTTTTTTAGTTTCATGGTTTAATCCTCCCAAAATTCCCAAAAAAGTTCTGATTCAAGCTCTTCTTCAGCTTCCTGGACAGCTGCTTCATATTCTTCTTCTGTCTCATAATCATCTCTATCCGGATATTCACTATAAGACTGGTCATCAAGAAGTGTCTCTGGTAAATATTCTTCTTTAAACCAAAGGTCAGCTATCTCAGTAGCTTCAGCTTTATTTTCTGCTTCAAAAGTATAATATTCTGCGTTCCACTCCATTATACCATCCCAAGCTTTTACTGTATATTTCTTCATTTTTTCTTTTTCCTTTCTTTTTCTTTATATTAATATTATAACAAAAAATTTTTAATAAATCAAAAAAGGAAGTATTAACTTCCTTTTATTTATGGCTTGAGAAAATCATCTTCTTCATCTGGACCTTCATCATTAAAGTAAGAGTATCTACCATAATACTTGCTATAATCATTATATACGTCGTTTACCAGTCCATGTTTGTAGTATGGAACTCTCCTACCACCAGCTTCCGCCAACATTGCTCTTACTCTTTCTATTGTTCTATCTGTGTATTCATAATATAGACGTTCAGTTTTATTATGTTCGTCAAAATAACCTACACTTAAATTAACACAAGCTATATTAAAGTGCGGTCCAAGATAATAAATATCACTAAAACTTCCAATATCTGTTACAAAGCCAAAAGTTTCAACATACTTTTGGAACTTCTTATTTGTGCAAAGATAGAATACACAATCGTTAGTATAAGCTCTATCTAACTCAATAAAATACTTTATATTACTAGGTAGCTTCTTAAAATCTTCGCAAAATACCTGCGCACCAAGACAACCTACCTCTTCATCAGTGCAGAATAATACATCTGCACCCATGTCAATAAGCATCAGAGCAATATACACACCTACCCTATCATCAAATCCAGCACCATCAGGACTCCAGAGAACTTTCTTCTCCTTATCCTCAATCCACTCTAGCTTTCTAGGTTCTGGGTCTTTAGGAATAGGCACTGGTTTACCATAGTGGTATCTGTATGTGTAAGTATTCTCAAAAACTGTATCTAGGTGACAAACTAGACATACTGGGCATGTACCAGGACCTTTTACATAGATATAATCATCTGTTTCTAAGACTTCATATTTAATAGGTTTATAGCTCCTATACAGATTCGCCAGCATCTTCTTTAGGTCTTTCTGTGTATAATAACACAGATTTTTCATAAGCTGTATCTTCATCTATTGGTTTCTCCTTTCTTTGAATAGAGATTGGGAGTTCGCTAATAGTTGAAGCAAGTGATACAGCGTGTCTACAAAAATGACACTTGTAACATCTGTTCCTACAACATCTAGACCTAACTTCACCAAACTTTAATGTTAATTTATTATTATCAATATCTTCTGTAATGCCTGTAATTACATAATCAATCTTTCCAAGCCATTTCCGCGCCTTATAAATCTCATATAGAACAGGTATTCTAGTTACATCTTCACTTGAAAACTGAATAGTACAATAAGGCTCATAAATTCCTATATCTTCTGGTCTGCAAAAGAAGTTTAAGAAACTCTCTTTACGATAAAAGACTGTACTACTTGTAATGATATTAGGCATCATTCTAAGTTTCACAATTCCGCTATAATATTTAATCATATCAATATCAAAACAGAACTCTCCACCAATAAATACTTGACTTACACCTAATTCAAGCATATTTTCCATTTGCTCTTGGTTCATTACCATAAATATAGGTTGAGCAAAGAAATATTTCTTATCATTAGTTTGAAGAAACTCTATTGTTTCCATTAAATTCTGCTTCGATGTATCTACTGGAATGTCATAAATATACATTTCTACATCATCAAAAGCCTTTAATGATATTCTATCTAATGCTCTAACTTGATTGTAAGTGATTTTGACAACGATTTCCGCACATGAATTACGTTCCTCTTTTGTCATCTTTATATATTTTTCATAAGGTATGATAACCTCTTCTGTTGACTTTACTTTGTCAACAAAAGAGATAATCTCATTTAACATTGGGATACTATACATTATACTCCTCCACTACACCTGGTATCCAGTTCTTATAGCTCCATGGCTCGAACTCACGCTTATAGTCTGCTTTTTTCTTCCATCTTCTGTAACCAAGAAGTCTACTAAAGTTACCTTCTATACGCTCAGTCCAACACTCTTCTTCAGTTTCTGTTCTTAAGATTTGCATAGGTCTGTAATATATGTCAACAACTTCCGGATGTGTCTTAATAAATTCATCAAAGTAATTAAATATGTCCTGTGTATTATAAATATGCTTTTCATTAAAATTTATAGATTTAAAATCTTCATATATCTCTCTTATTTTATCTTTAGATGTATCGCTCTTAAAAACTAAATCTGCTGCATGAAGCATATCTATATGATGTTTTAACTTCACAAAGACACTCTTATCATAACCTGCAAGATTAGGATAAGCCTTGATTAATTTATCATAAGCTTCATTTGAGTAAGTGATGACATTCTTTATACACTCACTACAAAGTGTTTCACCGCTAGGAAGCTTAATATTACTCTTTACACTTGTTGTAACATTGTGGCACATACGACAAAGTTTGCCATTAAAATTACTACGGCAATCATTACATACAAATGATGCTGTATCTCCATATCTATCATTGTAATCATCTTCGTATAAATCTTCATCTTTATACTTTACTGGGTCTCCATTAAGAAGATTATCGCAATGAGCGCATCTAACCTTGCCTGAAACACTCACAATCTTGGCGTGCTTAGGCGCATTGCGATAACAGAAATAGCTATAAGAATTAGCATTGAACATATCATTATACATCTTCTTTGTTTCAAAGATAATATACTTACCTGTTGTAGTTTTTTTCTTTATAGCTTTTCTTATATGGTCAAAACTGCTATCCCAGATATGCTTCATATCAAGATACTTCTGGATACCATACTTGTACTCCCAACCAAGATTCTCTCCGACTATATCGTGAAGAAGCTTTAATACCTGCTGAGTCATTTCATAATTAGCAAAAGGATAAGACTTACCACTGCAAAGAATATCCTTCTCTACATAGAAAAGACAACGCCAACTCTTATCAAAATAAGGAACTTGAGTTTTTATATAGTCATAGCAATCATAACGTCTTCTATATCCGCCATTCTTAGACATATTATTATAAAGGTCTCTTGCATCAAGAGTTTTATTAGGAATGTAAGCACAGATAACGTTATTGCTTGTCATCATCTCAACAGTACCTACTCTATAGCATCCGTTATCATGCCAGTTCATGCAAGACTGCCAACTATTCACATCATTATCGCTCATAGACATAAAATCAAGAGGATGAATAGAAAAGACAATTTCTGTGTTAGCTCTATCTTCGTTATTGACTTTACTAATATCAATTCTATACTGTTCTACCTTTTCAGAAATTTCTTTCCTCTTCTCTTCATCTGTAATATACGCTTCAATTATAGTATTAAGAACTCTAAAAGGCTTCATATTATATGAAAATCTATATTCTTTTAACTCTTTTCTCTTATTTAACTTGAAATAAATGTAATCTAACTTTATTTCATTCTGATGAAGTCTATCATAGTTGAAACAACAGCAAACAACACTCTTCATACAATACATAAGCTCATCTATCTTATTCTCTAATGAAGGGTCTCTCCAGCCTCCTACATTTACGTTCTTTGCCAAACTTGATGTAAGATGTGTGTCAAGAAGCTCCTTATATTCCTTTTCAACGCAATCAAGAATCTCATATTTAAGGTCATCATATTTTTCAATGATTTTTAATAATTTGCCTTCCTTTTCACTATCCGAAAGAGTATATGAAAAAGGTATAGATTTTCTAAAACAATTACCTAAAGCTTTATAAAGAGTACCCTTTGACTTACTCCAATCCTGTAAGAAAGACTCTACTGGTGTTAAAGCATCCGCGAAGCTACCACCATTAACCTGGAAAAGTTTTCTATAATTCTGAATGTTCTCTAAATCTTCTTTTGTAAGTTTATCAATTAAATTCATCATTTCTCTCCTAATTAGTTAAAATACTTTCTCATAGCTTCAATTCTATTTACGTCTGTGCGGAAAAGGGAACTAATCACCCCTGGTTCTCCGTCAGTCGCCTCCAGGATTGCTTCATCCCAGGTCATATTTTCATCTTTTAATTTCTCTAATTCATCTACAATATGGCTTCCAATCTCATCTGAAGTCATATAAGCTAATTCTAATGCACTAAACATAATTTTCTTTTCCTTTCTTTCTTTTTCTTTATATAAATATTATATCAAAAATTTTTTAACAAATCAAAAAAGAGTCATAAAGACTCCTTTTTGTCTATTCTAAAACTCCATCTTCAAGTTTTGCTCTAGTAATTACCGTGATTTTCTCTCCATTATACTCGGTATGTGCTTTCACCATAGCGGTTACTAAATACTTAGCATTTACACAACCCTTAATACCTGTTGACGTAAACCATTCCAATGTATTACCATTAAAATCAAATTTATGTATAAAGCTATCTCCATACATAGTATTTATTTTAACAATAGAGATGAGAGTCATGGGAACTTTAACAATTTTTTCACCAACAGAAAATAGATGTTGAGAGTTTTCATTAATGGCGGGCTTCTCGATGAGGGACTTCACATGGTCCTCCGCACCCTCTTTAAGTGAGTATCTACCATACTCATCCTTATTAAAGATGTCAGTCCACTTGACTTCCGCCAGCTTACCATCATAAGTAATCTCCTCACCTTCCGGTAGCTCTGGTGGTTTATTTATATGCCATAAGAGGATAGGATGAAACTTAAACCCATCCTCTTTTAGAAGTGATTTCATAAAAAAACTATCAGGCTTTATATATACATATGTTATTCCATCTTCATTAAATCCTAAATTCTTTAAAAACTTATCCATAATATCTCCTTTATATAAATATTATATCAAAAATTTTCTTAAATGTCAAAATATTTCTTCCAATAGTTTTTAGTAATTACTGGCTCTGTAATATTATCAAATACGCCTCTGATAAGAAATGAAAAGTATTTATGATTCTTAAATTTAAGAGCAAATTCTTTTCTTGTAAGAGGATTAATTTTTTGCATAAGTCTGAGTGATTCAATAGTCTTATAGATACTGAATTTTTCATTCTCCATAGTTTTCTTAACATTGTCAATCTCTGTCTTATGCTCTGGAAAATATGTTAGATATTCTCCATCCTCTCCCGTAAGTACAAGGTCTACCGCCATTTTAAGAGTAAATACATTATTAGAAGCTATATGATGTGCGGCAACATATAGAGGTGACTTAACCTTTACACGGTTCCAGTTCTTATCTACTACAACAAAACCTTCATGGTTAAGGTCATTAAACTCTGATGCTGCTTTAATGCATGACTCTAGCGAATCAAGTGCATACTCTTTTGGCTTCTCAACACCAATGTCGACATTAAGTTCCTTAGCATCTGTTACACGTCTTGTACCGATATGATATACCTTTCTTTCTGAATATGGTACTACTATCTTATTGTGTGGTGATACAAGCTCAAAGATGTATGTGCAATCCTTATCGAGAGTATCTACCCACTCATCTAGGTCTAGGACCTGTTCCGCTAATGCCCCAGTAAACTCTGAACCAAAATTCATACCATAAGCGTTTTCCGCCTCATAAGCATCATAACAGTTATTTGTAGACACTATCCATCTGTTTTCTCTCTTGTTGAACCAAAGCTTCATAATAGAGCCATCTATCTTTTCCTGAACTCTGGCGGAAGCCCAATCTATCTCGTCAGCATATGATTCACCATAGTTACCAAACTTATCAAAAGCACGGCAAATTACTTCATGAGAAATTCTATCTACGATAAGACCTCTACATTCTCTAACATAAGGGTCTGTAAAGTCGCAATTAATCATATCATATTTAAGTACAGCATAATTACCATCTAGTTTTACTACTATATTCTTTTCTTCAAGGAAGTTAATCCAGTCTGGATTTGTTTTTAGTAATTCCTTTACGTAATTTGTTGTTGCCATTTTATCTTTCCTCTTTCTTTCTTTGTTTATATAAATATTATAACAAAATTTTTTAAATAAATCAAAAAAGAGCCTAATTACTAGGCTCTTTTACTTTTATTTTGAAGCTCGACTAGCGATTATTAGCATGATAATAATAACGACAAGTGCAATCGCAAGTGGTATCCAGATTGGTGATAGTACCCACCACCATGACCATTTTATCACACCAACTATCTTTAATACTATGAAAGCTACTGCTAGTAAATCGCAAAAAGTTAATGTTGTTTTAGTATTATCATTCATATTATTACTCTCCTATAAATACTCTATTATCAAGATACTTTCTGCCCTCACCCTTGAGCATAGGCATGTTAAGGTCAATCTTCCACTCTCCATCCTCGTAGATAACAGCGGTTCCGCGCTTCTTATAAATAGGAAAGTCATTCCAATTAATACCAAACTTCTCATGAAGCATATCTTGAATCTTATTACAATTACAGTTCTCAAGCTCTTTATGTGAGAAGTAAGCTCTACCTACCATCTGTACAGAGTTTCTTGCTGCATCTAACTGTCTCCAATATACAAGGTTAGTAACCTCCTCTTTAGGAATGTTAAAGCATCTAGCATCAAACATAGCTCCCTTCTTAACACACTTCTCTAGTGTATCAAGATATGCCGTATCCTCTGGAGTAGATGTAACACCAAAATTTTTAAGATAAGCTTTCTCAAAAAGTCTATTGAAAATCATAGTAGCCATTGAAGCTGATATTGAACAAAGTTTTTGCACCTCATAATCAAACCATGCAGAACTATTTAACTTCTCATAATCTACAAGGATAAGTGTAATTTCATCAGACTGGGTATAGCCAAATACACATCCCTGGATATTCTTACAGAGATACTTGGTAGTCTCCTGCATAACCTCGATTAGTATATCATCAAAAGGCTTTTTTAGTCCTTTAGTAAACGTATGAAACGCCTTGCCATCAATACGGATAGCTACTGGTGTTCTTCTCATAAGCTTTGTTTTTGAAATACCCTCATAATAGGTTTTCATTCTTGTTCCTAAATCATCATGTACTGGCATATTAATCTTCCTTTCTTTTTTCAAGTTGTTCTTTACACTCTTCTTCATTAAATGGTGCAACCCAAAATCTGTAATCAAAAGCTAGGTTGGTAATCACACCTTTAGGCTCTACATAATACTGTCTACGTCCCTGAGCATCAGGCAGCAATGTAGGGCTTACAATCCAAGTATAATCCGGATATTTATTTGTAATATAATCTCCATTTGTCTTAAACATTTTTCTTTCCCTTTCTTTTTCTTTACATATTAATTATATCAAAAAATTTTTAATAAATCAATATGGAGAATATGGATATGTTTTACCCGTCTTTTTAATGTTTGAACCATCATGAGTAGCAAAAGTACCATCTGGAAATCTAATAAGATAATAAATGTTATCTTCACTGTCATATAAAACCTTATAAATAATTCCTATTTTTCCTTCGCGGTAAATGCCATTCTTTTCAAAGACAATTTCATCTCCAACTTTGAAGGTTCCATTATCTTTCTTTCTTTCATATGCTTTAATTTTATCTATAACTTTAGCTATTGTATATTTTTCAAAAATCTCATAACATTTTGTAGTACCAAAGATTTCTTTAAGCTTATCATATGGTATACCACCATCAGCCCAACCAATAACAATTTTCTTGCCATAATCCCAAGCGTCATTGAGACCTTTCTTATATGCTTGGCTTTTAATGATTATTTTTTCTTCGTCTGTAAGAAAGTCTAAATCATCATTATCTTTATCATAAAATCTTTCTCTATTAAATTCATCAACAGGTACTATACCCTTATCAGTTACAGTAACTATATATTCTTTACCTAATTCAAAATTCATTCTTTATTCCTCATCTTTCTTTTTCTTTATATAAATATTATAACAAATTTTTTTAAATAAATCAAAAAAGAGGGATATTTCTATCCCTCTAACATACTTGCTACAATCTTGTTAGCAACCTTCATGTCCGCCTTGCCCTTTAGCGCACCCATAATCTTACCTCTATTTGGCTTAGCTAGTTCTATACCAAGAGAAGTGATGAATGATTTAATCTCCGCCTCATCTGTCATTAGCTTAGGCGCGAACTCGTCAATGATACCCATAACTACCTTATAACTCTCCAGAATGTCTGGACGGCTCTCTGGACAAGTATCAATCATCTCTTGACAAGTCTTCTTCTCCTTTAGGATAACCGCATCAATCTGCTCCTCAGTTACATTGTCCTTACATCTATTATCAATTCCAAACTTCTGTACTGCCTGGATAATACTTGAAATTGTTTCCTTGCGGACTCTATCCTTGTTCTTCATAGCGGAAACCATTTCCGCCTGTAATACCTCTAACTTCATTTATTTTATCTCCTTTGATTCCTCTTCTTTTGTTAATTCTTTTATTTCATCTGTGATATAATCCACTACGTCCTTAGCGCTGTCCCCTAATATCTCGATGTTATGAGGTGTAATCTGGTTAACAACCATCATTGTGTAGATAGTTTTCTTACTAGGCATTAAAACAAAAATTAAATATCCAACTAATAGAATAGGTAAACATATTTTGAATAACATCTTTTGAAAAGTCTTATTATCTTTTTCATCCAAAGGGCTATCAAATGACATAATACCCCAAATGATTATTAGAACTAGAAAGGCAGCGCTTGCAATAATGCCGACAGCTAAACCGATACTACCTAGCGATGGTAACACATCAGCAAAATAAATACTCCATGGGCTAATAATTGGTTCCATTATTTATCCTCCTCAATCCTTGTGATTACTTCAAAACCATCTCTATCATAAAAGAATGTCATGCCATCAACTTCAATGCTATATTTATATCTGCCATCAGTTGATTTCTCTGGAAGGCGTTCATCTATATTAATAATAACACCTAATGTACCTTTATCAAAAAGATGACAACTTGGATTATAGTCATTATATTCTTTGACTATCTTTACTATTGAACCTACTTTTACTGGTGCTTTTACAGGTTTAACAAGTTCAAGGTCTGCTGCTCCATAAAGATAAGTGCTAATCCTACCCCCATCATCCGCCTCAACATTATAAAGCATAATGTCATATTTCTCTGATTTATGTCTTTCCACAATAGTACCTACTGTTCCAACATTAAAAACTTTAATACCTTCCCAATCATAACTTGTAGTAGTACATACTTTATCTCCTACATTAAAAGCTGCACCTTCTTCTTCTAACTTCTTATGTCTATATGCTTCACCCCTATTAAAAGACTCCTGTCTACTTTCTCTTTTTCCAAATTTACATCCATTCTCATATACTTTTGTTAATAATTCCTTTATAGTTTCTAACTCTTTATCAAAATCTGCCATTATTTCTTCTCTCCTAACTCTTTTATTTCAAGTGCAATAGAGGCTCCCGCCACTAAAATAGCAAAAGCTATCTTCTCTGTCTTATAATCTGTTGCTAATATTGCAATAAGATAACCAATTATCCAAACGTAATAAACAAATTTCTGCATTTCTAATTCCTTTCTCTTAAATCACGATATTGTACTACAACATCATGTATTTCACAAATCTTTTTAAATTCAACGTCATTAACTACAAAGCCATGTTTTTGTGTGGGCTGCCCAAAAGCCATATAATTATCTCTACCTTTTTCTAAAAATAAATTAAGATTAGACTCATAATGATTCACGTATATATTACTAAGCATAATGTTATCACGCATTACCTCAAAAGGCATATTGCATACTGAATCAAGGAAGACTTTTCCTGAAACAAAATGGGTTTGTCCTTTTAATGTGCGTCCTGTACGTTCAGTTGGCGTATCATAAGTCAAGGCTCTTACAAAAGTAATTTCAGTATGGTCTCCCCTTACTGCCAGAAAGAAAAAGCCTTTGCCATCAACTCTATAGCTTTTATTCATTCTTACCTCCCTAACTCATTAATTATCTTTTCTATGTCTGGATATGTCTTTCCTGTTTTAGTAAAATCACGAGGATTTACATACCCAACATATCCGTTGCCCGTTTCTCCTTTGTCTGAATATATAACACTTGCATTAGTTTGAGTAGCAATATGTGTAATAATACATACTGTTTTATCATTTTCTATCTCATCACCTACATGATATTCTGGATAGGTCTTCTCAGTAAAGTTACGACCATCTATACAAGAATCACATGGACATCCGGTAGGCCACTGGGCGTCTTGGCTTCCATACCAGTTACACCTCTTACATTTCTGTTTTCTTCTGTACTTTTCTAAACCCTTTTTAGCTTCTTCTACAGTTAACGCGTCAAAAATTCCACTTTCATCTGAAATAGTTATAGAAAAAATATCTTCTAAATCAGAACAAGGGAAGTCAAGTAACTGACCCGCCAAATCCCAAGCTTCTTCCATACCCGCTTTAAATCCTTTATCATAGTATCTCTTGCTTTCATCTGTTACTGTAGCATCAAGCTCTACTTCTCCATATTCCACTGGATAATCATTAATCTTTATACTGTACTTTTCCATACCATGCCCTTTCTAAATCTTTCTCATAAGCGTATTCTACAACAACTTCATTTTCTTCACAGAGTTCTAAAAACATTCTTTCATCTATTCCAAAATAATCTGTGCCACCAAATGAAAATGCTTCACCACCCTCTATTATGTTGAGGGATAAATTAGTTTCATAATGGTCTATATATATATTATACATATCTATTTCATTTACTGACACTGATAAAGGTTTCTTTTTAATAAGATTAAGAAAATCTTTACCAAACATAAAATGAGATTCTGAACCTCCAGCTATTTGAGGTTCATCACCAAAATGGTCAGTTGCTATAAAAGTTAAACCGTATTCATCTTCTTTTTCATCAAATGCAAGAGCGAAATAACCCGCACCATCTACTCTATATTTTTCTTTATTCATATTATTCTTCTACCTCATCAAATAATTCACTTACTTCTATTGTTACGGTATCACATTTATCGCGTATCACATCTTCTGATGACCATAACAATTCACTAGCTAAATTAAATGCATCATCGACATTATCTGCTTCAACTGTGATAAAACCTGTTATTGAAAAAGCGTATTTCATGAATATAACCTCACTTGCATATATTCATCTTCGTTTATAACAGGTTCGATAATCTCTCCATCAGGGGTGAATTCACCATCATAATCTCTTACCTGTATAGTAAAGTCTTCACATCCTCTTTCAACAGCCCAATCATATAAATCTTTAATTGTCATTATATTACTCCTTCTCTTGTTTGTGTTGTGCTTGTAAATGTTGCAAAACGCATAAGTTTCTGATTATCATATTCATTAACATGAGTTACAAAAAGTCTTGATTGGCTCCAAATATGCTTAGCCGCTTTACCAGTTCTTGTCTTTTCCATCTCTTTATCTGTTCTTTTGTTAAGGTCATCTACATCAAGAAGACCATATCTAAGATTGTCCTGAAATGGATTAGGTACATTAGTAGCATTAACATGCTGACATATATCTGGATGAAAAGCTTTACAATACTCTTTATAAAGCTTGTTTACATTATCCTTATCCTTAATAGGAAAGATGTCAGCATATTTAGTATTCGTAGAAAGTAGAACATCTATCTTTATCGTCTTTCTTTTTACCTTTCTTTATATATAAATAAATAATATTTGCAATATTAATAAATGCAAATACATAATCTAATATGGCTGCCGCATCCTGCTCATTACATAGTTGTATAGTACCTACAATTAACCAACAAACAAGAGAAAAGAGATTGGCAAAAAACTCTAGCACGGTATCACCACCTATACACTATATGTAAAAGGTGAGATTGCGGGTGCCGGTTTAACCTCTTCAAACACGCCAATCCACTCCCAATCGCCTTTCCCGCGAAAGTTCTTGATTTCTTCTATTGTTTCAATAGTATCGGTAAGCATCGCTGGTCTAGGTAGTCCTTGGTCATCAATAATCTTACCATTAACAACATCATAGATTACCCCGGCAGTAAACCCGCAAGGATAGCCATTGGCAAATTTCTTAGGTCTAATACACTTAACCTGTTTCATTAATAACACCTTCCTTCTTTTACTTCATATGCGTCTATCTTTTCTTTGACTTCTTCAAAAGGTAGCTTTATAATTTCTGTAGCTGCAAAATCTCCAAATATACTAATTAAATCCTTTAAAGGCAATCCGCCATCCACTATATTACAACATACCATCTGTGCATATTTCCAAGCATCTTCAACGCCCTTTTTATATGCTTCTGTAAGATACATTGTTTTTCCATATTTATAAATTTCTGTGCGCATTTGATTCGCAGTATAATTAAGTTTTAATGCTAATTCTTGTGGTATATAATCTGACATTATTCTTTATCCTCTTTCTTTATTCCAAAATAATATTTCTTAATTCTATCTTCACCAACTGCTTTAATACAATCTTTAATATCATCTCTCGTTTTGAAAAAAATACCAGTATATTTAGAACAACGAGACCTACCAATGAGAATTGTATCACAAAGGATGTCGTAATAAAGATAATCATGATAGTTAATACCATCCCATCCAAAATCTTCAGGTTCTGCAAACTTCTTCATTTCATGAATGACTTTAAGTCTTTCAACTTCAAATTTTGCTTCCTCTTCTGTTTTAAAACAGTTTCCCGTAGATATACGGTCTGCGTGAATATAAGATGTTGGATTATAATATTCATAATCTATTTCTCCATCAGAAAGAAGGAAATAAAATTTATCCCCCTTTTTTGGAAAAGGAATTTCCTCTTTCTCTTCTTCCTTCTGCTCTTCTATCTCACAAGCACCACCAAGTAATACTTTAATTGCATTAATCTGTTCATCTGTTAGGTTCTTAAATGTTATATCTTTCATTTATTTATTTTCCTTTCTTTTTCTTTACATAAATATTATAACAAATTTTTTTTAATAAATCAAAAAAGAACTTATTATACATAAGTTCTTTTTACGTTGCCACATTCTAATACTAATTGATTATTATACAGTATATCAATAAACGTATTGTAATATCCATACCATACATAACACGGGACAAGTATGAAATGCGCAAATCCATCTTGGTCATAACAACCAAATAGAAAGCCAAGTTCATCAATGTAGCGGAACTCTAATTCTTCATCAAAGTCATAATCGTAATTAATATCATTCTTACTTATGGCTTCAAAGTCCGCATATACTCTATCACCATGCGTAATATAACTTGAATCACTATAGGCGATAACATTACCATTATCAAATAATATCCTATCTTCATTTATGTCTACAATTTTCATACTATTACCTGCCTTTATATATTATATGATATGTACGCTCCAATAACCCACTTCATCCGCATTATCAATCTGACAGTTCATGTGATAATGACCGAAGAACCAATGCTCATAATCTACCTTATTCTTAATCTTACCTAAGAATTCTGATAATTTATGACAGTCCGCACCTGGGTCAATAGCATACTTACTTACTCTATGTAAATCCTGAATAGGTGCTTCATGAGTAAGGATAATATCTACCTTGTTATCATGCGCATCAAGATTCTCAAGAGCATGAGCCATTTCCGCTGGTGTAGGCATTTCCTCTTTCCACCAACCGATACCTCTAGTACGGTAAAAGAGTCCCTCATTACGCAACTTAAAGATAGTCTCACTGTCGCCTGGGTCTACTACGCCCGCCGCATAGTTCTCTCTTAATTCTTCATCTGTAGCAAGACCATTAATATCATGTGAAGGCGCTCCGCCAAAAGCAAAGATACTCTTACCATGAATATTAAAAATCTCACCTCTCATAAGATGCACAATATTCTTACGAATTCTATGCACTTTTCCGCCATTCCACTTTTCTATTGGGTACTTGAATAACTCATGGAAGTTCTCATGGTTTCCATCAACAAAAGCAATAGTAATAGGCAATTCCGCAATTTCATCTAACTCCTTCTGTTGTCTTTCATATAAAGAATTATCCTCATTAAACCAGATAAAACCAAAGTCGCCTGCTACGAGGAGACAATCTTCTTCTACATCTAGTCCATCTTCTTTGAAAAATCCCACGTTCTCTACTCTTGACCTAAGGTCAAAAAGGTCTCCGTGTAAATCTCCTGTCCAAGCTAACATTTTAGTTTTCTCCTTTCTTTTTTATTACAAATTTATTATAACAAAAAATTTTTATAAAATCAATTTTTTACATAAAAGTAGACTTCTTTATTAGAAATAGCCTCTATATAAATCTTACCAAATATATCTGTAAACTGTTCCAAGAAAACTATAAAACTTCCTACACTATGTCCTATATTTGAAGTAACTCGATATTCAGTGCATCCATCCATTAGAGGGACATCCTCAGTCTTTGTTATAGAAAAATTACCTGACATTCCGTGCATTATATTGTATCTAAGAACATCCTCAATATCTTTATTTGCCATAAATTTAAGATGTCTTAAATAATCAAAGTCACTTTTAGTTATATAGCGTTTTTGACCATTACCTTTAACCCAATAATAATAAAACTTTTTATTTACCCCTGCTGTTACAGGATAGTCTAATGATAAATAATTATCATTTAATGGGCTATTAGGTGTATCCATATAGATTGCATTAAAATCCTTTATATAATTTCCATTATCGAAATCCATAATCATTTTGTCAAAAAAACAATTTATTGATTTCTTTGTTAAAATAATATCATTAATATTGATAATAAAATAACCTTTAATATCAGGTTTATTAAAAATTATATTTTTATCATAGGTACCATATATTTTTATTGAATGAATTATTGATTGCCACTCTATATATTCTATTGCATCATTATAAGATAATGTTTCATTAATATCTTTGCCTATTAGCTTTTTACAGTCTTTGATATATTTTTCTAGTTTATTCATAGTTTCTTCAAAATTATAATCATAACAATAAAAAGTCTTTTTTATCGGACAATCATTTATAATAACTAATACCTCATTAAGTTTATCTCCTTTTTTAAAGGTAACATCATTTTCATCTTCAAAGATTTTTCTTATAATATCAAATTTTTCCATAGTTCCGTTCCTCACAATCTAAAGGGCTAAATTAATTATTAGCCCTTTTAATTACAACACCATTATCAACAAAAGTTACCATAGGCTTTTTGCCAAAGAGTGCTTCAACAGCATCCTTTTCATATAAGATAGAGGTAGCACTTTCGCCAATATCAGACTGAACTAAAAATTCACTTTTTCTACCCCTGTAGTTTGAAATATTATATTTACCCTTCATAGTATCTTTTATTTTTTCTGCAATCTCTACCTCATGACCATCTACCTCATCTTTTCTAAGATAAATACGAGCGCCATTCTTAGTCTTACGATAATAGTAAATATAATAGTATCTTTTCTCTTCTTCATCCCATACTTTAATATAGGCAAGGTCAAAGTAAGATGTATATGCTGACATTGGAGTTCTTGTAACATCTACATAGATTTCATCATAGTTAGAAAAAGCATAACCAAACGTAAAGCAAGTTATAATATCATTAACCTCTATCTCAAGTCGCTTCTGGTTCTTAATTAAATTAAAATCGATTTTATACTTCATCTTTTCACCAGTTGACTTTTTAATAATAGTGTAATCACCAGTAACAGCATCAATAGGACCAAAGTATCCACCATAGCCCTTAGCGGAAAGTGCCTTAATAAGCTCCATTTTTGCGCGCTGTGGAGTGAATGGCTTACCTAATCCCTTAGAGTTAGCGATAATATCATTTATGATTTTATCATCTGTAAAGTTCGCCCATTTGTAATATGTAGACACACCGCTTCCATAGTTTACAACTAAGCCTTTTCCAGAGTCCTTAATGTTTGAAATACCCTTTATATCTCTGTTCTTTAATTGTTCTTTAATAACATCAATTCTTTTTATTGACATAATTATTCTCCTTTTTTCTATTCCGTTCCCGCATAACAAGTGGAAATATTACTAAATCAACGCAGTCGGCGTTATGAAACCAACATAAATAGCCTTTCTCCAAATTAACAGCGTTATAAGCTTCACAAAAACAAAAATCACCAATTTCACTTAATTTTTTTGATATATCAATTAAATTTGTTTTCATATAGTAAGCACCATTAAACATAAAACCTTGTCCTTGTTTAAGGTCGCCAAATTTAACTTCTTTATTTTTATACTCCATATCTATTCCTCTACCACGACCGTGCAATCCACCATAGTAACTCTGTCATCAGCACAAAGATAACACAATGACTTATTTAAAAATGAAAATGCTGCATAAGTCTCTTTATTTGGTTCTGCTACCTTTAAGAATAAGCCTTCATCTTCATCATCTATAAAAAACATACACCCTACTGCTAGACTTCCAAAATTTGTCTGTTTATTTTTCTTTCTATTATCTACTACTGTAACCATAATCAATCTCTCCTACTATTAAAAAATAGAATCTTGTAATTTAAGAATGTATTTATCACCATCAGAATCAGCCTTATCTAAATAAAGACCTAAATCTTCATGTTGAAAAGTATGTGGATTAACAAAATCATACTTAATCTCTATTTCTTTATTATAATTATTTGTATCACTAATTATACGCTGAGCTAATTCAATCGCTTTCATGTTTCTCCTTCTACATACTGTGAATAAGGGCATACCTTGTAATTCCAGCCACAACAAGCCAATGCCCTGAACTCTTCTTCAGTTAAATCCTCATTATCTCCGCATTGTTCCACACATTGTTCACCTATTAAATATCTGCAATTTTTTCTAATAGTTTCTTTTTTTAGTATGGTCATAATTTATCACTCCTTTTTTTCTCTCTTATATATAAATTATATCAAATTTTTTTCAATAAATCAAAAAAAGACCTATCACCAAGATAGGTCTTATCATTATTCTCCTAATATAATATTCTTTGCTAACTTCATTGTAGTTGAACCACAAAACTTACCAAAATTTGGTATCATGGCTACAATTTCTGGCTCTTCCTTTAGACAGTCATTGTAAAGTCTGTGCGGAAGGTCCCTAGCCACGATTGACATATCCTCAGGCGTCAATTCCGCAGGATAAACACCCTCGTCAATAGCCTTGCGAATATTCTTTTCTACTCTTACTCTTGTTACAATAGTCTCAGTGAGCTTCTGAAGTCTTTCCTTTTCCGCCAATGCCTCAAGGTCAATTACCTTAGTCTTCATAGTCTCCTTAAAGTCATCGTTGACAATCTTTAGGTATTTAGGCAGACGAATATTACCATCATTAAGCTTTGTCTGATTCTTAACAACGATACCCTCCTGTCTATCACCGTACATTGGTGAGTTCATGAAAGTCATACAATGCTCCCAAGAGATGAACTGACCTTCATAAAGCACATGAATATACTCAAGACCTGCCTTATGTGCAAAAATCTTGACTGACTTCTGCGGAAGCCACTCTTCCTTCATTGTATCATAAATGTCATAGACATACCATCTCTTATAGAACTCCTTGTTGTAAACAATCTTGTTCTTGTTACCCCACTCACCAAACACAATAAAGTTAGGATGCTTCTTAAACATATGTACTGCTGGCTCTGGTAATGTCATGATGAAATCATAGAATCCACCTAAGGTATTAGAAGGGTTAAGGTCCTGCTTTCTACTGCAAGCATGCATAGCCCCCGCTTCCGCATCCCAATAAGCTGATGCGTTAGAACCATCCCACTTCTCTGTAATCTGGATTTCATCACCCACTTCAAAAGCACCGGTATTAGTCTTAACTAAACCGTTATCTCCTGACATTCTAATATGTTCAATATCAATAAAATGCTTCATTATTCTTCCCTTTCTTTTCTTTATATATAAATTATATCAAAAATTTTATAAAAAATCAAAGAATGGTATATGTCAATACTATAACGATTATTTGGATAATATGGATAATTGAATTAACCATAATTAATGTACTCCATAAAATATTTCATCATCACCAATGGTGTAGTATATAGTGTTACCTTCTTTATCTATGATTTTAAGGCGGTCTTCACCTTCATAATGGATATTTCCGCTATATGAATGTATAAGATTGCCTTGCTTATCTGATATAGTTACAGATGTGTATTCGTCTTGGCGGGCTTGTCTATTACCTTCTCGTATAACAGAATATACAAAAAGAATAAAGAAAATAGCCATAAAAACTCCAGCTATCTTTTGGACTTTTACATTAGCACTATTCCCGCGTACACTATCACCACTAGCGCAACACTCAACAATAAAGCCTATAAATAAACCTAATATAGATATTAATATTAACATTATTTTGTCTCCTTGATTATGTCTATGTAATAAGTTTTATTGGTTTCTGTATCTGTAAATTTGACGCGGTTTCCGCTACTCGTCATGACTACGGCGGTATAGGTATTTTCTTTATCTCTCTCCTTGAAGTCCGCAATACCTAAAAAAACTATCATACCTACTAAAGATATGCAACAAGCGATTCCAGTAGTTTTCGCCATTTTACTTGAGGTTGAGCATATGAATAAAGCAAAAAACACAAGGAAAAATATAAAACATATAAATGCAATACATTCTATAACCATAATTACTTTACTCCTTTAACTACGTTTTCGCCCTTATCAAAATAGTAATATACATCATTACCATTTGCATCTGTATAATGAATTCTATTATTTTCCGAATCTAAATATAAATCTTCACCTGAGAGTGAGTCTTTTAAAACACCCTTTTTATCATATACTTCTATTACTTTATAGGTATGGTTATATTCACTTACAGCAACAAAAGGTGCTAAAAATGTAACTAATACACCAATTACGATGACCCCACCCGCAATTACTGTTACGATACGACTGAGAAAATTAAGAAATGCCGACATAGCGTCGTCCATACATTCTGCTATTTCAAGTAAACCGAATCCCGCACATAGAATAACAATACCTATCACAACTGCTAAAATAAAAATTAATACTGACATTTTACTTTTTCACCTTTCTTTAATACATAATATTCGACATTCCCGCCCTCAAAAACTAACTTTACAGTATCCCCATCAACAGAATAAGAAGTTACATGATAGTTCTCTGTTACATCTTCTTTTTCTATTGTTACTTTATAAGAGTCTGCCTTTGTATTATTTTCAACAATATAATGGAGTCCTTGGTTGACGAAAAATGAAGTTATTGCGGCACTGAGGACTATTAAAAATTTTCCTGCGAAACTGTCTATGTTTTCGTCAAAACCTAATGCAAAACATAAACCTACTACTATTGTGACAAGTCCAGGTATAAGTATATAAAGTATTGTTCCCATCACTTCTCATCCTCCCAGTTCTTTACATCAATACAGTTTGCGGCGGCGACGGCTAATGCAGCCCTATGGTTGTCTGGGGTAGTCCCAGCCGTGGCGTCCGCATAAATAGTAATAGGTAAATGAGGGTACTGCGCACGAAGAATAAGGGCGTTACTGATGACGCAAATGTCTGTACACACGCCTACTATAACGATACCATCACTCGGTTGAACAATATCAATATTAAAACTTCCAAAAGTTGCCTTTGGAATGAGTCTATGGCTTTTCGCAACTTCGGCGAGTTCGTCGACAATTTGCCATCCCCATTCATGCATTACACAATGTGTTGGAATTCTCTTGCCCTCTTCCATATCTTTATAGAACTGCGGAACATGAGTATCGGCTGTAAAGATAATACTCTGTCCTCTATTATGGAAATATTCAACTACATCTTTTACTACCGGAACGACCTTTCTGGTCTCATCTGTTGCAAGGAGAGCGTTAGGCTCCGGTCCCGCAAAATCATTCTGCATATCTATTACTATTAGTGTCTTATTCATTCGCGCCCTTTCTCCTTATAAAAATCTGGGTCTATTTTGTTTATTTCAGAAACAATTTCTCTAGCTGTTCCCTTTTCGCATCCCCATTGTGTATGTAATGCAGTTACAGGGTCTAAATAAAAATGAATACCATTAGTACAAACATTAAATCTATTAGAATCCCATAGATTTGCATATACATTATGTCCTACTGTATATTCTATATTTTGTCCTCTACTATGGAAACAATTGTGATAAATAGAATCATATTTTCCTATACCATATGTTTTATACTGCGATATTCTATAAATTGATATTACTTTAGCCTTTTCCGCCCTGCATTTCTCACAAACTCCATTATTTGCTCTTGGTGTTTCTGCATCAATCTGTAACTTAACTAAAAAGTCTAAATCATGAAACTCATTATAAAGTATTTTATATCCGTATATAACTTCATTCTGAGGACATTTTGATGGAATAAGTTTATCTAAATATTCCTTTACTTCAGGATATTCTATTATTGTATCAAAGTCAATATGAATATCTTTTTTACAGCTTGATAAATCAAGATTAAAAGTACAGTTAGTGTATATATTGCCAGTTAAATAAACAAATGAAGGTTTATTTATTTCAAAATGACAATTATTAAAAATACAACATGTTATATCTACTCCTTCACCTGGTCTTGTAAGAGTTATTATTTCATCTTTAAATTCACAACCACAATAATTCATAAACTCACCTCCATTACTCCCCGAGCGAAGCGAGGAAACCGATACGTATTGCAACCTTGATAAACATAACCATAAGGTAGGTTTCTCCATCATTATAGATGAGTGATACTCCTAAACCTGCGTTCCCGCGGTTGAGATTGTTTACTTTTACTCCAAATTTCATAAACTCGCTCCTTTCAGTCGCTCGTTGAGTGACTCTTTTACCTCTTTTTCTTATTTCTTTTATATATTTATTATATAATAAATTTTTTTTAATTTCAAACTTTCCCGACCGAAGGGAGGAAACTACGTTGCTCATTGCGAGGTTGCGGGGAGGGTTGGTGATTTTGTCTGGTTTTTCATGATTTTTTGTTACATTTTCTTGAAGGGGAGATTGTAAAATTTATATAAAATTTTATTAATTTTTTATCTATTTTTTGTTGATATTTACATAACATTTTCTTGAGGTGGAGTCGAAATAGAGTTTTGTGCAAAGTGTATAAATTTTTGTTTAGAATTTAGTTAATTTTTAGTTATTTTTACATAACTTTTTATTGGGGTGGAGTGCGCCTTCCTTAAGACCCCTTATATCGACCTACCCTAGCCCAGAATTACGTCACGGTTCGGCTCGGATTCCTAATGTCGCCAGTCTCTTCCTACGAGCGTAGCGAGTGGTAGAGACGGAGACACAAAGCGGAAACGCTTGCGTTTTCGCGCCCTAGTCACGCATAGTAATCACTTGAAATTTATTAAAAATTATGTTATAATTAAATGGGAGGCCTTTCTTAGCACGTAGAAATGTGACATTTTATTAACTGGGAGAGGAAAAATTTTTCCCGTGTTAATTAAAATAAGCACTTTTTAAAGCCAGGGTATATGAATTTTCTTAACACTTTCATACCAAGGGTGTAAATATCCCCTAGGAAGATTAGTTAGCCCCAGATCTAGATTAATATAGACCCGGGTCCCGCAAGAAAAAGCAAGAGGGCAAATAGAAAACCCAAAGTAAAAAGTTGTAAAAAACTCAACTGGGTACGCAAGAAAAAAGTTGTAAATTTATCAAACAGGTATAATATAAGCAGTTGAAAAAATTACAACTTTTTTCATGATTTCTCATGGAAAGAAAAATGCAATCTTTTTTTGTAACAAGAGGGAAAAAATTGCATAAAAAGTTGGACAATTTGCCTTTGCCCCCTATTACTAAAAATCATATTAAGTACAAAGTTCTATAAGGAGGAAAAAATATGAAAGAACTAAAATTAGGTAAAGTAAGTTTAAAAGAACTTGCAGAGTGGTTTGGTAAAGGCTATAGCGCAATCGTTCATAATAAAGAAGAATATTATAAAAAACTAGAAACATATTGTGATTTTGAAATTTTACCATCCGGAAAAGTTAATATTACAGCAATTCGTACCCCTACATTCTCAGGTAGCGGGAATAAGCAAATTATAAAAGATAATTTTGTGAAAGAGTGGAATGATAATGGTTTAGACACTGCTAGAAATGTATCTGAGAAAATTTTTGATAATAATGAAGACGACTTAACTATTACCAGAAGTACCGCATATACATACACATTACAAGCCCGCAACGAGCTTTATAATAAGCCATTCTGCGGAAGAGGGGAGAAAGGTTGCTGTGAGTACGTATGGTGTGTTGACTTGGGAGAAGGGCAATTTAGAGAACTCAATGAGGATGAACAAAAGGTAAAAAATGACCTATTAAAGAAATATTTTGGCAACACAACAGAAAAGCAACTTATGGTAGAAGCTATGGTAAAGGCAGGAGAGATTACCGAGGCAGAAGCATTTAGCGTTCTAAAAGAAATGACAGGGATGAATCAAGCAGGATTCTTTGGCTTCTTAAAAGAACTTAGTGCAACTCTACATTGTAGAGTAATAAAGGCTACTAAACTTATTAATTCAGCTTGGTGAGCGGGACAGGTCCGACACCAAGCTTATAGTATACCATAGCGCCGCTTCCGCTCTTTCTTCTTTTCCTCTTGTTGAAACTCCGGACCGAGACAAACATCGACGGAGACATGCCGTTTTGTCCTTTCTGAATATGGTTTTTCTTTATAAACAGACGATTCTTCTCCTAATTCTTATTTCATTTCTCTCTTGTTTAGAACCTAGTAGATTTAAGAGGAGATTGAAAAATGCCTCCCGTTCTATTATATCATATATTTTTTTATTTGTCAAGTAAGAATCTTACACCTACCCCTGGTCAAACAACTGGGCGGGATTGGCGTATATAGGGGTCCTTAGGAACCCGGTGAACTGCTGACGTAGGCTAATTCCGGGAAAATATAGGTAAAAGGGCGACAAACAACTAGGTGAAAAATGCGTATATAGGCTAGGTTGGGGAGGGAATGGGGGCTGAACCGATGGTTTACGCCCCGCCCAGCACATTTTAGGAACATAAAACCACAATTTTTGTGCAAATTTCACAAAAAAATAATCCTAAAGTGCTAAAAATAACGAAAATACTGGCAGTTTTGCACAAAAACTGCCAGCCAGACGCAAAAAAGAGGTCTATTCAACCTCTTTTCCACCAAATTTCTCTACAAAATCCTGAAAACTGTTATAATCATAGTCATTTAGATAAAAATCTTCTAACTGGTTAAGTGTATAGTCTGTCTCAAAATAGTAAGCATAATACCCGCCATTCTCATAAGCAGACTCCTCATCTTCGTCTATACACTCATAGCTCTCGATAAGACCCCATATAAGGTCGCCGCCAATATCTCGCGCAATCGCTGCAAAGCGGTCTGTAGGTTCATCTGGTTCAAGCTCTATAAACGTATAGTCATTGATACCATGTAGCCCCTGATAGTTACCCTCACAAGCTACTACAAACAAAATCTTATTCATATCTTTTCTCCTAATCTAATTTCCTTATATTATCATATACCTCGTAATACTGGCGGAAGTCCTCGGTATAGAGTTCCAGCTCTTCCTCGGTGGGCTTGTCTGTTTGCGATACCCACACAAACCAGCCAGCATCTCTGGCAAGTCTGCGCTCCTTTTCTGACCTCGTATAATTCTTGATAAGGTCAGCCACTGTCATTATGCGCATGTCCGCATATCCGTACGTATCATAGATGAACCGCCATTCGCGCCAGTCCTTGTGTGTGCGCTTGAATCTATATGCTATTTTCTTCCACACCTTTCTCTTAGGTGTTTTACAACCGAACATATATTCTCCTTTTATAGGGGGCGCATTACTTTGCGCCCTTAGCCTTTGGTGGTCTGTGCTTTGTCAACTTGAGTGTGTACTCTGTTGTACCTTGCTTAAATGATACCTCAACCTCGTTCTTAACTGATATATCCGTGACATCAGAGAACTGACCGAGGGTTTCCGCCATCTTCTCAATGAGAACTTTCTTCTCTTCGTCTATCTTGCGGACTACATTTCTTTTCTTCTTTTCTGTTGTTGCCTGAACATAGGTTTTAATCTCTGTCGCGCCCTGTTCCATCTTTGCCATCTCTAAGGCTTCTTCCCTAGTGACTGGCTCTCCATCCTCTTCACATTCTTTCATAATCTGTGTAACGAGAACTTCAATATCGACTTCTTTCTTCTTTGCCATATCCTATTTCCTTTCTTTTTTTATTTTCTAAAAATATTTTATCATATTTTCAAAAAATTTTCAATAGTAAAATTGCACAAAAATTTTTTAATTTTTTGGTTGGGGAAGATTTAATCTTCCCACAACAGTTTACGCATCTTCTTATGCTGACGATAGCAATATGCCATAATTTCCTTTTCTATCATTACATCTTCAAGCCCAGTATGAGCCTCTGTGAAGTCATTATCTCCACTAATGAAACGATATAGAATCTCTGCGGTGAATCTAGGCTTACCAGTCTTAGTTGCATATCCATTATCCTGGCAGAATCTGATATATGTAGGCATCTTACCCACAACATCCTTAGCCATCTTGAGCGTATCGCAAATCTTGATATTAGGGTTGAAGAAGTAGCGATACTTTGACTTTGTAAGCCATCTCTGGGTATTCTGAACTGTGCCATAATCAAATCGTGCATTGTGAGCATATATCTCCTCTACACCATACTTGGCAATAACTTCATTGAAGATTACCCAAATATTGTAAAATGATGTTAAAGTTCTACGACCTGCCTTAATATCTTCCCAATACATAGGAACTTTACTTGCGTAGTATGCGGACTTCATTAATTCCTTTTCATTACAGAATATATCAGCATTAACAAATGAAAATGCTTCATATACGTTACCACGCTTATCAACTACTGCAAATCCAAAGTCGTATGTAAACATATTCCACGGACTTACCTCTGTTAAACCTCTATCGAGTGGACAAGTTTCTGTATCAAATACAATCTTATATGAGATACGGTGGTCTATCCAACCATTGTGATGTTTGTTTTCAATTTTCTTCATTTCTTTTTTCTTATTCCTTTCTTTCTTTATATACTTATTATAGCATATCTTGGAACTCTTGTCAACAACTTTTTTATTTCTTTTTTTTTGTTGTCCGTTCCTTTGTTTTCTATATTAGTATTGTACCATACTAGGTGAGGTTTGTATAGTAGGCAATTTGCACAAAATTTAGGGAAAATGGTTGAAAATTTTTGTGCATAATTGCCTCTTGACAAAATCCCAAGACTATGTTATAATGGAAAATACTCGCCTTTTTGTGTGCAAAACGGCGAGGGCAGTATAACCCTCGCCCGTCATTATCTAATCACGCTCCATTTTATAGGCTCTTCAATCTCAATTTTTACATCAAAGACTACATTATACATACCATGATAACAATCATGTATTATATCCAAATCTTCTAAAACTTCTTCATCTGCTTCATTACATACTGTATAGACATTATTATCTGATGTATTCAAATAACAATTATCAGTAATTTTTAAACATAAAGTATCAGGCTTATCATCCCAGACAAAGAAGCCACAATCTAGCTCATAAAAAGCTTTTCTTTCAATTTTATTATCCTTTTTCTGTTCAAAATTTAACATATATTATCTCCTTTATTTCTGCTCAATTATATCCATAGGGTCTCTTTCATCTAGAGATAGATGAATATTACCATCATAATCTCTTTTAAGATGGAAGTAACCTACTTCATCACACCCATTAGTCATCATAAGTGACTGTAAGTCGTTCTCAATTATCATCAATCTAACTGTTTTACCAATGCCATAGGCATATCCACATTCCCAGGCAGTACCTGTGTCTCCATATAGACCATGGCTAATAACCCAGACCTCATCAGCTCGTTGTATATCTTCCACATCGTGCTGAAAGACCTTTAGCCCCCATTCCGCATTTGGCATATCCATTCCGCAGTCAACTTCAAAGTCCATTGGGAATATAGGTGTAATATCCTCACGGGCGTCAAGTTCTGCTCTAAGGGTCTTTAGAATATCTCTTTCCGTATCATTGAAGAATGGACTAGCAATATATACTACCATTAGAATAAGCCCCCTTTCGTAAGCATTAGTGCGAGTGTTAGACCGGTAAATAATACATCCTTAATCTTATCACTCATAGGTCTGTTAAGTGAGAATGTTCTATATGACGCGATAATATTCGCTACCAAATAACAACCCTGACCTAACATATAGTTTTTACCAACGAGAACCTGCCCACATATTAGACCTATCATAATAATATAGTTGAGATTCTCAAATGCGCGTCTTAAACGCTTTGCTTCACTTTCTTTTCTCTTGTTCATACTTTCTTTTCCTTTCCTTTCTATGTATTTATTGTATCATAGGTTGATGTGTTTGTCTATTGTGCAAATTGTAGGAAAATGCGGACTTATTTTTGTGCAAAATTTAATTCAATTCCTTTATTTATCTTCTTCATTTCTTGCCCATTCTCCTAACTTCTCTAATATTTCCACAACACGTGGATGTTCATTTGCAAAGTACACAGCCCAAAAGGTTGCCGCCACTTCGTCAGGTAATTTAAAATATTCCGTCTTTAAAATAGCAACATAGCCATCTATATTATCATCTTCTAAGGCTTCAATAGCTTTTTCAATTTTCTCCTTTTCCGCCATTATTTCTTCCTTTTGTTCATCAGATATTCTTGGAAGTGTTATTGAATGACCTATCTCGTGTAATATAGATAAAGCAAAAGGACAATTAACTTTATATCCAAAAGTTGATTCAATATCTTCATTGAAAGCCCTATCTTGAATTTCATCACAATTTACACGATATGTTAAAGTATCATCATTTTCATCATACTGAAAATCATCTCCCTTAACCACATTCTTAATATTGAAATTGCGCTGGATGTATAATTCTAATGTATTCATTTACTTATCTCCTTTCCTTATGTATTTATAATACCATAAAATTAAGGAAAATGCAACCTAAAAAAATGCACAAAATCACATTTGAAATTTTGTTGAAACTGCCTATTGACAAAAAATTTTGCTCGACTCGAATGAAGTCGAGCAACCCAAAGGTTGCTCTTACCTCAATTAGAGTTCATTAATATGAAGATTGATGATTTCATCAATAGCCTCAATCATAGGTACATCTACTGAACTAATATTTACATTGTTTCTATATCTAGCTTCAACAGTAGCACCCTGTTCCTTGTTGAAACGGCAAGTTAAATATGATTTATCTGGACTTCCAATCTTTCGTATAAAATAGATATAATTTCTACCCTCAAGAATAGAGCCATCATAGTAATAACCAACACAGTTGTTCTGCTGACGACCCTCATCAATCTTTTCAGCTTGGTTCTGTGGTACAATTACTATATACCCATCAAGCTTATGAGTATTAATGAAGTTAAGCTTCTGTAACTGAGCGCTCAGTTCTTTATTTCTAAGATTTTCAAGTAAGTTTTCAGCGTTTCTAATATTTACCCCTAGCGTTCTATTTGTATCTAAAGTGAACTCAAGTTCTTCTTGTCGTAAATCATCTACAACATCTATGAGGTCTCTAAGAAGCTGACTTATACCATTTAATCTCTCAAAACATATTGTATTTTCAATTACTTTTAATAATTGACTAGGTGGTAATATATCAACCATATTTTTATAATTGTTTCTTATATCAAGACACTGAAAGATAAAACCTCTCTCTTTAGCTGAATAGTTAGAATAATCTCTATCCACCTGACACCTAGAAATAGCTATGCGCCAATTTCTACCATGTATATCTAAATACCTAGAAAAATTTTTAGGCATAACTTTTGGGTCAAAATTGTTACTTTTTAGTTCTTCTATAATAGATTTAACTTCTGTAAAGCTAGTTGCATAATTGAAAATCCATTCATAATCAAATAATTTAATAATATCATCAAAAGAATTAAAACCACAATCAACAGTCATTCTGTAATTACCAAAGTCATTTTCTTTTGTGATAAAATCATAAGAAAACCGTCTAATCATGTGCATATTTTGAGCTTCAAAATTTAATATGTTCTTATTTTTATAAAATGACCTATAAGGATTAACTATAGCTATATCTTTAACTATCTCATGTAATGACTTCTTATTTGGGTCATGGTCAACTATATATTTAATAGGAGACGGATATTGTACCTTATATTCAACCTGAAGTCTCTCAAGACTTGCCTTTATTGCTGGAGCATTAACACTACTATGGTCTAACTGTTTACAACAACTCATAGAAAATAATGCAACATCAGTTGTAGTAAAATCATTTACTCTTGAAATGATTACCTTTAACATATTATCCAATTCTTTCTTTTCATAATAATTTAATCCCATTTTTTATTACCTATTTCCTTTCTTTTCTTGTAAAGATTTCTTACCTCTTCCTTATGTATTCATTATACTACCTCTACCCTCTAATGTCAAACAAAAAAATGCACAAATTGCGGGAAAACTTTTTGACATTTTTTATGCAAATTTCCTCTTGACAAAACCGCCTAGGTGTGGTACAATGTTGAATATTGGTCGCGACGCGCGCTAGCGACCAACGCAATAAAAAATAGCCACTATCCACCTATTGCAATCAGTGAATAATGACTATTAGTGCGTGGTAGCCAACCACTAGTATGCTCTTCAGCGCTATTAACCTATAACTAGGGCAGGTTTCGTCACGCAAGAAACCTACAAACTGCCTCAGTGACTTTAGCGAACACTGCTCCGCTGCCCCTATCTTATCCAAGTTGGCTAACGCTTGGATAACTGCTACTGTCAAGAAGTGTGAGGATTCGGACCTCTAATCCCATATATGACACCCCTAGTTTGTAAGGGGTAGGTAGTCATTCCTACCCCTAGCACCTATGAAGATTACTCTGCGAGAGAGTAAGCTGACTTCTTAGCATCCTTTACGACCTTACCAGCCTTAATAAGTCTACCAAGAGAAGCTGTTACCTTTGGAACTGAGCCAAATGCTTCGACATCCTTTGCAAAGATATTTGTTGGTGACATAGGCTCTGTACCAAGTACGGCAAGTACCTTTTCATCAATATTAGCCTGAGCCTCAGCTACCTTTTCAGACTTACCTGAATACTTCTTCACGATAGACTCCTTGAGTGCCTCAAGACGCTCCTTAACCTCTGCATCATCAACAACCTCAATTGCTTTCTCAAGTGCTACTTTGTACGAAATTTTCTTTTCCATAGTTTTTTCTTCCTTTCTTTTTTGAAAAATGTTTTTGTTTCTTTACATCTTTATTATATCAGATGTTTTTTACTTTGTCAAGAGGTTTTTTGAAATTGTTTTCAAATCTCACTTTGGATTTGTTATCTTTTCTTTACCTCTTTACATTTACTATTATAGCAAATGTTTTGAAGTTTGTCAAGAACTTTTTTTATTTTTTTAATTTTTATTTTTAAGTTCTTTCCTTCACTTCTTGATTAAATTATAGCAAAAAATTTTTCAAATTACAATTAGTAATGTTGCACAAATTTTAGGAAAAGCCATTGAAAAATTTTGTGCAATTTTTCACTTGACAAAAAGCCTGGGAGTGTGGTATAATGGAAATATTGCGCGTTTCTTGAGAAAACGCGCAACCAAATAAAAAAGAGGGGTTACCCCCCTCTTTATCTGTATGTAACACACATAATCTGTTCTATATCAATGTAAAGTGGCATACTACCTTTAAGCCCTTCAAACGAATAACCAGTAATCCTGCCATTAGTAAGGTCTACCTTAGCATAATTACAACGTATGCGCAAAGACTTTCCATTTTTAAAAATGATTAATGCACTTTTTATCTTTTTATCTTTCTTTTTACCAAACATTAAAACATTCCTTCAAATCCAATAAGTTTAGCAAATTTTTTTGGCTCTTTTTGAATAAATCCATTATCCTGAAGAAACTCTTTACACTCTTCAATAGGTAGTCTTGATACTACCATATCTAATGTCCAATGCTCTAATACTATTACTTCTTTTTTGAATTGAAAAACATCATAAGGCTTAAACTTTGTAGTATATATACCAAAGTCATCAAACTCAGCATAGTATTTTGGTTTACTTGAGAATAAACCAAATTTAACTTTTTTAGAAATGGTTATTTCTAATTTTTGCTCTAAAGCTGTTTTCCAATTAAAATAATCGTGGGCGGTATTATAATCACTTATATCTATACCAAGACCAAATAATTCTTTAGCAGGAATTAATTTTGTATCGAAGCTCTCTGGTATTTCTCCATAGCGTGTTTTTGTTGTAATTATGCTATCAACCCAATCTGATGAAATAAATTCACCATTTTTTAAAAGTTTAATTTCTGTATAATAAATTCCTTTACTCATATTCCCTTATTTCCTTTCTTAATTTATCGCGGCGGCGACCCTTGCGCCCAGTCTTGTACTTTTCAGAGACCCAAGCGCCGTTTCCGCATTGGTATGGATTGAATTTTTCCATATCTATAAGTGACTTTTCAATACTATCCATCACTTGAATTGTTTCTCTTCTTTTTCTCTTGTGAGCCATAACCTTATCTCCTTTACATTTATAATTATAGCATAATGCTTTTACTCTGTCAAGCACTTTCTATAAAATCTTTTTAATTCTTTTTTGATAAGATTGTCAAAGTGTAACACTTCTTTTCTGTTGTTGTGGATGTAGTCACAAGCCCACTGAGTAGCCATAAGCTCATCAGCCAAGTGCCAGTAGTAGTTACCTATACTTGGTGTCCATTTTGGTTGCTTACTTAACATTTCCTTTACTTCATTACAGTAATCATCTTCACTACTTGTAAGATAATTCTGTGTCATAATGTGACCTACTTCGTGTAATAATGAAAGGGTAAAAATGTCAACACCATCAATGTTAAATTCTTCTTTTACAAAGTCCTTAAAAGCCTCGTCAGCTTTATTCTTCATAAGAACAGTATAGAATATTGTATTTGCATCATCGTGGCAACAACATAAGAAATCATAACTGATTCCACCGCTATTACAACCAAAAGAAGTGATGTATCTATCGACAACCCTTGTAACCTTATGAAGTTCTTTACTAACCTTATTATCTATTCTCTTACTCATAGGTCTTATCTCCTTCCTTATGTAATCATTGTACTATGAATTGAGGGAATTGTCTAGTCGTCAGATTGCACAAAGTTCAAATCAAAAATTTGTTGAAATTGCCTATTGACATGAAATACTGTCCGGCGCGCTTGACGTCGGACAGCCCAAACCATCAAAGCCCCCTACATTGCGTAGGGGGCTCTGAAAGGAAGGTATAAGGTTTTTCGTGTTAGAAAAGTGGGGAGGGGAGTTGCACCCCTCTAGCTAGGACTTTCTTCCTCGCCCACCTAGACATTAGACAAGCTTGTAGCCTGTCTTTTTACCACTGATAGCAACCTTTTCAGCCTTGCCATCTGCAACAAGTCTTGTAAGTGATGCAGTAACCTTTGGTACTGAACCAAGTGCCTCAGCATCCTTTGCGAAGATTGCAGTTGCTGACTGTGGCTCATCAGTAAGGACTGCAAGAACTGCCTCATCAACTGCTGACTGAGCCTGAGCGACCTTTTCTGACTTTCCTGAATACTTCTTGACGATTGATTCCTTGAGAGCCTCTAATCTCTCCCTTACTTCCCCGTCTGCTACTTCCTCGATTGCCTTTTCAAGTGCTACCTTGTAACTCATTTTCTTCTCCATTTTTAATTACCTCTCTTTCTTTTTTAATGGATTTCTTTTTGTTTACATCTTTATTATAGCAAATTTTTTTAAGTCTGTCAACACTTTTTTTTATTTTTTTTAACAGACTTTAGAGGACTGTCAACCACCTAAAACAGTTAGCGTAGCCAACTTCCCACCGACCATCCTAGTAGTGCGGTTTCCGCATTTCCTCTTTACATTTATAAGTATAACAAATTTTAATTTTCTTTTCTATTGTTAAAATACACAAATTATAGGAAAAATCTTGGCTGTTTTTTGTGCAATTTTACTCTTGACAAAACTGCCAGGGTATGTTATAATGGTGAATACTGGGCATTTTGCGCGAAAATGCCCAGCCCACTAAAGGCTAGGCATTGGATTTAATCATCATAGCTAAAGTAGTAAACATCAACAACCTTTGTTTTCTCGAATCTTTCTCCATCCTCAGAAGTATAAACTACTGTTTCTTGTTTGCAATCACAATAACTTTTTTTAAGTCTTACCCTTTTATCTGGAAAGGCTTTCATTAAGGCTTTTCCAATTAAACTGAGTCTTTCTTTAGGATTAAAACTACGGTCATTGTCAATACTATTTTCTATTGTTTTTGATAGAACATAGTTACCAGTAAGTTTTGAAATATCTCTAGCAGTAAAATTCTGTGTATCGTCATTTTTTAGTTTCTTTAATGCAGATACTAATAAATCTAGTGTTTTTTCATTTATTTCTCTTAATGCTGTTCTTCTACTCATCCTCTTCACACTCCTCTTCATTATCATTATACACTTCTTTTACTTTTTTTACAGCGCAAAAACAGTGTTCACTCTTACCTCTAAAAAGTACACTTCCATCATCGCCATAATATTTCTTTTTATTTGGCTTTAACTTGTATGTTACTTCATAACCGAGTTCTTCACTCTTCCAATAAGGAAGTTCACTTTGATGTATAAGTTTGCGCTCAAGTGTTTTAAGAGAAGTGAAACTAATGTTTGCATTTTTATAAATCTCTTCCGGTGTAAAATACTCGCTAGGATTCTTTGCTAAAAATTCAAGACATTTTTTGTTTTCATCCTTAAGTATCATACCTATGTACTCTGTAATCTCTGCCTCATTCATCTTAGTTAATAATGAAATAGTTGCAGGTTCAATATCATCTTCACCAACCCAAGCAGAAAAATTATCATCTTCTACTAAATATTCTACCCTATATGTATATTCAGTATCAGTAATTTTGACAATTTGCCCCTCTAATAATCTACCTATTGACCTTGTCATAATAACTTCGTCATTTACTTCATATTGAATTTTCATATTTTTTACCTTTTCCTTTCTTTCCTTTATTATACGCTCTTGGCTTGAGGTTGTCAAGCCAATTTGCGTAAAATTTCAATAATATTTTCATTTGCATCAATGGTGTCGCCATTTTTCCAATTAACTCGGTTTGGTTCTTCATCATCAACTAAGATGCCTGTACCATATCTCTCACAGATAGCACTCTTATCAGTTCCGTATGGAACTATGATGACTTCATCAAGTAAGTCCATTATGAGATACTTTCTTAACCAATTCCTCTTTGCAAGGTCTATCTGCTGAGCATATATCTTATCACAACTTCTTGATAACCAAGATATAACTCCTAACTTATATCCCTTTGACTTGAGGTCAGCGAGAACTTCCAAGAACTCAACAAGAGGATAGATAACCTTTGCTTTAACGTATGGGCGGACACGCTTGTTATTGAGGTCGTCTAACCAACCATCTACACCATAGAAGTCAGCGAGTGTACCATCCATATCAAACCATACCCATTTGCTTTCCTTATTCATAACCCTTATCTCCTTTCCTTATCTTATGTACTCATTATATACCCTTACACCCTACCCCGTCAAGCATTTTCACATAAAAAATTGCACAAAATGCGGGAATGGCGGCGAGGGAACTTTGTGCAAGATTACCATTGACAAAACACCAAAGGGGTGGTATAATTGAAAATACTGCCCGTTTGGAATGCGAACGGGCAGCCAATCACTCAAAAAAGGGGTAGACCTAGGTCCAGCCCCTTTCCCGCTTTATTTCCTCATAGCGTTTCTCATTTTCTTCTTTTATCTTCTCTTGGTCATATACTCTCATCTTGAGCTTAGTGTAGCCATACTTGTAAAGGTCAGCTTTAGTCCAGTACCTCTTTTGACAAATCTTGCCAAGCGCCTTTGGCTTGTAGTCGATTCCTTTATTCTTCAACCATTCTTTTGTTGGTACTTCGACTAATGTACTAACTGGCTTGTATCCTTTTGAACTAAAAACTGTAACCTGTACTTTCATTACTTTACCTCTTTTCTTTTGATAAATCAATTATACCATACTTTGAATAGGGTGTCAACCCCTATTCAAGTTCAATGTATTGTATCGCATCAGCAACCTTCTTTGAATAATGACATTTCATAAAAGGGCTATTCACTGAATACTTGTAATTAGCAACCTTTTTGTTATACTCAGTAACCTTATCATAGAAAGTAGTTTTTGAAATATCTTCATAGGTTGATTTCATAGCTTTTGCCTGGGCTGTTAATGTTTGATACTCTACTTGATATTCTGTTATTGTTTTATCTTGATTATACTTTGTGTGTACGTCTATAATATCTAAGACACTTATTATAAGTACAGCACCAAAGATGATACCAAAAAAGAGACATATAGTAAACGTCATATCTGCATCATTATGATATGCCCTAAACATAAGTACAACCATTAATAAAACTGCAATACCTGATAAAATTTCAATTAACATTTTCTTTACCTCACTTTACTTTTCATTCATTAAAGCCTTATATGTTCTATATATATAATCGGCTTTATGCGTATTTCTTACAAGTTCCTTAAACCATACAACCCTTATAGAGTTCGCGCCATACTTGGCAACTAGGTCATTTATCAATTCGTCTTTTGTTATTTTCTTTTTCAATCTACCACCTTCCTTATTTTATTCTTCTTTCCTTACCTTATGTACCCATTATACACCCTCACCAATGTCATTACAAGGTGTAATAATGCACAAAATTGCGGGAGTTTCATCACTAATCTTTGTGCAACTTTCTACTTGACAAAACCACCCAAACCATGTTATAATAGAATTTACTGGTCGTTTGGAAAGCGAACGACCAGCCCAAGAAAGACTGGTCGTAATTCTTCATAAGCAAAGAAAACTAAGTGAGTAAATATGGTTTGGCTCTAAATTTTCAAATGCTTTGCTTGTGTTAGGAAAAGCTGGAAGCCAGACAACGTCATATCCCCAGATGCCACCATTAAGTGAAACATATCTTTGATTGTATAAAATTTGAAGAACATATTCAAAATTATTTTTTGGCGGTCTGCCTGGGCGATTCCTAGTTATTGGTTGTTTTAATTTTCTAATACCGGCAACTTTGTTTCTAAAAGGTGCAATAATATTCTTTATATATTCTCTCTCTTCTTCTGTGAGTACGTTTCTTCTTTCGCAAAGTGGAGCATCAAAGAAATTTTCTCTTGTATTACCATAGCGCCCCTCTTCTTTATCTTTTTTGGAGCGACCTTCATATCCAGTCCACTCGATGTATTCTTTTTCTTTCATTTAAGCCACCACCTCTCTGCGTTCTGCCCTAAGTTCCTTAATTGACTTAGGACGCTCTTTCCACTTGCCAAGTTCATCATCGAGTATCTGCTCAAAGACGCTTGGTCTATACACAAAACCCTCTTTGGCAGGTGTAATCGGTTTAAACTTACCCTTACAACCGAATGGCTCATTGACCGGTACTAACTTGACCTGTTTAACAGTATCATTAGCGACCTCATTATAATTTGTTGTTACATCATTACCCTTTACATAAAATACAGTTCTCATACCTTAAATCCTCACTTTTATTTTTTTCTTTATTATATCATGGGGGTGACTAATTGTCAACCCTCATGTTCATTAATTTCTTTCTTAATTGCATTGATAGCAATTAAAATCTGTTCTTCAATAGTCGCACAAGTATTCTCATAGCTGAAAGATGTTTCATCCTTTATAGCCTCGATATATGACATTATCTCGCCAAGGTCGAAATAGTCCATCTCAAGCTTTGCAAGGTTAATACCCTTGACAATATCAAGACCATCTTCATCCTCACCCTCAAGGTATCCAACATACATCCAACGAGCATCCTCTTCTGATTCATCATAGAATGTAATATACATTCCATCAAGAAGATTGTCTATAACGACTTTATTCTGTGCAACCTTTTTAGCAATTTCTCTTAATAACTCACAAGCATTAACAAAAGCAACATTATATGCAAGTCTATCAAGCTCCTCATTATACTTCTTCATCATTTCTCCAAAAATACTCATAATTTTGTACCTTCCTTCCTTAACTTTGTAAGCTAATTATACACCCTAGCATGTAAATAAGTCATCTGACAAAATCACCAAAATAATGGGAACTTGTTTGTTAAAATTTGTATAATTTTCCCTCTTGACAAAACACCCTAACCTGTGGTATAATAGAAGCACTGCGCGTTTGAAGTGAAAACGCGCAGCCCAATCTCTCGGACTGCCTCGCTCTCACACGACTTATTTTTGGTTAGGTAGTCGCCAAACCTAGACCTTAAAGGCGGTCGCGCCTATAACCCGAGGTCTTTTAGTGTGTACTTTGTTCCTATATCCATACCTTTATACATATTGCTTTTGCCACTAAAGTATGGAAGGCAAACATGGTCTTTCTGAAGTTTAATCAGTATATAGTATTCACCAAAGCTGTGCTGTTTTGAAATGTATTCAATCTTACTTCTAAAAGGTCTGATAACATCACTTAGATATTTCTTCTCAACGGCGTCAAGCACCGGTGTGTGATATTCTTTGTTGAGAAAGTCCATTTCTCTTTTATCACAACTAACGCTATAACATCCATAATGCTCATCGTGACTACCCTCAATAACGCTCTTTAGAACTTCTCCGTCTATGTTATAGGCTAACACTTCCTTTACAAACTGTGGATGTTCTTTGATAATTACTTCAAAATTTGTCATTCTCTTATTCCTCACTCTCACTTAATAATGTGTATGATACATATTTATCATCACTTTTCTTTGCAGTATCTTCGCAATCGAGCTTAACTCGAACCTCTGCCCCACACTGAAGCTCGTCTGAGTCAAACTCAATACGTTCTCCGTTGTTAGCAAGTACAGTAATCCAACCATTAACGTCAGTGATAACTGTGCCATCAACGTATCTATAATCTGTGGTTGCCTTGTATAATCTGCCAACTACCCATAAACCAGCTACTAATACAATAGTAGTAATAACTATACTAATGATACCGAATACTCTGTCAACTTTCTTTGTTTCCATAACCTTACCTCACTTATTTTCTTTAATTTATTATAGCAAATTTTTTTAAGTTTGTCAACAAGGGAATTACTAAGGTTGACTTTTCAAACTATGCTACTGAGTGCCATTCTGTTCCCTCTTGACATTATTAAGTATAACAAAACAAGAGAGAGAATACTACTGGCAAAATGCACAAAATTGCGGGAGGGGGCGACACCTAGGTTTGTGCATTTTTGCCATTGACAAAACCTCAGGACTGTGGTACAATGCAAATTACTGCACGCTTGGGGCGCGAGCGTGCAGCCCAATAAAAAATGGCTCGGAGTTTCACCGAGCCGTGGAGGAGGATTATGCCTAGCAGTAAACTAGGCTCATGTCTGCCCATTTTAGGATGCTGATTTGCTGACAATCTCTGCCGACTCTCAGCGCCTTTGTCTTGGTTGGTTCGCGGTGGCTTTTGTCGATGTAGTAAATGCCCTTGCTAAACCATACACCACAATTTCCATTGTATTCCTTGATGGCTTTCATAGCTTCCTCAGGTGTCTTGCACTCGACACCCTCTGTCGCTACTTGATAACCGGTCTTAAACTTAACGCGCTTACCATTCTTTAAAGTCATTCCGTCATCTTCCTTTAAGTTCTTAATACTTCTTACATTTATCATAGGTTTGTACCTTCCTTTCCTTACCTTGTAACTACATTATAGCACGACACCCCACCGAGGTCCATAGGCAGATTGCACAAAAATCGGGATACCCTTTAGCCTAAGTTTGTGCAAAATGCCCCTTGACAAAACACCCTGGGTGTGTTATAATGTGCGGCACTGCTCGCTGCGCAAGTTTGCGAGCAGCCAAACAAAAAAATAGGCTCCCGCCTCAGCGAGTGCCTATAAATTAGTGGTTTTTATCCCAGCCCACCCTGGTGGCTCATACTCTGTTTTAGTTGCGCCGATTACCTGGCTACAACAATTTGGAAGGTAGGTTATGTCAACCCACAGGAAGAACCTGTGGTGTTGTATGCTTATAGTAGTCCTTGAAGTCCTCTCTAGCCTTCTTCTCAACTCTTTCAGTTTCAAGCATTAAGAGCATCTTATCAAGTTCATCCATGTTATTATCAAATCCGTTCATCATAATTTTTATCCTCACTTTCTTCCTTAACCTTATGTCTACATTATACACTTTGTTGGGGGTGTTGTCAACACCTTTTTAGAAAATTCTTGTAAAACTTTTTCCGCTTTCAAAAGTACGGGTTGCACTGATTACCTTAGTTGTTGACTCATAACCAAGTACAGTAACCTTTCTGTTAGCTAATGCGCTAATGAAGTTGTCAGCATTGGCGTTAAGCTCCTTATTAGAGTTGAAGTTAATTCTCCTTGTCTTTATGCCGTTGCCATCTGTAAACTTAATAACTAAACTTGTCATCATAACTGTTACCTACCTTTCCTTACCTTGTAACTACATTATAACAGAGGGTCAGAGCAAAATCCATATGTAAATTGCACAAATTTCGGGATGGTTTTTGCTTTACTATTGTGCAAAATCAACAAACAAATATATCATATATCGCCTATATATCTAAAATGCGGCGCGTTTGGGGTGATAACGCGCCGCCAATCAAAAAAGGGCGCTATATGCGCCCCAGTGCGTGTTATTTGTTAGAGGTCACGCTCCCCGGAAGGTAGGTTATGCGCCAACCGGCAATATCACCGGTGTATGCTTCTTAGTATAGTCCTTGAAGTCCTCGCGCATCTTCTTCTCTACGCGCTCAGCCTCAAGCATCATCAACATTTTATCAAGTTCATCCATATTATCATTAGTAAACATATTTTCAACCCTCTCTTCCTTAATTATATTACATCTATATCTTTCAACTGCTCATATATATCCTTTAGAAAGTCTCTAGCCTCTTCTCTTGCCTTGTCTATAGAAGCCTCACTGCCGTACGTCTCTGCAATATTCATTATTTCATTAATATAATGCTCAACTAAAGTTTCTATTTGTTCAAGACTTTCAAATGCTTTTGTATCATGATAAGTTTCACCTCTTGGTAATATAGTGCCATTTATTTTATCAACCATTTCAACTAAGTCATAATTTGTTAATATTCTGCTCATATATAACCTTCTTCCTATCTATTGGTAGGTAGGGGCTTACGCCCCTAGCCTTTATATTGTCTTAACACTTATGAAGATACTTAGTGGCGCTACGCGCTGGAGCTGTGTCTGTCTAAGCACTTCCAGCTGTGCGAGTAAAATATCCTTTGTTACCATATAAACATTGTTTTTAACGTCTTTAACCTTATATAATTTATTCATAACCTTATTCACCTTTCTTTGTGGATATATGCCTTATAAGCATATATCCTCTAATATATCGCAGAACATATCATTGAAGCTTTCAAGCTCATCAATATATTCCTGTGAAACACCCTTATCGCTAATACTAGATTCCATATATTCTATAATAGCATCACCATCAATGGCACTGTTCTGTTCTCTTATAGCATCCTCTATGAACTCTTTAAGAGTATCATATGATAGACTAAATGCCTTATAAGCATCTGAGTCGTGGTCGAACTCGCGTTCATTTTCATATATATTCGCTTTTTCCAAAAACATTTCTAGAAACAATCCTAGCAATTCTAACATAACCTTATCTCCTTATTAATATCTATGTGGTAGGTAGAGGGCTTTCGCCCTCTAGCCTTTAGTATTCCATTGACTCAAGTTCATATGCCTCTAAGAGTGTAAGCTCTGACTTAACACACATTAAAGCATCAACTTCTGCTCTATATTTCAAAGTCTTTAACTTATTATTGTTACTTGGATTATAAAGAGCTAAGTCTATAAAACCCTCAAGTGCTCTCTTAGCCTCTTCAATAGCATTGCTAAGAGCTTCAAGAGCTTCCCATACCTCAAGCTCCTTGTCATCGTTAAAATATGGGTCTATATCGTCTTTATAATTAGATATTGCTATATATCTCGAGGCTCTAACCTCAGCTATTGCGCTGTCATCGCCAAAAGTGCGGACTGCGGCACGCCAAGCAAGTTCAGCTTCTTTGCTCATATTTTTTACAAGTTTCTGAATTGATTTCATTTCCATAATATTATAACCTACCTTTCTTATCCTTAGTGGTAGAGGCTAAGCCTCTACCTTTATAAGTTTTTCTTCTATATCAAGCAATACGCTCTGTAAATCTACAAGAGTGTCGTTATATACAACCCCTAAATCGCTATATACTGCGCCGTCCTGGCAGTCTACATCGTCAAGGATCGCCTTGATAGCCTTAACGATTGGCTCAAGACTTGATTTAATGGCTTCAAGTTCTGCCTTTGTGTCTACACTTCTAACAATAGTTTTTAATTCTTTGCTCATAATTTTGTACCTACCTTTTTAATTTTTTTTGTAGTACCTCTTTACTACTCTTTAATTATACTGCTTTGTTTGTTGTTTGTCAACAACTTTTTATTTTTTATAAAGATTTTTTGAAATTGTTTTCAAATCATCGCTTTGGATTTGTTATCTTTTCCTTATCTTTATGAGTTAATTATAACATCAACCTTTGACATTGTAAAGCACAAAAAAGCATTTTATGGCATTTTTTGTTGATTTCATCGCTTTTCACAAAAACAACTATAACCTTTTGTGCATAATGCACAATCGTTCATCTGTTCGACTTTTTGAGGGCGGTCTCGCACAGCTGTTCGATGTTAGCAGAGGCTAACACTACGCCCCATTCATGGGGGGCGTACCTTATAGGAAAAATGGCGTAAAATCAACGTTTTTGACTTTTCCTGACCAACTACAGCACCAAAAATTACATCTGTAACAAGTTACGTCTGTTATTTCAATTACGATTCCTAATTACACCACAACAAAACGCAGTTTTGTTGTTTTTTCTATTTTCCTTGACATCCACCAAAATTTTTGGTATACTATATATAGATGGTGAGATAAATATCCATCAATAAACAACAGGAGATAAAACAATGACTAATTTAACACGTCTTGATTTTTCTCTAGAAACAGCTCAAGAAAGAATAGACCAGGTAAACGAAGTACTAGCCAATGAAGCAGAATCAGCTAGTCCTAACAGACTCGAGTACCTGGCAGATTATATATTAGATGCGCCTGATACTAGAGAAAAAACAAAACCAAAGAACAGAAAGAAAACTATAAGCGCTCATGAAATCTCATATGAAGGCTTAGTAACTAAGTTCGAGAATGGTGAAGATGGTCTCTACAATCTAACAATAGAGAATGATAAGAACATCATCCTCGCCCCAAAGACACCTATCACCCAAGAGGATATAGATGAAATTCCAGCCCTCAAAGAGCTAACAGATGCGATTGAGCAAATCAAATTAAAATGTAAAACTGCGAAAGGTACAACAGCCTACAACCTCCATCAGCAGTTAATCCAAATGTATAAAGACCGCTATGTAATTCGTAGTGCCTATAAACCAATAGGCTATTCAACAAATTACATTAAGTCAATATCAAACATTTCATTGGCGGGAACCGACGCTTGGGACGGTACTAAGGTAGAGTCAACCTCTGTTATCAGCCTTTACAACCGCGACCACGTATTATCCCTCCTAAATAACTATTCAAAAATAAAAGAAGATACCTACGGTGCCTTCTCAAAAGATATGCACTGGTTGATGGAAGACCTCGATACCTACATCGAAGAGGCCTTAGCGCCATTCCCGCTTTACAAACAAATCCTAATCTACAAAATAGATAAATGTACCAATGCGGAAATCCATAAGAAATTACAAGAAGAAACAGGTCAAACATATTCAGAAGAACATATAAGTAATGTATGGTGTAATATAATTCCAAAATTAATAATAGAAAAAGCTACAGATGATTACCTCTCTTGGTATTACCTCAATAAAGAAAAAGGAAAGTACAAGAAATGCTCTAAGTGCGGGCAAATTAAACTTGCGCTTCCTCGTTATTTTTCATTGAATAAAGGTTCCAAAGATGGTTTATATACAATTTGTAAAGAATGTAGGCGGAAAAGGGGCTAGATAATAGTCCCTTCTTTGCGTTGAAGAAAAAGGAGTGATATTAAAATAAATGGCAAATACAGAATTAGATAAAAGTAAAATATATTGTCCAAAGTGCGGAAAGACCATGGCGGGAACTAATTTCTACACTTTAAAGAATGGACAGAAGGTAGACCTATGTAAAGGTTGCTTAACTATGCACGTTAATAACTGGGACCCAGAAACCTTCCTATGGATACTTGAGAAGTTTGATGTTCCCTACCTCCCATGGGAATGGAACAAGCTTCTAGATGAAGCATATAGAAAAGACCCCTATAAGATTACAGGAATGAGCGTGCTTGGTAAATATTTAAGACTTATGAAATTAAAACAGCATCAGGAGTTTGGGTATGCGGATTCCGAGCGTTTACAAGCAGAACACACAGAGGTGATTGCTACAAACTCTGAAAACCTCAACACGGCGGAAAGCGAAGCTAGTGTTAAGGCGGCTTATGAAAATGGCGAAATCTCAAAAGCACAATTTGAAACATACCAACATCTCAATGCCCATGCGGAACCGGCGGCTGTCCCTCTCACACCTATGTCAGAGGCACCCACACCTAGCACTTCCGCAGCTGCTTATCCAGTAAATGACCACCCATATGAAGTTGTTCAACTTGAGGATATGAGTAAATATTTAACTGAAGATGATAAGCGTTATATGGCTCTAAAGTGGGGAATTTTTTATACTGCGGAACAGTGGATAAAACTAGAAAAATTATATATTGACTTCACAGAGAGTTATACCATCGAGAATGCGGGAACCATCGACACACTAAAGCAAATCTGCAAGCTCTCTTTAAAATGTAACGAGGCACTTGACAGTGGAGATGTCGACAGTTATGCTAAGTTATCGAGACAATATGATGCCTTAATGAAGTCCGCAAAATTCACAGAAGCACAGAATAAAGAAGGTAAGGTCGATGCATTTGATTCAGTTGGTTCTATTGTTCTATTTTGCGAAAAGAATGGCGGAAAGATTCCTAAATATGAAATTAAAGCAGACCTTGATGTTATTGATACTATCTTAAATGATAATAAGAAGTATCTTGATGAAGTTATAAAGAATGACCCTAATATTGAGAACTTAATTGAAGAGCATATCAAGAAGATGGAACTCCAGGCTAAACTTAAAGAAGAACAGCGTATTGCTAAAGAAAGAGTTCTTAATGGCGAACCTATTAAAACAATAGAAGAGTTAACTGAAGAATATGATGAGTTTGCGGAAAAGGAATTAGAAGACCTAGAAAAGGATAGGAGAACTCAAGAAAATGACGAATGATTATGAATATAGTAATAGTTTAAAAAGAATACTCTATGAAGATAGAGAATATGACTATTCTAGTTCACTTTGTCCTCTTGTTGGTTCTAACCTTCATAAAGTAGAAGTTACTGAAGAAAGAGTTAGAAGTTGTATGGATAGCATTAGAGATAAGATAGCTTTTTATAGAGTCTATCCTGATTTATTCATTGACGACATAAAAGGACCGGAAAGCGTATTCAAGTTCTATGTTTATCAGAGAGTATTCCTCCGTGCGGTGATGCGTCATCGTTATGTCTACGCTACATTCCCTCGTGCCTATTCAAAGTCGTTCCTAACCATGATGAGTCTCATGATTAAATGTATATTATATCCTAACTTACAGTGTGCGGTAACTACTGGTGGTAAGGAACAGGCGGCATCTATCACCATTGCTAAGATAGAAGAAATTTGTCGTCTTATTCCACCTCTTAGTAATGAAATTAACTGGGCGCGTGGTGCTTCAAAGAAATCAAGAGACACAGTTGAATATAAATTCAAGAATGGTTCAAGCATAGATATTTTGGCGGCAAAGGAAAGTTCCAGAGGTCAGCGTAGAAATGCACTTGTTATAGAGGAAAGTATTCTTATGGATGGTGACATCCTTCATGAAATTATTGTTCCTACAACAAACGTCGATAGATTCCTACCTGATGGCTCTAGAGACCCTAAAGAGATGGCAAATAAATCACAGGTATATATTACAACGGCGGGATGGAAGGGTACCTTCCCTTATGAGCAGATGATAGATACGTTAATCAACGCAGTAATAGACCCTGAGCAATATTGTGTAATGGGTGGTACATTCGATACCCCTGTTAAAGAAGGCTTACTAGAAGAAGACTTCGTTACAAAGTTACAGTTAGAGGGTACGTTCAATGCCAGCTCCTTCGATAGAGAATATCGTAGTGTGTGGGCGGGAGATGCGGAAAATGCTTATTACTCATCAGAAGCCTTTGATAAATGCCGTGTTTTACAATTACCTGAATGGGAATATAGCGAGAGAAGTACAAAGACAAGTTATTATGTACTTGGAGTCGACGTTGGTAGACTTGGTTGTACTTCAGAAGTTGCTGTTATCAAGGTTGTACCACAAATAAATGGACCTTCATTGAAGTCATTGGTAAACTTTTACTCGATGGAGGCTAAAGACTTTGAGGAGCAAAGTATTAAGTTAAAGCAGTTATATTATAAGTATAGAGCGCGAACAATAGCAATAGATGCTAATGGTGTTGGTGCGGGATTGGTCGATTTCTTAACTAAGACCCAGATTGACCCGGAGACTAACGAGGAATTACCTCCATTTGGCGTCGAAGGCGGAAACCATGATGACGCGGCAACTCCTTATAAGAATGTTAAGGGCGATGGTGTTATCAAAGATGCGCTTTATTTAATTAAGGCTAACTTACCTTTTAACTCAGAAGCACATACATATCTTCAGGCTCAAATCGTCAACAGAAAGATTAAATTCTTAATTGACGAGAGAGAAGCTAAGATGAAGCTTATGGATACAAAACGTGGACAGCACATGAAGGAAGAAGACAGAATAGGTCGTATCCAACCTTATGTATTAACTTCTATCCTTAAAGAGCAAATGATGAACTTAAAAGAAGATTCAGAACAAGGTGCATTAAATACAAGACTTAAACAAATATCTAAAAAGATACCGAAGGATAGATTCTCTGCTCTTGAGTATGGTTTATACTATGTCAAGCTGCAAGAGGACAATAAGAAACGTAAAAGAGTAAATATGGCTAAATTGTCATTATTTAATTAATGAATTCTTGGGCAGAGTCGTTTTAGACACTCTGCCTAATTTTCATATTACATATGGATAGGAGGAATTTAGATGAGAGCCAGTAGAGGCGAGATTAAAATAGAAGAAATCTTACAAGAAAATGGATTTATATTTGAAGAAGAATACTCTTTTCCAGATTTAGTTGCGGAATCAGGTAGAGCGCTGAGATTTGACTTTGCAGTATTCACTGATGATGGAGATATAGATTTCCTTATCGAGTATCAAGGCGCGCAACATTATGAGTCTCGTAACCTTTATGGAGGTAAGAAGGGACTAATACAGCAACAGCATAATGATAAGAAGAAAGTGGAATATTGTCGTAGACATGGGTATAAGTTATTAGTTATACCTTATTGGGATATTTCATTTGTTGATTATGATTATATTGTAAAAGCGGCTTATAATTAAAAGTGGGTTGACTTTTACCAAAATTTTTGATATAATAAAATAAGTAAGGGGGTAAGTATTCTTTGTATAACAGACTTGATGAAATTAAAAAAGAAGCTATTAAACAAAAAATCTCCTTAGACTTTGAAAAAATAAAAATGGGTATCCAAGAAGTTGATGATGCAGTCTTAAAACTTGGTTCTACACAAAAAGCTAGACCTAATCTAGCAACTAAAGAGGTTGTTCTAAAAGCAATCGCTGATAAGGATGTAACTAAGTTAAGAGAAATTTCTGAATACTTCTGTGCGGTAAGCGGTATCTACTCAAGAATATTACGTTACATGGCTAACATGTATAGATATGATTGGTACGTTACTCCTTATGTTCTAGATGACAAAGTTGACCAGAAGAAACTTGTTACTAAGTTTCAAGAGTCACTTAGATACTTTGATAATTTCAATGTCAAAAGACATTTTGGAGATATAGCTTTTAAAGTTCTGCGTGAAGGAGTTTACTATGGATATAAAGTTCCAATGAAGAACTCTTTAGGAATTCAAGAGCTAGACCCTAACTACTGTCGTTCTAGAATCCTTGACAAGGACTGGAACCCAGTTATCGAGTTTAATATGAGATATTTTGATGACAAGTTCCCTGATGTGCAAGAGAGAATGAAAATTCTCAAAATCTTCCCAAAGGAATTTGCCAAAGGATATATGGCTTACAAAAAGCAATCTGCACCAGATATACTTGGTAAGAAAGCTAATGGCTGGTATGTTTTAGACCCAGCTTGTACTGTAAAATTCTCTGCAACTGATAATGATATTCCATTATTCATTTCAGTTATCCCAATGCTCATTGACCTAGATGAAGCGCAGGGCATCAATAGAAAGAGAATGTTACAAGAACTCTTAAAAATTGTCGTTCAAAAACTTCCACTTGATAAGAATGGTGAAATGATTTTTGACGAAGAAGAAATCCAACAATTTCATAATAATGCGGTTTATATGCTTTCAAAAGCTATTAACGTAAATGTTCTAACTACACTGGCGGACGTCGAGGTTGAAGACTTGGCTAGCGACCGTTCAGTACAGAATGACGACCTTGAGACTGTTGAAAGACAGGTTTACAATGAGAGTGGTATTTCACAATTAATGTTTAACAGTACCGGTAATATTGCTCTTACAATGTCAGAACTCAATGACGAGTCTACAATGTATAACTTAATCTTACAGTTCCAAGATTTCTTAAATGGAACAATTAAGGCATTTGATATTAAAAATAAAGTTAATTTTGGTATTCAGATACTTTTAACAACTTGGTACAATTACAAGGATATGGCTAAGGCTTACAAAGAGCAGACACAACTTGGTTTCTCTAAGATGTTACCTGCTATTGCATTAGGTCAAAGTCAGAGTAGTATTTTAGCAACTGCTTACTTTGAGAATGATGTTCTTAACCTTGTAACTAAGTTCATTCCTCCATTAAGTTCTAACGTTATGAACGCGGAAGTGCTTGCAACACAAGGTCCTAATGGTCTAGGAACTGCGGCAACCGGTGGTAAGGGTATCAAAATCGAGAAACAGGATACCACAAAGGAGAGTGGCAACTCTCCAGCCGCCGCACCTAAAGAACAACCTACAGGTGAAGGTGCCGGTAGACCAGAAAAACCTGATAATGAAAAGTCTACAAAGACTTTACAAAATATAGAGTCACAATCATAGGAGGAACGTATTAATGAGTTATCTTAATATGCAATGTATTGGTGACCCAGAGTTTATTAATGTTACTTCAGTAAGTCCCTTAATCTCCGAATGTGAGATTAAGGTACTTTACCTTGGTCAGAATAGAAATGGAAGCTTTATATCAAAGGAAGTAGCTACTAAAATGGCTGAAACACTTCCTGGTAGTCCTATCGTAGGTCACTACATAGAGAACAAGCAAGATTTTGGTGACCATGGTGAGCAACTTATCATAGACGATGAAGGGTTACGCTTTAACAAATTAACAAAACCTTATGGATTTGTTGCTCCTACTGCTAGAATTTGGTTTCAGAAGTTTAATGAAACTGATATGATGGGTAATACAGTTGAAAGAGAATATCTTATGACAACTGGTTATCTATGGACTGGTAAGTATCCAGAATGTAAAAGAGCGGTAGAAGAGGGAAATCCGCACTCAATGGAATTAGATGAAGAAACTCTTGAAGGAACTTGGGCAACACAGCCTGATTCTTATATGGAATTTTTCATAATAAATGACGCAGTATTCTCTGCACTTTGCATTTTAGGTGAAGATGTAGAACCTTGTTTTGAAGGTAGTGAAGTTACTGCACCACAGATTAGTTCTAAGTTTTCTGCTGATAGTCAGTTTAATAAAGATTTAGCAACTATGATGACACAGTTAAAGAATTTTATGTTACAAGGAGGATTTGATAAAATGGAAAATCAGAACGCTGAAAACACTGTAGCGCTTGAAAATCCAGATTCTTCTGCTATTGTTGATAATAACGCTGAATATACAGTTGAGGCTGCTCCAGTAGCACCTGCTGAGACTGCAACTCCAGCACCAGAAGCTGAAAATTTTTCTGCTGAACTGGGCAACGCAAATGAAACTGAAACAGCTAACGCTGAAGTTAATGTGACAGAGGATTTTGCTAAAGAAGACGATAAGAAGAAAGAAGAAGACGACAAAAATTCTGAAAACAAAGAAGAGGATGATAAAAAAGAAGATGACAAGAAGAAAGAGGAAGAAGATAAATTCGCACTTCTTTCACAGTCATTAGAAGAGCAGAAAGCAGCTTATGCTGAACTTGAAGCTAAGTATCAGGCTCTTGTAGAGTTTAAGAATGAAGTAGACCTTGAGAAAAAGAATAAACTTATTTCTGAGTTTAGTTTCTTATCAGAAGAAGATTTAGCAGATGTTAAGGCTAATATTTCTAACTACAGCTTAGATGAAATTGAGTCAAAGCTTTCAGTTATTGCAGTTAGAAAGAAAGTTAATTTCTCTGCTATTGGTAATGATGATGAACAGGGCATTGTAAACCTTGACTCATTAAATAACATTGAAGATGATGGACAGCCTGCATGGGTTAAAGCCGTTCAGGCACACTCAACTATTTAATAATAATATAGGAGGAAATAATAATGGCATTCACAAGAAATGGCTATGGACAGATTGAACCTAATCAGTTATCTGCTCAGAAAACAGGTCAGATTTATGCTAGTCTTCCACTTGATAGCGCAGTATCAGTTCTTGAGAATGGTACATTTATGTACTATAACTACGCAACTGGTAAAGTAACTGCTGATGGTGAAGGCGAGCCAATGTTAGTATATAACGAAATCAAGTTATATGATGATTGGAGAAATAGACTTAAAGACTTCGCTCTAATCAGAGTTGGTGATAACTATGTTACATCAGACTTAGTTACAGATGAAATGAAGTATGATTCTGGTATTAATCCAGACCCAGCACACACAGAAGCTCCATATAGAATGGATGGTTTCGCACCAAGACTTTTCAAGACAAATGTTGGTGATATCTACACAACAAACATGGTTAAGGTTGATGGTACTGTTGATTACGCACAGGGCGATTACCTTGCACCAGTTAAGGATAGCGCAAAGAAAGTTCTTGTTCTTGAGAAGAAGGACAGCAAGCCAGCTTCAGGTATGGTTTGGGTAGTTGCAAAGAGATACACAATGCCTGACGGTCAGCCAGGTGTTAAGCTACAGAGAATTCAGTAAGGAGGAGGAAAAAGAAATGGCTTTAGAATACGCACAGTTAGTAGAGCTTGCAAAGGCTACTGCAAAAGCAAATCCATCTGCTCCAACTTCTTATTCTTTTGGTGGAGCAAATCTTTCATATGAAGCTATGAACGCTACTCTTCGTGAAGAGCTTGAAGGTCTTGCTAGTACATATTCTCTTTACAGAGAGAATAAGAACGTAATCTTCTCACTTATCGAAGAGACAATCAATGACGTTCTTCCAAAGAAGGTTCTTGATTCATATGGTCAGTTCGCTGAAATTAAAACATTTAATCAGGGTGACAAGCCTGTATTTACACAGAGAATTACTACAGCTTCTAAGCGTAGAGCAAAACAGTTCATCGGTAAAGTTGGTCTAGCTGGTCTTTACGAAGTATTCAGACTAGATGGTGCTACTTATGAAGTACCTACAAATGCTATCGGTGGTGCTGCACAGATTGGCTTCGAAGAGTTCCTTGATGGTAGAGTAAACTTCGCAGACGTTCTTGACATCGTTCTTGAGGGTCTTGATGAGTGCATCTACCTTGAAATTGAGAAACAGCTTCTTGGCGCAATCAACAACATCCAGAGTGCAAATAAGGTATCTAAGAACACATTTGATGAAAAGGAAATGGATAGACTTATCGCTATCGCAGATTCATATGGTTCAAAGGCAGCTATTTATTGTACTTATGAGTTTGCTGCAACAATCGTTCCTGAGAGCGGTTGGGTTTCTGATGAAATGAGAAACCAGAAGTGGGCAAACGGTTACCTTGCTAACTACAAGGGACATAAGGTTATTGTTCTTCCACAGTCATTTGAAGATGAAACAAATGAAATCGAAGTAATTGACAATCAGTACGCTTGGATTATCCCACAGGGTACAGATAAGCCAATCAAGATTGCATTTGAAGGTGGAGCAATCGCTGAGGAGTATACAAACTATGACAAGAGTAAAGAAATTCAGATTTACAAGAAAGTCGGTGTAAGAGCAATCTTCACTCCAGACATCTGCGTATATCAGAATACTTCTCTTGCTAGACCAGTATATTCTGTATAAGAGGTAAAATTGTATAAGGGGAAGGATAGATATTCTTCCCCTTTTCTTTTTTGAGATTACAAGGAGATAAAAATTATGATAGATAAAATGAAACTAATTCCTGTTAGAAATAGAAACAATGGTAGAACTGGATATTACCTACCAAACTCAAGAGCTAACAGAACATGGGAAAAGATAGGACAGGTTATGAACATTCCATTTGGAGAACTCCAGGAACTTCAGTGGACAGATGGCGGAGACTTCATTCTAAAGAACCTTCTTGTTGTAGAAGATAAGGAAGCTCTAGCAGAACTTAATATGAATGTCGAGCCAGAATATTTCTTTGATGATGCAGAAATTAAAGAAATCTTGTTAGGAACAACTCAAGAAAGCTTAGACAGACTTGAGGACTTATTAAACTTTGCACCAACTGGTGTAATTGAATTAGCAAAAGATTTAGCAGTTAGTTTACAGATACCTGATACAAGAAAAAGAGATTTAATCTCGAAGAAGACAGGTTTTAACGTAAACAAAGCTATTGAAATAAAGGTTACTTGCGCGCCAGAAGAGACTGCGGAAACTGCTCCTGCAAAGCCAGAGAGAAAGGCTACAGTAGAAAGCGCTAAGACAGAGACACCTTCCGCACCAACTAGAAAGGTTGTCATAAAGAAATAATAAAGGAGGCAACGATATGGGTACTACGTCTTTTACCGTTGTCTATGATAGTTTTTTTAACAGAGTAACAGATTCAATGTACGTTGATACTGATATGACAGAGGTTGAAGTTTTTGAACAGCTTCAACCTCTTTTAATAAATGGACTTCATAGATTTGAATTCCCTAGATTTGACCTTTATGATTATGAAGAGGGTCAGCTAGAAGATGTCGGTATCTACAATGGATACGAGTCTGACTATAAGGATGCTACTATCATAGCGTGGGTTGGCGGACAGTTCAATTCAGAACTAACACAAGAAGAGATTAACATTCTCGCTCTTTGTATGGTTGTTGAATGGTTTGAAACTCAGTTAGCCAATACTGAATTAACAAGAGAGAAATACTCTGGTTCAGATTTTAAGTTTACTTCTCAAGCTAATCACATGGCTAAGTTAAAGAATATGATAGAATATGCTGATAAAGACTTAAAGCATATGCAAAGACTTTACAAGAGAAGAGTAATGACTGAGAGCGGTGCTAAGTCTACTATGGCTATGATAATGCAGCCACCTACTTATGGTCTGGGAATAGACGAATAAGGAGGATTACATCATGCACGTTACAATTTATAATGAGCCTATAACAGATGCGGTTCTTCTTAACAACATAAATAGACTTAGTGATAGAATATTTAAACTTCTCCCTATGAGAGAAGAGGGCAGAGATTGGAACAACTCCTTACATAATCTATTAATAGAGATTGTGGGATTAAATAAGATATTAGAAGAAAGCGGTCAAACAATCTTATTTAATGTAATAATAAAGTTAAAGGCATTAGAGACACTCGATAAAGAAGATGATTTCTTTGATTTTAGAAAAGTTATCTTTGAGTGTTTAAGTCTAATGAACAAGTTGAAAAAATGGGTGGGTTAGATAACCTTAAATTTAGGCTTGGCTATTTAGGTAATACGCAGGATGACCGCAACGTAAAGAAAAAGTTATTGTCTTTACAATCTGCATTAAAAAATAGTTACCAAGCAGAATGGATACATTTAGATAATTCTGATGAAACTAAATGTAGATGTTTAATAAACCCCAATAAATTGACAGATGATATTGATAAGAAAATAATATCTATCGAGTTCTCTTATGGATTAAAAGAGGGCGACACTTTTTATTGGGATAGGACAGATAGTCATTGGCTGGTATATCTACAACAGTATACAGAGGAAGCTTATTTCAGAGCAAATATTGAACGTTGTGATTATCAGTTTGATGTTAATGATAATAAATATTGGGTATATGTAAGAGGTCCAGTAGAAACTGATTTAGAATGGATGTCAAAACACAATATTGCTTTTAACACAATGAACTATTCATTAGTATTAAATATCACAAAGAATGAAGAAACATTAGCTTTCTTCGACAGATTAAATATTGTCAAGTTTAATGGACATAATTGGAGAGTTGAGGCAACTGATAAATACTCACAGAAAGGTATCATTCAAGTATACCTAGGTGAATACCATGACAATGAAATGGCGGACGCCAAGGTTGAACCTCAACCAATAGAGAGTGAAATAAGCGGACCGCAGATAGTTCACTGTTACGACACTGGATTGGAGTATGCGGTGACTGGTGAGACCGAAGGTAGATGGGAGGTCGCTCCCGCATCTAAAGCTGTCATTGTTTCATCTACTTCTTCCTCTTGTTCATTAGACATTATTGCTAGTAGAAAATGTAAGATTACATTATCTTATATAACAGATGATAGTAGGATTGATTTACCTATATCAGTAGAATCAATCTAAAGGAGTGCGCTTATGGGAAAAATGGGAAAATTCAATACTTATACAAATAGATTTGAGTCAACCTTTTTAAGTGCTAACAAGGACACAGAAGAGATAATTAAAAGATTATTTGTAGATAATCCTTACAAAGAAGACTTACTTCGTCTATTGGTGGTTAATACACCAGATTGCTTAACTGATAGAACTAATTCCGCTTATAAAGCAAAGATTAGAACTATGACACCGGCAAAATTAAGACAAGATGGTTATCTAAAGTTATCTCCTAAGATTGGCTTAAAAGAGAACGAAGAAGCTAAAAGTTATATAATTATATCTTTTACAAGTTTTGTTCCAACTGATAATCACTATTATAGAGATTGCGTAATGACCATTGATATTCAATGTCCTATTGATGAATTTGAAATGGATAATTATGGTATAAGACCTCTAATGATAGCTGGTTATATTGACGCTATCCTCAATGAAAGTAAACTATCGGGTATAGGTACTCTTCAATTTGTTGGTATGTCAGAAATCACACTAGAAGAAAATCTAGGTGGTTACTGTTTAATGTATCAATCTACACATGGTGCAGATGATGTAATCCCTATTGAGGATGGTGAAGAGGATGAAGACGAACTACCTTCTATATAACACAAAAATAGATATTCCTTTTGCTGAAATGGGTTGTAGTTTACACAACCCAACAGTAGAAGAGATAAGTCTTATAGGGGAAAGGGAGTTTCATATTGCGGTAGAGATGGTAATATCTATACCAAAAAATTTACTAGACCAGGGCAAAGCTGTTTCAGAGGACATAACAGACTTTGATATATTTATGACGATGATAAACCATCAAGATTATAAAGAGTATAAAAACTGTGTCTTAATGTTGTTTAGTTTACTTTTTGTAAATTGTTCTATAAAGGTCTTAAAAGACCATATAGAAATTATTGATGAAAATCAAGCAATTCATTTGCTAAATAAAACAAATTTTGAAGCTCTGCAAACCACATTCATTCATATGTTTAAGACAGAGAAAGAAGAAAAAGAAATGACAAAGCCCGCTGATGGGTTAGCAAAGAAGATTGCAGAAAAGATAGCCGCCGGTAAGAGAAAAAGAGAAGAAATAAAGGGGAAGAAAAACACCACTGATACTTCCGATATGAGTATCTATAAAAGATACGCATCTATTCTTGCTGTTGGTGAACAAAAGGATATTAATATCCTTTACAAATATACTCCTAAACAATTAAAAGAGGAGTTTGAACGATATCAAAAGAAGATTGCTTTTGATAATTATGTTGCCGCTCGATTAGCTGGTGCGACTGATATAGACGAACCAGAGAATTGGATGGAATAAACAGTAAATAATCTATAAAAGATTATTTCACATAACCTAAATACTTTAAGGAGGAAAATTGTATGAAGTTTGGTTCAAGAGAGATTTGCGACGTAACTTTTAAAGCTACTGCAAATGGACAGAAAATTGGTACAAAGACTTTCAAAGCAGGTCAGCCTTGCTTCGGTATTGATACAGGTAGAACTTCAAGCTTAGAGCAGGGTACAACAACTGTATATGCTCAGGGTGGTAAGGGTTATACAAGACTTATCGCTTGGGAAGGTGAGAAAACAATGACATTCACAATCGAGGATGCTCTTATCTCTCCTATGGGTCTTGCAGTTCTTTCAGGTGCTGGTCTTATTAAGAACGGTGGTAAGGCAGGTCACACACACGCTCACATTACAACTACAGCTAACGTAGATGCTAATGGTGTTGCTAAGGTTGACTTATCTGCACTTCAGGACGAGACAGGTCTTACAGAGAAGACACAGCAGGGTTCAATCGTTGCTAAGACTTCTTTCAATGTATGTAAGACAACAGACGTTCCAGCTTACGCTACTGTACTTGACGGTTCAGGTGCTGGTATCGACTTTGTAGATAACATTACTATCACAGGTCAGACATCAGAAGAGTTTGCAGACGCTATTCTTGTTGATGCAAACCACGATGCAACATTCACACTTGCTAACAATGAAGATTATGAAGGAACTGGTAAGCAGTTTGCTAACAAGACAGTTCAGTTAGACTTCTATGTAATCTTAACTCAGGGTGTTACTGAGATTGAAATTAAGCCAGGTGACTTCGGTGGATTCTTCTATATCGAGGCTTCAACTCTATTCCGTAGAGAAGATACAGGTCTTGACATGGCTGCTGAAATCATAATTCCAAAGGCTAAGGTTCAGTCTGGATTCACATTCAGCATGGCTGCAACTGGTGACCCATCAACATTCACATTCACACTTGACTGCTTCCCAGGCTATACACAGTTTGATAAGACAGTAAAGAGAATGTGCGTACTTCAGGTACTTGGTTCAGATGAAGATGCTGCTCAGGAGTCTGGTACTCATACAGACCACAAGCTTAGTGTTTAATCATTAAGAATTGAAGGGGAATATCGAAAGGTATTCCCCTTATTTTTTTTATAGGAGAGGACGTGTATTTTATGAGTTATAGAAGAAATTATATTCACTATTGCTTAGAAAATTATTATAAACAAGGCACTTTATTGATGTCTAAAGATAAAGCACTAGAACATAGGTCACAACCTATACCACGTTTTGATAAAATAATTGGTGACCATTATGCAAAAATGTTAAGTGCTACTAAGAGAGACGCAAATGTAGATAAAGCAGCTATTGAAAAAAGATTAAATTACTTCTTTGGACTAGATGATGGTAAATCACAAGGCGAAGAAGAAGTAGCATCAGTTTTTAAAGGTCTCTGTGATGAAATGGCTAAAGAAGTTGAAAAACATGGGCAAAACTTTAATGTAAACACTGGTGCCGTTACTGAAAAAGGTAGTGGCGTTTCAGTTAGAATAAGTGGTAAAGAACGTCAGTACATAAGAGATGCTATGCGACATATAAATAGAAATGCAGCTTCTCAGGAGATAGCAACTGTATTACAAGATACTAAAAAGCTAGAAAATAAATTAACACAATACGCAAATGAAATATCTAATGGTCTAGATAAAAGTCAGCTTTCTAAAATGGACCAAGAGATGTTAAAAGATATAGATACTGTAAAGAAATGTCTTGCTACATTAAGAAAATACAGAAAAAATAAAAGTAGAACAAATATAAATGATACGGCTAATGAAGCATACAAGACATATGCGGAAACGCTAGGAAGAATACGTAAGAATTCAAGAGCTGGAGATTTATTAGTAGTTAAAGACGTTCAAGGTAAAGTTATAGAGTATGCTTTTTCATTAATGGAGAAAAATGTTAAAGACTTTACTAAAAACCATATAAATAGTATATACAACAGTAGCGATAAGAAGTATCAGCCTGTGGGAGCTACTAGTGAAGAGAGTATTGACCTAGAAGATTTAGCTATAGAAGCTTTTGGTGTGACTATGTCTGGTTTAGCAAAGGCTGGTGTAAAATTAAAGACTTATAGCGGAACTAGAAAAACTGATGCGGAATTCACTATTGGATACAATGATGATAAAGAAGATAAAATAAATCTTAGTTTAAAGTCTTATAAATTAAATAATAAAAGTAAGAAAATAAAACTTGTAGATAAAAGTACATTATTGGATATGTTATCTTTTGCTTTTAAGGATAATGAAGAGTTTTATTTTCATTATTTAAACCTAGCATCACATGGGGTTAATTCTCTTTCTTCAGAGGCTAAAGCCGCCAGACTCAAGGCGGAGTATGCCGTATATCTAGCTTTAGGATATAAAGCCATGGCTGGCATTAACAAACAAACTGAAGCAAGATATTTTGTAGTTAATGATACATCTACTATAGATAAGAATAGAAAATATAAAATTATTAATATACAAGATATGTTTAAGCAGTTAGTAAGTAAGAATATTGAAAAAAAGAATGATATAGATGGACTATTTGAAGTTTTTGATTTCAAAATTGGAAACAAAAAAACACTTCCTACTATTAGAAATACATGGCATGGTAAGGAGAATAGGAGAGATGTTGAAGAGGCGGACGTCCGTATATCTTCCATAGTAAAATATTTAGCCGATACTCATGTTGAAGTATCATTGATGAAAAATGCACTAAATACTTATTCAATGAAAGACGAAAAAGATTGACAACTACCAAAAATTTTGGTATAATATAATTAAGAAATAAAAGGAGGACTTATAATGTCACAGATTACAGTTAATGGAGATACAATTAATGTAAAGGAATTTCTTCCAACAGACGAGAAGTATTCTTTTATCATGACTACAGTGAATGAGGCTACAGAGGAGGGTACTGGTCTAATTTCAGAAATTCTTTTAGACCTATTCTTCAATCTTAATATCATTCTTAAATATACAGATATTAAGTTTGGTGAGGAAGAGCAGAAGAATCCAGCAGACCTTTATGATAAGTTAATTGCGGACGGTGTGATTGATGCAGTTATTAAGGCGATTCCAGAGAAGGAATTTAGCACACTCTTCAACTATGTAGAGAAGGAAGTAGGTAAGCGTGAAGCATACGCTAAGAGCATCGCTGGGGTTATTGGAAGCGCCATTTCCGCACTTCCAGAGGTGTTAGATAAAGTAAATGAAGAATTAAAAGACCTTGATACAGATAAATATTCTAATGTAATTGCATTTGCTAAGGCAAATGGTCTTTCTCTTGGTGCAAAAACAACTGAATAAAAAAGTATGGGCAAAATACATTAAAATGATAGGCTTTACTATAATATATATTATGGTGAAGCCTATTTTTTGTTTATATAGAAAAATAAAATAAGGAGGAAAAAGGAATATGGCTGATAAGCAATATACCATTAAGGTTGGCTACTCTGTCGATGATTCAGGTCTTAAGAAAGTAAAACAAGACTTACAGACAGTACAGGACATAGCTAATGAATTTAAGCTACTTGGAAAAGGCGATTATACTAAACAAATAAGTGCTTTAACTAATGCCTTTGATAAGAGTGCCAATTTTACATTAGGCAAGTTTGATTCAGGTAAGTTTGTTAATGAATTAAAGAAAAGTAAATTAACTGTTGACCAACTAAGAACTTCTCTTAACGCCATGTATGGTGATGGTCAAACTGTATTTAATCATATTGCTAAAGATGTATTAGATGCAAATATTCAGTTAAGACAAACACCTAAGTTTATACAAGAATTCCAAAGAACATTTACTAACGTATTCAGATATAACTTAGCTGGTATGATTCAAAATGCTTTTACTGGTAGTTTCCAGCAAGCAATTGGATTTGCTAAGTCCCTTGATAGCTCTTTAAATGATATTAGAATAGTAACAGGCAAGTCCGCAGATGAAATGGCAAGATTCTCTAAAGAAGCTGCTTCAGCTGCTAAGTCTCTTGGTAAATCAACAACAGACTACACTAATGCCTCATTAATCTACTATCAACAGGGTCTATCAGAAAATGAAGTTAAAGCGAGAACAGAAACCACTCTAAAAGCGGCTAACGTTACTGGACAGTCTACAGACGCAGTATCTCAAGAATTAACTGCTGTATGGAATGGTTATAAATTAGTTGCCGATGAGACAGAAGCCGCTGTAGATAAGTTAGCAGCCGTTGCAGCTACTACAGCATCTAACCTAGAAGAGCTTTCTACAGGTATGTCAAAGGTAGCATCTGCCGCTAACACAATGGGTGTAGACTTTGACCAATTAAATGCTCAAATCGCAACTATCATATCAGTTACTCGTCAAGCTCCAGAATCAGTAGGTACAGCATTAAAGACTATTTATGCTCGTATGTCTACTATCGAGGCTGGTGGTATGGATGAAGAGGGTAATACTCTTACATCATACACAGAGAAAATGAATAACTTTGGCATTTCTGTACTTGACCAGACAGGACATCTCCGTGATATGGGCGATGTTATGGAAGAGATTGGTCAGAAATGGCAATATATGAATAAAGAGCAACAAGTATCGCTTGCTCAAGCCATGGCTGGTACTCGTCAGTACAACAACTTAATGGCTTTATTCGAGAACTGGGATATGTATTCAAAGGCTTTAAATACATCTCAGAACGCTCTTGGTACATTACAGAAACAACAGAATATCTATATGGATAGTCTTGAAGCTCATCTAAAAACTTTAGAAACAGCTAAAGAAGAAGTGTTCAATACTTTAATAGATACAGATAGTTTTAAAGATTTAATAGATACTGTTACAACACTAACAGAAACACTTAATACTTTCTTTGAAACATTTGGTGGCGGATTAAATGGTATCATGGGTATGATGGCTATGTTTGCGCCTATGTTTAAAACCCAAATTGCTGGTGGTATTACTTCTACTGTTGGTAATATAAAGAATTTCTTTACAAATAAGAACTTAATGTCTGCTCAAGCTGGTTTCGCGCAGAGTATAGGTGGATTAATGAACGATGACCCTGTCATGAACGCAGTATATCAGCAAAGAGCTTCTATTATAAATACTTTAAATGAGAACCACGCAGAAGCTTTCATGTCTCAAGAAGAATATGACGCATTTAAGAAACGTGGTGAAGCCTTATCTCTAAAGTCAGGTGCAGCTGCACAAAGTCAGCAAGAACTACTTGGTGCATTGACTAGTGATGAGTATAAGAAAATGTTTGGTGATGCTAATCGTGCATCAAATATGGCTTCAGGCTTCAAAGAGGCTGGAACTCTATTAGATACAAATGACTTATCTGCTCTTAAGAAGAGTGTAACAGAAGCTAGAGACAATCGTTTATCAAATCTAGGATATAAAATACAAGATTTACAAACTCGAAGAGATACCTTAAGTGAAAGAAAAGCCGCTTTACTTCAACTTGCAGATGAAAAAGATTTAAGAAAAGCAAAAGCTCCTAACGCACCTCAGCTAACTCAAGCACAAAGAGAGTTACAAACAAGTTTATTTGGAAATACAAACCTTAGCGGTGACCAGATAAGAAAGAAAACTGAGGAATTAGACCTTGATAAACAAATAGCTGAGATTGACACTCAGATAGCTAGTGCTGAAAAAGAAAAGGCTACATATATTGAGAAGAGTGCTAAACTAACTCAATCTATGGAAGAAAAACTTGACATAGAGGCTAGAAAAGCAGCTTTTATACATGATGAAGAGTCTGGCATTGTAGAAGAAATTGAAAATCAAAGAAAAGATAAACTTGATATATATAACGCAACAGACCTTACGGTAAATGCTTTAGCAACTGCTGCAGGTCTTTATTCTTCTATTGGTTCTATTACAGCTATTATCTCTGATGATACTGATTCAATAGGAGAAAAGATTGGTAAGTTATCTATGGTGCTTATGGCACAAGTTTTACCTTCTGTTGTTAGTCTTGTTAACTTTACACGGGAGATGAAACAAATGCAAGGCGCTGCAAATGGCGCTGTTGAAGGAAGTGCTAAAGGTGCTGCTAAAGAAGTGGCAAAGAAGGGTATCGGTGCTAAAATAGGTGCTACGGTAGCTTCTGCGTTAGGTCCTATCTTAGCTGTCGCAATAGGTGCCGCAGTTGTAGCTGGTTTTTTAAATGCTATTAATCAGCATGAAATCAAGAAACTTGAGAAGAAGGCTGAAAAAGCAAAAGAGGAACTTAAAAGAGCTACTGAACAATCTTCAAAGAGTAATGAAGAAGCTGAAGCTTTAAGACAAATTGAAGAAGGCTATGACGAATTACAGAAACAATTAGAAGATGGTTCTATAACAAAACAAGATGTTATAGACAAAACCTATGATTTATGTATTCAATATGGTCAAGAAGATTTAGCTGTTAGAGCATTGTGCGGAAGTTATGAAAACTTAAACGACCTTCTTGAAGAAAACTCAAAGAAGAAAAATGAGCAAGCAATCGCTGATTCAAAAATGGCGGTTGAAAGAGCTAAAGAATCAGCTAAAGCTGAAGCAAAACTTTACAATAAAAAGAACAGCAGTTTCTTTGGACTTATTCCTAACAAGAAGAAGTCAGTAAGTGCTAGTGACGCAACTAATTTAGCACTTAACTATGATGAAATTCAAGAATCTGTTCTAAAAAACCCTGACAGTAAAGAGTCTAAAGAGTATCTTAGACAATTAGAAGTATTAGGTGAACAAGTAGATGTTATAAGAGCTGAATATGCATCACAGGCTGCCGCACAGATGTCTAATATCGGTTTGGATATGGACAACGGTGCTATCACCTCACAGGCTGCATATGTTGAAGCTTTAAAAAATGCTTGGACAAATAATTCTGATTTCTTTGCTTCTATTGGTTATGATGAGAAAGAATTCTATGATGAGTTCAATTCTCAAATGCTAAAGGATGAAGAGCTTTCATCATATGCTCAAAAGTATGGTATTTCACAGCAGATAGCTGATGAAGCTAAAATTTCTGCTGATGAGGTTAATGATATATTAAAAGATGCTGACACTGCTATGATACAATATGTATCAGATGCTTTATCAGATGGAGTTATTGAATCAAAAGAGTCTCTAGAAGAAATACTAAAAGAGTATGATGAATTTAGAGGCTACTTTGAAAAGAACCCAGTAAGAATGGGCATTGAGTCTGGACTTGCTCAGCTTGTAAAAGATGGAACAATAAGTGAAGACACTATTGCACAAATTTTTTCTAACGGAAATATTGGCAATATGTCACAAGACCAGTTCTCTAGTGCGGACGTTGGTACTCAAACTGCTTCATTATTAACAGCACAGATATTTGATGCGCAGAATCAAGAACAAGCTAGAAAAGAAGCTTTAGAAGAGGCAAATAGACTTCTAAAAGAAGCTGAAGATAAACAGAGTGAATATGGCGGAATTGAGAAAACTCTTTCCGCTGAAGATATACAATCTGTATTTATACAACATCTAAAGAATAATAGTAGAAATGTTTATAATTATGATGCATATGGTAATATGTGGTCACAAGCAGATTTATTAGAAAATATTACACCTGAAGATATTGCAGAAATAGCTAGAGCTTCAAAAGAAGGAAAGACAGACAGTCTCACTGATAAACAAAAGCAAGACCTTGAAATAATTAAAAGTCAACTTGAAAAAGGACAACTTAATTATCAAGGAGATAGTTGGGAAGATTATGTACTTAATGATTATAAAGTAACTGGCAATAAATCTAATTTAAGTCAAAAAGAAATAAAAGAAAATGAAAAATCAATACTTAGATATAAAAAGAAAGTTGATGAATTAAAGAAGGCAGAGCTAGATTATAAAAAGACTAAAGAGTCAGTTAATGCTGCATATAAGCAGACTGCTAATGATGTAGACCACTTACAATCACAGTATCAAGGACTTGTTAATATTGTAAAAGACTACAATGATAACAATAAGCTTTCAGTTGATAATGTCCAAACATTATTAACTATGGATAATGCATTTGTAGCTAGTCTTGAATTCCAGGGCGACCAATTAGCAATAAATGGTCAGACATACGAAAGCTTAATGGACATCCAGAAAGCTTACATGAAGGAAGAAGTTCTTTCACAGATGATTACAGACCTAGCTGGTCTATCACAGAAAAAAGCTATTGACTTATCTTATCAATTAGGCAATGCTCAAAAAGGTCTTTCGATAGATGTTGCTGAGGCATCTGCCGCAGCACAACAAGGTACTGTAGCATTTACTGAGTATGCATCTGCATTAGCTAAGGCTGCTGGAGTTGACCTTGGTAACATCTCAAAGGATGAAGCTGAATTCATCAAAGCCACTGAAAATAGGTTAAAGATGCTTGACGCTATGACATACTATGAAGATGAAAATAGTAAGTCAAAGAAGAATAAAGAAGAAAAGAAAGAATATGACGATGAGTTCGATAGATATTGGGATTTAAAGAAGGCAATAGATAAAGTTACTCAAGCAATTGAGAGACTTGATGAAGCACAGGAACACCTTCATGGTCCTGAACTTATCAAGAGTCTACAGAATGAGAATAAACTTCTTGAAAAACAGAAGGAGACTTATGTTGCTCTTGGTAAGGAACAAGAAAAAGAAGCTGAAGAACTACGCAAAAAGCTTGGTGATTCAGGGTTCTTATTCGACTCAGAAGGTCAGATAACAAACTATAAAGCACAAACTCAGCAGATGCTTCAAGATATGCAAGCAATAACTGATAAGTTTAACCAAGGTGGTTATGACGAAGATAGTTATAATGCTGCACAGAAGAAGTATGAGAAAATAAAGAAAAATCTTGAAAGATATGATACATTATTCTATTCAGAAATGGTAGATAATGAGAAGAAGTTAAGAGAGATTGAAGATGCTGTTATAGATAATAACATGCAGGCTTGGGAGACAGATATCCAGGTTAATTTAGACCTCTCTGAGGCTGAGAGACAGTGGAACGACTTCTTTAGAGATATACAGAGAGATTTCACTTTAGAGTTTGAAGATATTAGTAAAAAGAATGCAGTTGGTAAGAAAGACTTTGATACTTATACTAGAGCCGGCGGAACTCTTGATACTAATATAAAAGCAATCCGAGATATTGAAGCTGATATGGATGCAATAGCTGCTGGTGGAACTGGTAAGTTAATCCATAGTATTGCGGAAGGTAGAGAGAAGGTTAAAGAGCTAGCTACTGACTACAGAAACAATATCCAAGAAGTATACAACCTATATCAAGAAGCTTGGGAGAACTACCTAGCTACTATTGACCAAGGTTCTGCTAAACTTGAAAAGCTTATTAAAGAGTATGATTTAATCAACCAGAAGTTAGAGTTCCAGAGTCAGTTAATCCAGCTTATCTATGGTAAGCAGGAATATGACCTAATGGACCAGTTCTATACTGCACAAAGAGTGAACTCTGAACAAGAAGTTGACTCATTAAGACAGCAAACAGAGATGTGGAAGAAGCTTTATGAAGAGGCTGACGAAGGCTCACAAGATAAAGCTAAATACTATGACTTATGGATTGATAAACAAAATCAATTAAATGATTTAGTCATTAAGCATATCGAAATGTTAAAGAATGAATATTCTAACACAGTAGAAAGTATTTTCAACAAGCTTGAAAAGACAATGACTAATAACAATACATTTAGTTGGATGAAAGAACAATGGGATTTAGCAAAGAAGTCCGCGGATGGTTACTATGATGATGTTGAGCGTATCTATGAGCTAGAAACTATGGAGAATAAGTGGAAAGAAGCTATTGACAAAGCTGATTCTAACAAGAGTCAGAAGATGCTTAATGAACTTATGAATACTCAACTTGATTCATTAAGAGAGAAAGAAAAACTTAGTGAGTATGACATTACTCTTGCGGAGAAGAGACTAGCAGTAGCTAAGGCTCAGGCTGCATTAGATGACGCACAGAACGCTAAGAATACAATGAAGGTTACTAGAGGTACTGATGGTAACTGGAGTTATCAGTATGTTGCTGATGAGGATGATGTACTTGCTAAACAGCAAGCATTATTAGATGCACAACATGAAGCTTATGAGTTTGCTAAGAAGTCTTGGGAAGATATGCAAGCTTCAATTATATCTGACACTAGCGAAGCACTTGAATCTATCAAGAAACTTGAACTTGAAAAAGTTGGAGCTTCAGAAGAGGAAATTGCTTTAATAGATGAAAAGATAAGAACTATTGAAGAAACATATTGGGGTCCTGAAGGTATTATCACCCAGCATAAGCAGATGGCTGCCGAGCAAGAGAGAATGCTTAACGAGGAAACAGCAATGTCAGTCGTAACTGCATACAATGTTGACCAAGCTGCATATGAACAGATGACTACTGAGGAGAAAGCCCTTCTAGATGAGTTAAGACAGAACCAAATCGATAGTATGCAAGATGTATACTACAGTACTGATGAGGTATATAACTTACTCGCTGACGAGGCTGAAGCTACTAACGCTAGAAGTCTGGAGAGCTGGACGACCCTTTCCGCAGAAATCATTAGACAATGGAATAGTGATGACGAAGATAGTGTTAGAACTAATATTCTTTCTGCTCTTGGTCAATGTCAAGATGCATTAGTTGACTATGGTGCCTTCCTAGATATCCTAGCCGAAAAGGCTGGTATGGACTTTGGTGAGGCTGGTATCTCAGGTCAGATTGCGGAGGCTACATTAAGAACTGAACTTCTTAATGACCAAACAGCTATTCTTGTTGAGACTATTGAAAGCGACCTTGCAAATGCTCTAGAAGTGTTTGAGAATATGCAAGATGAATGGATGAATGTTGCTGAAGATACTCATACCGCTTACGAAGAGCTTGAAAATTATCTGCATACGGTCGGAACAGTTCGTCAAGAATTAGCTGACCTTGCACAGATAATTAACGAGATGCAAAATCTTGATATAGACCTTGCACTTAGCGTACCTAAAGGACCTGGAAACAAAGATAAAGATAATACTAATCCTTATGGAACTGATAATAATATAAGATTTGAAAACTATAGAGAAGGACAGATTGGTGCTTGGAATGTAGAGAAAGGTAATTGGGAAGCTATTGGTACAGAACAAATTCTTGATAATTACTTTAGTGATAACGTTCTTAGAAAAGATTATCTTGGAATGACTAAAGAAGATTTTAGAAATATGTCAGAAGCTGAACAAGTTGCTTGGTTAAATCAACATTATGAAGATGTGGCAGCTACAGCGGTAGCAACTAACCTATTTGATACCATTAGTAGTAATAAAAGACCACTTCAGAATAATTTTTATAAAATTAAGCAATTCGATACAGGTGGCTATACTGGCGCCTGGGGTTCTGATGGTAGACTTGCTATTCTTGATGAGAAAGAGTTAGTATTAAACAAGGAAGATACTTCTAATATGCTTTCACTTGTTGATATATTAAGAGGTATTTCAAAGAGTGATGTTGAAAGTATGATGCAATTAGCATTTGCTGATGGTATCGTTGGAACTGCTGGATTTGGTGCTATTACAAATAGTTCAAGTTCAGTTGGTGGAAATACATTCAACATTACCGCTGAATTCCCTAATGCTAACGATGTAAATGAGATACGTCAAGCAATCCTTTCACTTCCAAACTTAGCTGCTCAATACATAAACAAGAAATAGAAATACTGGGGATAGAGAAATCTATCCCCTTTATTTTTTTGGTTAAATTAGCTTAAACCCTATTAGACTAAATTGATATATTGTATAGAGATTAAAAAGGAGGAAAATAAAGTGAGTGAATTACAGAATAGCTTACTTGAAGCCATTGGCTCATTAGCGGATTCTTCTGCAAAGAAGGTAAAGTCTCCCCTTATGGTCGAGGGTGAGGTCATTGCGCTAGATGACGCGAGTGTAGGTTTATATAGCATTAAATATTTAGACAATATCATTAATGCTTATTCAACTAATCCTTCACTTACTTTTTCTATTGGTGAAATAGTTTATATATTAGTTCCAGATGGTGACTTAACTAAAACCAAGTTCATAGTAAGTGCGGTTACACCTTCATCTAGTTTATATACTACTTCCGAAGATAATGATGATTATTTTGTTATTAGTGATAGTCTACTTGAGACATCAGATAGAATATCATTATGTACATATAGAACAGAAACTAAAGTTGTAGAAGTAGAAAAGGCTAATTTTGCAGAGTTAATTAATAACTATCTTAAAGATGGTTATAGAACTTTTGGTCTTAATATAAAAGTAAAAACAGATATTACTGATGTAAGACAAAGAGTTGCTGGTAATTATGGTTTAACTTTATATATTCCAACAATAGAGTTAAACGAAGCCGGTGAGCAAATACATACTTCAAGAACTTTTACTTTTGATATTAGAAATATTATTGGTAATCCATATGCTCTTAATGAGTGGACTAACCAATATCTATATTTTACATTACCTGATGGTGTAAAGTATGATGATGCTTATGAACCTGCGGTTACAGCTTTCGTTACTGACTTCGTGCAAAATGGAGACCCTACTATCCCTGATGATATCTTCATGAAGGATTTAGGTCTTTATGTAGTAGAGGCAGTTCCAGAAGAAGCTAAGACGGGTAGATACATTAACCTTCATGCAAGTGAGGGCAGATTCTTCCTAAAGGATGTAAGCGTAAAGAAAACTATTACACCTACATTATATATTAATGGTAATGTAAGTAAGTTAGATGGTAAAGATATTTATTGGTTTATTGAAGATTCTTCAGTTACATTAAACTCTTCTGAATGGACTTCACAAGGCGGAGTTGGTTGGAAGTGTTTAAACCCAAAAGAAAACGTAATTACTAATGATGATGGCACAACATCATTCAATTATAATACAAAAATCCAGGAAATTGAAGTATTAAAGAATGAGGTAGTTACTTCAACACAATATAAGTGTGTTATTGTAGATGGTGATGATTATTCATCACAAACTATATTAATTGAGAACCTAGATAGTCCAATAGTTATCAATTTATATTCAGATAAGACTGATAATGTATTCATTAAGGATACTGGTGATATAAATCTTTTCTGCGAAGTTGAGTATGCGGAAAAGGACCCTAGCGCTGCTCTAACCTACAATTGGGCTAGATATAACAAGGCTGGGGAGATGTTAGATAATGATTTTTATGATATTATCAAGATAAATGAACAAGATGGGGACAAGTATTTAACTCAAATAGTATTCCCAGCTTCTTTCATTGAAGATAATATGAATATCATTAGTTGTACTGTATATTCTACTAAGCCAGGCGAAAGTAGAAAAATACTTGGTACAAAGAAGATATTATTAACATCAATGACAAATAGTATGTATAATGTTGTTATTGAGAATAATGATGTTATATATAAATATGATGCGGACGGTGACTCACCTAGAGTTGCGAACTATGATGGTCCTGCATCTTCTGCTATCGATAGCGTAAAACCTTTTAACTTCAAGGTTTATAAATTAGATGGTAGTGAGTTATCAGAGACAGAATATCGTTTCTGTAAAACAACTTGGAGTTTACCAAAGCACTCAATGATGAGATTTGATAGTTCAATTCTTGCTATGGTAACCAGAGAAGATGCTGACTACTACTATATTGATGGTAATGGTAGACTCGATATTATTTATGATATTAAGCCAAGTTACCATGCTGAGTATGCTAATAATGATGTTTTATTAAAGATTGATTTTAATAAGACAATTATGTATGCAACAGCTTCCGCAAAGTTCTTAAAGGATGGTATGAACGGAACCAATGGTTCTAAATACGCCGCTGTTCTTAAATACCAGGGTTACACTTATGGTGAGGGAGACCCTAGGGGCCTTTCCCGCAAATTAAGACTATGCTATGTTGCAAATGATACTTGGTATAAATATGACTATGAAACAGCTTCTTACATTCCTTTTGGTGATGTAAACTTTACTTTCAGTGTATTTAAAGATGGTGAACCAACAACTGATTTTGCTATTGGCGGTTGGGAAATGTTAGACCCTCTAGGTACTAACCCATTCTTCAATATGACAGATGGTAAACTTACAGTAGCCTCTAATTGGGAAGATGCAACAGAAGAAAGCACTAATATAGTTAAATTAAAACTTCTTGTAGGTAATGATAGTGCTGCAATAGGAGATACAAGCGAAGAGCTTTATGTATATTATCCTATTGAAATTACAAGACTTAATGATATATCTTATCTTAATATGACAGCTAAGCCTGTTATTGAAGGTGGTTTTGATTCTGTGCTTTATGCAACAGACGGAACAAATCCTAAATATAACAACAATACTCCATTTGAGTGTATTGATGGTCTTTATGTTAATGATGTAAAAGATTATTATGATTATAAATGGTACGCATCAGAAAACTTAAATATATTAAGTACAGATGATGATAAAACTTGTAGTATAAAACCAATCACTAAATATGATAATGGTGTAACTAATAACTTTGTAAAAGTTAAGTTAGTAGTTGGTCAAGGTAAGATTAGTGAATTGGAAAATGATAAACAAGCTTGTGAAGACACAATCGAGCAGTTACAGGCAGACAACTCATTTATAGATACAGAAAAGGCGTCATTAGAGACGGTTTCCGCTCTCTACAAATATGATGCATGGGTTAATGCACTCGCTGATGAAACAATTACAGACTTCTTAAATGTCAAGCTTGAGATAAATAATTACTTGTCTATTGGTAAAGATAAACTTGCCGAGATAGTTGAGTTCTGCTCTACTAAAGAAGGTATGAAAGAGTTATTTGATTATGAAACAATAGCAACAAGCAGTAATGCAGAAATTGATGCACTAAGAAACGAACTTTGGAAAGCTGGATTTACTACTTATGAATTAAGTAATATTACAAGTATTACAATCACTAATGTAGAACAGATTAAACAGACATATGGATTTGGTGTATTCAATGCTCTTTCTCTATTGGTAACAGACTATAATACAAATGCTGGTTTATATAACAATAGAAAAGATAGTTTAGGAGATTGTGAAGATTTAGCAACTTACTATGAACAGAATGCGGCGTTTGTGGAGAGCTTAGATACCGCTGGTTTCTTAGACCCAACATATGCGAACAATGACCTACATAGTATATGCGCTAATGTAACTAACTACTTTAATTACTATACTGACCCTCAGTATGGTATTATCTCGGTTGAAGGTCTTAATTCAGTTCTAAATAATTTTTATGAATTGCTTAAAGAATATCTGGATAATGAAAAAATTTGTGATTTCAGATTAAATTATTATGATTCTAAAAAGGAAAATAATAATAGTGAGATTGCAAAGAATGAAGAAAAAATTGAAGCTATTAACGCTCAATTAGAGTTAGCGGAATCACTTTCTTATATTATACATATTAAGCCTATCTTATTTAGATATAACACTTATGAGATGTCTAATATCAATGGATGGGATGGAAATAAATTATATACTGGAGAGAATGACGAGTATCTTCTAGCACCTCAGGTAGGTGCAGGTGTTAAGAATGTAGATAACACCTTTACTGGTATGGTAATGGGTATCCGCAAACAGAGCAATAAATCAGACGTTGGTTTATTTGGTTACTCTAGCGGTAGACAATCATTATTCTTAAACGCTTTAACAGGTAAGTCTTCTTTTGGTATGAGCGGTAAAGGTCAGTTTATTATTGACCCTACTAATGATAGAGCTGAGCTATATTCTGGTAACTTCTATCTAGACCCAGAGGGAACTCACGAGTCTGGTGAAGGTATGAAGATAGATTTAACTACTCCTGAGATACGTTGGGGTAATGGTAACTTCTGGGTTGATTCAGAAGGTACAATGCATGTCGGTGGTTCTGGTAAGGACACTGATGGCGACTTAGCGGGCTGGAGAATTGGTAAATATGAACTTTATGCAGAGGATTTAAAGGTAGTTCTTAATTCAAAGGGTAACGGCTATGCTAGTGACCCTAAACTTGCTACACTTGCTACATATGATGAACAAACTGGTATGTGGCTTGGTAATAGTAAAGATAAGGCTACTTATATCGGTCCAGATGGTATTAGTATCGGTAAGAAATTCCGTGCTGATAATAAAGGTACATTAGAGCTAGGTAATTTATCTGGTGCGCATTGGAAGATAGATAGTGATGACTATGTAATGTTATATACACAACCTGATGATTGGGTAGAGCATTATGATAGATACTATTCTAGAACTTATGATGCGGAAGAGCATGAATGGGTATACACTAAGCTTGAAGAGTCTACAGCTTTCGTACCTGAGCAGTTCTTCAAGTACAATAAGAGAAGTTATATAGCTTATGCGACTGAAAGGTTCCTTGAGAGGGTTCCCGCATACAATGATAATAATGAGAAGATGAATAACCCTGATAAGTCAGTATATATTGGTACTGACGGTATCAGCCTTGGTAAGAAGTTTAAGGTTGATAATGAGGGTGTTATTGAACTAGGTAATATACTTGGTAAACACTGGAAAGTCAATGGTGATAACTATGGTTCTTATTTATACTATGGCAAGATAGATGAGCCTAACCTTGGTAAACTTGAAAGCAATCTTCAAAAAGATACAGTTTATCTTGGTACGGATGGTATCATGCTTGGTAACCAGTTTGAAGTAAGTGCTAAGAAAGGTCTTGTTAAGTTAGGTGACCTTGAGAATGAGTTTTGGACTATAGATGCTAAGAATGGTAATACTTATATGTACTATGGTTACAATGACCCTGATTGTAGATATGCTAAACTAGATACTGGTGTATTTAGTAGAAAGAATATCTACATTGGTACAAATGGTATCCGTCTTGGATATATGTTCATGGTTGACTCTGATGAAGGTAAACTTAGACTTGGTGACTTCCAAAAAGGTTATTATTGGACTTCCGCTTGTGTAGATAAGGGTGGTACAAGAAATGAATCATTCTTATATATGTCAAGAACAAAGCGTAATAACTGGACATTCAGAGATGCTGATGTACTTGCTAACTACGTTGACCAAGAACAGTATGGCGCACCTAGACATTTCAACGATATTATCATGGCAACAGATGGTTTCCGTGTAGGTAATGCTCTTATCTTACATAACTATTCTGGTGCTAGAAATAAATTCAAAGGTTATCTAATGGCAGATGACTTCTTCGTAGGAACATATAACCCAGATGGTTCAGTAACTTATGTACCATTCTCAGAGTACTGTAGTGGTGGTGGAGGCGGAAACCTACCATTAGCTGAAGCAACTGTATTTTAATAAAAAAGGAGATTACAAGGATGGAAGAATTTAAGAATCAATTATTAGAGGTAGTTAATAATGCAAAGCTACCACCAGAAGCTATTTACTTTGTAGTAAAAGATTTCTACAGAGATATTATAGACACATATGAACAATATAAACTTATGAAAGAGGAGCAGGCTAAAGAGTCTGCTCCTAAAACAGATAAGGAGGAAGAATAATATGAGTTTAGCTTTTTATGGAGGATTCATTATTGCACTTTGTGCAGTAAGCACACTATTCACAGAAGCTATCAAGAAGTTCTGTGACAACGGTAAAATTAACTATGCTACAAATCTTGTTGCATTCATTTGTGCTTTTGTTGTTGGTATTTTGGGTTCAGTAGGTGTATATATCCTAAAGGACATTCCATTTACCCTTGACAACATTGTAGTTATAATTTTCACTGCATTCCTAATTTGGATGGGTTCAATGATAGGATATGACAAGATTCTACAGTTAATAGACCAGATTAAAGAAATAATCACCAAGAAAGGTAATTAATTTATATATAGATGGGGGATACCGCATTTTGTGGTATCCCCTTATTTTTTTGGGCAAATTAGGTTAACAAACATGATTGCCCAGTAATATATATAGAAGAAGTTAAATATTCTAGAAAGGAGAAAATATAATGATAGAAGCACTCGAATCGTTAGGACTAACAAACATTGTTATCATTATATTAATCTTACTCTTTGGAATAAAGGAATTACTTGAGCTTATTGATTTCTTTAAGGGAAGAAATAAGCAAGCCTTTCAGTCCGTGAAAGAGGAAGAAGAAATTAAACAGCTAATTAAGGATACTGCTGGGAAAATCACAGATATCCAAAAGCACTTTGATGGAGTTGTAGAAGAACATAATAAAACTTTAAAAATGCTTGTTGCTTCTGACAGAGACGATATTAAAGGCTACATCACAGAGAAATTTCATTATTTCACCGAGTTAGGTTATATTGATGACTTTTCAATGGAGGTTTTAGAAAGAAGATTTGAACATTACATAGCTGAAGGTGGTAATTCATTCATTGAAGCTATGATGAACCAATTAAGAGCATTACCAAGGAAATAGAAGGAGGAAAGAACCTATGGCTAGCTTAACAATTTATCCACCAATCGTGGAGAGTTCTATGGACGCTTTTATCGCTGGGGACAATTCTAGCTGTAGAGTGTATTTTTCATTATCTAAGTTTAATGTTTATAGTGACTTTGATAATGTGCAAGTTTCTATTAAGAAGCAATCAACTGGTACAACTATTGTAAAGAATGCTTCAAATGTTACAATAGATGGCGACACTTATTACACTGCTACAGGAATCATTCTTAATGTTCCAAAGCATCAGGTGTCAGGTGTTGAAAATTTATATTATGTTGATATTAAAAGCGGTTTGCTTGAAGAAGGTTGGGTTCCTGGTTGGATATGTTGCATGCAGTTAAGATTAAGTGCAGTAGCATATTCTGAGAGTGATGGAACCCAGTCTTCATGGTTGAATATCCATGGTGGTGACTTCTCAGAATGGTCGACTGTATGTATAGTAAAGGCGACTGGAGAACCTACAATCACCATTCCCGCACTACAATATGAAGGAAATCATGATATGACTAATCCTTCTATTGTTGATAACTTAGATTTTATCGGAAGCTATAAGAATGTAGATGACCCAACAGAGAATTTACATAGTTATAGAATCCTTTTATATAAAGCATCTGATATTAATAATTTATTAGAAGATACTGGAGTTTGTTATCCAAAAGCAAGAAATCAGATTGAATACACATCACATATAGAACCATTAAATAACACAAACTATTTAATCTTCTTTATGTATGAAACAATCAATGGTTACCAAAATACAATCTTACTTAAACCTGATGTAAGATACAGTGTTGGTGAAGTAATTCCATTTGAACTAATTCTTGCAGAAAATGATAGTAATATATATAACATAACAGCAGAACAAGAGGCTGATTATGGATTCATTGGTATTAAAGTATATGACCCTAACGACACAACTTCTAGTTTAAAGTTTGTTGTTAGAAGAGCGTCAAGTAGAGATAACTTCACAACTTGGACAGATATTAAGAGAATTGAATTAAACAACGAGAAAGTAAATGAAAGAGATGTTATTTGCGATTTCACAATAGAAAGCGGTGTTTGGTATAAATATGGTATCCAAACTATCACTGCGGACGGTACTAGAGGACCACTCAAGGTTAACGCCCTTCCCGCACTCCGCGAATTTGAATACACTTTCCTATTGGGTGCAGATAACAAACAGTTAAGAGTATCACTTAACAATAACGCAGACAGTTACAAGATTAATACATCAGAGGGTATAACACCTACAATCAATGGTAAGTTCCCTTATACTGGACGCTATGGAGATACTTACTACAAGTCATTTAATATATCTGGTTTAATTACATTCAATATGGATGAATACTTTGCTACTAAAGCAGATGTATATAAATATTCAAGCATTGTTACTTTATTTAATGAATATAACAATGAACACGATATAGACAAATATGACTTCATTTATGAGAAATACTTTAGGGATGCAGTTATGAATTTCCTTTATGATGGCAAACCTAAGTTATACAAATCTCAGACTGAAGGAAATATGATTATTAAGTTAAGTGGTATTTCATTATCACCACAGCAGAACTTAAATCGTTTAGTTTTCTCATTCACAGGTGTTGCTACTGAAATGGCAGAATGTAATGAAGAAAACTTAAAGAAATATAATCTACTTAATTTAGAAAGTAGAATAGGAGATAATATTAAATTAACCTCTATTACAAATCATACTAATCATGAGGAGGAGATTTAATGGACAAGGATTTTTTAAAGAAATTAGATTTAGACCATGACAAGGTTATATATGTTAAATTGGTTGTTCTTGATAAAGAGGAACAACCAATTTCTTCAATTGAGGGTAGAGTCTCTCAAGGTAGTATCTCAATAACAGGTACTTCCGCCGTAAGAAGAACTTGCAACCTTACATTCTTAGCAGAGGAGACGGAGAATGATTTAACCGACATTGATAATCTGTTATCAATAGAAAAGAGAGTTGCAATATATGTAGGACAGAAAAATAATATAGATAGTAATTATGATGATATTATTTGGTTTCCAAAGGGTATTTTCTTAATTACTCAACCTAACATTTCCCATACATTAACTGGTGTAACAATCAGTTTAAGCTGTCAAGATAAGATGTGCTTACTGAATGGTACAAGCGGAGGTGGGCTACCAACATCTATTACATTCCATGAGTATGACCAACTGATGGAGGATGGAAGTATAGAGGCAATCCCGCAAAGAATGTATGATATTATCCTTACTCTTGTTCACAATTATGGTGGTATCCCATTAAGCAAAATTATTATTAATGACTTACCATTACAGATAAAGCAAATTGTAAGATATATTGGAAATGATACATTGTATTATAATTCTAGCACTGGAGTTTATACAACCAATACTAATCTTTTAACTGACCCAGGTGAATGGAAAGGTTTTGACTTCAATGACGATGTCGGCTATGTTTACACCGATTTTATTTACCCTGGAAAACTTGTAAGCAACATTGGAGACAACGTATGTAGCGTACTAGATAAGGTATGTAAAGCACTTGGTAACTTTGAGTATTTCTTTGATGAACAAGGTAATTTCATTTTCCAGGAAATAAAGAACTACTTAAATAATTCATATGACCCAACAGATGCTTATAGACTAGATAACAATAGAAAAGTAGAATTAAATGAAAATGGATTATGTATCATGGATGGTACTAATTATAAATTAGATACTAAGACAAATACAAAGTCTGTTTATACATTTGATGATGATGTTGATTTAGTTGTAAGTTATAGTAATGCACCTAAGTATTCTAATATAAAGAATGACTTCCATGTTTGGGGTAAGAATGACAAAGAAACTTGTATTCATTATCATATGGCAATCAAGAAGAAGCCTACAATTATGAATACATATAAGGTTGTTTTCCTTAAAGATGAAGATGGTGAATATACAGGCAGACTAAGATTAGCGGAGGATGGGGAGGTCATTCCTAATGATTCCCGCTTTGATGGAAGTAAGGCAGTTGTTAGTGGAGGTTCACTCAGAGGTGGTATAGCTGTTTTACCTACTAACTACGCTGGGTACGAAGGGGCGTCCGCCATTATAACAAGTGCAATAGCCACTAATTATACACCTAGTGACTGGCGAGCAGAATTATATTTACAAGGTCTAACAAAAAAGAAAGAACATATAAGACCTGATGTATATGAACAAGAACTGTTAGATTTATTTGATGATATATACGATTTTAGACAGAAGAAGTTTAAAGCGGATATAGTTAATAAACCTAATGAATTAAATTACTTCTTTGATTATCTTGAACCTTCAGAAGAATTATATGACTGTTCTATTGATGCAATAGATGCAAGAGTATATTCTTATCAACAAGACAAGATTAAAAGATTATATAATACAGATATACCAGACACAATTATTATCAATATTGCTGATGATGTTGAGAAACGTAGAAAGATTATTGATAGATGTGAACTGGAAGGACAGAGCTATAGTAATGTAAGTGAAGCTCTTTACAAGGATTTAGCAGAGTGTACTTATGGCTACACCGCACAAGAAACAATGAGAGATTTATTATATCAATATACGAACTACAATGAAAGTATAACAATAAGTTGTATTCCTATATATCATCTTGATGTAAACACAAGAATTACTGTAGAAGATAGAGCCTCTGGTATTTATGGAGATTACATTATTAACAGTATCACTTTACCTCTTGGTGGTGGTACAATGAGTATTAATGCAAGTAGAGCATTAGAAAGGATATAATTATGAAATTGTTAGCTTTAGATTTAAGTTCAAAATCTTCAGGTATTGCAATATTTGAAGATGGTAATTTAGTTAGATATGAATGTATTACTGCTACTGAAAAAGATTCTCTCGTTAGATTAGAGAAGATAACAGATAAGATTATGGATATATATGTTAAAGAAAATATAGATGAAGTAATCATAGAAGATGTTATGCCAGATGATGTGGCACATAATCAAACTGTATTTAATGTATTACATTATTTACAAGCATCTGTTGTTTTAGGTATGCACAGAATAAATCCTAGTGTTAAATATACTTTATTTACCGCTTCACATTGGAGAAGCTTATGTGGTATTAAAACAGGTAGAGGAATAAAGAGAGATACTTTGAAACTTGCGGATATGGCTTTTGTTAAGAGTAAATATAACTTAGATGTTAATGATGATATTGCAGATGCAATTTGTCTTGGTTGGGCTTACTTACACCCACAGAAAGAATTTGTAACTACTAAGAAAGCATGGTAAAAAAATAAAGGGGAGCTTTAATGCTCCCCATTTTTTATTGTGCAAAATCATATTTAATTTTTATTGCAAAACTTCTTTCTTGACCTACTGTCAGTTGTATTGGCGTTTCTAAAACCTCTCTATAGATAAGGAATCTACCTTGTTCAGTATTATGTTGAAAGATAGGCTTAGATAAGCCAACTTCTTTTATTGTAAGGTCAGTTTTAGGTGTGCAAGTTACAATGAAAAAAATCTCAAGTGACCCATCTTCATATAGTCCATATGTTTTCTTAACTGTGTATGTATCAAAATCATTTGTTTGGTCTAATATTGACCCCATAGCATATTGGTCGTATTCTACTGGTGTATTTGATGTACCCAATTCTAATCTACTATAAATAATTTTATAGTTTTGTACATCATTTATATACCCATATGCGTCTGCAGTTAATGACCATGGTCGACCTTCAAAACTTTGTACCCTTGAAAAAGTGCGGTATTGCGGTTCCCTATTATCATCGCTATAATTCATAGCAAATATCATTTTTGTAAAATTCTTTAAAAACATTATCCTTCCTCCTTTCCAAGTTCATAGAAAAGAAAGCCACCACTATCTTGTCCACGTGTTGCACTATGGTCTTTTTTATAGCGCATTTCCAAGATATAGTCTACTGGAAGCGAAATAAGCTCTATATCACCAGAATTTTCTCCACTTACATTTATCATATAGTTATCATCGCTTTGTTCTGGTATATCTCTTATAAGAATTGATAACCAGTCGTTACCAGATTCTGAACTTACTATATAGTGAACTTTTAAATAAATAGGTTTATCACTAATATTCTTTATTCGTGTATAGCTTGATTGGTTGTCCCCAGTTGTTGGAGGACTATACATATCATGTCCATCATATTGGAATTTATCTTGAACACTAAAAGGTCTTTCATTAGAAGTTATTTCAAATCTTGAGTCGTTCTCAAAATATAGAACATCACTATGTTCATAAATATCTTCTATCACAGTGAGAGACGAAGTTTTACCTTCGCCCCCACCCTCTACAACAGTGCCTTTATTATAATAAGCTTTTCCTTTTAAGAAGATAACACCAGGCTGTTTTTTATTTTGTACTATTTCTGCCATGTTATTTCCTCCTTATGTTGTTTGTTTAGTATATTGTACTGTAATATAACCTTCATTTAGAGTACCCATTGATACTATATGAAAATGAAGTTTACCAGTTGTTTCATAATAGATAGCAAAAACTCCGCTTCTGTCACCACTACAATAAGGTATAGGCATTACAGTATTTTGAATACCTTGTCCTTTTACAAAGCCATGAGCATCTATAAGATTGTCACAAGTAAAATTCATTTCGTAATTACCGCCACCTTGTGTTACATAACTTGTAATATCAAAAGTCTTTTCATAGATGTTCTTACCATCAATCCACTTACCTATAAATCGTTCTTCAGTGCTGTACACATGAATAGGGTCTGCAAGACCGCCATCAGAACGACCAACGCCTTCTGGAAGTGGTTCATCATTAGTCTTTGTATATTGAAGAATGAAATATTTAACTAAAAATGGATATTCTTGTATCGCCACTAATGGCTGAACTCCTGGGTCTGTAGCAATATAGGCTTCAGGGTAGCATATCGCACTTGAATTACCAGAGATACAAGTACATTTTACAATATTATCAAAATTGTAACTTGTAGGGTCAGTTATTAAAGTACCTCCCCCTCTAGCACCAATATCTACACTCTCATCAAGTATGAATAACTTCTCGTATATAGGTCTACCATCATACCATATATCAACCATTTTCTCGGTTGTATCCAATCTATGCTCACCATTATCTATATCAAGGTCGTTAATATAGTAAGCAGTACCATTCATCTTCTCTGCATCAGATAATGCTAGATAATCTTGATAGCTGATTTCTTTACAAGTATTATTTACAATAAGAGTAGAATCAGTTCCAACAAATTCTCTAACGTCTATATATACATAGAAGTATGTCGTGTAGTTACTTGGAGCGCCTGAAAATCCTACGCTATGAATTGGCATTTGGGTTATATCTACAGTAAATTCATTCCAGATTTGGTTATCTTCACTGAACTTAAATCTAAGTCTAGTTGGTTTATGGTTTGACCACTCGGCACCACTTCCACTATTAGAATAAAGTAATAGATAAGGTGTTTTTTCTATATCTATAAAATCATTAAAAGTCCAACATAATTGAACTGGACTAGGATATGATGAATAGAATGGACCTGCCTTATAAGTATTATATCCAAGAGTATATTGTACATCATTGAGAAAATATTCACTATAAACGGTTTTGTCAGGTGGATATACATCTACAAAATCTGCTTTTTCACCAAAATAAGCACCACTACCATAATTGTTAATAGTATCAACTTTGATATATTTAATTTTCTTAGTCCATTCAGGTAAATGATATTGTAATCTACCTATCTGACTGAATCTATTATCTACACTATCAAGTGCCTCTTCTACGTTGTCACCACTTAAAATAGAAGGTGTGCTATCATAGCTTACTTCATCTGCGGAAGGTGTTGGAGTAGGTAATGTAGCTGGCACTACCATACCTGATGCGTTGACCTGCATTACTTTGCCTTCATTCTCTGTACCCTGGTCTACATCAAGTAACCCCAAGTCCGCAGATGTTTTGTTACCCGCAAGAGTAACGTCATTTATTGAAGGCTTATTCTCTAAATCATTGTAGTTAGTAGTTCCGCCACCACCAGCGCCGGCTCTAACTACTTTATTTTTACCTGAATGTATATCTCCAGGTTGCTCATATGTTAAAACAACTTTACCCAAAGTATATTACCTCCTTATCTATCATTAAATAGGAATTTCGTCAAAGACTTCCATTCCTACTCTTGAATATACTACATCATTTATTATATCATACATACAAGGTATGTTATTTATTAAAGCTGGTTTTAAATGACAATATAAATTACCAGTTGAAATACTTTCAATCTTAAAGTCTAATAGATATGTACTTGGTGATATTTTTTGTTCAGCAGTACCATTTTCAATATTTCCATATCCAATACCTATTAAGCTATAAAAATATGAAGGTGTATTATAGTTACATACTATTTCTCCATCTAGTTTATTCTTACCGTTGTCATTAATTATCATAGTATGTTCGCCAACACTCCAAGAACCAAAAATATAAAGTCTATTACCGTCCGATGTATAATAACCATTTTGGAAGACTCCAAAACGAAGATAGTTATCATTCCTACTATTTTCAAGAATAGCATTACCATTTTTATAGACTGTATCATGAAAGGTAACTATTACTTTATAATCAGGTTCTCCTACAGAATATGGTATATAAAATCCTCCATTAAGGAAATGAATATATTTTTTAAAGACCAAACTTCCAGCTTCATTTACTTTACCTTTATTATAATAGGCTTTATTATTTAGAAAAATGACACCAGATTGTTTATCACGTCTTACCATATTTGCCATTCTTCCACCTCCTTATTTTTTATTTCCCCAAACAACTTCGCCATCTAGTTCTATGTATGTATTTAG
>Ga0326512_10000064_pt1 | contig 89173 bp, 92 predicted proteins | sample 1_2617_0518_D_FD_203652 | JGI IMG/M metagenome (GOLD analysis project Ga0326512, IMG submission 203652) | Bovine rumen microbial communities from UC Davis, California, United States - 1_2617_0518 | ecosystem: Host-associated > Mammals > Digestive system > Stomach > Rumen | place: USA...
TGTCTACCATTTCACCACCGAGGCAAACATATTATTTTATAATATCTTTTTTAACATTTTTTAACATATGTATCTTTTTTAATATATCCAATAGTTTCACCAAATGTTACACTTTTCAAATTATCTTTCAATTCTTTGTTTAAATGGTTCAAAATATCTTCAAATGTAACATTATAATCAACAGCATACGTAAATACATTACCATCTTTAGTAGTAACAATAATTGTTGGAAGTTTAATAGAATACATAATTTTAACTATTTTAATATTATATTTTTTATTAGTGGTCCCAGCAGGGCTTGAACCTGCGACCTACTGATTCGTACCACTATAGCTTTCGCTACCAATTTCATTCACTTAAATCATAAGGCGAATAGACTCTTTAATTAAGTGAGAACTATTGTTTGTGGTCTGGACTCTATCTTAACCATATTGAAATCTTGCAAGTAAGTACATAAGGTTTTCTCTAACCTCTAATAGCAGTCCCATCTGCACAATGGATGTTAATTTTATATGTACAATTTCAACTTAGGTTCCTCCTGTATAGTCTCTACACACGCCATTGTTAGAAATATAAGTATATTTACTAACAAAGCTTGGCTCGGTATTGGCATACTTTTTTTTAGGCAAGCATTTTTAATATGATACTTTGTATTCTTTCAACAAAGATACATAACCTAATAGCTATAGCTTTCACCGAATTAGGGAGGTTCTACTTTCAGAGTTTTCTCTGAAGCACACAATATGTTTACTATCATACAATGAGTCAGTTGCTCTAACCAACTGAGCTATAGGACCAAAAAGTAGTAGATAAAAAGCTACGACTTTAACAACTCTACTACTAATATTAGAAGTATTGACGAAATCTAATATCATTTGTTTTATTGTTTTATCTAAAAACAATCGAAAAATTTGACTTTGCATCACGATAATCAAAGTACAAGTCAACAACTCCTTTGTTACCGCTTAACTCAATTATTGTATAGTCAATAATAATAATAATAATAATAATAATAAGTTAAGATTTTTATACAATATAGTTTAAAATATCTATATTTAAAAAAGCAGGGATACCTTCCATCACCTGCAACAACACGGTTTTAAGTGTCTTTGCTCTCCGTTACATCTTATGTTCCAGCATAGGTAGTAAACACAATGTTATCTACGGTAAGTTCACAATGTGCATAATCTTTACTGGCACTCTAAACTCTCTCCTTCGCTCATGAAGCCGTAGCTTTGAAAGACTTGACAAAATAGAAATGCCCTTCTCTAATTCGTCTACGTATAGTATTATACACTACTATACACGCCCTATAAAATGTTAGTTTAATATTATTTTGGATAATATGTAATACAACTTAAAATATCTAAATATCTATTATCACATTCTTTGTCATCATCAAATTCTTCTGAAACTGAATCATCTTCAGAAATCCAGATAGTAATTTTATATTTAAATTTATATATTGATTTAATATGATTAATATTTATTAAACATCTATTAAATTCAATAAATTCAGTATAGTCTGAATAATTGTCTATTTTGTTTCTAATGTCTTTATAAACAATAAACCAAGAAACAATAGCAAATCCTAAAAGGAAACAAAGAAGACCAAATATAATATAAAGACCTACCATATTTATTAAATATTAATATCCATAATCGTCATTAATGTGAAAATCATCATAGTCATCATTGTTATTATCATATTTGCCATTATTTTGTTCATGTTTACAATAAGCAACAATAGCAATAATAACAATAGCCCAAATTACCAAGTTCCAAATACTACCTTCACTTGGTTCAAAAATAGCAGAATTTAATAGAGTAATCATAATGTTATCAATTTAATTATTAGTGACTCCAACGAGGCTCGAACTCGTGACCCCAACATTAAAAGTGTTGTGCTCTACCAACTGAGCTATGAAGTCAAACCATATCTAAAATATTGAAAATCCTTGTTTCAAACTACGAAACTTTGTTTCACAAGTTTTTTCATTAGCGTCTTTGGCAATCCCTTTATTCTTAAGAATAATATATTGCTTGGTAAGACTTCCTTTACGGGCAAGACCCTTTTTTCTATTTGCTTTCATTATCTTAAAAACCTATTTGTTGAGCGAAACCTTCATCAATACCTTCATCATCAAATTCTTCTTGTTGATAATTAAGGTTATCAATATCTTCACTTAATAAATCTGAAGATATTTGAACTTCATTTTCGTCTTTCATAAGAATAATAGTTTTAAAAGGGGAAGTAGATATTGTTTACTTATGAATATGGCCTATGATATATTGAACGTCCACTTCCCCTAAAATATTTGTTAAGTTCTACTATTCTTCTTCAGGTTCTTCTGAATTTTTAACAGCAACGTGGTCAAGAATGCTATTAGCATATTCTAAATCAACGTCAATTCCTTTTTCACCTGCAAAGTTAGCAGCGATAGTCTGAGCATAATTGCTAATCATAACAATCGCAGCACAGAAATTATTAAGGAACAAAGGAGTAGTATAGAAATACTCTCTTGAAAGACCGTTAACTTTAACGGAAAACTTGTTCCAAAAATAAGTGACATAAACTTTGTCATTATCGGTGATTTCACCATTAGCTTTAAGATTATGCTTAATGGCGATACTAATCATACGCCTAAATTCAGCATTATTCTTAATCATTAAAGCAAGTTTAATGGTGCTTTCTCCATAACGAGAAATAAGATAAGGAATCTTTTCTTCAATCGGAACACGCTTAACACCTTCAAAGCGTTTCTTAGGAGCATTTTCAGTTTTAACAACTTCTTTCATTTTAGTAAGTTTTTCTTTTTGAGTTTCACTCATAACATCAGCAAGAGTACCCATAACTTTGATAATTTGTTTAATTGTTAATTTATTAGTGATTTGTTATATTAACAAAGATAATGAAAATTTTTTAATTGTCAAATAAAAAATTAACAAAATTTATAGGACGAATTTCCTCTACCTGTTAGAGTATTAAGAAAATTCATCCTATAAATCTTGCCAACACTAATAATATCAACAATTAAAATCCCATCATCTTAATTGCCAAAATTTCAGCAAACTTCTCTCCAGTTTTACCGAACTTAAAACCAACAATATAATTGATGATAGTATCGTGGTCAAAAGTGGTATCTTCCACATCCTCTTTTGTAGTAAAAGGATTATGATAGGGTTCTCCAGCTTTTACATTATGCTGAATAACATCAATACTACCACCATTCATCAGAAGATTGATGGCATTAGGATTTGCAGTAAGAGCATTAGCCATCCAACTCTTTTCTTCATCTTCTTTCAGCATTCCTGCAAGAGCGAAAGTAGAAGAGAAAACAGTAGTAGTGCTTCCAAGCTCAAATGTAGCACCACCATCTTTGGTGATATAGCCAGGAATCTTGTCAGAGACAGTAAACGAAACGCGAGTGTAGTTATCTTCCTCGCTAACGTTTACATTCTTAATGCGAAGACCATTGAAACGCTTACATGCGCCAGTAGCCATCAGATTTTTGATGATTTCCTTAAAGGAACCAGATTCTACAACTTGCTCCTGAACATTAGGAACTTCAGTCTGAACTTCTGCCATAACTTTAAAATTTTAAAGGTTTAAAAATTTAATAATAATTATTATTTTACCAATGTAACGGGTTCACCATATACATTGATAATTTTCTCTCTTTCTTCTTCACTGAGACTTTCATAAGCTTTATCAAAAGATTCAGCGACAACAGATTTACTTCTCATTTCTTCATAATTGAAGTAAAATTTAAAAAGCCTTGCTTCCATAATTTAATTATTAATGTTTATATTAACAAATATTAAATCTAATTCTTCAATTAGTTTTAACAATTCAACAAACTCTTGTTCATTCATAGAGAAATTGGATTTGTTCAATAACATCTTGAGATGCTTTTACAGCATCTTCAATATTCTTATAAGTATCAATATTCTCGATAAAAGTGTAAAGTATTTCATTTTCTTCATCGAGAATATTTCTATCTTCAGGAAATTCCCCCGTAGAGGAAGATGAGCATTCAACTTCTTCTTTATTACTTTCTTCAATTAAGATATTATGGATATCATTTATTGAAAAACAATTATAAAGACAAAGAGCAAGAATAATATTAGTTAAAATGAAAAGCCAAATTTCTGTTTTAGTATCCATATTATCAATAACATTAAATAATTAATCTTTCATTAATTTTATCCAAGATTTAATTTCTTGAATAAGACTATCTATATCTACTATTGTGTTAGTAGAACTATTCAGTTGTTTTTGATATATAACTTTAACATCCCAATTTGGTTCATCAAAATTATATAACTCGATAGCAGTATGATGTTGTTTGAAAAACTCATCTTCAGTATAACAATGAAGAGCCCAATCAATATCAACAGCGGCATCAATATGATAACCTTCAATGTTAAAACGAAGATTTGTAATCTTAAAATCTTTCATAATATTAAATGAATAATAAAAGGCAGTCCAATGGTGCATATTCCTTTACGGGCAAAATGCGAAAAATCATTAACAATGTCATGTCTAATAATCTGGTTTGCATTAATAATATTATATAAACCATAATTATTAAAACTAATAACAAAATAATCAATAATAATAAAAAATATAAGACGAGTTATATAATTTATTATATAACGAAGTGTGTTATCAATAAAATAAACAGTGTTAATAATTGGAATGAAAAGTAATAAAAGAGATATTAGGAGAAATTGTATGATTAAGAGGGTGAGTTTGAAAATCGAGATTTTTACCAGAAAAATCACTATTAACAGGAACAGTAAGTTCATCAGTAAAATCATTAGTAAAATTATTAGTGACTTTAATATGTATAGGAGAACCAGTTCCAACACCTCTTTTATTCATATATTTATTAGTAAATTCACCAATTACACACAATTTCTTTGCAAACTTCATGCAAATAAATATTATTATATAGTTTATTGATATATTTATTGATTGTTTGTTGGCTTGTTGTGTATTATTAGACATCAATACTTAATATTGCTATCACAATATTAAGTATAATAGATATTTCAACTTAGAATAAGTTGAAATATATACTTATATACGCAAGTATATATTCCTATTCAGGCAGGCGCGTTCCTATATATATAAATAGAAATTTCATATCGTAAAACAATAAGCTTTTAACGAAATACAATATGAAATTTTGGGGTACAAACAACTGCTTTATTAGTATATTCATACCCCAAAACCATCTATTTAAAGACAATGCTCATTATCGTACACTTCAATAGCTTTCTTGGTAGTATAATTAGTACCATTAAGTCTATTAACATGATTCTTGATAGAATGCTCTCTATCAAGACTTCTTTGAATCTTATTAGCACTTCTGCGCCAATATGCTCTCCGAAAAGGAGTAACAACACCGACAGTGTTGTAGAGTAAATTGTCAACTGCAAAGATGACACGAGAGACAGCATTAACAATCTTTTCCATAATTTTAATATTTTGATATTTATAATTATCATTATCGAAACCTCTACTGCTCAGTATGAGGAAACCAAAAAGAAATATACCACGTGTTTCACAACAGATGGTATATTGAATGACTCGGTTGAGAGAACCTCAATAAAGAATAGTGAGAAGATTAAGACTTGTATCTTTGATATTTACATATCGTAGTCAATACTGCTAAGTATGAGGAAAACCAAAATAAAGCCTACCACTAATGGAAATAGTAGTAGGCTGAAATTGTGCAACAAAAACAATACTTGCAAGATTAGTTGTTGTATTCCATCTAAGGCACAACTCTTAGTACAACAATTTCATCTTGTCCAATAATGTGGCCACCATTATTGAATCCAATAGTAATATTATTGCCCCAATATCTACGAGGAATATTACTATTTTTCTACAGTTACGGTGCGGAACATCGTCGCCGGCATTGGACTAATCTACACCAATGCTTGTAGTTGGTTTGATATTACCAGTACTACGTATATAACAAACCGATGTCCCAACTGCACAAGTATGAGGAAGGTAAAGAAAAGAGCTACCACTCCGTAGAATGGTAGCTCTATGATGTTAGAAGTCCTCGATTGCAGAGTCACTGATAAAGTAATCAGGGTCGCAGTTCTGATAGGCTTCTTTAGCCTCACCGAAAGACAAACGAATACTCTCGGTATCAAGTTGATACCAATCAGAGGTATAAGCACCTTCAGTACCGTCTGCTTTAGTGAAGACTTGACCAGCGACCCGAAGGTCGAAGTTAGCCTTGATACGAAGACTACCAAGAATGGTACGAGTAGCATTCTCGATAGTATCGTTAAGACCAACACCTTTGCCAGCAAGATTAGCCAGCTTCTTAGCGAGAGCGAGGATAAGCATCTGAGCTTTCACATCGCTATTAAGAAGCGAGATAATGATGCTGACAGGAACAAAGGCTGTACCTTTTTCTTCGCTGTTGACTTGAGGTGCGAAGTTATCAATGACGATGCACTTGACATCATACTGATTCTTGGCGATGCGAACATTGTGATACTTATTACCGAGAGCGGCAATAGAAGTAACAACTTCAGCGTTCTTCGCAACAACGTTTTTGGTAGCATTTGTAGTAGCCATAGCAACACTCTCCCTTTCAGGAGCAACGCACACTTGAGGTTATACTAATGACTGAAGCTACGAGTGTGGTGCGTAGCCCAGTAGTAAGACTATTTTATCTTACCGAAGTTATATCAGCAGCAGTATGAGGAATCTCAATGCTCCCAACGGGGGCATTGACGACGACGAGCAGACCCAGGGGGTCTGTGAGGAGTACCTTCTCCCTCTCACTCACTAACCAAAAAATCAATATTATAATCCTCATCATCTCTCTTATTTTCAACAACATTATTACTTGCACTATCTCTTCTCCCTTTATCATTTTTAACTTTTCTATTTCTAACACCAACACATACAATATTATAAACTACATTTTCTCCTTTACTTTTAATAATCACAATATAAATACTCCCAACACATTATTTAATATTTAATTTATTATTTATTTTATTTATATTTTTATTATTTATTTCACAATTTTCATTTAACGTTTTAATCACATATTATAAAAACAAAGGTCGCCTCAATATTAAGACGACCTCTATTATATTATTTATTAGATTTTAAATCTTCAAGTACTTGTTTAATTTTATTAATATTATTCATTTCACCATTAAATACAATTTCATCAAAGTTTCCTTCATCAATTATTTCTTTAAGTTTTTTAGCAAACATTGAATCATTAGATTTAAGTTTATTTAAACATTGACGTTCTTTAATGAAATATAAAACAGTTGTAGGTTTAGATTCAAAATCTCTTTTAATTAGATTAAGAATACTGTCAAAGTCAGTAGTCATAATTATTGATTTATTAGACCTGTCCCCGTAAAGGAAGATGAAGCAGTGGGAGCTTTACTATAGCTATTTATATGATGCCCAAAATCCATAAGAATAATTATCTTCATTATCTTCTTCATCTTTACCTTTAGAAGGTTTATTGAAATAATTTTCAAGATATTTTAATTCTTCATCATCTATAGTAAGAAACATATATTATTTATTAGTTAAAAGTTCTTTATTAATTTGTCTCATTTTATTTATAGTATCAATTTCATTTTGTTTAGTTTCTTTAAGTTCTTTTTGTCTAAGCCAATGAGCACGAGCATTAAAATGTTTCACATATTCATCATAATCATATTCACCATTTCTGTATTTTTCTATAACATCAGCATAATCAGCAATAGTACCAACATAGATAATTGGTTCTTCTGTTTGATTGTCTTCTATCATTTTGCTATACAATGAAGTTCATTATTAATTAAAACAAGTTGAATAGCTGAATTTTCAAATATTACTTCTTCCATAATACTAATTTTAATTTTAATTGAAATATTAACATCAACAAGTTATATAAGTTTAACAGTCTAAAATAAAAATTTTTAGCAAATTGAGAAATCTTCATAACCTTTATTAGTGACTTTATAATCAAAATAAAATGGCGCAGTAATCATCACGACTGCTGCACCACGAAAGAAGCTATGAACAATAACAATGTTAACTATAACATCATTATTTTGATGTTACTTCTTCTTAGAGGAAGAAGAAGATTTTTTAGCAGAAGATTTAGTCGCAGATTTGATGGGTTCTCCAGAATGTTCATAGCGTTCTATAAGTTCCTTAATCTTAGCTTCAAGTTCAGCATAGATTTCATCAGAAACTATAGTCTTAACATTTTCAAGAGATTGTTTGTATTCGAGGTATTTATCATAATCATCGGGATAAACCTCTTTTTCAACAATCTTTTCAACTGGAACTTCTTTAGTCTTCCACTTGACTACTTCCTTTTCAACCACCTGGGGTTTAAAGAACATCTTCGTTGCCACGAATCCAACAAAGATTCCAATGGCAAATAATAACAACGTTGTCCACATAATTTTAAATAATTTAATTAGAAATGTTAAAATATAGATGGGTAATAACTATAATTTGCTACCAAGTTTATAAGCATATTCTTCATACCACATAGCTTTAGCCAAATCTTGTTCTTTAGAGTTATCATCTTTTTTGCCAGCTCTAAATCTATATTTATAAGCATTGAGAATACAGAAATGATAAACCCATGTTTCACCATATTTCTCAATCATATAATCTATACATTCTTTACCGTTAATAGATTTATAATGAGCTGGATGATTAACTTGTTCTGATTTGAGTTTTCTTTTATGAAATTGACCAATACTATAACCAATAAGAAAACAAACTAATGGAATTGAAAGATAAACTGCATTCATAAGCTGACAATCTGCATATCTCCTTTACGGGGAAGTTCTAATTAAACATTAATTTTAAGTTTTCCTTTTACATTATATGTAAATTCATTTTCACTATAAAGTTCTCTATATATCTTAGAAAACTTATTTAAATCACCTTTATAACAAACATTATGATTTATTATAAAATGAAATCTATTTGCAGTAGGAGCAACTATATTTAGAGCAACTAATTCGTTAAGTCCATATTGAAGAATACTTATTGATTTTTCAATTTGATGGCTATAATGACTTGGACTAAATTTAACAAGATTAGTATCAACCTCTAAATTATAAGCTATGACCATAAAAACATTAGAAGCAATTCTTCCCATTTTAGGTAGAATATGATATAAATTTTTAATATTAAAAAGAGCGTAATCAGAATTTATATTTCTATAGTCAACAATGGGTTGGTCGTAAAACTCCTTTACTTCAAATGGAGAAGGGAATATTTTATTCTTATAATTACCATCTAAACCATCATCACTTTTAGGCGTAAAAGAAAAACCTACATCTTCTTTATTTTTGCGATACAAAAACATAATTATTAGTATTTTTCCTTATTGAGTATCATTTACTTGCGTTAAAGATAGCAATTTAATTTTGATTATACAAACATTTTCAATAAATTTGTGAAAATAATTCATTATAACAATTAAAAGGTATAAAGATGTATTTTATAGTTAATGACACAAGCAACAAAAAACAATATATTGAAAGAGACAATTTTGTGGTTGCTGACGATAATGAAATTTTAAGAATAGATTGTAAAGGAGAAAAGATTAAAGATAATGCTGATATAATTTTTGAACTTTATTGTTATTTGCTGAATTTATCTGATATTGAAAAAGAGCTTTATTATATACTTAATTATACTGATAAAGTTTTTAAAAATTTCTCAGAATTAGCTACGTATGCTTCTAAGGAATTTAATAGAAATTATAGAAGTTATTATCGTGTACATAATTCTTTAATTGCAAAAAGAATTATAGAAGAAACTATGACAAAGTTTGTATTTTTAGATGAATACAATATCAATAAAATAAAAGATATTAAGTATGTTGTTTTAAAAGTTAAGTAATTATGATTACAATTAAATCTAAATCTCGTAATTATGGAATAAACATTCCTAACTCAGCTGATGAAATTACTGGAAAAACCTTATTGGATTTAACATCTAATATTAGTGTTCCAGCTTATCATGTTATTATTGCTCTTAGGTATAGAATTACTCTTTTTGAATTATGTATGCAAGGAAGGAATAAGGGTAGGAAACAAAGTGTTTCAGTTGTCCCTCTCTTTGTAAAGGGTAATTTTGGTAAAGACGAGAAATTATCTTTTCCTTGTGAAGCAGGTTATAGAATTTTAATTGACGGAAGTGATATTGAACGTGGAACTCATTTAAGAGTAAACACTGTTATTACGCCTGATAATATTACTAATTATATAATTAGTGATGAAGAGCTTAATAAAGCCAGCATCAATCATTCCCTTACGGGGAAACAAGATGATACTATATTCTGCCTTGAATTTAAGATTGTTCCTGTTTCTGCTTTACGTGGTAGTATTGATGGTGAAAATCATGACCCTTTTAGATTAGATGAAAAAGCCAGCAAATAAAAAAGTTTATGATAACGAAGATATTATATCTCAAATTGTTTCTGCATCTGATGATGAAAAAGAAATAATTAGAGATATAATATCTCTGTTTATGAAAGACGCCGGTGCTGCAATTAAAGATGAAAAAGTAGTTAAGATTCCTTATATAGGAACTTTTCAAAAGAATCTTGTTCGTTCAAGATTTAATAGTGCAAAAAGAGGATTTAAGGAATTAAGAGGAAGAGTCACTAAAGAAGAATATAAAAAGGAAGTTATACAAATTCGTAGAAGAATTAGAGAAGAACTTCGTGATGAACAAAAGAAAAATGACCTTCTTCGTAAACTTAGAAGACAACATAGAAAAGAATATGAAATTCTTTTTGCGAAAAGAGGACCAAAGTATGCTGATGATTATCTTTATTTTACTTATGCAGCATGGGATGTAGTTCCTTTTGATGAAGATGTTGAATTTGCTTTACAAGAAATATGGAGATTAGAAAATGAAACTTGATATAGACAAACTTGTAACGATAGATGATAGCGGAATGCCTAAAGCTCCTAATGCTCGTCAACTTCTTGATAAAGATATATTAGCACTTTATTTGAGAGATAATACTCCGGATAAAAGAAAGTATATTGGAGATTGTGGAGTAATTTATTATCTTGGAGACCCAAAAGGACCTTGTAGACAAAGAGGTTTATCTGACCAAGAAGCTTTGGAAGAAGCTATTGAAAATTTCAACTTAGATAAGAATTATAGACCTGACCCTCTTGTACAAAAATTAATTAAAAGATATTATAAACAAAATATAACTGAAGCTGGTGTTACTATTGAGAACTTGGAAAAAGCTTTACACGTTTGTAATCTTGGTGCTGAAAAAGTTATTGAATATCTTAATAATAAATTGAGAGGAATTCTTGCTCCTGAAGATATTCCAGTAATGATGGGAATGATTCAAAATGTAAGCAATCAAGTTAAGATTATACCTGATTTAGTTAAGTCTTTAAAAGTTGCTTATGAAAATCTTCGTAACGAAGAAGAAGTTCAAATGGCAAGAGGCGGTATACAAATTCTTAGTAGCATGGATGCAGACGAAGATGTAGATTAATATAATAATAATATGGAAGTTACAGATAAAAGATATGAAGATGTAAGAATTATATTTCAAGAGGAAACACACAAGTATACTGATACTCTTGGAAATTCTTATAAAAGCACTACTACTCTTCTTCACGAATATGCTCCTAAATTTGATAGAGAATTTTGGCTAAAACAAAAAGCTAAAGAACTTCATACAAGTGAAGAAAAATTAGCCAAACAATGGGATACTATTACTAAAGAAGCTCAGGAACAAGGTACTGCTTATCATAATGAATTAGAAGATAGTATAAAGGGAAATTCTATGTTCACTGAGGCAGTTAAATATATGATTAAGCCTAATGGTGAAATGGTGACTGTAGCTGATATTCCAAACATAAACGAAAATGTTCGTCAATTGGATATAAAAGAATTTAAAGATGCTACTGAAAATAAATATCCCGAGATATATAATGTTTTTCAATATTATATAGATAGAGATTATAAAATATATTCTGAAATTGGAGCTTTTCTTTTAGATTATCTTATATCTGGAACTATAGATATTCTTTGTTTAAGAGAAGATCAATTTGTTATAGGTGATTGGAAAACTAATAGAGGTGGATTAAAATTTGAATCTGGTTATTATAAAAAAGATAAAACTCAAAAACCATATCAAGAAACAGATATTTGGGTTCATAAAAACGAATGTCTTCTTCCACCTGTAGGACATCTTCCATATTGTAATGGCTCTATTTATAATTTACAGCTTTCTCAATACGCTTTCTTTGTAGAATATATTTTAAATATTCCTTGTGCTGGCTTATGGCTTTGTCATATAGATAGGGATTTTGTTTTAAATCAATATGGTAGACCTAAAAGATTTCCTGATGGATTATATCATACAAAAACGAATCCTGAACCTAAAACAACTTTCTATAAAATGCGTTATCTTAGAAATGAGATTATTAGTATTTTAAAAGATAGAAGAAACGAAGTTATAGCTAATATAAATTATAATCAAACTTTATTTTAAATGTCTATTGTGATTGATAAAGATGGAGAAATTTATATTAAGTTCGACAATCCTTTTCTTTATGTTGCTTTTATGCAACAGTTGTACAAAAGGAAAAGTTGATGATAAATTTAATGAATTAGTTACTGCAAGAGAATTGATTTATAAACAAGAAAAAGTTATTGATAGTTTAAATAATATAAATTCTAATTTACAAGATAGTTTAGATGTTGTTAATAATAAACTTCAAAGTCTTGATGCTCTTTATCAATTTAAAAATTCTCAATTATCTATTTTGTCTGATTCTTTAAATTATTATAAAGAAGATGCTCTTGTTTATAGATATAAAATTGAAAGAATTAAAGCTTACGATAAAATAGTTAGAAATAATAGTTCTCAATCTAAATTTTTCTTAGGTTGGGTTCGTAGAGTTTTAGAAGATTAAATTTATAAAATTATGGCAAAGTTCGATATTGCTTATCAACGAACTATTGTCGCTGAAGGAGGTTATGTCAATGACCCTGCTGATAAAGGTGGAGAAACCTATATGGGTATAAGTAGAAAGGCACATCCTAATTCTTCTATTTGGCCAATTATAGATAAAGTTGATAAACGCGGAAAAACAAATAGACAAATAACTGATATATTAAAAAGAAATACACAACTTACTCATAAAATAAAAGTATTATATAAAACTACTTATTGGGATGCATTTTCTCTTGATGATTGTAAAATGCAAAAATTTGCAAATGAATTATTTGACGATGCTGTAAATAGGGGTATCGGTTCGGCAGCTTATGTTGCTAATATTGTTTTTGGATTACCTCCTGTTAGAAAAGTTACAAAAGAACTTTTAACTAAAATTAAGACTTATGGGAGATAAATTATTAAAGTGTTCCTTATTTGGAGCTTTGTTTATTTTGCTTGTTGTTATTATATTTTGTTTTATATTTAATTTTAAGTATAATAGACAAGTTAAAATAAACAATCAATTGACTACAGAACTTGACTATTATAAGAATCTTACTAAACCTTTTATAGATAAGAAAGATTCTATTGAATATAATATTATTAAAAGAGATAGTGTTATTTATAATATTATTAAAGAGTACGAATATGAAAAAGCTGAACTTGATAATATGGACAACTCTGCTATTGTTGATGCCTTTGAAAAACTCGTATGGGCAGACTAATAGCAACTCTCCTTCTACGGGGGAGAAACAAGATACTCTTGTTCAAGTTCCAATTTCTACTATAAGAAGAGCTTCTGCTAAACTTCTTGAAGCTAAAAAGAATGAAAAAATACTTTCTCAGAAAGATAGCATAATTTCTGATTATAAACAATTAGTTCTTAATAGAGAAGACAATATTCAATTTCTTACTTATAAGATTTCTACTTTAAATGATGATATAACTAAACAACAAGACATAAATAAACAACTTGAAAAAAGTTTAAAAACTCAAAAACATAAAACTGTTTTCGCAGCTGCTGCTGGTTCTGCTGCTGCAATAGTTGCAACAATATTTATTTTACGAAAATGAGTTCTGGTTATCCATTTCTTGATTTTATAAATGAAGATAAGAGTAGATATAAAACTGCAACAGAAGCTGGATATTACGACCCATATAACTTATTTTTAATAGGTGATAGTGGAGGTTTTCTAATGAATATAAATCCTGGAGATAAATTTGTTAATACAAATTTATTTACAGAGATGGCAGACTATTATAGAAAAAATGGAGAATATACTTCATTTAAGAAAGATAGTATTGCTCATAGAAAACTTCGTAAACGAGAAGAATATAGAAGAAAACACGGTTTTACTGCACCTTGTCTATTAAAAGCTGATGGAACAATTCAAGATGTTCATATAACTGGTGGTCATTATAATTTTCTTAATTATACTCGAATGGAACGATTGGACACAGCGAGTGTAATTGCAGGAAAGACACATACAGCTACTAAACATTATGATTTTCCAGCATTTATTGATGCTCAGTTTTGGACTTGGCAAGTAATGGAATTTGCTAAGAATAATGGTTTTCATTTAATTATAGATAAAACTCGTCGTGGAGGTTTTTCTTATATAATGGCTTCTGATTCTGCTAATATAATTAATGGTCAATCCAGAAAAGTAGTTATTCATGTTGCAGCCGATTCTAACTATCTAACAGATAGAGGTGGTCTTTCTGATTTTGCTATTTCTGATTTAAGATTTTATGAAGAACGAAGTCCTTTTGTACGTGGTATAGTTTCTACTGTTAAATCCGATTTTCGTTTAGGGTATAAGTTACCAAATGGTATCGAAGCTGATAAATCTTGGAAATCTGCATTGTTATCTGTTTCTGCTCATAATAATCCTGATTGTGCTATCGGTAAGGATGCAATAGTTGTCAAAGTTGAAGAGTTATCAACTATGGAAAACTTTGATAAATTTATGGCTGTTACCGAACCTGCTATGAGAACTGGTTCTTATGTTACTGGTTCCCTTACGGCTTGGGGTACTGCAACTTCTGGTAATATGCAAGTTTTTGAACAAAACTTTTATAATCCTAAAACTTTTAATTTCATGCCTTTTGAAAATGTTTGGGATAAAGATGCTCGTTCTGAAATTTGTGGATTTTTTAAACCCTATTGTTGGGGTCTTGAAGGAGAAGTTGATGGAGTTAAAGGAATGGATGAATATGGAAACAGTAATTTACTTGTTGGATTAGAGATTGCAAAAAGAGAAAGATTAAAGAAAAAAGAAAGTTCTAAAACTTATGCTGACTATATAAATTATCTTGGTCAATATGCTCTAATGCCATCTGAGTCTTTTAGTAATGCTTCTGAAAATATTTTTAGTAGTGAAGAACTTTCGGCTTGGGAGGAAAAACTTAGAGTAGATAATGATTTAAGATTTTACGTTGATGGGGATTTTGAAGAAGATAAAGCTGGAGTTAGATTTGTTTCTAATAAAAGATTACAATCTGAAGGCAAGAAAACATACGATTGGATACAAGGTGTTCCCCGTAGAGGAAATGAAGACCCTCATGGTTGTGTTAGAATTTGGTTTTATCCCGAATATGTAGAAAGAGGTAATAAACGAGAAATTCCAAAAGGTCTATACAGTATTACTTATGACCCTGTTGGCGTAGATAAAGATAAGAATGAAATAACAAATAAACATTCTCATAATAGTATAAAAGTTTGGATGAACCCACATCCTATAAATGGATATAAGCAAAAACTTTGTGCAGCTTATTATGGTCGTCCAGATAAACTTGAAGAAGCTGATAAATATTGCTATTATTTTGCTAAATATTATAATTGTTTAGGAAGTACTAATGTTGAAACTAACCGAGGTGAAACAGTTAGTAACTTTAAAAAATGGGGTGCTTTACAATATCTTGCATTTGAACCATTATTTGTTTGGGATGCTTCTATTCAAGAAAAGTATTCTAAAACTTATGGTTATAATATGAGTGGTGCTGCAAGAAAACTTGATGCAATTCGTTTGCTTAAAGAATTTTTATATGAAGAAATAGGTAAAGATGAGTATGGTAATCCTGTTAGAAACTTTCATAGAATTTATGATTACCAAACAATACTTGAATTAAAGAAATGGAATAGTAAAGGTAACTTTGATAGAGTTTCTGAAATGTTACTTAGAGGTATAGAATGGAAATCTATGGAGATACAAGGTTTAGCAAGTCTTGAAGATAAAAAACCTTTAACTGAAGATAACATTGATGAAAACGATATTCTTAATAGAGAATGGTTTTAAATAAGATTCGATATGTTTGAATTTGGTAGTTATGAATTTCCTCAACAAAGAGTTTCTTCTGCTGAAAAAGAAAAAGCGGAATGGTATGCTAATTGTTGTGATTGGATTATAGGTAGAGCTGTAGGACTTAGAGATACTAAGGATTTAGTTAATAGATATAGAGTTCTTCACAAAGATATTCCTGATGAATTTTATAAAAAGATTCTTAATCCTTATAATGCCACTAATGAAAAATATCGTCGTTTTCCAGCTACAATGAGAAATTACGATTTGATTAGCGGTATAGTAAGAAGATATGTTTCAGAATATAATAAGAATGTTCATGAATTCATAGTAGGAGCAAATAATCCGGAAGTAGTTTTTGGAAAAGATGCTCGTCTTAGGGAAGAAATTAATAAACTTGTTCAAAATGCGATAGCTGCTGAAATACAAAGAAGTTACTCTGAATTTATAAATCAAGGTGGAGAACCTTCTCAATTTAATCCAGAACAAGCAATAGATGTTGAGAAGTTTATAGAGGATTTTAATCAAAATTATATTGATGATATTTCAGCTCAAGGTCAAGATATTCTTAATGTTATAAAAGATATTACTGAAGATACTTTATTTTATTCTAAGGTTTATTTTGATTATGTTAGTTTTGGAGAATGTTATACTTATTCTGATGTTGTAGGAACTAAATTAGTTAAGCGTTCAATTTCTCCTTTAGATGCTTTCCCTATACCTAATGATAATCAATTTGTTGAAGACTTTGATATGTTTGCTGAAAGACGAAAAATGTCTTTACAACAAATACTTGATGAATTTGATGAATATCTTACGGATAAAGAAAGAGAGTTCTTACATACTTATTATGGCAGAGGAATCAACGGAGAGCCGATTCAATTAAGATTTGACCAATATATTAATTATTGCGCTGATGTTTGTTCTAAATTCTCTAATGAAGAACGAGAATTATTTAGAAAACAACCTATAATGCAGCGAGATATAAATGGTGACTTATTTGATGTTTGGCACGTTGTTTGGCGGGGAGAAGTTAAAAGAGCTATTGTTACTTATGTTAATGAGGTTGGATTAATAACTCAAAGAGTAGAATTAGAGGATTATAAACTCAATCCCTCTACGGGGGATTTAGATATAGAATATATTTGGGAACCTCAGGTTTATGAATGTGTTCGTATAGGTACTCGAAATGATGCTATTTATCCTTATAAAGCAAGAGCTATAGCTTATGATAGAAATGGTAAATTACCTTACAATGGTTTGATGGAACTTTTACCTGGATTTGGTAGATTTAGTTTAGTCGATTTAATTACTCCTTATCAGGTATTTTATAATATTGTTGCTTATCATAGGGAAATGGCTATTGCTAAAAATAAAATGAATATACTTCTTATAGCAAAGTCTTTACTTGGTAGAAATAGTGAAGAAACTATTTATAGAATGATAGCTGATGGAGTTCTTTATATAGAAGATGAAAATGACCAAGGTATGCTTCGTGCTCAACAAGTTAGAATGTTACAAGCTAATATAGGAGATTATATAAAACAACTTACTGATTTGTTGAATGAGATAGATAATTCTGCTAAAATGGCAGCAGATATGACTCCTCAGCGTTATGGAGAAATTGCTCAAAGCTCTGGTAAAGCTGTTACTCAAGAAGCTATTGCTCGTGGTAGTATGGGTTCTGTTATAATAGAATATTTAATGGATTGTCTGAGAGAAAGAGATTATGCAAGAGATATGGATTATTCCAAGCTTGCTTGGATAGATGGTCTTAATACTTCTTTCAGAGATGAAAACAATCAATTAAAATATATTAGTCTTAATGTTAATAATCACATTTATGCTGATTATGTAATTAAAGCTAAAAATTCTATTATTGAACAAGAAAAGTTACAACAACTTCGTCAATTAGCATTTAATGCTTCTCAAAACGGAGATATTAAAATGGCTCTTGCTGCAATAGAAGGAGATAATATTGCTAAAGTTACCAAGTTAATTTCTAAGTTCCAAGAGGAAAAAGATGCTCATGAACTTCAGCTTAAAGAAATGGACCAACAAATAGCTCAAATGCAACAAGAATTTGAACTTAAAAAGATTGCTGCTAAGGGTGAAGAAGATAGAAAGACGGCTGAACTTGAAGGTTATATTAAAGAACAAATTGCTCTTATTCAAGCAGATGCCAATATGATATCTTATGATAATGGTGTTTCTGAAGCTGATAAACAAGCTGGTATAGAAAGACTTGAAGATAAACGAAATGCTGTAACTCGAGAAAAGAATCAACTTGATAGAGAGAAATCAATGATTGATTTATATAATAAGGAACAAGATAGAAAGGTTAAGATGCATGATATAGATACTAAACTTAAAATTGCTAAAGAAAATAAAAATAAATATGATAATCCTAAACGTAAATAAACTAATAAACTAACCATTAGTTCCTTGGCGTTGTCCGTTTGTCCGTTGTGAAACGTGCAAACGGACTTTTTATTTGCCCTCAGTTAAAACAGAAAACGTTTTATTTTTGATTAAAAGTAGAAAGACGAGGAATTTATCGTCTATCATTTGAAAATTCGTCAGAAACGCACTATATTTGAAATCGAGTTATTCGATAAACCTTGTAGCACTAATAAATATTATTAAATTTAGACCTTATAATTTTGATTTTTATTTTGAAGTTTAAGGTGCGAATATTATTTTTGTTGCAAGTAAAGGTTTTATGTTAAACAATTAAAGATTAAAACTATGCCTCAAATTGATTTTGGTTACGGGAACATTGAAAGTAATGACCCTACTACTCCCGATGTAGAAGAACCTAAGACTAATATTGAAACAGGTAAGGAAGATGCTGGTGATGATACTTCTAAAATAGATGATACTTCTTCTCAGGAAGACGATGCCAATAAAGGCAAAGAAGTGAAAACTGAAGAAGATGGTGATAAAAAAGATGATAAAAAGGATGACAAAGATGATGATTTATCTTCCAAACTTGTTGAAGGTGCAAAAATTGAAATAGGTGACTCTACTTATACTGTCGATAGCAAGGGTAATCTTGTTGACGACGCAGGTATTATTTTTAAAAATGCTGATGAAGTTGTAGATTATCTTAAGACTTTGGACCAAACCGATGAGGATGGGGAAAGCACTTTAGATGTTTCTAAAATTGCTGATGCGATAGGAATTGATATTGTTGATGACAATAACAATCCTGTTGAATTTGAAAATAGTCCTGAAGGAATTAAACAGTATGTTAATGCTGTAATCCAAACAACTCAGCAAGAAATTGCTGAAACTGCTATTAATACTCTTTATAGTCGTTATCCTATTCTGAAAGATGTTCTCGATTATTATGTTGCTAATGGTAATAGTCTTGAAGGTTTTACTGGAAGACCTGACCGTAGTAATGTAGAATTAGATGAGAATGATGAAGCTCAACAAGAGTCTATAATTCGTACTGCTTGGGCAGAGCAAAATCGCAAAGGTTCAGTAGATAATTATATTCAATATCTTAAATCAAGCGGTACTCTTAAAAGTGTAGCTAAAGAAGAGCTTGAAGGTCTTAAAGAAGCGGATGCTCAACGTCGTCAGGAACTTGCTGATAAAGCACGGGCTGAAGAAGAAGCTGAACTTCAAAGACAAACAGAATATTGGAACGGAGTTAAAGAAGTTATTGATAGTAAACAAATAGCTGGTTATAAAATTCCTGATACCATTATGATTGAAAGGGACGGTAAAAAACTGGCTACAACTCCCAACGATTTCTTTAATTATATTTATAAAGTTGATAAAGAAGGTTATTCTCAATATCAACGTGATTTAATGAAAGAAAGTGCTGAGAGTCGCAGGGATGATGAAATTCTCCGTGCTTATCTTAAATTTGTTGGAGGAAATTACTCTAATTTGGTCGATATGGCTATTAATGAACAAAAAGTTAATACTTTGAAGTTTAAGGCGAAAGAAAACAATTCTCGTAAAACTACATTTAAAGTTACTCCTCCTTCAAAGAATAATGATAAAAAAGAAACTGATTTTGGTTATTAATTAATTTAAAAATTTAATCATTTTGCCTTATGTATAAAATGAGAGAAGTTTCTCGTGGGAGGTATGATGATAGAGGATATAGCAATGAAGAAAGTATTGCATATCTTCAACTTACTAAACCTGTCGAGATTAACGCGTTCCTTACTTATAACTATGGTATGGACGATGACCGTTTTCCTCTTACGTTCATGACTGAAGGTCAAGGTCGTGCTGGTACTGTTGATATTGATACTGTTCAGTGGACTTGGAATGTCATGGGTCGTATGAAGTTTACTGATATGCTTACTCACTGCGAAATTGTTAGTGGTAAGACTGGTATCGGTGGACAGGAATTTGAGGTTCATTTTGCTACCCATTGGTTTATTGAACAATATGGCCTTATCCTTCCTGATGGAAAGACTTCTGTTCGTATTCAGAAAGACTTAGGTGAATCCGCTTATGGTTATGCTTATCTTGTTAAGCTTACCACTCCTAATCCTGAAGAATTTGTCGCTGATGAACTTCTTGCTCCTGGTCTTTATTGGTCGATGAGTGCTCCTACTGTTAGTGAGTCTTATTCTAAGGGTAATCGTAGTAATACGATGTCTCCTGGTAAAATGACTTCTCAACTTGAGTTCCATCGTTACTCTAAAGAAATTGCTGGTAATCTTGCTAACACTGTTTGCAAATATGAGTTTAAAGACGCAAGTGGTCGTACTTCTAATCTTTGGATTAATGAAGAAATGCGTCAGTTTAACCTCAATATGCGTGTTATGAATGAAGAACGCCTTTGGGTTTCTGAATATAACCGCAATGCTAATGGTGAAATTGGTCTCAAAGATAGGGACAATGGTAAACCTATTCCTCATACCGCTGGTATGCTTGAAATTTGCCGTGAAAGCAACTATGATACCTATGGTGAGTTCTTAACTCTTTCTAAGATTAAGAGGACTGTTGGTGATGTTCTTTCTCGCGATACTGACGATGGTCAGATGACTGTTGTCCTTATGGGCGGTAAAGGTTTCCTCGAAGATTTCGATGAAGCTATGAAGACGGATGCTAAAGAGAATGGTTTCCTTACTCCTCTTGGTGATAAAGAAATTCAAGGTTCTGGTAACAATTTAACTTATGGTGCTTATTTCCGCACTTATAAGACTGTTGATGGTCATACGATTGTTGCCAAGCACGCTTCTTATTTTGATAAGGGAACTGTTGCTGAAGCTCAGAAACAAAATGGTTATATCCACCCTCGTAGTGGTTATCCTATGAGTTCTCACCGTGCTTGCTTTATTGATTTCTCCAATTACGAAGGTAATCAAAATGTTCGTATGGTTCGTCAGAAGAACCAAATCTATAAGGCTAAAGTCCTTAAAGGTTTAACTGATGTTCCTGCTTCTTGGGGTGTTCCTGATAGCAATTATATTGCTACGGAAGTTGATATGAGCCGTTTTGAAGTTAAGACTTCTTTCGGTCTCCAAATCAATAACTCCAATCGTATGTTCATGTTAGAATGCGCTCTTTAATCTTTAATTAATATGGCTGAAAATTCTGGTGTCGCTGGAGGTTTTACATATAAGAAAACTGACGCACAAAAAGAAACACAAGTTGTTGAAGAAAAACCCGATGTTGTAGTTGAAAATCCTACTTCCCCCGTAAAGGAAGAGAGTGATTACAACGAACCTTATTATGACCAAAGAACTGTTACTATTGCTCTTGTAAAGAATTATTCTTTATTTAGACGTGCTAACGAAAAAGTGATGCCTAAGAGAACTGATTATATTGGTTCTTCTATTACATCTTCTCGAGTTCTTTGTGCTAATAAGGGTGAGGTTGAGGCTTATATGCCTAATATTATTGGTCTTGCTCCTAATAATGAAAACTTCATTACAAGAGTTAAACAATATTTTAACAACATTCAAATTCCTGTTAATGAATTAAATAAAACTTTTGATATAGGTTTTCACTATAATACTAAGAAAGAGTACTACGAATTTAAACGTAGAGAAGATAAAATTAATGATGAATATGATTCTGTAGATAGAAAGAATCTTTCTGCTCTTCGTGAAGCTCTTAAGGATAAAATTAATAAAATTAATAATCTTGAAAGTGAAAAATATCTTCACGGTTATCCGAATAACACAGAAGATTATCTTATGTATCGTCATTGTTTACTTTACAATGATATTGCAAAAGATATAGCTTTCATTAATTCTGACAAGAATATTCGCTTTTATTTCAAAGACGATAAGAAAGAAGCTGAAAAAGCTGCTAAACAACGTTATGAAATTAATAAAGCCAAATCTAATTATCTTTCTTGTCTCAATGATGATGAACTCTTCAATGCTGTTTATATTGGATATTGTGTTAGTAATTCACTTCCTGTTGTTAGTTCTATTTCTCTTAACAGAATTGAACAAGAGAACAGACTTGATAAATTCTCATCTGAAGAACCTGCTAAATTTAATAGAATTTTCTCCAATAAAGACGTTAAACTCATTGGTACTATAGAAATGCTTATTGCTCGTGGTGAACTTATTCGTTATGCAAATAATCAGAATATTGTTACTCCTTCCGGAGAGTTCATTGGAGCTAATATGAGTGAAGCTATATCTTGGTTTAAGAATCCAGATAATAACGGAGCTGCTACTGCTTTCTACGATAAATTAAAGAAGTATTAGGGTTATGACAATAAAGGAAATGCACGAGTTGTTTCGATTACTCGGACAACAGATGGGTATGGAAAGAATTCGTGTAATTCTTCCTGGTTCCATTGATGGTTATCTAAATGATGCTATAGCGGAAATTACTAATAATATAATCAGGTCTAATGTTCAAGGTCAATATCGAGAAAAATATATAATTTCTGATAATTTCGTTTCTCCAGTTAATGGTATCTCTACTCTTTATTCTGAAATAGTTAGAGAAAGTAATTATGAAAAAGAAAATGGTATAACTTCTATATCTATTCCTATTCAAAATTGTTTATATCTTTATGCTTTCAGTGTTAAATATAGTGATAATCGATATAGAAATTGCAGAATTATTGAACCAGATAAACTTGAACAAAGTCTTGATGATTATTTAAATCGTCCTACTGCAAGATACCCGATAATACATATTGTTTCCTTTACGGGGGAACAAACTTGTAGAGTTGAAGTTTATAGTGGTAAGGGTGATATTAAAGGAATCAAAGTTAAATATATTAGAAAACCTGCTACAGTTTCATTTAACGAAACAACTCAAAACGGAATTGATTGTGATTTACCTGCTCATCTTCATAAAGACATTGTTGAATTAGCTGTAACAAAGTTCTTTAACTCTGTCGGTTCTACAAGTCATAATGTAAATAAATAATAAAATAATATAACAATGAGGCAGTTTATTCTTGCTCAGAATCTTGTTACAAGTGGTGAAGTTGATGCTTCTACCGAATATGGTAAGGTTGGTTTTGCTTATCTCGATAAAGAGTATAACAAAATGAGATTTACCGCCACTGGTGCTGAGATTCTTCCTGACGGAGAAGGCTATATTGTTCTTGTCCGTAAAAACGAGCAACAAGGTAATGTTGTTCTTCCTATTCATAAAAATCATTTTTCCTATGCTTATGGGCAATATGATGCTTCTAAAGATGTAGCTTACGAAAACTCTTTTACTGTTCCTGACGTTGAAGCTTTCTTAGATTACACTGTTATAGTGGTTCTTAAAGGCAAGAAATTCAATGAACGTAATAAGTGGACTGCTACTGTTCATACTAAGGCTTCGGATACTGCTGACACTGTTGCTACTAAACTTGCTGCTCAGATTACCAAAAACGTTGGTGCTGGTGTCACCGCTGTTGCAGAAGGAGCAAAAGTTACAATCACCGGTAAAGAAAAAGGAGTTGATTATCGTATAGTTCTTGCTGATGAACTTATTGATGTTGCTCTCGATAAAACCGATGCTCAGGCTGTTGTTATGAAGCCTTATGGTTCTGCTGCTTATGTTGCCGACTTAGCTGACAAAGCCGCTGCTGATGCAGGTTTTGAATATACTTATGATGAAGGTGTGGATTTTTATCCTGGTTATCCTCTTAATCCTCTTGCTCAACCTAATGCTGAAGATACCGGATTTGACATCTTTACTATAAGGTGCGCTGAATCTCGTGATGTTAAAACTCGTGATGAAGTTGTTCATCAAATTGTTCAAGTCGCTTTTCCTCATGGTGTTGGTGCAGCTTTTGAAAATATTTGCAGAAAACTTGCAGGTATTGAAGGTGAAGAGCGACATTAATAAACAAATATAATTGTTCTTAATTAAAGAGTTATCAATAGTTATTCAAATATAATAATTATTGATAACTCTTTTTTACCTTATGGAAGAGTTGTTTCGGAGTTTCCAGTATGGAATTGTTCCTACTTTTGTAGTTCTTATTTATTTAATAGTTGTAAGAGTTTTAGATAATAAAAAAGAAAGAGAAGAAGCTAAGAAAACTATTAAAGTTAATTCTGAAATCTTAGATGCTTTTAATAATTTAAACCTATACTTAAAACGCATAACTTCTGATATTATAGATAAAGAGAATGATAAATGTAATGCTGCTATTCGTTCATCTTTTAAAGCTATGGGACAAGCTCTTTCAAAATTTGCAGTATTTACTATAATTAGTAATAATGTAAAAAACAACAGAGATAATATAATAGATAATATAAATGATACTGTTTTTTCAGAATTTGCTACTATATATAACGAACTTTCTTTATATAAAGGTACTGAAACTGATATTATAACAAGCATTAAAGATGAATGGAAAGACGAGCTTATTAATGATTTAAAAAATATTATATTTGATACTAATTTAGATAAAGAATCAAAAATATATACTATACATAATAAATTGAATCTTAAAATTAATAATTATATTTCTTTTGTTCAGAATAAATTATTAGAGAAATGAGCAAGGTAATATTCAGTAAAGATAATTTTGCACGAAAGCATATTGACAATTCTATAAATACTGTTGTTAAAATGCACTTCGGTTTTATTGATACTGATTGTACCTTAGTTAAAAATTTACTTACAGGTATTTCTTATAGTCTTATTGATTCTGCTTATATTCTAAATAAAGAAAGACTTTCTTCTTTTAATAATCTTTTAACAAAATTAGCGTATGACTAAACTAAAAGGTAATGGTTTATACTTAGAAATACCTTTTGACTATCTTTGTGTATATCACCAACTTTTAAATTATCTTGCTGATTTTGGAGAAGATGCTTTAAGAGATTGTGATTCTACCTGTAAAGGTTCTAATAAAGGTATTATTCAGTGTTGGAATATGTTTCAAGCTGCTGTAGCTGCTTATAATTTAGGTCAATATAAACGTGCAAATGTATTGATGAAATATATAGAGTCTCAGCTTGAACTTATATATAAAGGTAGGGGTATAAATGAGTTTTCTGCTGGAGAACTTTATCCCGTTGATGAAGAGGGGTTTGTTTATGGAGTAGTTTCTTGTAGAAACATGATTGAATTTTATGTTCCTACAGAAGATGAAACTTTTATTCAAGAAATTGTAGTAAAAGGAGAAAAACAAACTATTACACAAAATCTTAAAGCTTGGAACTTATACGTTAAATTCTTAAATGTTCCTTCTAAAGATAGAGATTTTGATTTAATTACTGATGAAAACAAAGATTTAATTGTAACAAGCAATTATATAGTTTAAATATGGCTGAAGTTTTTACAAAGAATCTTGGAAAAGTATGTCTTACTTGTGATGGTTATTGGGATTCTACCAAATCTTACGAAAGACTTTGCTTAGTTACTGTAGAATATTCTGATGGTAAAGTTGAAGCTTATGTTTCAAGAAAAGCTGTACCAGCAGGAGTTTCCCCTGTAAAGGGAAGTGTTACTGAGTATTGGCAGATAATTTATACTTGCGCTGGCCATGATGGTGGTGACAGCGATAAAAAAAAATATAGGCTAACTATAAATACTAATCCAGGTTCTGCAACTGTTAAAATGAATGGTATAGTTGTTTCTTCTAAAACTAAAGAGTTTTATGAGGGAACAACTGTTACCGTTGAAGTAAGTGCAAGCGGATATACTACTAAAACAAGAACTTATACTTTAAGTGCTGATGTAACTGATACTATATCGTTGGATGCTATTACTACTGTTAAACACAGACTTACTATAAATACTGTTCCTTCAGGTGCTTTTGTATATATGAATAATTCTCTTGTTAGTTCTAAGACAAAAGAATTTGATGAAGGTACCGTTGTAAATGTTAGAGTTCAGTTATCTGGTTATGGTAGTGAAACGAGAAGTTACACTATGAATACTGATATTACTGATACTATAACATTAAGTCAGGTACAACCTACTACATATATAGTTACTATTGGAACTCCTACTCCAAGTAATGCTGTAATAAAAGTAGATGGTGTTACTAAACAACCTGGAGATACTATTGAAGTAACTGCTGGAACAAGAATAACTGTTACTGCTACTGCAGATGGTTATGAAAATTATAGTCAACAATTTACTATAAATAGTAATAGAACAATAACTCCTGTTCTTACAAAAATTCCTGATGTTAGAGTTTTTACTATAGATGGTAATTCAGATTCGTTTACTAAAAATGTAGAATTTGGTACTCAACAAGTTGTTCTTGATTTTGTTTCTTTATTAAATAATGAAAGTGTAAATGTAGTAGAAGTTACTTCTACTGGCAACTTAGCGGCTGTTGTAAATAATAATACTAAAAAAATTACATTAAGTAGAATAGATAGTGCTGCTGGTATAAATGGAACTTCTTCATTTAAACAAAGTGATGATAATAAAGTTATAGTTGTAACTATATCTATGAATGAAGAAGGAGAAGCCGTTTATACTTTGACCGCTGATGGAAGTTCTAATGATGTTACAAAGAACATAAATGCTGCTGGTGGAACGATAAATATACCTATTGTATCTAAGAAAACTCAAAGTGGAGTTGATACAAATGCAAATTACAGTATTTCTGGTAATGATTTTACTAATAACAATAATGTTGTAAGTATTAATGTACCAGCAAATAACAATACTTCTTCGAGAACATACAGTACCACTGTTACTCAAGCTGAATCCGGTAAAACTTTAACTATAACAGTTGTTCAAGCTGGAGTTGCAGCATATGTAAATGTTGAAGACATTAATGGTAATGAGTTAGAAAATCTTTATTTTACCGCTGATGGTATTCCTTGTGATTCCAATGGAGATCCTCTAAGTGGTGCTACTCAAGTTGATGGACAAAACATTTATGTTAAATCTAATACTACATGGAGTGTAATTTAAACTAAAGTAAATAATGGCAAAACCTTCTTATATAACTTGTGCTCCTACAAGTGGGAGTAACAATGGAACTGTAAAAGTTACTTGTACATCTGGATATAAAGGACGTTCTCAAAGAAGTGGTAATATAACAATAGGTTCAAAATCTGTAGGTGTTACTCAATTTGGTGCGCCACTTTATGTAATTATTACTGCTAATAAAACTACTGCCGATAAAAGCGGTGATACTATAATTATTACTGGTAGAACAAATGGTAGAGTTATAAGTGTATCTACGAATAATAGTGCTGTTTTTCCTATTTCTTCTTTAGTTTACAATAATACTAATGGAAGTGGTTCTGATTCATCTAAAACAGTTACACCTGCTTCTGACCCTGGAGCAAATGAAGAAATAACTTTTACTGCCACAATAAATGTTCCAGCTAATGAAAGCACTTCTATAAGAAATGGTAGAATAACTGCAAGTGTTCAAGGTGATACTTCTGCACAAACTGCAAGTAATAATATTAACTTGAGCCAGCAAGCTGGAAATGCTACGTTAAATGTAAGTCCTACTAATTTATACTTTACTGCAGACGGTGTGCCTTGCAATGCTAATGGTGACGAGATTAGCGGAGCAACTCAGGCAAATGGTCAAAATATAACTGTTACTTCTAATACTACATGGGAAGTTAGTTAATTGATTTTACAATGTATGTAGAAACTATTTTATCTTATGTTAGTGAAAGTTTTAATTTTGCTTATGTTATAACAATTAATATTGTTGTGTATCTTCTCCTTTACGGGGTAGGTTATATTACAAAAAAGGAAATTAAAAAACCTTATAAAATATTAACAACAATTATAGTTACTATAATATTTGCATTTATTTATCACTTTACTACTGAGATAACAAATGAACAATTAATTAATAGTTCAATTCTTGCTCCAGTTAGTTGGGATTGGATTATTAAGCCTATATTACAGAAACTTAAAATAGATTATAATAAAGATGGAGCGTTTTAAACCTTGGAAAGAGTTAGTTTTAGCTCTTAGAAGTATTGCTGATGCTATAGAAGGAGGAAATGATTCTCAAGGAAGTGGTGAAATTGACAATACTATATATAGATATAATGGAGCTAAAAGAGTAATGTTAGTTAACAGAAATTTTGATAACAGTAAATTTTCGCTTGATTTTAGTAATCCGAGTTCTTTAGGAACTATAAATTTATTAGGTGATTTGCTTAATCAAGAAGGTGTAGATATATTAAACAATATTATTGATTCACTTATCAAAGAAGATACTTATACTTATGAGATAGGAGCATTTTTTAAAACTAATGCAGGAAGTGTATTTTTTCCTATATTTCTTCTTACTAAAGAAAACAATAAAATTATGCTTGAAGGTGATTTCCTTATTGGGAAACATTTTGAAACTACTGATAAATTTAGTGTGAATGATGAAGTTAAAACTGAGGAAGAACACTAATTTTAAATTATTATGGAAACTTTTAAAGCATGGAAAGAGCTTATAAAAGCTGTTAAAGGTATTAGTTCTGCTATAGAAGGTGAAGACTCTAAAGGAGGTTCTTGTGAAGTTGATAACATTAATTATATTAATGAGGAAGAAAGAATTTTATTTAATAGAAATTTAGATAATACAAAATTAGCGTTTGATGCAGCTACTGGTCCTACAAGTATGCAAAAAGTTGGGGATTTATTTAATCAAGAAGGTATTGATATAATAAATAGTATGTTGCCTATTTTAGTTAATAATCAAGAGAGATATTGGGATGTTTATTTTTTCATAAAAGATGCACCTACTGGAAATGTTGCACAACCTATAGTTAAATTAATGTATAATGGAGTTGATAATTTGTTTGCTATGAAATGTGGTGGATATGTTGCAAGAATTAGTGATAAATTTACTTTAGACACTGCTATGTCTCAAGGTGGTGTAGCATAAACTTACAATTAAAAATATTGCTCTTGCTAACTAATTTTATATAGATAGAATAGATTATGAATATCCATATAATTGAAATTAAAAAGCTATTAAATAAAATAGTTAAAGGTAATTCAAATTCTTTTGTTAGTAATCAAAACAATTCTTCTGAAAATAAAAATAAAATAGAAGATAATAAAAAATAAATTTTAATATTATGCTTACAGAAAGAGATATTATTGAAATAAAGAAACTTCTTAATCAAATTGTAAAAAATAGTCAAGGTTTTATAACTCTTGACCAACTTAATGAAATTTTACAAAATGCTGGTTATGAAATTAGTAGTAATAAAAGTCAAAGTGTAAATGAAAATTCTACTTCAGACGAATATCCTTCTGGAGCTGCTATTGCATCTTTAGCTGAAACTTGGACTTTTACTTTAGACGATAATACACAAGTAACGAAAAAAGTATTATGCTTAACTTTGCAGCCGTAAAACAAATTGTCATACCTGAAGGAAATGTAATAGCTATTGATGATGAAAATAATGTTAGGATATGGCAAGCAGCTTTTGATGCTATAGTAAATGGAGTTTCTCCTTTAACTTTGCCTTCTGCTGTTAGAGCAGCTGTAGTTTATCTTAAGCAACAAGGAATTTGTGAACAAAACGGTACTCCTACTCCTACAAGTCCTGTAGATATAAAATGTAATAATGGAGTTATAAGAATTAAAGATAGAGAACTTCCTTACGGGTATAGAAGACTTATAGGTATTAATTTTGATGGAAATGTTTTCTATGATACTGGAATGAAATTATATGGTAGTGATACTTTAAAGTTTAAATTTAAAGCATCTATTGCCTGTAATGTTTTAGGATGTTATACTTCTGCTTCTGCACAAACTAATTATTCTTTATATGTAGGAACTTCTGCTACTCCTACTTATCTTAGATATAATGGAGGTTCTTATAATTCTAAAATAGACGCAAATGATTGGTATGATGTAACTATTACTCCTACTGGTTCTCAAGGAATGAAAACTGATTCTACTTGGGCAGCCAAATCTTTTACTACAGATTCTGATTTATTAATAGGTAGTACTTCTTATGGAGCTACTTCTGCAAAATTAACTGGAGCTTTGGAAGGAAATATTGTAGTTCTTGGAAGAGAAACAATTATTCCTTGTAAAAGAGTTTCAGATGGAAAACTTGGTTATTATATGAAACTTGCAAATAGATTTATAGAAAATCAAGGAACTGGAACTCCTACTTCATTGGGATATGATAATACTTATTATGATGAATTATTTGTTGATGGTACTTCTGAAGTTTTAACTCTTAATTCTCAAACTGCTTCTGTTAAAAACTTGTTTGCAGTAGGGGATTATAAAGATGAACAAGATATTATAAGCGGAAATATAATAAGAAGAGTTAAAATACTTGTTTTAGATGGAGAAACTGAATTAGAAGAAGGTTATGCTTTTAGTGGAGCTAATAATTGTATGATACTTTATATTTACGATGGAATAAATGAAACTTATACTCCTTTATGTACTCATTTTGCTGGTACTACAAAATATGGAAGTTCTATGCCAAATAATAGTATTATTGTAAGGGTTTCTGGTAATAGACGTACTATTAGTATAAAAAATAATAATTGGTCGAATATACAAGATTATACCAATTTTATGAAAGCTCAATATGAAGCTGGAACACCTGTCATTGTAATTTATTCTCTTGAAACAGAAACTACAGAACAAGTAATTCCTCAACTTCTTAATACTATAGAAGGAGATAATGTTGTAACTGTTACTGCAGAAGTTTCTAATATTGCTTTGGAAGTTAAATATAAAAGAAATTAGGTATGGCTATAAAAAAATCTTGCAGATTATCAAAAAGATATTAATAATATTGATAATCAAATTGCACAACTTACACAATTAAGACAAAGGACTTTAGATATTTATAATAAAAATGTTGCTGTTAACTTCGTATAATTTTATTTTATTATGGTTCTCAGAAATAAAACTATTATAACCAAAAAGAATGGTTCTATTTTTATTCCAAATAGAATAATAAGAGCTGAATATCCTGCTGGTAATAAAAGTGATAGTGGTGATGATGATTCCAATTCAAAAATTTATTATCTTAAGATATTATCAGATGATTTTATAAAAGGAATAGATATTCTTGCTTCTTCAAGTGCTGGATTTATAGGTCTTGTATATTTGAAAAGCTATTTTCAAGATGGTCAAAGAGTGTTTAAAGAACATATTACAACTCGTGATAAATTTTCAAAATGTGTACTTGTTCATTATACAAATTTTACTGGCAACGTTATTGCAGGAAGGCTTGATTTTATATCACCACAATTTGATACAGTTACTTCAGATAATTTTAAGGGAAGAGAATTGATATTTTTGTCACTTAACACACTATATCTTAATGAAATTATAAATGCTCTTGATGAAAGTGTAAAATATGAAACAAATTTTTAATTAAATTAAGATATGGTTTTTAAAATAAGTTCAGATTATCAAAAAGATATTAATAGTATTTATAATAAAATTATATTCGCAGTATTATGTTTGCAAAATTATTGGCAGAATTAAAAAGAATAGCTATATTGCTTCAAAGCAAAAAGTTAGTTGATAAAGATTATGTTCCTGATGAAGGTGGAAGTGAAAGTGATGATAAATTTTATTTATTAAAAGGAGGTAGTGTAGCACCAGAAATACCCCAAATGGCAGTTATATGCGGTATTTCTTTTCAAAAATTGGATTTAACCAAGATTGATTTTACAACTATAACTGGTGACTGTCTTGCTAATGAATTATTTACAACAAAAGGTATTGATGTTATTAATAAAATTATAAAAAGTTTACATCCAGCTTTTATTGGTGATGGCTATAGGACCAAATATTATTTTTCTACTATAGAATCTAAAGATTATAATTCAATATGGCTACCTAAGAGCACTGATGAACCTGATTTTATGCTAAGAGGATATAATGATCAAACAGAAAAAGAAAGTATTAGAGGAATTATAATAAGTGTTACTATAGATGATAAAAAATATCTTACTGCGGCACTTTCAAAAGGAACTTATTTAACTGAAAATACTCAGTTTATATATGTAAATGATGAAACCCAAGAACATTAATATAACTTGATTTATTAATATTTTAATTTGTTGTTGTAACACACTGTGATAGCGTTAATATTATTTTGTAATGGTAATATTATTAAAATAATCAATACTATAAATTAAATTTAGGTTTAGAATGTATTGCTGCAAAATAAATTTTAAAATATAAAAAAAATATAATTATAATGGCAAGTATAGAACAACTTGTTTCTGAAATTGCTCATAGTGTTCAGCAAGCGAATAGCATACCCGTAAGGCGTGCTATTCGCCTTGCTGTTATACATAATAGAAATAAACTTATTAGACAAAGTTTTGAAAGACATAATTATATTGATAAAGTTCTTCAGCAAAGATTTCGTATTTCTTTAATTCCTTGTCCCGATGGAGATATCAATACTGAATTATTCCTTTACGGGGGAGATTTATATGATAAAAGTTTAGAAGATAGTGAAACTGAACCTACTATTCGTAGAAGTGAATATATTGATGAATTTGGAGAAGTACATAAAATTCTTCGTAGTAAACAAAGAGTTCCACGTCCTACAAGATTAGATAATAATCTTCCATTTCTTTCTGTAAGAACTACTGGTGTTAGAAATCCAATAGAAATACCTTTTGTTAAAGAAGCTGGAAGCAAATATTATCGTCATCTTCCTGGTATGTGTAAAAGTATTTCTTATGATTATATCAATCAATATATTTATTTAGATGTTACTAAGAATACTGATTTTATAAATTTAGGTTCAATAATTGTAGAATCTCCTTTTGAATATCCTACAATAATAGATGATGAAGAAACTGTGTATTCTGGAATACAAGAAGAACATTTCGATGGTAATAAAACTTATACCGCTGATGATGAATTTATGATTTCTGAAGATATGATTTATGATATTAAGAAACTTGTTCTTGATGAGTTTAATTCTCAAGTAATTCGAGAAACAAATGAAGTACCAACTCCTAATCTAATGAAATAATGAACTTTGACTTACTTGGCGATGTAAATGCCAAAAGTGTTTATTTAAGATTACAACATAAATCTCGTGGAGAGTATAGTAGTCTTTGTAGAAAATTAGATAGAATACTTAAAGCTAAAGAACAGTCTTACGATTATTTATTTGCCCGTAAAGAAGATATATGCAAGACTCTCAAAATTAATCTTCTTAATTATCCTATTGAATTTGGAGAACAAACCTTTAATGAAGAGTTGGGTCTTGAAACTAAAGTTTCCAAACTTCTTCGTCTTAAAACAGATAGTCAATATAGACAAGATATTGTTCAACTCGCCAAATGGTGTTCTATCATTAGAAATGAACATGATTTAAATAATAAAATTATTATTGCTAAAAAGAAACTAAACCTTAATTATAAAGCTTATGAAAATCTAATATTTTTATTTTTTCAAGAAGTTCAAAAAGTTCTCCTACAAGGAGACATTTATAAAATGGGTTATGGTTTAGGTTCTATATACTTAGATTGTGTTGAATATAATGAAGGTTCTAAACGAATAGATTTTGCTAAAACTTTAGCTTATAAAAAAGAATTGATTGAATCTGGTAATTTTGATGAAAAAACTGATTATAGAATTAAATTTAATAAAAATAAAGACTTGTATCTTAGAGTAGTTAATAGTATGTATTTTACAAGTCAAAAGATGATGAAGTTTAAATGGAGTGATTATGTAAATGGTAAATATAGAGGCATGATTTATAAAGAAATTTATGATAAGTTTGTTAAAAAAGAAGATGATGTATATTCAATGCAATTAAGTCTTAAAAGAAAAATAAATCTTCTTGGATATATTAATCCTGGATTTTATCTTAAATTTAAAAATTAACGAGTTATGGCAATTAAAGGTAATTTTGTTTTTACACCAACCTCTGGTAGTGGAAACAACACAATAAAAGTTACTTGTGGAACTACTGCTAATACTGCAAACAACAAAAACACTGTTGATACACAAGAACAAATAACTGTTGAAATTCCTGGTGGAACTTCTAAAACTGTAAATCTTATTCAGTTCAAGAAAGAATCTCAAGAATTTGTTTATGTTAAACCTTGTGAAATAAGTACTCTTGGTGCTGGAGGTTTCATTGATAATGAAGCTTTAGTGGTAGAAAATGCTGGCACTTATGATGTTTATTTAAAATTTAAAGTTGTAAATTATAATGCATCTGGTCTTGTTAATGTCCCGATGATTATTAATGCAAATGTTCCTGCTACCAGCAAAAATAGTATAGGTGCTAAACTTCAAAGTCTTCAAACTACTGTACCTCTTCAAAACGGAGTTATAACTGGAAATGGACAATACTATATTAAGATTGCTGGTTTAACTTCTAATCCTCTTAATGATACTGCCAGTTTCAGATTTTATCAAAACACTAATGGAAAATTCTATGATTTAGCTGGTGGTGGAGAATATACAAATGAAACTGATGTTCCTCCTGTATTCTTAGGTACTGTTCAGTCCGCTGTTAATCCTCCGGCAGGCAATATTATTAATTTCTAATAAATGAATAAAACTACTTATACAACTGTTGAAAGGATTATAGCAAAAATTGATAATGACTTTAATCCTAACAATAGTGATTGGATACCTCGAGTTGGTGCTTGGTGTATAGATGCTATGCACCAACTTGATGTTACAATGACAAGTAAAGTTAAGAAAAAACTTCTTGTTAAAGATAGAGTTGCAAGAAGTGAATGTTGTCTTTCAGACCTTGATCTTACTGTTTATGATGAAAACGGTTGTATAGTTCCTAAAGCAGGTAGTAAAAGTGGTTGTTGTGGAGCAGCAAATAATGGCTCTATGCAATCTCCCTCTACGGGGAAAGAAGAATTAGTTTCTGGTAATACTCTTTATACTATTGACGATAATAGTAGAAATGGTGAAGATGGAGGAGCAGAAACAATGCTTCATCATATGAGAACTCATAGAACAGTTGAACTCGAATATACAAATAGAGAAGAAACTGTTGATATGCGTGCCCAAAGAATTAATCACAAAGATTATCCTGCTCGATACAATGTTGTTGAGATTTATAAAGGTGGAGGAAGTCAAGGTAGAAACTATGTAGTTTCTGGAGGATACACTCTTGAACTCAACTATGATGCTGATTATGTTTATATTGAATATGATACTATAGATACAGTAAAAGGAATGGATGGAGTTGAATATCCAGTTATTCCTAACAATGGAAAACTTATTGAAGCCATTGTTTATTATTGTATGTATAAAATGCTTTGTAGAGGTTATAAACATCCTGTATTTAATCTTGCTGCATCTCAATATGGAACAAATCCTTATTATATTTGGATGAATACTAAAGATGAAGCTAAAAGAAGTGTTATTAATGATGGCATAAATGAAGATGTATCTAAGTTGTTTAGGAGCAGCTTATTTATATCAACCTTTTATCCTCGTGGATAGTTGTTTTAGCCTCTACAATCCATTCTTATATTTGAGTGGAACAAGGATTCATCTTGAAGATTTGAGTGCGTTGTAGGGGCTAATTTTTATCAAAATTTCCTAATAATTTTCAATTATGCCAGATATAGTTAAAGAACTTAATCTTAATAAACATCCTAAAAATTGTAAAGACCTAAGTCTTATTTATGCTAAGAATGTAAGAGTTAGTAATGATTTATCTTGTCTTCAGAGTGAAGAAAGTATTCTGAAACATGATGATTTGATGAATAAACTTACTCATAAAACAATAGTTGGATATATACCTTGTAATAAGGAAATAGTTTTCGTTACGATAGATGGTAACAAACCTGTAATTGGAACTAAAATAAATGCTTATTTAGAAAGATATAACGAATTAGAAAATAGGTGTGAATGTGTTTATACTAAATACAAATATTATGGCGGTGAAATAAAAGGCACATTCACTTATAATATAAATGATGAACTTATACTTGCTATTAGTGAGTTCGATTATGATAATAATTTAAATCTCCCTCTTCATACTATAAATATTGGAAAATGGGATGGAGAAGTTGTAGATGGAGCTTTAGATTATGAAGATTTAACAACTAATCCTAAAGTAAGAATACCTGAAGTAACAAATTATCAATATGTTGCTGGTACTGCTTATAAAGGTTGGTATCATTTCTTTATTAGATTTAAGATTAATAATAGAGATTATACTAAATGGTTTCCTTTAGGATTTCCTATTCTTATTGATGAAGTATTTAAAAGTGCAGTTGTTAAATATTTTCAACCTTATGATGATATAAATAGTACTGCAAGGAAAGCAAATGAAAGGGACGAAAGAATAGATACTGTTTTTGGTGGCGATGCTTATGTTGATACTTCTTCTAAATATGATATATGTTCAAAAACTGTAAATCTTAATATTAATTTTAATAGTCAAGATAATAAATCTATTTATCAAATAGGTTTTATTTGTACTACTAAAAAATATACTAAAGCTTTTAAAACTTCAGATATTGAACTGAGTGATAGACAAACAAATTTTATAGTTAATTTCAATATTCTTGACGAGTATAGTGTTGAAGAATTTTTACTTCAGAACTTTAATTATTATAATGTAAAGAATATAATTAATTATAAAAATAAACTCTATATAGCTAATTATAAAGATTCTCTATTTGATTATGAGACTTTAAGTCAATTCGTTAGAAATAATATTCAAATAAATCTTACTACTGGCGCAAGTTCTGCAGAACAAGATAGTTATGACACTGAATATGAAACTGAAATAGAAGAACCTGCTTCTGTCGCTGGTTATAGATTGATTGTTGATGTTACAGTATTTGCAACCAGAGTAAGTGATGGAGTAGAAATTGCTTATAGAAATTTTAAAGCTGATTTATTAAATAGTAAAATATTAGCTAAAGATTATCCTCAAGGTGTTTATCCGGAAAATGCAGACTCTTATTGGGATTATGAGGATTATACTGATTTTAGAATAGAGAGTACTTTTACGTTATATGATGAAAATAATCAAGAGACTCAACTTGGTGGAGATATTGATATAACAGGAGGAACTCAAAGTTTCAATAGTTCTGCTGGTTATTATCCACCTTTAATAGGATTAGCTGATTATAAAGATTATTATACAACTCCAGCTAATGAATTAAGATGGCAAACTTCTCGTGGTGTTTCTACTCAATATACTTTAACAATAAATGGTACTGTTAAGAATATACAATTAGATTGTTTCTTTGTTAAAACTGGTGATAAAATAGCACAAGGTATAGGTTGGGGTTTAAAATATTTGAAAAAAATTGATTATGGTTCATATTATTCGAGTTCAACTGATTATGTTGTAGTAGAACAAAATACTTATAAACCGATTTCTCAAAATACCAATACTAATACTACTATAACTCCTTCCGCTGATTCTAATTATGATTTTAATTTCTTAAGAAATGCTACTCTTATTCCAGGTGAAACTTATAAAATCTATATTCATTTTGTAAATGATTATGGTGAAATTTCTGATGGTATATTTATAAGTGATATAAATGTTCCTAAGAATACCACTGTTGGAGAACTATATAGAATAAGTGCTGTAGTTAATGCTCTTCCTACTAACTGTGTTGGATATTTTCTTAGTTATGAAAAACTTCAAAAGAAGAAGAGTTATAGTGGTCTTTTAGTTTACGAAAATAATATTTATAAATTCTTTAGTGGAGAAGTAGATATATTTGATTCTATTGATTTACAAGGCAATAAAGCTAATATTCTCGGTACTGTTTCTATAGATGATTTAGTAGGAAAAGGTATTGGTCAAAGTGGTATAGCAATAGATTTGAGTATATTTGAAAATAAATATTATTTTTGGAACAAAGTTGTAGATAATGCCAATTATAACTACCTTGGTTCTATGGATATAAAGTCTATAGAATTAATAGCTGCTGATGATTTTAGTAAAGGCAATAATGGCAAAGGTAGTTACTTAAAACTTAACTTTAGTTCAGGTTTTGGATTAACTCCTGGTCAATATTATATTTGCGATATTTATAACGACAATAGTGGACAATATAAGAATGAAATTAAAACTCTTATTAAATTCACTAATGTAATTTATTCTACTGGCTCAAGAACTTTCAATAATGGATATTCTGGCAGAATCACTAAAAATGATATTCTAATTTATAACAAAAATGGTTTTGTCTTAGATTCTTCTATAAACACTTTATATACTAATGATTTCTATCCTTATTATAGTTCCTATATTATAGAAGAAAGTGGCAATGCTCGATTTAAGAGAAACTATTTTCAAAGAGAACATAACCCTTCTATAGACCTTAGTCCTAATCCAATGTTGCAAGGTAACAATGTTGTTCCTGCTCCTTTAGTTGTTGTTTCTCTATATGAATATTCTGATATTATCCTTGAAACTAAACAGATAAATAATGCTCCTCAAAAATATCCATTGAATACTACAGTTCCAAGAGGGGATGAAGATTATGCCACACCAACCTTTGTAATAAATACTATAACTGAACCTAAAAACTCAGTCGATTTATTTGAAGAAGTTAATGGCAGTCAAGATTTCTTAAATCCTCAAACTTGGGTCAATTATGACAAGAATACTGAATATCAAAATGAATTTAATAAACGTATTCAGCGTTCCAATGTTATTCAAGATGAAAGTATAGAAAATTCTTGGCGTTTCTTCCCCGTAGAAGGATATAAGGATATTACTGAGAACAAAGGTGTTATTACTAATCTTGTTGCTATAGGTACTACAATGCTTGCTCATACTGAACATTCTTTATTCATGTTTGATAGAGATAATACTTTACAAACTAATGATAAACAAGTTCAGTTGGCTATGCCTGATATATTCGACGTAGATTATAAAGAAGTTTTCACTTCTGAATTAGGTATAGCTGGTTTACAAGATAGTAAAGCATATATTGTAGATGTATTTGGTTATATATTTTATGATAATGATTCTCATCAACTTTATAGATTTGGAGAAAAACAATTAAATATATTAGATTTTAACCTTATACAATTCTTATTTAAATATCGTCCATATAAAGTTAGATTCGCTAATGATAAGAATGCTGATAGAATCTTATTAAATATTCATTATATGGATGGTGGAAATTCTAAAGAAATAACTCTTAGTTTTAATACTTCTATAAATAAATCAATTTCGTTGCATACTTATAACTTTGAGGAGTCTACAAATACGAAAAATAATGTATATTTGTTTAAGAACTTAAAGAATAATCCTACTAACATATATTATATAAATAATGATTTTAATAATGGAAATAGAAATAGAGTAAATGATACAAATAATAATTATTTGAAGAATATTGAATATAATAGATTTGAAAATAATTACGGTTCTTTTGGTGTTCAAGAATTTTCTCAAATAGATATAATTATAAATAATGCTTATGAAGTTATAAAATATTTAGAATTTATTACTTATAAACTTTATGAAGTTACAGAAGTAGAAAACAATGATAATGTTTTCTTCCCCGTAGAGGAAATGAGAGTGCCTTATGCTGGAACTCAAATTAGAGTTTATAATGGTTCTAACTCCGCTGATAGAGTTGATACTGGTTGGATAGATATTAAAAATGCTAATTGGCAAAATAAAAATAACTCCCAAAAGCCTATGGAATATAAACTTCCTTATTGGCATAATGGTAATTGGAATTTCAATTATCTTCGTGATAAATTAAATCATGGTGATTCTCGTTTATGGGGCAATTATTTTATAGTTTCTATAAGATTCGGTAGAGAAAATGTTAGAACTGAATTTGAAACTTTAGGTTATGCAATTAGTAAAAGCGAACAATAGAATATGAAATGTGTTAGTAGAAAAAAGGCTTGGATAGGTGCAGCTATTAGTGCTGCTGCTGGTTTAGCTAATGCAGCAATTCAAGCAAGACAAAAGAGAAAAGCTCAAGAAGAAGCTCAGAGACAAGCTAATGAAGATGCTATAATGCGGTCTCAAGCTAATTTGACAGATGCTTATAATAATCAAGACTATTTAGATAATTATTATGATAGAGTTCAGCTTATACCTCAATTCCTTTACGGGGGAAGAAAAAAAGCTACTCTCGGTACTATAGTTGAAGGTATTGGCAACTTCTTGAAAACTGACAATGGTAGAGAACTTTTAAATAGTGGAATATCTTCTTTAGGTAATATTGCAGGTAGTGCAATATCTTCTGCTCCAACTACTTCAATTTATTCTCCAAATGCTTTCAAACCCACTGTTAAAACTTCTCTTGTTGATAAAAGTTATAATCTTAATAATTCTAATATTGAACCTCAGTATTACGATAGGTTTTCGCAAGCCAAGTTTGGTAAGCGAGTAAGAGGATGTTAGAGGCATCTATTTTTACCTACAATGGATTTTAGTTGTCTGAATGATAACTTGTTAATCTTTGAAATAAAAGTATGTTGTAGAGCCTTATTTTTGATAAAATTTCCTAATAATTTTTATTTTTTATGTCTAAAATCAAACCTAATATAGTTCGTGGAGGACAAAGTATTGATTTAGGAAATAATATGTTTTTGATGCAAGGTCGTCCTCATAGTAGAGGTGGAATTGATATTGGTAAAAACCTTGAAGTTGAGGGTGGCGAAGTGATGCAATATAAACCGAATGAAGTCAGGGTTTTTAGTAAAGAGCCTATACTTAATGGAGTAAGTCCTGCACAATATGTTCTTGGCGGAGCAAACCCCAATAATGTTTTTAATGCTCAAGAGTATTGGAAAAGAGTTAATAGAGTTAGTGATGATGGAAAGAAATATCGTACTGGTGGTAAAATTGATAAAAGAAGTTGGACTACTATATTAAATAAAAGAAAGGAAGATGAATTTTCAAAATGGTACAAGAATATATCTTCTATATTAAATCTTGATTCTAATCCTGATAATCCTCTTCATGCTTATGATTATAGAGGATATTGGTTAGAAAATAGAAACAAAGATATTGATTATACTAAATCTGATTTTCATTTTCCGGATAAATATAAAAAACCGACACATCCAACATTTAGTATAGAAAGTCAATATGCTAATAAAAAATATGGAATAAATCCTAAAAGTGTAGGATATTGGAAAGGTGATGAATTTATTCCTGGTGTATTTAATGATTTGATGGGTGCTACAAGTGGTAAAGTAAAAAATATTCCAGAGGCACAAGAATATACTCCAAGTGAAAATATAGTAAATTATATAAAAAGTACTGAAGGATTTAGAGATAAGTGGTATCGAGATGGAAACGGTATTTGGACTGTAGGTTATGGATTTACGGGTTCTAAAGTCAGAAAAATGTTTCCTAATGGAATGACAAAACAACAAGCTGATAAATACCTTGCTGATAGTTTAAATATAAGAAAACAAATACTTCAACGAGATACTCCTAATTGGGATAGTTTAAATCAAAATCAACGTGATGCTTTATTAAGTTATCATTATAATATAGGAGAAAGCAATTATAGAAACAAAAGTCCTAAGATGCAACAAGCATTAAGAGATAAAAATTGGGATGTTGTTTCTAAAAATATTGATGCTGGATATAATGATAAAAACAATCCTGGTCTTAGAAAAAGAAGAGATTATGAAAGAAATCTTTTTAATACTCCAATAACTGAGAAAAAGCTTGGTGGTAAAGTTAATAAATCTGCAAACATGGATTTTAATTATATAATAGGTAGAAACAATATATATAAATTAGGAGGAAGACAAAAAGCTCCTCTTGGTATTGATATTCTTAATTCTCAAAATTTACATAGAAATGCTGAAGTATTTGATGGAGTTCCTGCAATAGCAGTTAGCGAACAAGTAGTAAGACCTAATCTTGCTGAACAACAGAGATTGTTAGATGAAACTTCTCAAATAATAAATAATTCTATAGAAACAAATATTGATAATTCTATAAGAGCAAGTATTAGTAGAGGCGATTCTGCATCAAATAGAATAAGACGAATTAGAAATATTAATGTTCCACTTACTATTGATGGTAGAAGTGCTACTATAAATAAGGATGGAACAATTGATTTAAAAAATCGTTATACTTTAGCTGGTGATAATAGAGGTATCGGTTATAAATCTATTAGTGAACGAAATAAATTATTAAGACAAGCTAAAGTTAGAAACGCTGTTAATAATATAAAACAAGGTATAAAAGATAATAGTTCTGAACTTCTTTCTACTGGAATCAATCTTGCTGGAAACCTTGCTGGCTCTCTTATTAATTTGAATGCTATTAATAAGATGAAGTATTATGACATCATCCCTCTACGGGCAAATAAGTTGAAAACTAATGTAAATATTAATCCTCAACTTGATACTTTAAGAGAACAACTTGCTCGTTTTGAAGGAGATACTCGCAATAACACTTCGAGTAGCAAAGTCGCATTAGCCCGTAGGCAAAGTGCAAGAGCAAGAACAGCTCAAGCTATTAATCAATTATTTGGTACTAAAGAAAATCTTCAAACTGAACTTATTAATCGTGATAGATTTAATCAACAACAAGTTGGTAATATGAATGTTCAGATGAGAAATAGATGGCTTGCTGGTAAGTCTCAATTTGATAATCAAATAAGAAATATGAGAGCTGAAAATGCTATTGCTGGTATCAATAATGCTATTGCTGCATTTAATGGTGAGAATGGATATTTTAACACCAGAGATAAGAAGTTTAACGAACAAGCTAATAGAGCTCTCTATGCTCTCACTGCTCCAAATGCTGTAGATGCTATTACAAGCAAGAATGCTGAAAAGCTTATAAATACATTTGTTGAACCTCGTTTCAGAAAGAGAATGAGGAGAAGTTTAGGTATAGATTAATATATTGCTATGAGATATGTAGATGTAATAAATAGACCTTATGTTCCTGCCGTTAATCTTGATGTTTTTACAAGAACTCTTGATACTCTTCAGCAAGGACATATTAAAGGTCTTGAACTTAAATCTCAACTCGATACTGCTATTGCTAATCTTGATATGAACTCCGCCGAAGATGAATTTAAAGCTAATTTAATAAACGGCATTCAAAATGAAGTAAATGCAAGTGCAGAAGATTGGGGTGGAAATATGTATTATGGAATTGCTGATTTAATAAAGAAACAAGGTGATATTGCTAAAAATCCTGCTGTAATTGGTAGACTTAAAGCTCAACAAGAATATAAAAAATATCAAGCTCAAATTGATGCTCGTCAAGATTTAAGTCAGGATGCTAAAGATTGGGCAAAAGAAAAGAATCCTTATAAATACCAAGATAAGTTTGATGAAAATGGAAAAGTAATTGGTGGTACTGAATGGACTCCTGATTTTACTCCTGTTGAAAGTAAAGATTTCAATGATATTTTTAAATTAGCTTTAACCTATGCTGCTAAAGAACACGGAGGAGGTTCAAGTGCTACTTTTGTAGATGCTGATGGAAATCCTACAAAAAATGTCACAGGAGCTATTGCCGTATTGAGTACAACTACTGGTAAATGGGAGCGTCTTAGCAAAGAAAAAATAGATGCAGCTATTCAAGCTGCTATGAATGCTAATCCTCAATATGAAGCTTCTTTAAAACAAGACTATGAAGTTCTTAAATGGAAATGGGATAAAGGAGATGAAAATACTTCCTTAAAAGACCCCATTACAGGTCTTCAAAAAAATTATTCTCAATATAAAAGAGATATAATTGACCCGTTTATTAGAGCTGCAAGTTATTATAATAGTACTTCTTCTACAAGTTATAATAGTAGTGTACTTGGTGCAGTTGAGGCTGCTCGACAAGCAAGAAGTGGTAAAAGTGGAAATGGTGGTTCTCAATATGGAGACCCCACTGGACTTCTTCCTTCTGGAGCAGGTTATAATGCTACTATTACTGATGATACTAAGAGTAAGAGTTTTGTTACTGTAGGAGTAAGTAAGAACAGAGTAAAAGATTATATAAATAAAGTTTCTGATGGAAAGAACATAAATCTTACAGATTTAGATATTCTTGATAGAGATTCTTTGAGAACAAGATTAACTTCTGCTGGTTTTAATGATAGTCAAATATCTGATATTTTAAATTATGCTACAAAAGAATATGCTGAAAATAAAGAAGCTTATGATTTATATGATAGTATAATGAGTGATGGCTCTAAAGCATCTGCTGGACAAATAATGAGATATGTTATAAATAACGGTTTGGTTCTTGATGAAGATGAATTGAGTCGTAATTCATATCTTAGAGGATTATATGATGATTATCAAAAGATTGTTAATAATAGATTTTTAGGTGCTGAAAATTATTCTTTTGCAACTAAGAATAAACAATTATTTGATAATGTTATATCTTCGCTCGGTGTATCTGAAGATGCAATTAGAGAATTAGGATACAATATCGGCAAAGATGGAAATAGATATACTATTAGTATTAATAGAGACCATTCTAATTTAATTGGTCAGCTTGAAGGAGCTGTACAAAATGGATATAATTCTTCTTCGAGAGGATATAAATTTAGACAACATTTTGCTCGCGCAGTTGGTTCAGGTGATGGCTTCTATGCTTATAACGATGGTGGTAAAAAAGTTTATGCTCAAACTTCCGGTGCAATATCTGAAATGGTTTCGAGAGTAAGAGATTTCTTTGATGGTGACATTAATGGATATTATGCGTTAAATCAAGCTAATGTTCAAAATTACAATCAAGGCTCTGAAGAAGCTGCAAGAACTGTAGCTGGAAATATAGTAAACGCTATTCCAACATTTGTTAGAGAAAATACAAGAATTAGTGGTCTTGCCGGTAATCAAAGTCCTGCTCAATATGTAGCTGAAGGCATTGGTATATTGAACGATAGAATGCAGAGAATTGGTGCTCGTAATTTAGCTGATGATGAAAAGGTTATTTCTACTCAAAATTATAGTGGCATAAGTCCAAGACAAAACTCTGCTTATGAAAATATGCTTAATGCTAAAAGTACTGAACAATATAACTATTGGAAACATATTTATGATGCTGAGAATTTAACTATTGACAATTTATTAAATTCTGGTTCTGCTCTAAATACTAATGTTTATAGAATGACTGATGATGGAAATAGAACAAGATTAGATTCTTCTGAAAAACTTATGCTAAATAAGTTAATAAATGATGAAAAGATAAAGAGAAGCTACAGTATGAATTACAATCCCTATACGGGGGAAGTTACTCCTCAAATTACATTAAATATGCCTAATGGATATATTAATCCATTTACTCAAGATGATTCTCCTATTATTTTCACTTCAGATGTTCTAATCAATGATAGAGCTTTACGACAATTAAATAGGTCTGAAGAATATAAAATATCTTCTCAGCTTTATAGAAATGATTTAAATAATATTAATACTACTATTGGATATTATATTGATGGTGATGGTAATCATAACTATGAGCTTACTCCTTCATTTAAATATAATGGTGAATCTTATAGAATGATTATAAATGAAAATGATACTGCATTAGCTATTGTTTCTGAAATTCAAGCTCAAAATATATTAATGCAATTTAATAATATTAAACAAGAATCTAAAAAACAATATACAGATAAAGAAAAAGAAAACTTTAGAAATACTCTTAAAAATAATAAATCACTATTAGAAATTTTTGGTGAAGATGTTTTAACCAAAATGGCGTCTACATATTTTAGCTAAAACAAAATTATGACTCCTGAAGAAAGACAAGAACATTTGCATCATGTAACAAGCATTCTTGGTGCTGACGTTAATTCGTCAGCACCTTTAACTGTTTCTTACAGTGATGGTAGAACCGATGAATTGGTTTCAAATACGTTAAGACAAGCTGGTGTAGTTGGTAATACAGAAGCTTTTTCTATAAATAAAGATTTATATGATAAATATGCTAAATATGGAATAATTCCAAATGCTGCTGCGAGTCAAGAAGATTTAGATAGAGAACGTGCTGAAAAACAATCTGCTATAAATCAATTTGGTAACATGCTTGGTCAAGCAGTTGTTAATGAAGTTTTACTTGGAACTATAAGAGGTTTTTCTGATATATTTGATGCTGCATATAGTATAGCCAAAAATGACGATAATGATTATACAAATGCTGTATCTACTCAAATAGAAGATTGGCAAAACTATATTAGAGATGAAGTTCTTCCTATATATCAAAGAGAAAATGATGGTGGCTTTCATATTAATGATTTTGGTTGGTGGATGAATGGTGCAGTTAGTACGGCCACTACTCTTTCTCTTATGTTACCTGGTCTTGGAATAAGTAAAGGTGTTTCTTTATTAGGTAAAGTTGGTAATGTAGGTTCTAAGGTTGGAAAACTTGGTTATAAAATTACTAAAGCTGGAGCCAAATTAGTAGGTGCTGAAGCTAAAGCTGGTATGGCTTTTGAAACTTTAAAAGGAGGTCTTGAAATAGGTGGTATGGCATTTATATCCCGTACTGCTGAAAACTATCAAGAAGCAAGAGAAACTTATAATACTGTTTTAGAAAAAACTAAAGACAAACTTTCTTCAATGAAAGATGAAGAAAGAGAAAAGTTTCTTAAAATAAATCCTGAATTTGCAGATTTAAGCGATGATGAAATAGCTGAAGCTATTGCAAGTAATTCTGCTGGAAAAACTTTCCTTAATGATTATTGGATGCTCTTAATGGATATACCTCAATTTAAAACTCTTTCCTCTATTTGGAAAGGTGCTGGTATAGCTAATAAAGCAACAACAAGAGGTATAAGAAAAGCTAATGCTGAAGCTATAAATAGATTAGTTGGAAAAGGATTGAGCGAAGAAGCTGCTACTGAAGTTTCTAAAACATTTGCTCAAAGATTAGGTTCTGCTTTTAGTATTGAGAATTTAGGTAAAACTGCTAAAAATGTTTGGACAGGTACAGAAGGCTTAATGCTTAGTGAAGGTATTGAAGAAGGTTTTCAAGGCATTCAATCTCAGAGAGGAGAAGAATATGGAGAACTTTATTTTAATCCTCATCTCCAAAGAAAGACTCTCGGTCAATATCTTAATGATGAAACTATATGGGAGCAAGCTTTCTGGGGAGTAATGGGTGGTTTACTTTTCCAAGGTGGTGCTAAAGCTTTTAGAAGACTTGAAGATAAAGCTCGTGCTAAAATAAAGTCTAAAGACTTATCTGAAATAGATATTAAAGCTTTACAGCTTGGTGAGGATAAATCTCGTATTGCTGAAATATATGGTCGTTTTGATAAAATGGATGACTATAAGGAAAAGATGGGTTTGATTAATAATGGTAAGAATCCTTATAGTGTTAAAAAAGATTCAAAAGGTCAAGATGTCTTAGTTGATGGTAAACGTCAATACGATGATATTCAATCTACTGAAGAAGTAGAACAACTTAAAACTTTAGCAACAAAAGATTTCCTCACAAATCTTGTTATAAGTGCTGCCAATAATGGTAACTATGATTTGCTTAAAGAGTTTGTTTCTAATAAAGAGTTTGCTCAGTATTTTAAAGATAGTGGAGTTAACACTGATGAACTTCTTGAAAGTCAATTAATTTCTAAGATGGATGATATTTATAATAAATATCAAACTGCTTATTATGAAACTATTGATAATACAGATGCTTATAATGAGCATATAACTCGCCTTGTAGCTTCTGAAATTGCAAGAGATGAATTAACATTAGAAGAAGTTCAAGATAGAATAGATGATTTAAATGCTCAAATAGCAGATAGAGAACTTTCTAATCAATCTCATTATGAGCAAATAGCTAAACAAAGAGTTATACATCAAAAACTTGAAGCTATTGATGCTGCTATTAATAAGATTAATGAGAAGAAAAATGATAGAAATACATTCTATTCTAAACAAGCTTTTGATAAAGAATATAAAGATTTACAAAGACAAAAGGATTATTTGTATAGAGAATTAGAACGTACTAATTCTAATTTTAATTATTCTGGAGTCTTATCTGAGAGTCTCGAAGATACTTTACAAGCTGCATCTGAACTTTATAATAGTTTCGTATTAGATAATACTGATACTACAGCATTTGAAAATCTTTCTCAAACTACTCAAAGAAATCTTTATTCTAAAGCTGCTTATGAAGTTTTTAGAGATGAACTTCAAAGAGACCTTCCTAATTCAGATAATCTTAAGCAATATTATACTGATAAGTATGATGAGAAACTTGCTATGTTCATAGATATAGCTAATTCTAAGTTTGCTCACGCTTATGATAAAGTTTATAATTATATTAAACGCTCTGATAATCCTTATGAGGCAATTCAACATCTTTTAAAAGATGATATTGTTGCTGAAGATGGTTATAGTGCAAGGGAAATATCTCAACTTAATGATGCTTTAGATGTTCTTAGATTTGGCTCTCAAGATAGAGAAGCTTTTAACAATGCTCTAATGTTTATGGTTGTTGGTGAACAAGGTAAACGTAAAAGAGAACAACAAGAGTCTGAAGAAGTTAAAGTTGAAGATAAAAAAGTTAATCCTGCTGTAGCTGAAAAAGTAACAGGTATAAAGCCGGAAGAAGCTCCATCTCCTTCTACAGGGCAACAAGGAGTTAATCCTGAATCCCCCGTAAGGGAAGATAGCACTACCGAGAGGCTTGACGATACTGGTCTTAGTCTTTTTGATGAAGAAGGTGAACTTCCTCAGAGAATAACTGAAGAAGAAAAGAAGATTATTGATGATTTTCAACAAGAGCGATTACTTACTAATGGTGATGATATTCCTTTCATTACTTCTTATAATGCAGTTGAAGAAATAATTAAAACTCATAAAACTCTTTGGCAGAACACTGTTAAAGATGGAGTTGGAAGTAAAGCTTATACAGAATTTATAGAATTAGTTAAAGATTATATGATTGTTAATCTTAATAATTCTAAAGCTGTAGCTGATAAATATGCTGAACTTGGCTTAAGATTGTTTGTCGATAGAATCAGTAATGCTGGTAAAAATGCTTCTACTCCTCAAGGTAAAAAACTTAAAGAGTTTTTCAATGCTATAACTGAAGCTTTAGGTTTTAATTCTGAAACTGGTGATAGTAGGTATGAAGGTTTATCTGAAGAAGAAGCTCAGAGTAAGAAAGATGAATCTATTAGAAATGTCTTTGAACAATTTATAAAATATTCTGGAGTTAAACATTCTATTGTTGATGGTAGAAAAGTTATAGATGTTGCAGATTTATTCTTAGAAATGTCTAAAACTTTTGATGACAATAATAGAGATTATATATCTATTTTATATCTTTATAATGATATTTCTAATTTCATAAATGGATATAGAGGAACAGAATATTTATTCTTAAATAGAGGTCTTCTTTCTTTGAAGCATGAAGAATTTATAGATGCTCTTAATAAAAAGAGAACTGAAGTAAAAACTGTTTCTCCTTTTATGCACTTTAGTTCTACTTTAAATAGTAAAACTAATTCTTCAATGCAAGGTTTAAATGATGCTACTAAAATTAAAATTCTTCAACAAGCAAGAGACAAAGGTGTTACATTAAGTATAACTCGTACATCTAAAGGAGACCCTGTTTCTATAGCTTTCAATGTTAAATATAATGGTAAAACTTATGAATTGGGTATGTTGTCTCTTGTTGAAGGTAGTAAAGATAATAATACTTTAACAAGTAAATACCAAGGTTTAGATATAAGTTTAACTAAGAATAATGATGGTTCTATATCCTCTTCTGAAGATTATTTATTTGATGGTATATTAAACAATTCTGAATTATATAACTATATTGCTTCTTGGTTTAGTACTGAAAAAGCTCATTTGTTTAATGGTAATACTTCTCAATCTGCTCTCCTTGCTTTACAAAAAATTCAATTTAATAGTAAACTTGATATTTTATCAAATCCTACTATTAAAAGATATATTGATGAACATGATTTAGAAAATCAATATAAAAAATCTAATTCTAAAAAGTCTTTTAAAGACTATGTTTTAGGAAAGATTACAGATATTGTTTTCTATGATATGTATTCTAAAGATACTACTCCTGGAGCTGTAGATAGTAAATTGAGTAATTTAATTACTAAATTTGGTATTAGAGAAAGCATAGAAAGATTCAAAGAAAAACAGTATGATAATTTCTCTCAAACTAAAGCTCTTTATGATAAATTAGAATCTGGTGAAGAAGTAAATGCTGTATATAAGAGTGATGATGTTGGAAGTATAAGATATGATAGAACAAGAACTAAGAGTACTAATAGACTTGGTATTGCCAATGAAACCGAACAACATCCTATAATCTATTATGATGGAAGTAAAGGTATTGATGAAAATGGTAAAATATATGCCAATATACCAGGTCTTTCTATTGGTACTATAGGTATTGTAATGGGTGAAAATCAAGGAGAATATTATATAAACGAAAATGGTGAAAAAGTTAATTCTCCTGGTGCTAATTTAGCTCTTATAACTGGAGGTAATAAAATACTTTCCAACAACAATAAATTAAATAGAGAACTTTATGATGCCCTTAAGGGTGAAATGAATTCTATAATAAATGATTATTATGATGTTATACAAAACAATAATGCTACTTTAGCTCAAAAGAATGCAGCTTATGAAAGATTGTATAATAGATTAAATGATTTATTTGGTAATTCTGAAAATAAATTATTCTCTAATTTTATTGTTGGTAAAGGTAAAGATGTTATAGGAATTTCTACTTACATTGATGGTCAATATATTCCAGTTCTTAAAGTTTTCAAATATAAATCTTTGACTTTTGATAATGGAGTTAGAAGAAGAAATGGAAGAATAGTTGAAGGTGAAGAACTTAATCAATATTTTGGTGGAGGTTTTGCTATAACTGTTCCTGGTGGAACTCATTATAATCAATTTAGTAATAAGAGTGAAGCTCAACAAAAGAGAATTGGAGAATTAATTGATTATATAGCTGATAATGTTGAATTTAATACAACAAGATTTGCTGTAACTAATGCAAATAATCAAAATACTCAAACTTCTCACATTAAGAAAGTTGATGGTAATATTGAAATAGAAGTTGGTTCTTTTAAACATCAATTTGACAATTTTGCTCAAGCTGTAGTTAGACTTAATATGTTTAATACAAGTCAAATTGGTACTTCTAATAGACGATATGATTATGTTGATAAATATGGTAATCCTAAACTTCCTAAGAGTTTCTTCTTACAAATAAACGATACTGTAGCTCCTATTTCAGAACAAGAAAAAGAAGAACAACTTGGTCTTAAAGGTTGGATTGATAGAAACAATATAGAGGAAAATGAAGAAGTAGTTTTTGAAGATGTTCTTTATGCTTCTGGTTTTAATAGTGATGTAGTTGAATCTATCAAAGATTTTAATGATTTCCTTGAAAAGAATAGTTATCCATTATTTATTAAACCTATAGTATTACTTAATGGTAATCTTAGTAGAGAAGAAAATGGTGTAACATATGAACCATTTGGTAGATATGACGGAAAGAATATTCTTCTTGGTAGAAAAGCTGCAACTTTAAAACAAAAAGAAAGTATACTTCGTATTCTCGTTCACGAGAATATTCACAGAGTTGTAGATGAAACTAAATTCTTTGATGGAGAAGTTGGTCAAAACAGAATTAATGAAATAAATGATATATTTGATATTTTCTATGATGAATTATCAAGAGATAAAACTTCTGATAGAAATGTAAAAAGACTTAAAGAAAAGTTTAAACAATTCAAGAGTGATTATAAAGACAAAGCTGTTATTGCTAATGAATTTATGGCTGAAGTAATGTCTGATGCTGGTCTTAGAAATTATATGAATACTATTGAGATTGAAATTGAGCAAAATAAAGGTCAATCCCTTCTTCAAAGAATATTTGATTTCATAGCTAAACTGTTTGGTATAGATGTAAAAGATAATAGCTTACTTTCTCAGTTTAGAAATGCTCTTAGAGATATAGACGCATCTGCTTCTACTGAAAGTATTAAAGAACAACCTGAAAATCCTAACTCCCCCGTAGAGGGAGATGCACAGTCTGGTGACGATACTGATTTTGGAGATATGACTAATGAAATAGGTCTTGAAGATATAGAATTTGATTCTCGTTATGAAGGTCTTACTTCTGAAGAAATAGTTATGGAAAGTTTAGATGAAGATAAAACTGATAACATTTTCGGTGTCAATATGGCTAACGATATGCAGACGTATTTGCAGCAGTTACCAAGTAGTCAAAGACCTGAGATGGCCTCTGCGATTGACTCTAATGAATTGAACTATCTTTGTCGATAACTTCTTCATCTTTTAAAATTAAGTCCATTATAGGGGCTGAAAACGCCCCTATTTTGGAAAATATTAGCAAATTTAATTAATGCAATATAGAGTGTTTATATTGCTAAAACTTATAAACATTTAATCAATATGGCTTGTAATATTTGGGGCATTAGAATCAAAGATGACCAAAATGATAGAATAGCTAAATTTATAGCTGGAACTTTTATTTCCAGGAATGATAGATTAGCTGTAGCTAAAGCGTATAATGATGGACGTATTTATAAATATGCTTATAGAAAGCACATAGTTTCTACTAAAGAGGAGTTTGATAAAATGAATGGAAATTCATTTAAAAAACTTCTTAGAGATTATGCTAATGAAAATATTCCATCTATTTTGAGAAGTGCTGCACTTACTCAAAATGATACAAGAGGTGGATGGACGAGTAGTATAGCTAAGGAACACGCTGTTAGATACACAGATGATATTCTGAAGACTATTTATTTTAATAATTTAGTCACAAATCAAGATGTAACTAAGAGCAAATTACTTAACAGTGTTAGAAATACTATAATTAAAAAATATTTACGTAGAGTTTCTATTTGGTTTAACAATGAAAATGCTAATGGAAGATTCACTGAAGAATATAAGAAATATAAGGAACTTTGGGATGAATATAGAAAGAATAAAAATTCTAAAAATTTAGGTGATTTGTTTACATATATTCAGAATACTATTAAAAATAGTGGAACTGAATATATTACAATGATTAACTATTCTGAACTTGCTCAGCATGTTTTTAGTGTTGGTGTAGCTAAAGAATGGTTTGCTACTTGTTTACAACATCCCTCCATTAAAGAACTTGCTCGTAAATTTGAAACAACTAAACTTGAAAAACTTGATGCTGGTGATATAGCATCTAATGATGAACAAGATAGTTCTGTTGATGGAACCGATGAGGATACTCATGATAGAGATGAAATGGCTGCATCTTGGGATAATAGTATCCTTGGAGATTATGCTAAAAACTATAATGGTAGACTCAAATTATATCTTTCTACTCTTGCTCAAAGAACTGCTCCTATTATAGGTAATAGCGATGCTAATTATCTTACTGATGATGAACTTGGAGTTGTACAATATATGGATGTCAACTATGTACAAACTCAAATTCAAGCTCTTGGTCCTTTTGCAGGTGTTGAAGATTTCATTAATAAATTAGAGAAGAAAGCCCTTAGCATATCATCCCTTTACGGGGTAGGAAAATTAGTCAATGATATGCGTAAGGATGCTGTGTTTGCTAATTTCGTTTATACTCAATTTGCAAAACCTATTTTAAATGCAGTCTCTGTTCAAGTTACATCTGATAATGCAAATGTTGCTTTATCTAATGATGAAGCTTTTGCCGCTACAAAAGTTATATATACTTTACAAGCTGATGCTAATCAAATAGGTAGGGGAGAGTTTAGAGATGATGATATTGCTTCTTTAAATAAAGCTTTAGAAAATGTTCAAAAACTTAATAATTCAACTCTCTTACAATACGATGGCGAAATACGCAATAAAGTAAAAGATACTGTTGTAGATTATATAAGTAGACATTTTCCTTCCCTCAATAGAGAAAATATAATTAATTGGTTCTTTGATAATCCTAATACGGCAAATGTTGCTCAGTTAAGAAATTTAGTTGAAGCTTTAATAAATTATAATTCTGGTTTAAAGAAAGCTTTAAATAATGAAAATGAATATAGAGCTAAATATTATAAAGCCAGAAGAGAATATAATGAATATATTAAGGGTAAAAGTGAAAATGAAATATTTAGAGATAGACCTGAATGGAATGAAGAAAGTATAAATAAGAAAGCAAGAAATTCTGCTATTAATGCTTTATCTAAAATTCTGTTAGAAGCTTCTGATGCTTCCATTAGACTTAATTCCTTTAATGCTGAAGGTAAAATGAGGTCTAATGTTGGTAAATCTTCTTATATAACTGATTTTGCTAAACAACTTAAACTTCAGTTTGAAAATGGTAAAGATGGTAGAGAAGTAATTAAAGACTTCTTTACTAAAAAGAAATATGATATAACCGATGTTGAAACAAATATGTTCTTGTTTGGTTTAAAAGATAGGAACGGTAATATTATTCAACATGGTTTAATTAGAAAAGATAAAGCCGGAAATTATGTTATAGATGAAGATTCTTCATTATATAAACAGTTCGATATAGCTTTATTTGATGGTATCAAGAATACTCAAAGTAAAGATGGTGTTGTTTATTCTAATATGAGTAAAGAAGATTATCTTTTATCTTCTTTGTTAACTTTTGATGCTAAAATTAGATTTGATGGACTTGATGATTCTGCTATAGTTAATTCTGGAAATTATTTAATGCGTATTCCTTCTGATGCATCTAATACCTATATGATTCAAATGCCTCGTATACCATTAAATGATTTATATAGTTACGAGAATGAAGAATTAGTTAGAGATAGGCAGAATGAAATAAAGAATAGAGTTCAAGAATATTTTCCAAATCATTTAGACCAAAGTGAAAATGTTCCAGAATCTATTCTTCCTTATTGGAGAAATGTTGTCAATAGTACGACTAATGACAATAATAGTTTCAATAAAGAAAATTCTTTAAATAATCATAAAGATATATTATTAAACTTGTTTATAACAGGTAAAATTGATAAACTTAATTTCTCCAATTTAAATAAAAGATTTGATAGTAAAACTAAACAAGTTTATATTCCTTTAACTTATTTTGACGAATCATCTAAATTTATGATTCTTGTCAAAGGTGATACTAATGAAAATAATAATGTTGCTACAAATCTTGAAATAGTAGCTATAAGGAGTATTGATAAATATATTCCTGATGAAGATAATGGATTGGGACAATCTTTTACTTTATCTTTGTTAAGTGATGATACTTCTTATACTCAGACTAAATCGGTTAGAAATCAAGTATTTTCTTTTATAGATAATTCTTCTATTGCTATACGAGATTATTTATATGAAAGAGGTGAGATAAAAAGAAGTTTTAATAAAAACTCTAAAATATTCTTATCTTACAGAAATGAACTTTGGGGAGAACTTCAACAATTTGCTACTAACCTAAATAATGTTTTTGAAAAAGATGATGAAGGTATTTGGAGAGTTAAAGAAAATTTAGATGGATTATTCGATAACTTCCATTATAAAGATGGAAAGATTATTGATAATGGAACTCTCGCTGGTGATGTATTTAAATTCTTCAAATTATTTGATGTAGGAACAAATGTTAACTCCAGAATGCAAAGTCTTCTTGGTAATTTGATATTAGAAGATAGAAATGGAGCATATCTTAATCCTGAATTAATAGGTAATTTAATATATGAAACTTATGCTAACGGTCAACAAGTTTTAACTGTTGGAGATGATTTCCAAAGTGGAATGGATGAATCTATATCTAATGAAATAGATTCTATTGTTGAAGATTGGCTTGATTCATATGTTACTTATTGCAGAAATAGTGCTGAAGAATTTGATACTATTTTAAATTCTGAATTCAACCATGTTGATATAGTAGATTGGGGATTAAATACTGCCTTAGCTTATATGACTATGGATGGTATTTTTGAAGGTTCTTCTAAATACTATAAAGATGCTAAAACATTCCTTAAACGAGCTAAGGAAACTCAAATGGGTGGAACACCTTATGTTGGTGCAGATTTTACTCAATACGAAGATAAAATTGTTGATATTGTAGATGATGCTGGCAAACCTCAAGAAATAAAAATTGGCAATCTTACTTTAACTCCTCAAACTGGTTTTAGAGCTGTAACAATTAAGAATAGTAAAACTAAATATACTGATGCTCAATATATTTATGATGAAACTTTCAAATCTATTTCTAAAACTATTTCTGATGAAGAATTGGCTTCTAAATTAGCAAGAGATATTGCTCTTCCTTTTGGCGATATTAAAATTGGAAATACAGTTTTTAAAGGCAAAAGTACTAAAGCTAATGATGCTCAATCTTATATAACTATTGAAGAATTTATTCGCAGAAGATGGGCGGATGGTACTCTTAATGAATATAAGCCTTTACTTGAACAACTTTTAGACCCCAATATTCCTGCTGATAAAATAGATTTATCTAAAGTTTCTACTCGTATACAAGCTCAAAAGAATGTTTACTATGATTTAAAATACGATGAAGATACTGGTCAACATCGTCCTCGTCAAATTAAGAATGCTGAATTTGTTTTAATACCTAAATTACTTGATAAAGACTCTTCATTATATCAACTTTATGATATTATGAAAAGAAATAATATAGGTCAAGTTAATACTCTTGAAACAAGTAAAGCTTCTAATAAAAATGTTCTTACATTTTGGGATGATAAAGGAAAAGCTAATCCTCTGGCATTTGAATCTTCCCTTACGGGGAAAAGAATAGTAAACGGTAAACTTGTCGGTAGGTCCACTTATACTAATGTTGAAGATTTCTACTATAAAAATCTTTATAAACAATTAGATGTTGTAGACCATATTGAGGACAAGGAAAATAAAGCTGGTATACAGTTATTTAAAAAGATTCAAGATAATGCTACTGATGAAACAAGACCTTTTGTAAATAATATTCAAAATGGTTTTGCCGCTAATATTAGAGATTCCTATAATAAATTAATTGATAGATTAGGTTGGAAAGTTCAGAATGGACAATTAGTTAATAAAGATGGTAGTACTACTCTAAATTATAATGAAATTTATAACTTATGGAGAGAAGAACTTAGTAGAAGCGGTATAGATGAAAATATGGAAGATTATCTTACTCCTGGCATAGATGGACTTCCTATTATGCCTGAGTGGATGTCTATATTTTCTACCAAACTTGAAAATATTGCTCAATCTGTTTTTAACTCCAATATTACTCGTCAAACTCTTCCTGGTTATCATGGTATTCAAGTTACTAACATTGGTTGGTCTACTGAACTCCATTATCACCCCGTAGAGGGAGATAGACATCTTCCTGTTGTTGAAATAATGGTTCCTGCTTATTCTAAATCTATTAAGCAACTTATTGCTAAATATGGTAAAGAAGAAGCATTAAAGAAACTTCAAGAAAAAGGTCTTGATGAACATATTGGATATCGTATTCCAACTGAAGGAAAACAATCTATTGCTATCTTTAAAATAAAAGGTTTCTTAGATGAAACTTATGGTTCAAGTATAATTGTTGCTAACGAATGGGTTACTCAAACTGGTTCTGACTTCGATATTGACTCCATTTATGCGTTAGTTAACGAAATTGATTTTGATGGAACTAATATCAATAAAGTTGAGTATAACATTGATGACAATATTCATGCTGAAAAGCAAAGATATATAGATAATGTTAAAGAATTATTAAGTTCTCGTAAAGAAGACCTTACTAAATATAATACTTTTGAAGATTATGTAAATGCTGGTAAAAGATTTGGATTTACTTATGATAATTTTAAGAAACTTACTCCAATAGAACAACTTACTCGTAGACAAAGAAATAATTTCATTACAGACAATGTAATGAATATTATGAGTAATCCAAGTTCTTTTGAAGAAACATTTGGTCGTTCTAATTTCGAGTCTATAACTGATGCTAAAAATGAAGTAGAAGCTATTACTAATAGAAGTTTAAATAATGCTTCTGTATACAATCCTTTTGACCAAATTAGATTTATGCAGAATGCTATTGATGGTAGAAAACTTAAAGCATTTAGTGTTAATAGAGATACTTTTACTTCAATATGTAATAAACTTCAAGTTTCTCTTTCTGAAAGAAATGGTATAAGAGTTATATATAATAACAAGAATGAAGATTTAATTAAATCAGCTTATGATATAGAGAGAAGTGACGATGGTAAAATTGTTGTTAATCATACTAATTTTGGTTGGTCTAAAAACAATCGAAATGTTGATGGTCGATTAATAACTTCTTATTCTTCTCAGACTACTGCTCATATTCTTGATGCTATTAAAGAAGGTTCTTTGTTTAATGAAACTGAATATACATTCGGTACATTTAAAACTCTCATCGACTTAGGTATAGATTATAAAACAGCTATTACTTGGTTATATCAACCTGCTATTACTCGTATCAATGATATAAATTCTTCGTCTAATAGTATATATCTTAATGGTAAGACGAAAAATAAATTTGATGCAAGTTTAGTTGCTCAAAAGAGAATAGCTCAAGAACTTGGTTTAATAGAAAACGATTATACTTCTATAAAAGATTTATATGCTAAACTTGAAAAAGATACTGATTATATAGAAATATTAACTGAAGTTTTTGATGGTAAAGGTGGCAAACTTGCTATAAATCCTGAAGCTATTGAACGAAGACTTAAAGGTCAAGATGTTAATGGAAAAACTGTTACTGCTGAACAATTAGAAAGAAGAAATCTTATCTTTGATTTAATTTCTGCGAGACAATTTTATACATTTAAGAGTTTGGCTGATAAAGTAGAGAATATTTCTCGAGTTCTTCGTCCTGATGCTTTTGGTGCTAAACAAATTATTAGAGATAATAAAAATATTATATCTAAAGTAGAACAATATCGAGATAAATTAGGATATATTCTTACTACTCCTGATGGAAGAAATATAATAAATGCTATATATTCTGATAATAGTGAATATAAATATTTGAATGCTTTTTATAATTATTCTACTAAGTTATCTGTAGAAATAAATACTAATTTATTTAGAACTGAACAAGTTGATTTCCAAAATATAATTGAGGATATTGAAACTAAAATTGGTTCTGACCTTAATGACGAGAATTATTTAGCTGCTAAAAAGTATGTAATAGGTAGCTTATATCGTTCTGTTCCAGCTTTAATTAATCCTGTTACTATTAACAATTCTGGATTTGTTGTTATAGATAAAGATGCTGTTACTTCTCCATTTTATTGGGAAAATGAAATTGGTAGGATTTATGGTTTTATTGAAACTGAAGTTAATAATCCAGATATAGATATAAATGATTTTAGTAAAGAAAATTTAGATAAATTTAATAAACTTACTCCTGCACAAAAGATATTGTTTATTAAATCTCATTTCGAAGATGGTAGTTTCTTTGACAAAATATCTGTTGTAAAATCATTTAAAAATGAAATTACAAATAAGAAATATTCTTATAATAGAATTTTCTTAAATGATATGTCTTATGATATTAACGCTCTTAGAAATGAATTTAAACAAATTTTCTTTAATAAAAATCCTTATATAAAATCTGCTGCTGTAGATTTAGTTAAGTATGCTTTTATTGTTGAAGGATATGACTTTAGAAAACAAACTATAAGTAAAGCTATTCCTAATGAAGTTATTTATGCTAAGATTAATGAAGGAGGTCTTAATATATTAGACTTTGTTAAAGAAGAATTTAATACATTGGAAATTCCTTCTTATGGAAAGAATGGTATTACTGATAATTTCATTAGAAGTCATAGTGATATTCTTAATCCTATTAAGATTTGGAAATCTAATAAGTTTAGGCAAAATCCTGTTCATGATGATTTAGTTAATCATTATTATGATAAAACTAATCACATGATTACTATACCTAAAAATAATGCTGCTACTAATGTCTTAAATGCTTTAAAGCTTAATGATAGAGAAAATAATTATATAAAATTAACCTTCTCCCCTAATGGTAAAGAAGTAACTTATTTGTATAGAATTTTTAATCCAAGAAGTTCTGATAATATTTATCTTGTTCCTATAAATACTCTTGAAGAATTTGAAAATAGTGATTTCTCTATTAATAATGCTAATAATGAACACAATAGTTATGAATATTATTTAAATATTATAAGAAAAGAATTACTTGATAAAGATAGTTTTGATTTAAGCGAAGAAGAACAAAAAGATATTCAAGAAGATGCTAATCTGTTTGAAGTTGATGAAACAAAAATATTAGATGAAATACCTAAATATAAGTTTGTAAATCAATTTGATGAAAATAAACTTATAAATAAATCTCGTACTGGTACTGAGACTGAGATTGCTGTTCTTAATAAATTCTTTAATGATATAGAAGAAAATGTAAGTGAACTTCCTGATAATATTTCTAAACGAATTATTAAGAATAGTTCTCCTTTATTAAATCAACTTCTTGAACTTAATCAATCTACTTCAACTTCAAGATTTAAAGTTCCTTTCCAAGATACTTATATAACTATTGAAATAAAGAGAGAAAATCCCATTAATTATGCTAATTATCAAGAAGGTAATATTAAGAAATTAAAAGTTACCGAAGATATTAAATATTATTCTGAAAAACTTGGTAAAATAAATAAATTTGATAATCTATTTTCTTTCTCTATTGTTTCTGAAAAAACAGTTGACGGTAGTTTAATTGAATACGATAATAGAGATAGTAGATATGATGATATAGATGATGTATTTGCTGAAGAAACAGTTGTTGGTTCGAGAAATTCTTCTGACAATATAGCTGCTTTAATTGCTAAAGATTTAAAATTTAACGCAAGACTTGGACAAGAAGATGCTATTGATGCTATAGCTGATATTTCATTAAATGGTACTAATATTCATCTTCAGTCTTCTCTTGATGAAAACTTTAAATCTGTTTATAATATAGCTAATAAATATTATAAGAAAGTTTCTAACGATTTACTTACTGAATTTTCATCTTTTACTCTTGAAAATGGTAATACTTATGCTATAGATAATAGTAAGCTTTATCAAGAAGCTACAGCTAAAGATTTTGCTAATCTGCTCAATCTTCTTTTACGGGCTAAACACTTTATTGAATCTATAGAAGAGTTTGATATACTTAATATTACTGGTGAAGATGAAGATACAAGAAAAGAAATTGAATTACTTAAATCTTTAAGAAATAATATACTTAATGATAGAAGACTTAAAATTGCTTTTAATAAAACATTTAACATTTATCTTGCTAAAGAATCTGGTAATCCTCTAACTAAAGTTGCTTATAAAGATGCTTATGGCAACGAGCATAGAATGATTAACATCACAGATGTATTTGGTGATACTTCATTTGTTAGAGCTCAAATAGCTGATATAGCTCATATTCCTAATAAGCAAATTCAGATTGTAGCAAAGATTATAAGTGAAGAACTTAATGCTTCTGAATATAGAGGTAGAGATAAAGTAGCAAATTATGATAAATGGATAAGTGATAATATTGGTTCCAATCCTAATGAAGTTTTCAATAAAATAGTTGATGAAAATGGTAAATTGATTCAACCTTTTACTGATGCTTATATTGATGATTTCAATAGGCAACGAATTGAACTTCAACAAATAGAAGATACTGAAGGTAGATTTAGTGCCAATTATTTCTTAAAGAAACTTGAGTTTGATAAGTGGAAACTCAGAAATAGTCAGCAAAGAATACTTGATGATTATTATGATAGACATATTAGAATTAGAGAGACTGGATATAGAGAATGTGGAGAAGATTTATTAGAATATTTAAAACTTCAACATAGACTTTATACTGAGTTTGATGATGATATGCTTTCTGAATCTGAAGTTGCTGAAAAAGTTGCTATAATTGAAAGACTCCGTGAATTAAGGGAAGATGATGGTATTAAAAATTATGCTTCTTCAATTAAAGCTTTAAATGAAGAATATTTTGAATTTGAAGAGAGTGAAGAATTTAAAGTTAAACTTGCTAAATATCAAAAAATTGTAGAAGATTATAATAAAGCTCATAAATATGAACCTCTTTCTTCTAAACTTGAAAATGCTGATTACAATGTAGCCTATAATTGGATTAAAGAAAATACTTTTTATACATTAAATGCAGAAGCTTATAATGCTCTCTCTAATGCTTATGGTATTCTTAAATTAGGTAATTTTGAGAGAAGAACTAATCCTCTTGTTAAGAAGATTTACGATACTCATAAAGCTAATAATACTCTTTATGACATTTATCGTAGAGTAATAGGAACTAATTTTACTGATGCTGAAATTAAAGAAATTAGAGATTTCGAGGCAAGTCGTTATTCCCCCGTAGAAGGAAATAGCATGAATCCTCATTCTGATTCTTCTTTAATTAAAAATGTTCCTCAACAAAGAGTTCTTAGTAATGAATTTTGGATTAATCAATATGTTTCTCAAGAAGAGAAAACACCTGAAGTTATAGAAGAAAAGAAGAAAGCTTATACTACTATTAATACTATTATTGCTAAAGGTATAAATAAAGATACCGGATTGATTGAAGTTAGAAGACTATTTGATAATTGTACTCAGGATGAATTAGACGAACTAATTGATGCTTATAGAACTCTTAAACTTCTTTCTAATAATCGTACTCGAAAGAAGACTAAGAAAGGTAAAAATATATTTGAATTTAAGTATAATGAAGCTGATTTTGCTAAACAATATGCTATTTATAATTCTTTAAATAGAAATGAAAAGTATCTATTTGAACAAATATTCTGTGAAACTGATATTCATGGTGAAGTTCAAGAAACTGAAGAAGGATTACTTAAACCTAATGGATTTATATATGGTTATGTAGAACTTACTGATGAAGCTATAGCTGAACATCCTGAATATATTGATGAAAGGAAAGAAAAAGCTATTAAATTGCTCAATGAAAATGAAGAATTTGTTCCTACTGAATATTATTATCAAAAAGTAGATGAAGTAACTAAAGAAGCTCAACGTCTTTATGATGAAGCTATAGCTTCTGGAAAGTCTACTAAAGAAGCTGAAATAATTAAAAATAATTATTTCCAAACTTGGTACAATAATAATCATATTTGGAATAAATATACTAACAAATATCAACCTATTAGTATTTGGACTACTCGTCATATTAAAGAAGATGGTAGTTTATCTGGACAATATAGTTTTGTCCCCGTAGGAGATAATATAGATAGGAAGATAAAAGAAGATAAACTTAATACTAATTTCTCTAAGAGTGGTAATAATTATAAATTAACAGGTGATTATAATAATCCTAAATATTCTTCTATTTTAGGTAATACTGAAAGTAAAGAATATAAACTTTATACTTATCTTGAGAATTTGTTTAATGAAATAGTTACCAATTCTACTGAACAAAGGTTTATAAATGAAGGCTGGATGCCTCGTCAATATAAACTTGACCCTGATGCTTCTTGGTATGGTAAACAAGTTCTTGGTGCTTTTGGTTTTAATTTCAGAAATTATAAGAACAAAAGATGGGATGAATTAGTTGATTATTATCATCAACCTTCTATGCATAATCCTATGCTTGAATTACTTAAAGCTAAAGGTTATGAGCAAATGGAAGAAATTCCTGAAAAATCTTTTGGTCAATCTGATGAAGATTATAATAATATAGTTAATGAAATTAGACAAAGAAATGCTGAAAGAGAAAAGAAGAACTTAGAACTTGAAAGAAATGTTCGTGATAGTAATTGGAATGATGTTATTAGACAATTCATTTATACTCAAGAACAATATAATGCTAAGAGTAATCTTAAAAATCTTGCTTATTTAACTATAGATGATTTAGTTGAAAGAAAAGCTTATAAGATTAATAATTGGGATAGAATTTCCAAAGATAGAAGAGGTACTGAAAATGTTAACTTCCTTACTGAAGAACAAAAGAATACTTTAGGTATATTTAGTAACTGGGTTAGAAGAGTTCTTTATGGTCAATATAAACGAATTGGACCTCTCAATAAAGTTGCTGATACTTTACAAAATATGGCATCTGCTAAATATATGATGTTTAACTTGTATGCTGGTATCAACAATGTTACTGTAGGTGCAGTTAATATTCTTGGTGAAAGATTTGCAAGAGAATACTTTGGTAATAAAGAGTGGCTTGCTGCTAATAAAGAGTATGTTTCCAATATGCTTACATTTATTAAAGATACTTTCTCTGAGAATGGTAGTAATAGAACTTCTTCTATTCTTAAACGATTTGATGCTGTTGAAATTGATAGAATGTTAGACTTTACTGGTGGTGATTTTAGTCTTTCTAAGATAAGTGAACATTTTAATACTATTGCTTATTCTTTGCAAAGTGGTGGTGAACATTATATGCAAAATACTGCTCTTATTGCTATGCTTAAATCTCATAGAGTTGTAACTGATCCTCATACGGGCAAGAAAACTATTATGAGTTTTGGAGAATATACTTCTAATCTTGAGATTGCTGCTCTTAAACGAGTAATTAGTAATAACGAATATCTTACTGCTAAACTCAACGAACAAATAAGAAAAGCTAATCAAGATAAACAATTAGAGTATGAATATGATAAACTTAAGCGTAATGTAGTTACTGATTTCTTCTTATCTCTTGAAGAAAATGAAGAAAAGAAACGTATTCGCAAAGAATATCTTGCTCTTAGAAAGGAAATGAACATTGATGATAAAGCTGCTTTTGAAGCTAATCCTGATGTATGGAGTCAATTTGATAACAATGGTAGATTTAAAGAAGATTCCGGATTAGATGATAGTCATTTTGGTATGCTCAAAAATAGGATTATAAGAATTAATCATAAGATTCATGGTGTATATGATAAAAACGGTGCTGCTCAAATTGAGAAACATTGGTGGGGTAGTCTTGCTATGCAATTTAAAAAGCATATCTATCCCGGTCTTCTTAAAAGATGGGCTACTCGTGGTTATTATAACGAATCTCGTGGAACGTTTGAAAAAGGTTCTTATATTTCTGTTATTGATTTCCTTGGAATGGAATTTAAAAACTTCAAGGATAAACAAAATGCTCATTCTGTTGATGGAACAAATACAGCTTTATCTGCAATTCAAACTGTGTTTGAATGTATAATTGATACTATTCATAACTTTAAGTATAATTATGATGTTCTCCCTGCTTATGAACAAGCAAATATTCGTAGAGCTTTAGCTGACCTTTGTGGTATATGTGCTTCTCTTCTTACTGTGTTTGCAGTTTATGCTCTCAGCGACGATGATGATAGAAAAGATTCTACTCTTCTTAATTCTACTCTCTATCTTGCAGATAGACTTTATGGTGAATCTCGAATGTTCCTTCCTCAAGGTATGATTCCTGAAATTAAAACTCAATGGAGTCAACCTATTGCAGGTAAGGGTGTTATAGAAGATTTACTTAGTGCTATGGGAGATATTACTCAATGGCTTATGGACCCTGATTATGACCCTATTTATAGGAGCGGTACTTATAAAGGTAAGAATAAAGTTGTAGTTAAGATTAAAAAGAATATTCCTCTTGTTCGTACTATTCAAAGAATACAAACGATTAATCAATCTAATAATTATTATAGAATTGGAGATAATGGACTTGCTCAAAAATTAGTTAAGAATTTTGCTTTAGAAATAACTGGTCAAAAAGATTAACTTGTAATAGTTACTCTTATTGATGAAAAAAAAGGCGTACTACCGGAATGTTCCGAATAGTACGCCTTTGTTGTTTATTGAAATTGATTCTTTGCTATCCCTTTTAGCTTGTAATCAATTCAAATTGCTTAGATGAACAACTTATCATCTTTTTATCAAAACTTCGTCAGAGAGCCTAATTTTGAGTCAAAATTGAAAAATATTAGCAAATTTACACTCAAACAACTTTATTGCTAATATCTTAATCAATTACTTTAACAGGAAAATCAGGTTCTCCTTCTATATCATCATAAGAGCAATTTAAGATGTTTACAGTATTATCTCCTTTGTCTTTAAGAGTAATATCTTTAAAATACCATACAACATCTTTACCATCATTAGTTTTTAAATTGGCAGAATAAGTTGCTCTACTCCAATCATCAAGACGAACAAATTTGAGTTTTTCTCTTTTAATTGTTCTCATTTATTTACCAGTAGAACCAAATCCTCCTTCACCTCTTTCACTATCAGAAAGTTCTTCAACAACATTAAAGCAGACGTGAGGATAAGGGAGAATCATAATTTGACCAATACGTTCACCAACTTGATAAGGAGCACGACGAAGTTCTTGAGTACGAGATTTATAAGCCATCATAAGTTCACCACGATAACCACTATCGAGAATACCTACACTATTAGTAAGATAAAAGTCAGTTTTACGATTAGAACTACGAGGGAAAATAAGCATAACATAACCTTCAGGAACTTCAAAAGCAAGACCTGTATGATACATATAGCATTCATTCTTATTATCCCACTCTACAGAAGTACAAGTAATATCCATTCCAGCATCACCATAATGAGCATAAGCTGGAACTATTGCCTCAGGAACAAGTTTTTTAACTTTAACTAATAAATCTTTTCGTACTAATGTATACATAATTTAAAGTTTTAAATTGTCAGCTGTAGGATGAATAGTCATATCTGAATTATCTCTCGATGTAGGATATGGGTCTGGAGTAGCAAGTTCTTTAAGATGCATACCTAACCACATAATACCTTCTTGAATCTTAGTAATAACAAGATTTGTAGCTTTTGTAGATTGAAGAATTTTAACTTTTTGAATAGCCATATCTAAAAACTTTCTCATAAGCTTAGTATCACCAATTTCATCTGCAGAGCTTCTAAGTCTATCACTTCTATAAAGATTTAAATTAACTTTTTCAATTTTAGCTCTTTCTTCAAGTATTTCAAGATATTCTCTCATATATTTAAGTTGTTTATCATAAATTTCTCTTGGACAAGTTGGAACAAAATCAAGAGTTTTAGCATCCCATTTTTCAACCATTATTTCAAGTTTTTCATAGCGAACTCTTGTTTGCCAATATTCAGCTATAAATCCGTCTATATAATCTGAACTTAGCATTAACGGCATTGTGTCTTGTAATTCATCCATAATTATTTTATTTAATAAATTCTTTATTTTCGTTTATAAAATCTGGTATATCAGCAAAAAATCTATTAAAACTATGTTTATCACGAATAGTACAATGAAATCCTTTAAGAATATCTGTTTCGTCTAATTTCCAAATATAAACATCTATACATATATGGTCATTATAAACATTTAGAGAATAACTTACATTTGTATAGCGACAAGTATTATTTAGACGAAATATACATTGATTAATTAATTCTTTAGCCAGCATAAGTTTAAGAATTTAAAACAAGATTACCGAGAACTTCTATCTTATTGGCTCTGTCCCCGTAAAGGAGAGAATCCATCCGTTTAAGACCTTCATTATTTTCCATATTGGAATAATAACCAGTTACAGCATTATAGACACCCCAACCAGTACCTTCAAATTCTTTTTGACCAGGGCCGTTATGATAATACCATTCAATATTAGCAATTTGTTTAAGTTTTTGAGTAGAAATGTTTGCAAATTCAATAGCATTCCAATTTCTATCAAAGATATGTTTATAAGAATATCCTCCTTGATTAAGAGCATCTTTCTCCGCTTTACTAAATACTAAATCACCAATAATAGTTTGGAATTTAATATCACTAACTTTCTTTTTAGCCATAGCAATATAAGCTTCTTGTAAATCATCGCTCATAACTCTACAAATACCAAGAAGTTCTTGTGCAGTGTTAATATTATTATTAACATTCTTAGTATGTCTAAAAGAAACATAATTAGTAGAATTTCTAATAGCAGCATTCAATGTATTTTCACAAATAACTCTAATTGGAGTAAACAATATTTTAACACCAGTACTTCCATCATGAGAATTTGTAAAAACTAAATAAGACTCAACAGGGTCTCCTTTGACCATAATATCATTAGGAAGTTTAGCAGAAACAAAAATTCTTTCTCCATAACCAAAAGAACCAGCGGTTTGCCAAATGGCAGAATTTTTCCCAATGGCATTATCGAAGAACTTAAATGCTTCAACATTTTGAACTGGAGTATATCTTTCCTTAACTATTCCCAAAGGAACTTTGGTATCATCTCTACATACAGCATAACCATTGGGAACTTGCATAAAAAGTTCATTACCAAGAAGTCTATGTTCAAGTCCTTCAGCTATCATCACATCTCCCTCTACGGGAAATTTAGAATAAATCTCTTGTTTACTAACTGTCCAATCAAGGCCAGCTTTAGTCATAACTTCCTGTGAAGTTATACAATCTTCAACATTTGAAACACCTTTAAATCTAAAAGGTGCTCCTTTGATTTTTACGAAACTCATATTCAAATTCTGTATCTACGTTAAATTTCATTAAAGTAGGAGTGTTAATAATATCTTTTACAGGACAAATATTATAGTATCCTCTAAGTTTTTTAACATAATAATCGTCCCAAAAGACAAATTGTATCTTTTCAACATCTGCAAGAAGAATATTAGTTTTAATTGTAATAGGTGGAGCTGGAAAATATTTTCCATACTTTATTGTACTATTAAATAGATAAGCTCGTGTGAAATAATAAGAAGATAACCTATTACCAAATGCTATATAAATTCTATTATCATCTGTTATAAATTTATAATCTAAATGTTTTTCAGTATCAACAACTACATTATTTTTAACTTCTATAACATTTAATAAAATTGTTTTATAAGCATTCTCGTAAAATATACCTTTTGGGTCCATTTTAACATCGCTTCTTCTTATGTTTTCACTTATACCATATTTCTTAAATACAAATTCATCTTCTTTTAAAGTAAGGGGTAAGAACAATCCTCGATTATTTATAGTTGTAACGCCAGTTAAAACTTTCGCAAATCCATCTTTTGTTAAATCAGAAACATCCTTTTCAACAATTTTAATAAATTCTTTCAAATATTTAATAGACCGTTCTAACCCCTCACTACTTGATGTTTTGTTTTTATTATAATATTCTTCTTCTTTTAAATATCTATCAGAAATTTCACTCATTACTTGATAGTTAAAGAAGTTTTATTTTCAAGTTTAGCAATAGTATATTTTATGTCTGGTTGAGAAACAAGACTTGCTTCAACTACATCTTCATATATAGATGTTTCAACTTCATTCTCAGGATTAGCAAGTAAATCTTTAGAATAATCACATCTTCCAAGCATAAAATCTGTCATAGGAATAACAGTAGCTACTCTAAATTTTAGTTGTGTAAAATCAGCAACTGTAAACTCTTCAAAGTCTTCTCCATAATCAGCTTTAATAAGAGCATTTATAGCAACTAACATTCCACTATAATCAATATCTTGACCTTGAACAAGAACACCCTCTCGATAAAGTTCATTTATATATCTACGAGTATAATCTCCAAGTATAGAAATTCTTTCAACATCTATGTCAATAGATTTTCTTGTTTTTGTAAATAATTTATGAAGAGGAAGAACTAATACTTTATTACCAGAGTTTCCATCATCACCAAATTGAATTACTGCATCAAGAAGTTTACTTCTTAATTTTTCTACAAGATTTTTTCTTACATTTTGTAAATCATTAATTCTTTTCTTTTCATTTTTGCAGCATTCAATATCAGACTTAGTAACAGAGATAAGATTACAATAAGCATCTACTTTATCATCAAGTTCTTCTTTTGTAATATCTAACTTTTTTTCAAGTTCTTCACTAAGTTCTCCATCACATTCTTCTACAACATTCAAAATGTTTTGGAGGTCTTCTGAAATTTCATATAAACTTTTCATAATAGTTTCAATTCTTCTATTTGTAATTTATTCTCAGAATACATATAAGATATTGAATCAATATCTAATCCATATTCTTCTTCAAGAATTTCAGTGAAGTTAATTTCATCATCTGAAATTCTTTCATCTTCTATTTCACAAATAGAATTTGTAACATAATCTAAAATATAACAATACATATTATTTCAATTCATTTTTATGATTAGTAATAACATCAGGAAAATTCTGATAAATAATATTCTCAACTTCTTTAGCTATAACTTTAGCATTAGGATGAGGTTTACCAGTTTTTCCATAAAGTCTTAAATCAAGGAAATGAATCCATTCTTCTATTCTATATGTATAAATACATTTAGTAGCAGTATCAAGAGGTAACATTCCTCTTGCATCTTCAGGTTTCATTCCTTTTTTAATAGCAGCAAGGTATCTCTCTTCTGCATCAAGACAAGTATGAACCCATTCATCAGCTGTACAATAACATAAAGAGGAACCATCTTCTTGAGGAATACCCCAAGCACCAAAAGGTTTCTCTTTATTATCTCGATTTACCCCGTAAAAGAAGATGGAGTTCTCGCATTCACAAACTATTCTTCCATCTTTTTTATTAACTACAAGATAAGGATATTCTTCATCAGTATCAGAATCAATTAATGCAGCCAACCAATGAGGTTCAACAAAAGATACATTTCCATTATACTTATCTTTTGAGAAATTACAATATCTTGTGGATTGTTCACAAATATTGTTTGGAGAAATTCTATTAAGTTCTCTTGAAGTAGAAATTTGAGTAACAACTTCAAATGTAAATCTTATCAATTTTACAACTTCTTCTACACAATTATATTTATTAGCAAAAGCTAAGAAATTAAGTTCGTTTACTTGATATTTTGCTAAAACTCCCATCCAATCATTTTCTCTTTTAAATTGAGAATTAACAGAAACAAATATTACTTTATTCTTTACATTTTCATAATATCCACAATAAGGAGAATAACAGAATAAATATTTAATTTCTTCACTAATTAGAGGTGTATTAATAACATAATATGAAGTACCATGACGAAAAGGACTTCTATGTCCAGCTTTCCATAATTGCTCAAGCCATTCTACAGTACCTTGTTTATTAGAATTATAACATATAGAGGCAGCATATCCTATTTGAGAAACATTATTTCCTAAATCTATATGTTTAACTGTCGCTGGAATTATCTTCATAATAACTATTATTTGGCTGTTTTTTATTTATTGGGTCACTATAAGCATATTGTTGAAATGAATTATTGCTTATATGTATTAATCTTGCTTTACCAATAAAAGATTTAAGATTTGATACTCCACAATATGATAGAGTAGAAGCTAAATAAGAAGTAAACTCCCTAACAAATTGTCCAAGAGTTTTAGTTATCTTAATATATTTAAAGAAACCTTCTTCTATCTTTTCATATTCAAGATTTTTATCATTTTCTCTTTGAGCTTTGATAGTACTCATTCCATAATAACTATTAACTTTATTAAATAAAATAGTTTTAACAGGTTTAGTACCACATTCTTCACATTCAGCAAACATTTTACCAAGCATAACATAATCAGCTCCAAGAGCTAAAGCTTTAATAGCTTGTCCATAAGTAGAAATTCCACCATCTGCAATAACTTTTGGAGAATTTGGAATATTTCTTCTTAAAGAATTAATATCATTAAGAAGAGTTGCCATAGGATAATGAATACCTGTATTTACAGATGTTGTACAAGCAGCTCCTCCACCAATTCCAACTCTCACATAATCTATTTTAGCTTCGCAATAAGCAATATAAGTTTCAGGATTAGCAATATTACCTGTCATTATTTGTAATTTATGGAAATACTTTTCTTTAGCTTCTCTACATTTATCAAGAAGTCTTTTCATATTTCCATTAGCACAATCTATACAAATTTCAATTACAGTAGTACTTCTAATTTTATAAGTTTTATCTATAAATATTTCTTCAAATTCTTTTAATGAAAGAGCAACCCATTGTACACCAAAAAATCTTTTTCTTGTTTCAAGAGGAACTCCTCTCGGAATGATAGGGATTATATCATAATTATTATAAATATCATAATTCTTATCATCTACAATACAATTCATAGGTGCAGTAAAAATAGGAAGAGTATCTCCTTGTCTTATATCACAATCACTTCTATGTTCAATAGGCGATGTTATAGCCGGAATTATTGCTACATCATCTAATGATAAATAAAGTTCTTTTTCAATCATATTAATATAAACTTTATTATATTTTTTATATGATAAAATAAATTAGCTTCTTTAACAAGTCTACCAATTTTATCTCGTTCAACCAAATCTAATGGAATATCATAATCACTCGGCAACCTATTGTCAGTCGGATTAATTATTATTCCCCCGTAAGAGAAGTATTTCTTAAACTCAAGAAATTCTTGTAGTTTATTAATTCCTTTAACAATACAAATTCTATTTATAAAAGAAATATCACTTATCTTTCTAAAATGTTTATATAAATCAGCTTTACCAAAATTTATACGAAGTACAGTTTCATATATTTCTTTCAAGTCTTTAATCTTTAATACAGGATTTCTAATAGAATCAATTAATAATCTTTTACAATCATCTGGTGTTTTAACATCATCAGCATATACTATATCATTCAATATAGTTATTTCTATATCATCTATTATTCTATGTTCTTGAAAGTTATACCATCTATTTCTTCTAATATGTTTTTCTTCAAAACCAAAAACATCAAGAAATATCCTCTCTCTTTCTTTATTTATATCATAAATTCTTCTATTAATAGAAGATATATTTCCACTTTTATCAAATAAGTAATTATTATATGTTGCAGCAGTATATCCTTTAGTATAAATATAATTAACCATATTTATTATATCAGTATCATCATTTACTACTATTATTTGATAGTCTTGCATACACAAATATAATAATTTTTCTGAAATAATAAAATAAAAAATCTTAGCAAATTTTAATGAATTTCCGGCTTTCTAACGCATTCAATTTTTGAAGTTGAGCGAGTCTTCATCTTTAATATTTCAATTCATTGTGAATAGAAATAGATGGCAAAGAGAAGAAATAAGGGAGCAAATTATCACAACTTGCTCCCATCCTCATACAATACGGAAAACATCAGCGTTATCAATAGTTTCAACATAATCAACAATTATGTTTCCTCTATCTTTACATTCATTAATTACATAATCTTTTATTTCTCCTAAAAGTTTAACCTTACATTTATTGTACATATTAGTTTCACATACTCTACAATTATCATCAAAAGCTGTATCGCTTAGAATAAGATAATATTGAGTTATACCTTTTTGTGAATCATAATTTGCAGCTTCAACAAAAAACTTGTATTTCCTCTTTACGGGGAAAATAAAGTAATTAAGTTTAAAATCGTAATAAGGTTTTTTATGATTACTAATAGGATTTATAATATTATATTTTGCTATCATAGTTTTTCAAGTTGTTTAAGTCTAACTTCCTTTATATGGAAAGGAACTTGATTAACTCCACTTCTTTCACCAAAGGAAATTAGAAGTTTTCTACCTATTAGAGTATCTCTATTATAAAGACATTCACGTTGATAACTAAAGTTTCCACCTATATGACATTCAAATGTTTCATCGTTAATATCATTTTTACATTTGAATAATGGAATATCATCACGCTTATTACCTTCAGGATAAATATCAATAATTTCAAATTCTCCATCAGTAGTTTTCTTAAACTTAATCATAGAAGAATTACGTTTACCAAATTGATATTCAGCCTCAGGGTCTCTAAGAATAAGACCTTCAAAACCTTTATCAATGAAAGAATCTCTCATTTTCACAGCATCATTACCATTTTCAACAATTCTATGAGGTAAATATTCTATAACTGCTCTATGAGTTAAATGAGTTTGAATACTTCCAAAATCAGTAATAAAATGATAAAGATAAGTATCAAGAATTTTAAGTCTTTCTATTTGAGTATAATCTTCACAAGCTATATCATAACACCAAAATTGAACAAGTTTATTCTCAGGACATCTTGGGTCTTTGACAGCATGATTAATTTCATTTACAGAATATCCAGGAATATAAACTTCTCCATCCAATGCCCAACCTTCATGAATCATATTTTCAAGAAGTTCATCAGGAAGTAATAAAAGAAGATTAGATTCAAGATAACCAAGACTTTTCCAAATAATACCTTCTCTACTCTGAAACTGAAGATGTTTAGTAGCAAACAAACCTCCATCTTCATAAGCAGTTATAAAACATCTAAGACCATTAATTTTCCATTGTGCAAAATAGTAAGATGTTTTATTAAATAGTTTATTATTTTCATTATCGTAAGTTTTGGCAAGCATAGGAAGAAGTTTACCTTCTGCATCAGTTCTATCATCTGAAAGATAAGTAGAAAGCCAAGAATGCAACTCTCCTCTACGGGGAAGGTCCTTATCATCTCGTATTTCATTAAGATATTTATAACCTTGTTTTCTTTTCTGATTAATACGAGACATTATTTCATCTTCAGGAGGTCTATTAGTAGGACTAACATAAACATTAATTGTTTTATCTAATATACCATGATAAACCTTTATTGTATTTTCAGAATATTTAACTGCGTGCCAAACACATATATTGCCTCTATTATCTTTTCTGTAAAGACTATTTAGATAATTTACATTATCTATTGCATTTTCATTCATGTTTATTGAAATTAAAATGTAAATGTTCGGGCTTAATATAATTATTAGATTTAACTTTAGATTTTCTTTTTAATCTGTCATTAAGTTCATCTAATAAATTAGGATTATCTGATTCTATTTCTTCACCAGTTTTTGGATTGAAATAAATGTATACTTCTTTATTAGTAAATAAATCTATTGTTACTTTACGAATAAATTTATTTTCAACTTTAACCTTTTTAGGTTTATCTGTTTTTACTTTCTTAGCTTTAGAAATAACAGGAGTTTTATATTCAGATTCAAACTCTAAATTAGCATTATGTCTTTCTAATAATATATCATAATAAGTATTATATGTTATTTCATTTTTAATTTTCAATAAAATTCTAATATAAAGATAAATAGTATTTTCGTAACTATAATGGTTTGTACTAATTAGTTGTTGACCTTTTTTATTAAGTCTTGTACAATCTAATTCTTTAAGTAATTCATCTAAACAAGCAACATAATTATTATTATGTTTTTCTAATAAATTAAAATATAATTCTGTATCTAAATATCCATATGGAGGATAAGCAGTATTTATAATTATATCTTTCATATCAAATCAAATAAAGAACAAGAACGAATAGTAAAATCTTCTTTTATGTTTTTAAAGATAAGTCTATCATTGTTATCTATTTCTTTATCTTTATAAGAATTTATCCAATTAGAAACTTGTCCTTCATAAAAGTTTTCAGCTTCAAAATAATCACTTGTTAAACAAATTGGTAACTCAGCACCATCTTTTTCAAGAAATACACCATAATTAGCTATTTCTATATCTTTCATTTTATCAGATTCATTATTTGTTTCTTCGCAAATGCTTCAGGAAGTTTAAATACAATAATGTTTTTCGGATTTCCAAGCCAAACAAGATTATATTTAATCCAAGTTATAAGATTAAAAGTTTGAGACTGTAAATAAGAACCTCTATTTTCATCAAATGGAACGATTCCATTTTTATAATTAATTTTAGTATAATACCAATGATTATTATAACAATCCCAAATTTTCTTCTCTGATTTTTTAAGAACATTTATATCACTTTGTTTGGTTAAATCAATATCGCCAAATAGAATTACATCATCTGGACTAATAAAACGGTCTCCAAGTTTAAAACCAGCCTGACCTTTAAATTGTTTTTCTTTCTTTATAGAATCAAGTTCTTTTTCAGATATAGCTTGCATAAAAGTATAAGAATTTTTAGAATGGTCTAATACTATTCTTTTTCTCATACCAAAGATGTTTAATGCTTTCATAATTATTTATATAATTAATAGATTGTTTTATATTCTCTGAAATAATAGTTATATTATTTTTTGCTCTATATTCTGCAAAATCTTTACATCCAGATTCTATAGGAATAAATATAGGAATAATATTATAAACTTTTCTTAACCAATTAGCTTCAACTATACCTACTCTATCATTATCCATAAGGCTAATTAATTTACCATCAATAGTCAATTTAGACTTTAACCATTCGTATTCATAATTACGAAGTTTATAAGTTTCGTGAGGTATATTAATAACACCAATTTTGATATTAGGAATTTCCCCGTAAGGGAAGATTGATTGTATGGTGCAGCCAATAGATAATCTATCTTTTGTAGATTTAGTTATTACAATATAATTATAATCATTTCTATCAAGATTATATATACCTTCAAGATGATTACAATTACAAATAAATTTTGAAGCAGAATGTTTATCTCTATTTGGGAAATATAGTTTTATATTGTTTACACCATTTCTATCTTTTCCAAGAAAATAAGCATAACAAGGGTCTGAAATTTTATAATAATATTTAGGTTCAGGATTAATATTTTTATCTATATAATATTGTTCTATTGGATAAACAAAATTAATATTGAGATGTTGAAGATTAACACCTATTTCTTTCCAATAGATTTCATCGTATTCATTCCAATTTCTTACAACAAGGTCTATAATAGTTTTAGTATTTCTACTAACATTTATAGCATCTTTAATTTGTTGTGTAAGCGTTGTATCTATTTCATCGCCATAAAATATATCTTTAAATGTAAAAGTTATATGGCGAAGGATTTTCATAAATCCTTTCTTATCATTGACTGATATTTTTTCTTTATTTATAATAGATAGAATATAACCAACTGCATCAAAACAATCACCCCAGAAGTAGCCTGCAAAATCCCTCATTTTAAGTTTTCCTTTATTATCATAACGAAAACCTACAGTTGGACGTCTATCTATTCTAATTGGAGAAAGTATTAATTCACCACTATCTATACAATGTTGTATAACTGAAATTGGAAGATTAAAATATTTACTAAAAATATTAACTTGACTAACTTTATCGAGAATATATTTTTTAGATAAATTATTAGAATTAATACTTCTACCCATATTATTAGAAATAAAAAATAAGGGCAGGAGAATCTAATCGCCTGCCCTATTTAATCTTTTACACTATAATTTATATATTAGAAAGGAAGGTCGTCTTGAACCGGAACTGGACCACCAAAAGTTCCTCCCATTTCAGCACCCATCGGAGAAGCTCCCATAATATCTACTCCACCCGCAGGAACAGGAGCTTGGAAATTAGGAGCTTGTTTCTTAGTCAAATCCATAGGAGCAATCTTTTCTCTCGTAATATCAAGCTTAATAGAAGGAATAGTATTTTGTTGATAAATTTCAATACAACCTTCACCAACAAACTGAGGGAAACTTAAATCGCCACGATTAACCTCTTTCCATTCAGTACGAGCTTTAAAATAGCGGATAAGTTTAATCCAAACAACAATGTTCTTATTGTCAGCAGTCTTATAAACTGGTTTATCACCTTCTCTACCATGATTCATCATAGCTTCAAAGTTGGTAAACAAATTCTTCCAAGAAGAAAGAACTGTTTCAGCAGGAACAGTAACATATTCACCTTGTTCATCAAAATCTACAAAATCGAGAGAAAGAGCTTCTTCTTCTTTCTCAGTCATAGCACGACCTTTAAGAACAAAAACATTGAGAATATGCTTAAGCCAATCAAAGATAAGATTAACTTTCCATTCTTCAGATTTACCAGGAATAGTTAAAGCAGTAGATTCAACTGCGTTAAACTGCATAGACACATAACGACGTTTGGAAGCATCTTCTTCATTAGAAGCAAAAGTGATAGTAAGACGAGGAACTTCGAGACCATTAAACGAAGGCATACCAGTTTTATCCTCACCGGGAACAAAAGTGCTAACTTTAACATCTTCAAGGTGAGCAAGGAACAAACCATTCTGCTTTGCATCACGAGTGTCAAACTTCAAACGAGTAGTTCCACGAGTTTCATTACTAACACCTCTACGAACAACTTTTTTAGTCTCTAATCCGTTTGCAACCGAATTAACAACTTCTTCAGGCATAAATTTTAAATTTAAAATTTTTTGTTAAAATATGATATAAAATATGGGTGCTAATCTATTTGTATATTTAAGATTAGCACCCACTTTATAATTGCGCCAAAATGTTAATTATTCGGCTTCTTTCTGACCACGAGGAGAAACCTTGGCATCAACAAATTCCTTAGAAAGCGGAAGAGCGGAAACCTCAACAGTTTCATATCCGTTGAAAACAGGAACAGTAGTCATAGCAGCAAGGTCGATAGGATAGGTACGAGCAGTGGAAACTTTTTCCTCTTTACGAAGACCTTCCTTCAGAATATTCCAAATGTTAGAATCAGTGAAATTAAGAACGACACCAGTACCAATCATATCAGAAGAATTGGAGCACTTGCTACCAAGATACTTATCAACCTCAGCGGAATAGTTAGCAGCAAGAATTTCAATCTTCTCGTCATCACCGAGACCCTCAGCGGAGAGAGCATCAACAAGTTCAGCATCGTTGGAGTTCAGAGCAGCCTCAAGAGCATCCTGATAGTTAGCACGAATAAGAGCAACCTTTTCATCCTTGCTCATACGCTGAGTAACGGTAAGACCAATACCCTTCTCAGAATAAGCGCGAATACCCTTAGCGATAGCCCACTGACCATATTCAGCGATAGCAGCTTCGACAGATTCAAATTCGGGAAGCTGACCAGCAGCGAAAGCCTGAGCAATAGCATCGTGATTGTTAACGAACATCACATAATCACCATTGGCAATACCAAGAGCCTTGCTAACTTGAGGGGTGATACGGAAGCCACCATGAGTGCTCAGAGCAACAAGTTCAGGGTCGTAAGCAGCTTTACGCTGACCAGACATAACAACACCGAATCCGAATTTAAGTCCATTAGTTTCCATAATGATTTTGATTTAAAAAGTTAAACTGTAAAATTATTACTTTGTTTGAGTGTAAGTTCACTTGGTTTAATTAATCTATAACTAATTCTGCTTCTACTTCTTTAACATCTTGTTCGTTAATAGGAAGACCAAAAGTTTGTTTTAGTTCAGTTGTTTCCATACAACCAAGAAGTAAATCAGAAGCAATATCACGAGCTGCAATAGTAAAAGCTCTATGACCTATCATAATTTTTGAATACTTTTTATAAGTATCTTTTTCAAAGAAACCAGCAGCAACAGCTTCATTATAAGTAAAGGAAGCAGTAGAAGTAACAAGTGTACCATCTACTTTTCTATAGAGTTTATAAGTTGTTATATAATCTATAGGTTGATTAGCAATCCTAAATACCGGAATCTTTCCACTTTTAGTAACTTCAGCAACTTGACTTTTATGTATAATAACCTGAAATTGTTTAGAATTTAATTGATAATCTCTATACGTATTACCATTTAAATCTTTATAATATCTAACAGGATAAACATACATCTTATCACTATCAGGATTATCTTTAGCACGTTTTTCAGCATCTTCAGAATTATTGCATCTTACACAATATTCAGGAAGATTATTTTCATTAAAAACATTAAAACCGTCTGTATATTCATACAGAGCTTGATAATCTCTTAGACATTCCCAATAACAAGCTGCCCTCGATAATAATGCTTTAATAATATGAATATCAATACCCGTTTTACCATTAATAACATGGATATGTTCAGCACATCCGGTAAATGGAAGTTTTAAATCTTGCGCTCTACAAAATATAGAAAGAACATCAGCTTTAGTTTTAAGACCACTTTTATCTGAACGAATATATTGTTCAGCAAAAGTTTCAAAAGCAACCATTCCTTCTTTAGTAGTTAAATCAAGAGCAGCAAGACTATTAGTAATTCCATAAGGATGGATGGTAGCAGGTAATTCATTCTTTTTAGAAACTGTAGGTTTATCGGGATTAGCACCTACAACTTCATTGACTTGTTTACTTGCATCATTCATATTTCAAAGAACTTGTTTGGATTTGCTTTAACAAATATAGGTAATTAAATTGAAACTACAAAATAATATCTCCGGAAATTTCATCAATCTTCATATTTTTTGTGAAGTTTTCGTTATGTACCGCTATAAGAGTATTTTCTCTTTCTCGCATCATAGCTCTTTCTTCAGAAGTATTTTCGCAATAAATCTTGTACATAATTAGAGGAGTAGGTAATTTAATCTTATCAAATTTGTTTTTAAATGCAAATATATTACTAAGAAAGGGAGTAGTATAAATAAGAATATCAGCTTCAGTTTTTATAGAGTTATCAGAACTTCCTTTCATTATTAATACATTGCAATAATTAGCATTAAATAGTTTAACATTATTATTAGATAAAGCAGCAGATTTAAATATCTTAGGTTCTCCTTTATGTTCACCATTTTTATAACATACTACTTCACCATTTTTATCAGTTAAATAAGAATCTTCTAATTCATTATGATAACCTACATTGTTTATATCATTATCAAATAAATATTTTGAAAGTTTATTACAAAATTCTCCTCTTTCACATACTACAATTATTTTCTTATTAGCATGATTATTAATTATATCTTTTATAATTTCAAGTTTAGCATTATTATCTGTTAAAAGCTTTTTTCTAAGATGTGTAATATTGAAAATAGTATTAACTCTTTCTCTAATTGCTATAGGATTAAAAACAGCATCTAATTGTTTATTATATTCAACACTCATATCAAGATGAGAATCCCAACCATTAAATTTAGCTACTTCAATACAACAATCCATAGCACTCATTTGTCTAATTGGGTCACCAACTCTACATCTATCAATAGTATTGAAATCATTAAATAAACGCATACTATCTTTTACATAATTTTCATATTTATCATATTGTTCTCTATCATCTTTATTAAGATAAGCACAACATCTATATTCCTCTACGGGGGAATAAATAGAGTTTCTAATAAGATTTTGTTGAGTATTTCTTTTTTCAGTTAAATCTATACAAGGAACAATTTCCTTAATCTTATTTATAAAAGTATTATCAAGTTCATTTTTAGTAAAGATAAATAAAGCAAATTTACATTTACGTCCATAATCTGTTAGAGTTCCAATATGTTTATTTAATCCAACAGTTATAACACAATCAAAACTTTGTTTAATAGTATCTTTGTATTTAAATGTAACTACTCTTAAATTATCCTTATATTTATCTTTGAAAGAATTTGTTTTTACAAGATTTTCCCAATCTACAACAAATAGAAGTATTTTAATATTAGGTCGTTTTTCAACTAATTTAGCAATTATTTCTTCTACGAGAATATAAGGGTTTAGTGGGGGTTCGATATAACAATATCCTCTACCTTTATTTCTTTGAAAAGCCCCATTCAACTCTTCACTTATTTTAAGATATGCGTTATTCATTTTATTCTTCTAAATCATCAAATAGTGTTGCAAAACTTCCTCCACCATATTTTTTAAGTAAAGCTTTACCAGACTTTGTTTTAGTTAAAGGATTACCTTTTTGTTGTGGAGAAATTCCTAATTGAATAGGGTCTATAATCTTTAGAGCTTCTTCATAATAATAATTATAATTAATATCACGAAGATTTATATTAGTATCATCTAAAGTATTTAATATAGTAACACGATTTCCAGCACATAGATTATTAAGTTTTAATTCAGGAGATTGTTTAAATAATTGACCTCCTCTATTAGAAACATAAAATCTAACATTTCTTTGAATTTCGTGTTCTTCAGTATCTATATAAATAGCTTTAAATTTTCTACCAATATTTTGAGTTTTACAAAAATCAAGTATATCAGTACTTTCATAGAAAGTTTCTAATACTGGTTTATTATGAAGAAAATGTTCAACAACAGCTTTTGCTACAATAGGAGCATTATAACCTTTTGCAAGATTTTCCATATACATATATGGATTTAAATCTCCTTTATAGTCAATTTTACCATTTGTTTCTTCTGCTATATAATTGTTAATATCTCTATTAACATAACAGTTATATTCTTCAGTATCAGCACTTAAACCTGTATATTCTTCCCAATGTTTTGTAATAGAATTAAATTCTTCTTTTTTATTATCATATAATTTTACAACAATACCATCTGTATTAGCTGAAACAACAGGAATACCATTCATTTCAAGTTCTTCGCATAACATTAAAATAAACAGTTGTCCATTGATAGTTGTTTTAAGAGTACACATTCTATCGTATATATCACCAAATTCATAACTGAATTTACCATATATACTATTAATAACAATCTTTAAAGCTTCAGCTACAACTTTCTTTGGTATTCCATCAACTAAAGGTTCTTCACTATGTTTAGCTGCAATACGAGTAGTTCTAAAATAATCTACAAGTTTAATAAAAACTCCTTTATCTATATGTTCAGGAGCAATTTTATAAGCAACCATTATACTCGGGTAGAAGCTCGAGATGTCGTAGTGTACGTACTTAAAATCTTTGCCAGACCTTAAATTTCTTGGTTTATCTTCACTATGCAATCCGCCCGTAGCCATAGTGTAAATAGTATTACCTATAGTAACTTTTCTTTCAAATTCTGATTTACTTGTTCTTGTAATAGAAACTGTTTTTATATCATTAAGAAAATCTTGAAGTTCTTTAGTTTTAAATTGGACATTATCAAATATAACTTTTTTAAAACTCATATTTGTTCTTTCAGTTTTCTTTCCTCTCCATTGATATGGTTGAAGATTACTAAAATCAGAATAGAATTTTATAAAAAGTTTATCTGCCATATCACTTCTTGAACTATTAAGAACATCAAGTTCATAAGCATTAGAAATACTATATCTTAGTTTAATTTCATCAGAAAACAATCTTGTCATTTCAGCAACAATAAATACATCATTAAGATTGTAATGCATCATATCAGGTATATAATCATCAAGAATATATCTATCCCATCTATCAATAAGTTTATTTAAGTTTTCTATAGAAATTCCATTATATCTTGGATTCTTCCAATAAAACTTAGCTTCTTCTTCATTTATAGGCGGAATAGTATATTCAAGAAGTTGATACCATTTAATATTAATTGAAGTTTGTTTTAAAGACTTACCAAAGAAAACTCTATTTCCTTCAGCATCAATACCTACTCCAACTTTATTTAATGCAAATATTCTAAACAAATCTACATCACGAAATGGTTTATTAAATTTACGCAAAGAATCAAGATAAAAATCTTTACGAGCAGCATCCTTATTATCTTGTAATTCAATAATATGTTTACTTGTTTCATAAAGTTTTGTTATTAATTCTTTTGTACTATTTAATACTCCCATATACATTAAAAGACAACTAATCATAAGACCATCATAACTTAAATTATTAAATCCATAAAGATTAGTCATCTTTCCTTTATTCATCTCATTAATATATCCCATAAGGGGAAATAATTGAGAATCATCTGTATCTGTAATATAGAATTGTTTAGTTTTAACTTCTCCAAGTTTCTTACGAATTTCAGCAACACTATATTTTTCCACTAAAGGTATAGGTTTGCCTTTATCATTTATACAATCTTTAAATATATTTAAATAACTTGCTAAATCAACAAAAGTAACTGAAAAGAAATTAGGAAGTATTTCAATATCATAACATTGTATATTTAGCATATTATTACCTCCCAAAACTTAATATTAATTCTTTTCTTGTTCTACTACACGCAACATAAAGTCTTCTTAGCATTTCTTCATAATCAGCATACATTTGTCCAGTAGAGGTAAAAATCATATCATTTAAGTCTACAAAAACATTCTCATAGGTAGAACCTTGACTTTTGTGGCTGGTGATTGCAAAAGCATAATCAATATCTCTACTATAAAGAATTTGAGAACCTTTCTTTATATTAGTTAATATAAGATATTGTTTTTTAAAATCATAATATGCTTTCCACCTATTAGCTCTAACTCCACCTGTAGCTGTTTTAGCATCAGATATTAGATTTTGTATAACTTCTATATATTTTAATATAGTATATTTATCTCTATGGTCTATAACAAATATAGGTTTAGTAATAGTTCCTCCATTTACTTTTTGGAATTTTACAAGGAAACCTTTAAAGTTATAATTAGGTTCAACATAATTGACTAAATCCTTAATAATATATTCTTCACTATTGTTAAGAATAATATCATTAAATTCGTCAACTGTTGTTTCATAACTCATAACCAAATCGTTCTTTGTAAGAATATTCTTATTAGCATCTTCTATAATAATATTTCTTATAAAATTATTCCAAGAAGTAACACAAACATTTGTATAAGCAATAAGTTTATACATTTCTATATTTTTAGTATATTCTTCATCATTGAATCTTACACTAACTAAATTAGAAAATTGTTGAGCACCAACTATAGAAAATCCTTCTCCAAGTTCATTATAATTAGATACTCCAATATGTTTTGAAATATAATTTATAAACTTATGAGACTTGTATTTTATATCTTCTCTTAAATAATCGAGAAGTAATAAAGTTGGATTAGTTTCTTGTTGTCTAACAATTTCAGTTAATTCATAAACTTTATTGCATTTAATAAAAGCTGTACTTTTGTGTTCCCTTACGGGGGAAAGTTGAGCATTATCTCCAATGAAAAGAAGCTTAATATTATGTTCCCTACATTTATTAATAATATAAGTAACAAGAGAAGCATTTAACATAGAAGCTTCATCACATATTAATAATTCTATATTTTGTAACTTTGGAGTAGAAATAGGAGTAAATGCTGGATTATTATAATCAAAATCTTCTATATTAAGATTTAATCTAAAACCAAAAGTAGATTGAATTGTTTCAACTTTAAGACCTACAGAATTACTGAAAACTCTACAAGCTTTATGAGTTGGAGAACAACACTTTATAGCAGAAAGAGCTAAATTACATTTACTTACAACAAATTTTGTAACAAATGTTTTACCTACTCCACCAGCTCCTATAAGACCGTATACGCTTTTACTTTCATCATATGGAGAATTTATGAATTCTACTAAACCTTCAACAGCTCTTGTTTGACCATTTGTTAATGTAATAGATTGTTTATTTTCAGTTCTACCTTTACCAACTATATTATAATTAAATTCCTCCATTTTTATATTTCTCTATTACAGGTTTATATAATTCATAATTTTTAATATAATCTTTAATAGAATCTTTACAAGCTTGATGTTTCCAATCAGTTTTAGTATCTTTTAAATCAAATAAAATAATTCCCGTAACATTATTTTTAACAAGATTTCCTTTACATAAAACACCAGCCATAAAAGGCATATAAATATTATCATTATATTTCTTGTCTCCTCTTTTTAAATAATTAATTTCGTTAACAGAAATAAATTTATTATTTATAATACAAGTACTATATTTAGGTTTATCACTTTTAATAAAATAAGAATCATTAGTAAATTTATAAAAACAATTTTCTAATGTTAAAGTAACAAAATTAATAGGAACAACATACCATAATTTTTCTAAATCAAAAAAGCAAACTGCGACTACATTTTTTTCAACAACAGTATAAAGTTTTTCTTTTATAGTTTTAGTTTGTTTTTTAACTTTATTAAACCCCGAAGGTTTAAATGAAAAACTAATAGCCATAACAATAATATTTATAGTGCTCACTTCGTTCGCACACCTTCCCCGTAAAGGGATGATGCAGCATTAGCTTTTTATTGAAGATTATTAAACAATAATTCAGCAGTTTCTCTACTATATTTATTAAATAGTAATCTCCAACGACCATTAACTTTTTCAGCAAATATTACAGGTTTAATATTTGTAAAATCATATTTTAAACCTTGTGCAGCAAATTTATTGGATAAGAATTTATCATCTATATCTTCATAGAATTTTTGTATTATTTTATTATCATCTTGATTAGTATCAACATATAGCCCAACACCAGTATTTATATATTGCAGTGCGTCATCGGCGATATTAGTTATATATGCTAAACTTATAAATACTTTTCTAATTCTATGTTTATCTTCTTCATAGAAATTAGTATTATTGCAACCGTTATTATAAAATTTAATTTCTCTTGAATAATTGCATATACAAGTTAAATTTCCAAAACTTAAAGCATGAGCACATTTAACACAAGTTAATGTTCTTTCTTTAACATTAAAATCAAACATTGTTTTGGTTCATTAAGTTTACTATTTTATAAAATTCTTCTTTTGCATCTTTAGAACTTTCACAATATATAGCAATATTTAATCCACCTTCCATATTTACAAAAATACAATCTGGTTCTATTAAATTTTCTTTATCAAAAACATCATCTTTTTCTATATGTCCACCATCAGATTGCTTTTTTAATAAACTATTATGAATTAATCCACAATGAATAATCTTTGAAATTCTAATAGCAGTTCTTGAATTTTTAGAAACATAAATTGCGTCTTTCATATTTGCTAATATTTTTTAAATTTTATACGATTTTAAGCCTTCTGAGGCACTTTCATTTTTCAGACGATAAATTGTGTAGCTTTGATATTATAATGCAACAGACGCAGAAATGGATAGCAAAGCGGACAAGTAAATAAAATAAAATCCGGCGAGTTTCACAACTGACCGGATTTCTTGTCGTATTAACAAATGGAAAACATACAACTCTAACTATTGCAACACCTATATTATATGCGCGAAAGTGTATTGTTAATATATGAAAAGTTACAGTATATTTATGGTATTGCTGTTAATACGACAATATGTTGAAATATCAGGATTCGAACCTGAACTGACAGAACCAAAATCTGTAGTGCTACCATTACACCATATTTCAATAACTTTTTCAATGAAATCACCTGTTGATTTTTCTTCAACAATAGTGTAACATCGTGAACGATAAAATCGCTATCACTCCTTGCTGCAACAAGGGTTCCTTTATAATCTATATGAATTGCAGTTCATATAAATCTTATAGAACGTATTTTATCTATTTCTTTTTATAGTTTAAATATCTTTCTTCTTTAAGATATTCATTATTATGTTCAATTTGAGCATTGGCAAATAATTCAAAAGCTTCAAGAGCTTCTACATCTTTGAGAAGGTAATTAATACTTTCTCTTGCTGTTTTAGCAATATGTTTATGAAGCTTTAATTCAGCTTTAGCTAAAGCAATTCTTTTGCCAACTTCAAAATCAAATTTGTCATCGTCATTACATTTAGCTATTCCTATAAACTCTTCTCTTTCAACTTCTTCTCCACGATTATCAACAATAGTAGTCATAAGTTTACAAGTAACTTTCTTTTTGTCAACTACATAAGTTGGTTCTTGATAGCAAGCTTTAAATTTAGATGTTTTCATTTTATTAAAAGTTAAATTATTAGTTGTAGTGGGTAGGAGAATCGAACTCCTATTGCAGGAATGAAAATCCTGAGTACTAACCGTTATACGAACCCACCTTTAAACCTTAATTAAAACTGGTTTGGAACAAAGGTTTTATCTATTTTATTATAATCTTCTTCTTTAATGATTTTATGAGTTTTACGATAAACTTTATCGTTTCCATTATAAAGTTCTAAACATTTATCATAAGGAAGAAAATCAGTAACTTTCTTTTTATCGTATCTTTTAATGATACAAAATAATTTAGCCATTTTTCTTTAAATCTTTAAAAATTCCATAAGCTCCAAGATTAAAAAGAAGCAAAGGGACAAAAATTATAATATCACTTAGAATAAGGTCTGCTACATGAATAAGATTAGGAGCAAATATATTATAAATTATAAACAGAATATCAAGAAGTATTACAAATGTAATAATTGCTATAGATTTAGTATCAGTTTTCATACTATTTTTTGATTTTGTTTATAATCCAAAATAACCATTTGACATCCATAATTATAGCACATATTACAAACGCAACAAATACTATAATTAACCAATGAGGCTCTATGTTTATATTCTTAACTAAAAAGAATATAGATAGCACATTGAATAAAATCAATGTTAAAGTTCCTAATACTTCTTGTAATTTATTCATAATTTAATTATTAATAAAATTAATAATATTTGAAATAATTGACCAACTAATCCACCTAAAATAGTAGCAAGCCAATCCTTCCAATCCCAAATACCACCTTTAAGCTTATCTTTATATTCCATTCCACTTGCAACACCGAGTACACATAAAATTGTAAATATAAAACCTATTGGAATAGCATAAAGAAAATGCTTATCTCTATTAGATTCTCTCAACCACATTAATCTTTTTTATTAAGATAATAAGATTCAATAAAATAGGCGATGATAATCATCACTAAACTAAGAAGTAACATAGTATTATTTACTACTATATTTTTTAACAGTTCTTGCAAGAGCTTTTCCGATAATAACACAGACAGCAATTACAATCATAACAGCTGCACCAGCAGCAGAATCAGCAGAAAGAACGGGAATCATAATTTTAATAATTTAAAGAATAGTATTTTTATTAGTACCTCGGGTGGGACTCGAACCCACACGACCATTTCTGGTCAAAGGATTTTAAGTCCTTTGTGTCTACCATTTCACCACCGAGGCAAACATATTATTTTATAATATCTTTTTTAACATTTTTTAACATATGTATCTTTTTTAATATATCCAATAGTTTCACCAAATGTTACACTTTTCAAATTATCTT
>Ga0326512_10000065_pt1 | contig 88685 bp, 54 predicted proteins | sample 1_2617_0518_D_FD_203652 | JGI IMG/M metagenome (GOLD analysis project Ga0326512, IMG submission 203652) | Bovine rumen microbial communities from UC Davis, California, United States - 1_2617_0518 | ecosystem: Host-associated > Mammals > Digestive system > Stomach > Rumen | place: USA...
AGGCGCCACTACTCACATCATCCGGGAGCGACCCGGCCACGCTCTGCTTGAGGGGCTCGAACCCCCGACCGGCCGGCCGCTTCGATCAGGAAGCGGGAGACGGCTGCTCTGCCGACTGAGCTAAAGCAGAGATGAAAAATGGCCCGCCAGACCTCCCTGTTCTACGTCTCTAGATTCTGTCTATATTTTCAAGGAGGTGAAAATGAAAGAGAAAGGAGCTTGTCCCATGATGCAAAGCGCAGCCGCCGCGCTGCCCGTAGCGACGGCCGCCAGCCAGGGAAGGCCCGGCGAGCCAAGGTGTGAACTTTTTTTAATCTGCCCCCTATAGGTCGGTGTACCGGGGTGGGGAAGTTATATATATACGGTGTTTTCTGAGCGCGGAGTCCCATCCCAGATTCGGCCCCCCGGGTTTCCGGCCCGGACCCCTCCCCCACGGTCTGGGAGGGGGGAGGGGGCGCCGGCCCCTCTGGTTATATTTTCGCTCTTTACCAGGGGGTAGGTGGTGCTGGGCTATGCTGCATCAGATCCTCATCGAGCTGTGCATACTCTGCATAACTCTGTGCATATTGCTGAGGATTATGCAGGAATCATGCTAGGTTTATGCAGGATAAACACTGGCAAGTAAGTACTGGTCAGGTTACTGTACCATACTGTACAGATCAGCCAGGAATATGCAGCTTCAACTGTTCGCGAAACAGTTGTTTCACGAATAGTTGGATCATACCATCAGAGGGGCTGTACCAGATCAGCCATCCTGATCAGGGGAGCCAAGGTCTGGCATGCCGGTGATCTGGACCTGTATGCTCTTGCTCTCGTCAGCTCCAAGGATGCCTAGGGTCTTGGCTGCAGTGATGTAGTCGTTGGCCGCCTTGTTGGCCAGCCATCCGTTCTCATCGTCGATCTGCTTGTCGATCCGGCCAATAGCGCGAGGAAGGCGCTGTCTGACTCTGGTAGCCACCTCGTCCTCCCAGATCGGCCGGAACTCTGGTAGCTGGCGCCATCTGCTCATGCATGCTTCAGCATTGTGCCTGGTCTTTTTGTCAGCATCAGCAGGAATTCCGAATACCTCGCGGAGGATATCGTAGTGGTCTTCTCCTCGTGCTTCCATCCGGATAAAAAGCTCCTGCTTGGCCGTCAGGGGCTGTTTCTGTCTGGGCATTGTCGTGCCTCCTTCCCACCCCGGGAGGGGTATCATCTTCGGTCATTTCTATGCTTTCCGCCTCATCTGAGCCCTATAGCCGTCTGTAGCTATGCTCTATTTACTCTCTGGCTGTTCTGTATCGGTAATGGAGTAAGAGGGTTTATGGGGAATTGTATAGGGCTAGTGATATGGTGTTATTAAATGATCGGGTAATAAAAAACCACCTATGGTAAGTAGGTGGTTGTTTGATATAGATATATCACTATAGCATATTTTAATGTCAAGAGTGGTATTTGTCAACATTTGGTGGTAATGAATTTTGGCTGTACCAGATATGGGCTTATAGGGTATGCAGCCAGGGTGGGGTTGCCCTGGATGCTGCGGCGGAGAGTGCTTCAGGGAAATTTTCGAAAATTCCGGAAAATTTTTTCGGAAATTTGGTGACGATCAGCATGGTGTCGACCTTCCCGATGTTGTGGCACAAGGGCTGCGGGCTTTTCTGGCTATCTGCAAATTTGTGCTTGACAAGGGTACTCACCCTGTGATATCATTCGTGCTGTCGGAAGGGTACTCACCCTAAACCCAAGGATCACGAAGGAGGATACAGCAATGGCAAAGTACGAAATCAAGAAGTTCGTCAGCATGGATTACACATTCTGCCTGATCCAGGACGCGGAAACCGGTGATTTCTTCGGAGGATACGATGATATGGGCAGCGTGAACTGGACGAACAAGCTGTGTGCCTATGAGATGGACGAACAGGAAGCTCTCCAGATCAAAGCTGATCTGGAAGCCGCTGATGCTGATGATCAGCCGCAGGAAACCTACAGGCAGAGCCCTGTGAAAACCGAAATCAAAACCGAAACTATCCTGAAGCACTTGCAGGCCAGATGGACGAATGCTCTGGAAGAAGGAAAGAAGTTCGGCCCGGAAGACAGAGTCTATCAGCGTAAAGTCGAGTGGTGCATAGGAATGAAGGAGCTGGTAGAGGAGCTGCTCGAAACACCGGTAAACCTTCAGCTTGACGGTCTGGTGACCACCGGCTTCTGATCCTGGCAGACGGGGCATCCGCTGGGTGCCTCGTAGCCAGCACCAGATGCTGGAGAAAGAGAGGAAAAACCATGATCGTCAAAGTCGTTGAACATCAATTTACCTGGAAGGATACAGGCAAGCCGCACCACCAGTACAATGTGTACTATTCTACGAAATCCAGTGACCGGGAATTCAGCAGCAGGCTGAAGCGGGGAAACCGTTGCTATCCGTTCGGCTGGTGTCGTATGTACACCTTCACCGGAACCATCCCGAAAACAGTCCTGGCTTTCCTGCTGGCAGATGATACCTCGGTAGAAACGAAATACGAAGAATATTGGAACAGCCAAAGTGGAACCGAAAAGTGCACCACCTACACCAGTGCCGCACTTGACAGCCGTGATACACTGACAAGGGGGTGAAACCGTGGGAAGTCCAACATATGATCGAGAGAACACGACAAGAATCAACCTGAAACTGAATAACCGCACTGATGCAGACATCATCGAAAAGCTCAGATCGGTAGAATCCATCCAGGGCTACATCAAACAGCTGATCCGGGAAGACATGGGAAAAAAGACCGCCTCGAAATGAGGCGGCCCTTTTCATATGGTCGGGAACCTTGCATCAATGATTCGCTGAGCTTCAGCCAGGGCCCAACCATGAGCTCTGTATATGCTCTTCGGGTCCTTATACCGTAGCTCGTCGCTGATGGATGAGAAGGACCAGCCACAGAGATACCGGTAAGTAAGAATCTGGCGGTATTTCTCCGCATGGATTTGGTCTATGACAGCTTCTGCTTCAGCGACCTGCTGCAGGTATGCATCTATTCTGGTTCTCAGGTCCCGTTCAGCATCAACCTTTCCGACGCTGGCCAGCTCCACCCTGGAGGTTCCGGCCTGGTGGCCTCCGACGGCGCTGGTATTGCTCGTGATCGTCAGGCCCAGGTCCTCAAAATGTCTCAATTTTGCCTGCAAAACTTTCAGTTTCTTCTCGATCAGTGCTATCTGCTGGAAGTACTCTTTCGCTCGCATTTTCGTTTTCCGCCTCCTTGTCCTCTTTTCCAAGATCAAAAGCCAGCCACCAGGATGAGCAGCCTTTTCCGTCCTTCGCGACAAGCTTGCATTCCTGGTAGTCTTCGCAATACGGACAGGGGCTCTCTCCGCGGATCATTCCGTCGATACACTGGTTATAGAATTTTATGTCCATCTGGGCCCTGGCCAGCACGGCCTGGGTATCCAGGAGCTGCTGGCTGCAGATTTTTAGAGATTGTTTTGCGTTCATTCTAGTGGTTCTCCTCTCAACGATAAGTGCCAATTACGATTACAAGAATTTCAATAATTACCAAAGCGATCAGGAGCCATATTTCCCAATCATGGGTAAACAGTGGACCTGTGATAAATAGATGTGCACCAGGCATATTTCACCGCCTTTCCCCGTCAGCGCAATACCAATCATTGGTTGTGAAGATATCGTTTATCGCGCAGTGCCCATCGTGCTCCTCGTGCCAGTGCTTGCAATCCTTGCATAAAACCAACGGCTTCATTTCGAGGACACATCCTGTTTTTTTCTCATCCAATTTAGGAATCATAACCCATGCTTCTGCTTTAGCCATTGCTCTTCCTTTCTCCATCTGCACAGAACCAATCGTCTGGTAGCTCGTTGCGCCTGTAATATTGTGGACAATTTATCTCGTTACGAAAGGTGCAATCCGCACACCGGACAATCTCTGGCTGATCACCCAGCACCGCAAGCGTTTCATCCAGATCGGATTTGAGAGCTTCGATCACTGATTCCTGCTCTTCCAGCAATACAGCCGCTTCATCCGCCGCTATGCCATCATCAAGGCTCATGATAAAAGGCGGTCTTCCTGGCATATAAACAGCGTGCTCAGACATTCTTTTTAGCCGCCTGATAATCTCTTTTTTATCCATCCCACTTCACCGCCTTCCCACAATATGGGCAGAACTGTGTGCCAAGGTGCAATCTATGCGCTCCCATTTCGATGCTTCTATCCGTAGAGCACCAAGGACAATAAGCGTTTCCGTACATGTCCGTTTTAACTTGCCTCGGTTCCTGCTCTTTCAGCAAGACCAGCACATTTGTCATCAGTTCAAGGAAAGCTGTGCCGTTCTCAATGTGTCCACCGTACGTCAAGAGGTTTTCTTTGTTGATGTTTGACAACATGTCTTCTATCTGAAAAACAACTACTTCTTTGTTAATCACTCCCATTTCACCGCCTTTCGCCATCAACCTTCCATCCAATCATCTTTCAGGTACGGACATATGGTGCTGCTTCCCCAGTCTTTCCGCGGGGCGATGCTTTCCAGGATCTGGTACAGCTCGCACTGCCGGCACTCGTCCCCGTTCAGGATGCATGCGGAGCAGATGTCCTTTTTCGCATGGTTCACAATGTAGCTGAGGTCCGTGACATCCATGCTTACCCGATTCGATTTAGGAGTAAATTTCGGAACCATCCTCAGCTCCATATCATCCATGACATTTCTGATGGTCATGCACTGTTTCGTGGGCACGGTGGCCAGCAGTTCGTCCATCAGGGACCGGAAGGAACCCAGCAGCATCGCCCAGCGCCGGCGGCCGGCCGGGATGCATTCCAGGCGCTTGGCCAGATCGTCCTTGGCATAGGCTACGGAATTGATGGCAGCCAGGCACCATCGCAGGGCTACCATCTCCTGATGGTTGACGCGCTCGCAGTCTTCCTTTGGCCAGGAAAACTTATCTTGTTTTTTTCGCGTAATTTGCATGGCGTAAGCCCCTCCTTTCGTCCTCTGCCGCGGCCAGTTCCCGCAGCTCTCTGATCATCTCCGGTTTTCCTTCCAGCCACCATTCCACTTCTTCCCGGTTCCGAGGGTTGTGAATGTAATCGGACCTGGCATTGGCAGCCATGGCGGCCAGCAGCTTAGCGCATCCTGTGTTGTCCAGATCCTTGGCCTTGAGCTTGCTGACGCTGTCGCGAATGTACTGCGTGCAATCATGGATGATATAGCTGGCCACATTAGCCACGGAGCGTATGACGGTCTTAGTGGCGGTCCAGCCAGGGACCGGTTTCCCTGCGGCAGCCCAGCAGCACTGATCCCTGCAGGCCCGTCCGCAGTCCCAGCATAGGGTATTGGTTATATTTGGCATTGTTGTGTCTCCTTCTGCGGAATTAAAGATGTTTAAAATCGTCCCATTTAATTTTAACAATTACACGGTTGTGGCATCTATCGTTGAGCTCCATCAGAGGCCTGCACACAAGGCCTTCCATCTCGTGCTTGCCTGGACCAACAAGTGATAACGGGTGCTCTTTTACATAGTCTATTGCCTGGCTGATCCTTCCACGCCCCACAACAGGTACAACCTTAATCCCAAATTCCTTAGCGCACATGGCTACGGATTCCCTGTTCTGATAGTTCTCTCCAATCAGCAGGTCAAACATGATAAAATCGACGCTTTTCCCGTCTTCTACATAATCTCCACCGTTCTGGATCTTTGCTCCATAACCTTCGCCGAAGATAATTGCATCTTTTTCTCCAAATGTCTGTTCAAAAAGCTGAGCATTTGTTTCGCCACCGAAGTATTCATTCAGCTTATTTACCAACGGAACCGGAATCTGCGCCTTATCCGTCCGACCTCCGAATTCAACTTTGTGGCCATCCCAATGCACCCGGATGTTCGTCCCATCCACCTTTTCCGTCCATTCCCAGTCATTATCTTTTAGATATTCAACAGTCGGGCTTCGGAACAATCCGTCCATCAACTTCTTAGTTCCTTCAGTATCGCGCTGGTATATGGTATCAATCTTGATATACTCTTTCATTTTTTGATTCCTCCTCTTCTGAAAATTCTCTTTTGTAACCAAGAAACCAAAAAAACGTAACTAAGGCGTTTTCCATATATATATCGATATTAATAATATTTATTTATCTATTTCTTAGTTACTTTGGTTACAAAGAAGAAAGAATATAGATAATATAAGGGCTGGAGGGGTGTAACCAAGATGTAACGTGCTTAACCATCGTGGTTACACAGAGCTCCAGAAAGGGAAGTAGTCGCTGCGGGTCTTCCGGAAAACCTTCTGCAGGCCCCATGAGCCCACCCTGGCCACTTTCCCTGTCCGTTCCCACCCGGGCATCTCGCTCATGATTTTCCCGATTTCGATGGAATCGCTCCGTCCTGGCTTGCTGTCCTCGGGCTCTCCCAGGGCGTTATGCCATAGCTCGATCACGCAGACCTGAGCGTTTGGCGCCTTCTTGGCGTCCTCCAGGTATTGCTGGATGGCGCCTACCCGCCAGTCGTCCTCCTCAGCGTCCTGCTGGGCCTCCCGTATCGCGCCCAACAGCTCGCGATTAGCGAAGGGCGGAAGCTTTCCCTGTTTGTAGAGAGTCCGGGCCTCCGCCCAGCACTGGCGGATATACTCCTTCAGCTCCGCCTCGCGTCCCAGCAGATCGTATCCGTCCTCCGCGCATTTGACGGGGTAAAACCGCCGGTTTCCGGTCTTGTCCGACAGAAACTGGCTGGTATTTGTGGTCCCGATGAAAATGCATCTGCGGGGAATGGTCTCCACGTGCCGGCTGTATGGCGCTCGGTAGCTGTCTTCCTGGGCCGTGATGTAGGCCTTGACGGCCTCGGCTTCCTTCACCCGGGTCATGGCCATCAGCTCGGCCACCTCGCCGATCCAGACGCCCCTGAGGGCCTCGATGCCCTCTTTCCCGTTGATGGTTTTAATTTCCCGGAAGTACTGGTCGTCCAGGTTCAGCCAGCGGACCAGGGTACTTTTTCCGCCGCCCTGCTTGCCCACCAGCACCACCATGTCGTCGAACTTGCATCCTGGCCGGTACGCCCTGTGGATCCCGCCGGCGAAGATCAGCCTGGAAACCTCGCGGTTGTAGGCCGTATCCTCGCAGTGAACCGCGAAAGGCAGGAAGCCTTCCACCCGCGGCTGGCCGTCCCATTCCAGGTTTTCCAGCATGTCCACCAGTGGGTTCACGCGATTGTTGTTGAAATGGATCATGGTCGCGGCCTCCAGCATCTTCGGGGAATACAGATCATAGTTCCGCTGGAAATACGCTGCCATCCTGGCGTCGTCCACGTCCGTCCATTGCTTCCATTCGCCCGTATGGACGTCCAGCCATTCCGGCCGTCCGGTCATCTCGTTCAGCCGCAGCCGGTCTCCGTAAACCTCTTCGATCAGCCGCAGAAAAACCACGATTTTCGGCTTCGGGGGCGGTGAAACACCGGCCGCAAGGTTCACCTGGCTTTTTTCCGTCGCCGCTTGTTCCTTCGCCATGTTCTCACCTCCTCCCGTAGCTCATCGCACTTCTCGTCCTGGTATTCCAGGTATTGCATTTCTTCCTTCAGGCAGAGCAGATCCGTCCATTGCTTGGCGGTCCGCTCCCGGCGGGGGATGGATTCCAATTCTGTCAGCTTCGGGCATCGGACCCTGATGGAGATATCGATCTCTTTTTTCTTGTCCGCGATCTGCTCCGCCATGAGGGACTCCAGGGCGTCCAGAATGGCGTCCTCAGCGTGCCGGCGGCTTTCCTGCAGTGGATCTTCAGGAATCAACAGCCCGAGCCCCAGGGCCCCGTCAATGGCCTTTACGGCGGTCTTGAAGCTGCAGTCGTCGTGCTTCATGACGAAGTCGATCACGCTGCCGCCCGCCCCGCATCCGTAGCAGAACCAGCCTTTCCCGCCCTCGTAGACCTTGAGGCTGGCGGTATGGTCCCCGCTGTGGAAGGGGCAGACCATGAAACCGTGCTTGGTCTTGTATCCGTACAGCCCCAGCAGCGTATCCATGCTGACCGTGTCCCGAATATACTGCGCAGCGTCCCTCAGCTCCATGGGATCCCCTCCATCATGACCTGCTCCGGCATCATGCGTTCAGCGTCCATCCGGGCCTTCTGCTCATCGCCCATGTAATCGATCAGGGCCATCATCAGGTGGTAGGCCAGCCTGTAGGCGCTTCCGCGGTGCTTTTCGATCAGTGGCACGGCCTCGCGGACAAACCGCTCCCAGTCGACCTCAGAGCCCTGCATATCATGGACCAGCTCATGCATCCGGTAAGCGTCCTTCCAGATTTCCCGCTCTTCTTCGGTCAGGTTTGTCGTCATTGTCGTTTTCCCTCCAAGTACTCAATCAGCACCCTGCCGGTGCTCCGGCCGTCGCAGAACCTGAATTTCACGCCATACTTTTCCTGCATGGTGATCATGGCTTTCCGCAGGATGGCCGGATCAAAGAGCGCCAGCGGCCGCCCGTCCCGGCCCTGGGGGGAGCGCCAGTTGTCCAGACGCCCCCCGGGCAGGGTTTCTTCCACCAGCACGATCAGCTGAATGCCGCACCGCTGGGCCCTCTCGCACTCTTCCCGAAACCGCCGGTGCTCCTGGAAAACATCCATGGCCAGCTCCTTCACGTCCTGCTTGGTATCGACGCAGATATCATGCCGGTTGGCGATGGCGTAGTCTCCTACGCACATCGCCTGCCGGATGATCTCTATGCCGGTCTTCTCGCAGTAGGCATGGATGTTCGCGTGCTTTCCGACCTGGTTCCGGGTATCCTCCAGCAGCACCATCAGAAGGGAATCTCAACGTCTTCCACGGGCGTGAAGGCAGAGCCGCTGGCCGCGCTGCCGCCCCCGGCATAATCCGGGCTGAACCGCGGTTTCTTGGGCGGCATGGCGGAGATTCTTCCCTGGCGGATGTCGTCCACGATCTCCAGCCGTCCGATCTGCGTATACTCGGACCCGTTGTAGGAGCCCTTCTGCATGTTGATGCCAACCTTCAGCCCCTTCAGCTTGGTCTCGTCGCCGTCCCAGTGATAGTCAGGGTTACTCTTCTCAATCCGGTAAATGGCGTCGTTAAAGCGCCGCTTGTCGCTGTCCGGATACTGGCTGCTGCTCTGCGGGTGGGGGATCCGGAGGCGGTAGTCGCCCTTATACTTCACGGCATACTGGCCGCCGGCGGCGGAGTCACTCTGGTAGCGCTTCGTAAAGTAGTCCTTAAATTCGCCCTCCGTGACCTCAACCCGGATGACCAGGCTCTGGTCCGGCACGTTGCCGTCAATGTGGGTTCCGCGGATCTCCGCGATGTAGGGCCCTTCCGGCAGCATAGGGTATTTTTTTGTGCTCGCTTCAGCTTTCATTCCCTCAAAATTAATCATGATTCTTTTCCTCCCTTATTCGTCTTCTTCGATTACATCGGTTATTCCTAAAGCTTCTTTGATTCCCGGCAGCGGGCAGTCAATCCCGATGCCCTTGTTGTGGTACGGTAGGATCTTGGCGTTCAGCATGCAGCGATACCGGCTGCCGCTGTTCTCCGTCCTGCAAAAGTCGCATATGTCGCAGATCACCATATCTTCGGGAAAACTCACGTTAATGGTCACAGGAATTGTGACATACTTCAGGCACTGGCCTTTAGTCCTCGGCATATTCTTCCACCTCCTCCTCGTCGAAGTCGGAAAACGGAATCTCGTCCTCGTCCTGGTATTCCTTGGCGAGGCACTCCGCGTCCCAGGCCATGTCCTCAAAACGGAAGTACAGCAGGCAGTTCCACGGATCAGGATCGCTTCTGCTGTGGGTGCAGTGTTGGGCAAATCTGCACCGGTCTCGGCAGGTCATCAAACCGCCTCCATTCCGTAGTATTCCCGGATCGCCTTATCAACCAGCGCCAGATCGTTGGGAATCTTCTCCGGAAACATCCCCTCAGGGCTCTTGACCGTGTCTCCGCCCTTGCTCTGCGTGATAAACCAGTGGCCGTCCTGATCAACCTGCGTGCGCAGCACGATGTCGAACAGGCCTTCCAGCGTCAGCTTCTCGTCCAGCATTTTCCCGATGGTCTTGGCCTTTATCTTCCCGTTGGCGTCGGTTTCCGTGTGGTGCAGGAAATACACGATCACGTCGTCCGGCGTCTTCCGGATTACGAAATGAACCAGGTTCCGGAAGTTCAGCGCGATGTCGGTAAACTTCTGGTAGCCTACTTCATTAGCCCGGTCGAAGAATTCATTCACCAGCAGGTACTGGCTGTCGTCGATGACGTACTGCTTCAGGGTCGGGGTGGCCAGCGCTTTCAGGATGACGGAATAGGTGGCGTTCTTAACGACCTTGAAATTGTTGGATTTAAATGGCAGCCGGGGCTTTTCAACCATCAGGATGCCGACTTTCTCCGGGTCCATGTTCTTGATGGAAAAGGTCTTGCCGCTCCCGCTCTCCCCCTCAGCTAATACAGGGATTCCCATTGACTTTTTCACTCCTTTCGTCTATACTGATACAGTCATTGTCGTGTCTGGCCGCTGTGGGGATAACCCCGGCGGTCGCTTTTTTCTGCCCTTCTGGTCCGCGGAGCGGGCTGCGCAACCACGATCCGGTATTCGATCGTCGCGCCGTCCTCCATGGGAATCAGCACGGCTTCCGGATAGATGCTGCCGATCCGCTCATACATCGTCGGCACGTCAACCAGCGGCCGCCTGCGGAATTCCATCTCAGGATCCTGATACATCCTTTTCACCTCCCTTCTCAGATCATGCCGGCGACTTTCGCCAGGATAAGGACCCCGCCAAAGGGAATCAGCACCAGACTGGCGCCGTACAGCAGCCGGTCCCACGCGGATCCCTTTGGCTCTGCGACCATATATACCCGCCCGCTGGCGGTCTTTACTCGCTTGAATTTTGTCATTGCTGCGCGCGTCATTGTTGTGCCTCCTCGCTTATGCTTTGATGCCGAACCATTCCATCAGCGGGATCCGCGGAATCTTGGTCCGGTTCCCACTGCGGATAAAGGGAAAGGGGAGCTCGCCCCGCTTGGCCATCAGGTTGATGGTCTGCGGATGCATCCCCAGCAGGGGCCCGACTTCCTGCGGCGTCACATAGGGCTTCTCGCAGGAGATCAGGTCCGACAGGCTGTTCATCTTCACGTTCATTCCTCCCGGTGTTCATCGTGCCATTCCGCGGATTCCCACAGTGTCAGGCACTTGTCGCATCCGACTGCGTCGCCGTCTTTGTTCGTGTAAATCGTCTCGCAGCGCTCCCGCCCGCAGACAGGGCAGCTCGTGTCCGGGTCGTCGTCGTATGGCGGCATGCCCCAGGTCTCCGCCTCCCGGATCCAGGGGGCGTCAGGTATTTGAGTCATTGTCGGGCGCCTCCTCGAAACCGTAATCAGCCATGGAATCCTTGACATCATTCAGATACATGAAAATGCCGTGCAGCATGGCGACCTTTTCGGAATCCGTGTATTTATCCGTGTGCACGATATAATGCACTACATCCAGGGAGATGCTCCGAAGCTTTTCAAAAACATTTTCTTTGAATAGAATTCCTTTCCACGTGGTTGCCATTGTCGTGTGCTCCTTTCAGTTATTTGTTTTTTTATCTTCCGAAATCGAGAGGATCAGGAGGTACGTCTTCCTGACACATTGTGGACAAAGAAGGCAAAAAAATATGGACAAATGAGAAGACGTCTTTAATATTAAGACAGTCTGCCATTTGTTCCATATCCTTTGCCGATGGTTTCTGCTTTTGATTGATAATGCGCGAAGCCTTTTTCCTGTCCCAATGCATAGCTCTGGCGAAGCTCGCGATATTCGGGTATTGCTCAAAGACAATTCCTCTAATCTCGTTTACCTCGTGTTGCATGCTCATTGATCATTTCCTCCTTTCTGAAAGATATGCCACTTTGTGGCGCGGTCATAATCTACCACATTGTGGCGCTAATGTCAACCACTAATTTTAAAAAATGTTGACATTGTGGACAACATCGGTTAAAATCTGACCAAGGAGGTGGCAAAATTGGCACGTTCTGGGATGAAAGTGTCCACGTTTAAAGAACGATTCTCCGAATTGTTTGACGAAGAGGGCCAGACAGGAACAGATTTAGCGAAACAGCTTCATGTTTCAAGGCAAACTTTAAGCGCATGGAAAACTGGAGTACGCTCACCTAAAGAGCCTACGGTAATAGCTATTGCGCAATATTTTAATGTAGATCCAGCCTGGCTTATGGGTTTTGACGTGGAAAAAACGAAAAAGAGACTGAAGCTCCCCGCGGACATTATTCCGATTTCTCAGCTCCATCGGCAGACCATCCCGCTGATCGGAGCTGTGGCCGCCGGCGAGCCCATCCTGGCGACAGAGGATTGCGAGGTCTACATAGACGCTCCGGTGAAAGCTGACTACGCGCTGACGGTCGAGGGCGACAGTATGAACCCTACATTTATAGAAGGCGACATCATCTACATCCGCCAGCAGGACGATGTAGACGACGGCACGGTGGGCGTGGTGCTCTGTGAGGACTCTGCCTGTCTGAAGCATATATACCACATTAAGAACGGACTGCAGCTGGTGAGCGAAAATCCAAAGTACCCGCCCATGATCCGCACCTGGCCGGAGTACGATACCATCCGGATCCTGGGGAAGGTCGTTGGCTATACGAGAATGTATAAGTGAGGAAGGCAAGCATGAAGAAAAACATTAAGCTTATCGTTGTTGCTGTTTTGCTCTGGGTTCCTCTTGCGTATACCATTTTCGTTCACGGCGAAGACGAATCGACATTCATGCGAATTGTTCTTTCGGTTGTATCTGGCCCTCTTGTCGCATTTTATTCTGGGCTTGCAGGGCTTGGGGTTTCTGCAATTATGTTGCTGTCCGTCTATCTGCTTAACAAATTAGGCTGGTCAGACGGAGGTGAGAAAACAGACTATATAAAACTGCTTTCAGATTTCTTTTCTGGAGCGTTCGGAGTTTCTGTTGTTGTTATATACTATTTAACGATAACGAACCAGCATATATTTTTCAAGCTTTACGGAGGATGGTAAAACAGCATGGTAAACATATTCGAAAAGTATAACGGCAGGAAAATTAAAGATACCTATTTCGAAATGGTCCAGGATGAGTTCGAAGAGCTGGACGATACTTTCCTTTACCGCTTCCAGTTCTCTGCGCAGATGGAGGCGCTGCTCTACCTGAGCAAGGAAAACTTCACCATCCAGGGCACCAGGGTCCTGAAGACCACGCCCAGCGGGAAATGGAACTTACTCACGAAGATATCCCCGAGCGCAGCGAAAACGCTGGACCAGAAGCTGAACCTGTTGCTGGAGGAGGCAAACAAATGAACTGCCCTAAATGTTCCGGATCCGTTCCTGACGGGTCCGTTTTCTGTAATCACTGTGGGACCAGGCTTGTGAAACGACCTAAGAAGGGCAAGGCCCGCGGTAACGGCCAGGGCTGTGCGATCTACAACAGCAAAACCCATACGTGGACAGCTCAGGTCGTTGTCGGATACAAACCACCCAGTGATCCATCAAAGCAGCCGGTGCCCATTAAACGCACAAAATTCGGATTCAAGAAGAAAGAGGATGCCATTTTTTATTGTAAGGTTCTTAAGGACCCGAAGGCGGCTCCTAAGGTCCATTACACCCTGAAGCAGGTTTATGATATGTGGGAACCCTGGTACGAGCCCCGTGTTGGCTCTGTGGCCGGATATCGTTCAGCCTACAAACATTTCTCCGATTTGAACGAGCGCCCGATCGATTCCATCAGCGCCGGCGATCTGCAGGAATGTATGGACAAATGCCCTGCCGGAAAACGCACCCACCAGATGATGAAGGTTACGGCCGGCCTGATCTGGGCATACGCGTACGACCATGACATGGTGGATAAGAAGATAACGGAAAACCTGTACACCGGCAAAGGCGCTTCCGTAAAACGTGAACCGCTGACGGAGGATGAGGTTAAGGTAATCTATAAGCATCTTGAAGATGAGCCCTATGCGGAATATGTATATTGCCTCTGCTTTCTTGGTTTCCGGCCCGGTGAGCTGCTCGAGCTCAGGAAGGACCAGCTGCATGAGGAGAAGGATATCCTGTATCTGATCGCGGGAAAGAAAACGGATGCCGGCAGGAACCGGATCGTTCCGATTCCGCCGGCAATCCTGGATATCATCCGCAAGCGCGCCGCCTGTCCTGGTACCGATCTTCTTTTCCCTATGCGCGTATTCAGCCGGAAAGGCACCTTTCAGGGCTATCGACAGATGAGTGACTCCTATTTCAGGGAAAGCGTCTTCAAGCCCATGATGGCGCGCCTGGGCATCGCAGAGGGCAAGGTTCCGTATGGCGCCCGCCACACCTATGCAAACAAATTGAAGAAGGCCGAAGGAGCAGACATAGACAAGGCTGCCCTGATCGGACATTCGGATTATACATTTACTCAGACGCACTACCAGACGACGAATATCGAGGAGCTGGCAGCCATCACATCGGGCATGAAATAACCCTCAAACTGCATCGGTAGTAACTCGGTAGTAGACAAGATTTTTGACGATTTTCGTGGGCTTTTTCGAACCTAAAAAAAGACAAAGAAAAACCCCGAAGCCCTTGATTTGTAAGGCTTCGGGGTAGTGAGCCCGGCGGGATTCGAACCCACGACCTTTTGATTCGTAGTCTTTACAGATTGTTGAAAATAAAGGCCTGCAGGGTTTTTGACTCGGTAGTAGATAGGTATTTATCAAATTTTTCCCGGCTTTCGCCGGGATTTTTTGGGTTAATTTGCCTCCTTATCTACTGCCTTTTCCCAGCTGTAAGTGTCAAAGTCGAAATCAGTATTGCCAAGCAGGGTTTCAATTCTTTCCATTTCTGAATAGTCTCCGTTCCGATAGGCATCCTTATACTGATCACGGTAGGTATCAGCGATCTTATTCTTGATGGTTTTATCATCCACGCCATCCTCCCGGAGCGCCTCCACCATGGCCTCGTAGCCTTCAATGTCGCCCTGGCTCAGTGCGGTGATCATATTGCCCTTGTTGGTGGTAATGCGGTTCTTCTTGGCCTTGGCCTCGCTGCCGTCAATGATCTCCTGCACAGGGTTGCTTCCGTCCCGGACCCACTCGTCAACCTCGATGTTCGGATCCACGGCCAGCTTTCCGCGGTTGTTGGCGTAATCCCATACGCCTTCGACCAGGGCACGCTGGGTATCAGGATCGCTGGACTGATAGTAGTCCGTGTTCATCATCTCGCTCAGCGTGTTATAGGCCGTCTGACCGCGGGTGGTCTTGTAGGCATCGTACTGCTTGTCGGTCAGTACGTACTTACTCCCGCCGGCGTTAAATGTCTTCCAGGCATCCTTCGGGACAATACCGATCCGCTGCAGCTCGCCGACAACAGGATCATCACGATACTGGTTGATGTACCCAGGCAGAACGAAGTTCTCCAGGATCCTTTCGCCCAGCCCGCTTTCTTCAGCATTGCCCCAGACATCGCGGTAGGGGATGTTGGTCTGGCTCAAGCCAGGAATCTTATTCTCGACCTGCTCACGCGCGTACCGGAAGGTTCCCATGATGCCGGAGCCCTTTCCACTCTCCACATAGGCCTTCCGCCTGGTGGTATCGATGGTCCGCGCGGTAGCGCCCAGGATGGAGGGGATGTAGCTCGTGGCGTAGTTCGCGGCCACCTTGGCGCCCAGCTGAGTCAGCGTGGCGTTGGTATCCTGCCCGGAGGTGAACATATCCACCAGAGAGTTCACGCCGTCGAGCATACTCAGGTTGAATACTGGCTCAGTGATATTTCCGAAAGCGTTTATCAGGCTGTCCGGATCCATTCCGCCCTCTGCCTGATGCTGTTCCCAGATCGCCGCGCCCACGAAGAAGGGCATGCTCATCGGGGCGGCCCAGTCCATGGTGAAAGTAACATCCTGGCCGCCGATGGAGAATTTGATGGCGTATTCCTGGTTTCCGCGGAGCTTCTCGAACTCGTCATCGTCGTCGCCGTCGAGGCCGCAGGATACTACGCCCATACTGCCCAGGATGGCGCCCATTGCCATGATACCGGTTCCGGTGAGGCCGGAGCACACATGGTCGATAAACTCGTTCGGACTCACAGCGCTGTCCGGAAGCGCGTTCAGCTTCCCGTTCTGGTAGTCTTGGTACTGCTTCAGCCCACGTAGATCAGTTGTCAGCGCTCTGGCGATTCCGACAGGACTGTATTCGATACCGCGCTTCAAAATGTTGGCTGGCGTCTTCTTAAACGGCAGCACCGCGTTCATTCCAAAGGCGAGTACCTTCTGTCCGGTGGTTTCCGGGTTCCTCGCCAGATCGTTCAGCCTCTTGGCCAGGCCGTTGAAGTCACGGTAGGTAGCCTTCTGGGCTTCCTGAACGGCATAGGTACGGCCCTGCTCCAGCAGCGACGGATCGTTCCGCATCTGCTCCGCTGTATACCCGTTGGCCTGCATCCATCCGCCCAGGGCCCGTCTGTAGTGCCCCTTCAGGAAGAACCAGTCTTCACCCTCGAGGGCATTGCTGTTGAAGTCGCTAAGCGTCTGCAGCAGGCCAAGCCGGAATATCCGCCGGTTCTGCTGAATCAGGTCTTCCTCGTTGTACTTGGCCTCGCCGGTCAGGGTATCCTTCATGGCGACGGCGTCATGCCGGGCAAAGTCCCGGATCTCCTTCGATACTGCCGGCGCCAGCGTCTTGGTCCGCTGTCCCTTTTCGAGGCCAAGCTCGGCTACGGCGCCCATCTTGTTCTTAATGCTGACCGCGGGGATAAACAGGGCGTTGCCGACGATGTTCCGGATGTGGGTTCTGGGGTTTCCAAGCATGGCCAGCATTCTCCAGGCGTTCAGCTTGTCCTTCCAGTTGGCCGGGATCTGCTCTCCGATCTCCTTCGCCACGGTCTGACGGACCTTCTCGAAGTCAGCCTCATTTTCCGCGGCGCCAATCGCCCGCACGGTCCAGTCATCCAGTTTGATGGTTCCGGTCCTGCCGGTCTTCTTCCCGATCTCGCGGTTCAGGTTGTCCACCTGCTTCTGGAAGTGACTGATCCGGCCAATGGGAGTCATCAGGCGGAAGATTTTCCGGGCCTGCAGCTGCCGGCCAAGGTCAGTGCCCTGAGCGTTATACGCATCAGCCAGCCGGAGCTCGGTTTCAACGTCGCCCTTCAGCGCGGCCATACCCATCACAGTCAGCATCCGCGCCTGCCCGTCCGCGCTCCTGTAGTCGAAGTTTTCGCTGGTAACCTCGTTCACCGCGTTCCGGTATCCGTCAGGATCCGCGTCATTCGCCCGCTGCTGCACCCAGTCCATGGCCCGGTCGATCTGGGCTTGGTTGGTATCCGGAGTGTAGGTGCTGTGGCTGTACAGATAGTCCCGTACCTCCTGGTGCAGCGCGTCGCTGTCCTGGGCGGTCTGATGGCCAAACTGCCGCTGTGGGCCCATGCCGGGAGTGCCGGGGAGGGAAGTCTCGCCCTCACCGCCGGTGGGCGGGATGCTGACGCCATTGTAGGCGTCTACGTCTTCCTGAGTGATGGCTCCCATGGAAATCAGCTGCTGAACGGCATCTGCGTCGGTAGATTCGCCGCCGGTAGAATAGCGTATGTCGGGGTTTCTTGCGTCAAACAGCCCAATGTTATCTGTTGCAGATTTTATTTGGGTAGGATCGGATACGGCAAACCACTGATATAAATCTTCTGACATTCCGCGTTTCATGAAATCAACCAGCGTCTCACCTTCTCTGGCTAACGCTTTCATCTGATCACCATGAGGAAGGAAACTGAAGTTTTTGTTGAAACCGTCAGTCGCAAGAATACCAGTAAGATTTGCGGCTTCCATAGTGTGAATTGCGTTCTCTGCTAGCTTGGGGTCAAGCCTCCAATGAACAATAGAACCATCGTGCCCGTTCGCCCGACCTTCTTCTGTTACTCTGACAGGATCAAATTTACTGTTCGTTCCGATGTAATTAGTTTCTTCATAAGGATTCTCTATTTTCAGATATTCCTTATACATCTGAGGCCTTTTATTGTATGCAGTTTCTTCAGAGCTTGAGAACCACATTTCGCCTCGTTCTCCTGGCTTGAAAACAGAGAACCTTTCGTTGGAATTGGAACCATGATAGACAACCATGGGGGACTTGTCAGAATTTACAACCTTGCTATCACCGAACCAGGATTTGAATTGAGGGGTATCTGTTTGGCTCTTGACATCGGTATTGACAAGTGATCCTTCGGCATTTATAATGTGATTAATCCCTGAGGGGGCGTTTTCTACGATAGTTATTTTATCGTATGGGAACTCCAGACTCAGGGCTTTTTCTTTGTTCAGGTAGAACAGCCTTTGATCCGTTTCAGAGTCGTTTTTGATGGCGCCGAGCAAAATATCTGTTCCGTCTTCTTGTTCAAAAACAGTTCGCAGTACATTAGAAACGTTTTCGCGTCCTCCAATGTTTCTGGCGGCGCCAACCTCTAACGGAACGAGAACCTTGTCGCCCTCTGTGTTAACCATATCAACATATATGTTGAATTTGTTTTTTTCCTTTTTCGGAGAGTATGTGATCGCAACAGGATCTGCGATTTTTTCGGGAAGCTTTGATAATTCTTCCTCGCTGAAAATGTGGCCGGCCCTGTATTTCGGATTCGGATAGTTTCCATCAAGGGCATATCCTACATGTTGCTGGTTAATTACAACAGGCAGGGAAGGAAACCCGATCTTTTTCAGCAATTCTGGAGTGCCGCCAACAAGAAGAGAATCAGAACCGAAGATTGCCTTTCTCGTTTCTTTCGGGGCGAAGTCATGCAGCTGTTCAGCGAATGGCTTCATGTATTCCGGGTTCTGATGATATATCGCTTGGTTAGAGTCTGCTTTTGAAGATTCTGCGTCATCAAACTCCGCGACGTCCTGATATCCGCCTTCCGCCTGGCCAACCATCTGCTCCATATCCGCATCGGTCATATCCCCAAACACGCTGTACTGCCCGTCGGAACCGTCGTCATACTGCTGGTCGAGTACGGCCTTGGAATTTTCGATGGCCCGCTGCTCTCTTTCGGTGTACTCGCCATACTTGTCAGAACGCGGATCCTTCGAGGCATATTTCGCCTGGGCGGAGGTGGGGAGATCGCTGTCGGTCAGCTTGCCGCCTTCATCCAGAGCGCCTACCCTGGCATTGGTTACGTCAATAACCTGCTGCTGGTGGTAGCTTCCGTCGTTGTTGTACATCGGCCTGTCGATCAGCAGCTTCCAGTATCCGGGATCGTCCTTGAACTGGCTGAATCTCGGCACAATGCCCATGGCCTCGCAGTATTCCACGAAGCGCTTTCCGTTCTGATCGGCCTGATCCTTCGTCAGGGTGGTATCCCAATATTCATAGGGGAAGATCTGCTCAGCCTGTGCCTTATTCAGCTTTACACCGTAGCAGTCAGGGTCAACGCCATTCTGGGTGAACCGCTTATACAAATCCGCGGTATAAGGATTGTTCAGCAGCGCAGTGCGCTCTTCCAGCGTCAGCGCATTCCCGCCTTTGGTCAGCAGCTTCACCCGCGCGTCCCAAAGAGCCTTCTGCTCAGGCGTGCGGTCAGCTGAGGCGGAATCTGTCTGCGTGGTGGAGTAGTCCGTTCCGGTAATCAGTTTCTCGCCGACGGACCCGATCAGCTTCTTCAGCGTATCCTGGCTGTTTCCGGAAGAGTGCCACGGGATGATGAAGTCGATGTCGCTGTTCTTCATGGCAAGCCGGATATGGGTATCGTTCATTCCGACCAGGATCATCTGGGCCCTGTCGTGCTTGTTTTTCAGGCCCTTTGCGGTTTCATAATCCATTCCGGTGATGCTGGAGAAATCCATAACATACACCTTGCCGTCAATCGTCGCAGCCTCTCTCTGCTCCTCTGTCATTCCGGCGATTTCTTCCGCGGACGCTTCATGGAATCCGTTGTTCTTTGCCATGATGCTCATATTGACGTCCGCGCCTACGCTGGTGAGGAAGTCGACTGCTTCCGGCACCTTGGTGTACATCTGGACCTTACTGCCGGCAGCCTGGAGCTCCAGGAAGGACATGATATAGTCCAGCCCCCACTCAGGCCGGAAGTCGGACGTGGACTGCAGCCGCTGTCCGCCTACGAGGTTCTGTTTTTTGGCCCGGTCCTGCGCGTTCTTCAGCTGCCTGGCAGCAGCCTTCTCGTCCATGTTCAGCCAGGGGTTTTTGATGTTGCTCTGCCGCCCGTTCGATTTCACCCCGTACAGGATGTCGCCGATGGTTTCACCGCTGTAGGGCATGATCGCCTTGCCCATGCCGGCGCCGCGGGTGTTCCGGTACCGCCAGTTCTTTTCGTATCCGGCAAACTCTCCGGTCCGGTTCAGGTCAAAGAGGATCTCGTCCGGCGTTACCTTGAATTTCGGGTCGACGGTATAGCTGCCGTCCTTGTTCTTCTTGCAAAGCGCCTGAGTGATCCAGTTATAAGCATTCACTTCGTCCAGCTGGTCGTCAATCTCCGTCATCCTCTGTTTGATGGAATCGCGCTCGCTCTTGTCGGTGGTGAGATCAAGCTGTTCGCCAAGCTTGGCGAGCTGTGCCTGGAGCTTAGCTTTGGCGTTGTTAACCTTCTTGGCGTCGCCATATTTTTCCTCAGCGTTCCGGATGTATTCGTCCGCCTTGGCCTGCGTCGCTTCTGCGTTAATGGACCCGTCCTCGTTCTGCACGACATAATCGTTCTGGAACTGGCTCATCTGGCCCAGCAGGGAAGGCACGCCCATCCACCGGCTGAAGACATAGCAAACAGGGCAGGGGACGCTAAGCCCTGCGTTATGCGTTTCGTTGTAGACCTTCATGATCTCGTCACGGGTCAGGCCGCCGGTCTTGCCTTCTTTCACCCGGTCCAGCATAACCTGGCTCATGACGTCGATGATGGCCTGGGTCTTCGCACATACGGTCCCAAAGTCCACCGTCGTGGCGTACTGTGGGTCGCTGTTGCTCTTCAGAGCGCTGAAGGTGGAGGAAAGGGTGCTTGCGCCGATCTCCCAAACCAGATTACTGTCCTTATACCGGGCCACCATGTTCATCAGCCCGGCCATCATATCCATGGCCGGTCCGCGCTGTTCCTCGCTCAGCCCGTTGTTGATGAGCATACCGACGGGGGTCTTGGCCATCATGTCCGTGGTGACCTTGTTATTGACGCCGTCGATCTCCCGCCCCTGGGCGTCGTACAGCTGCAGCGTGTCGGGGTTGAAGTCCATTCCGGCAGACTGGGCAAACTGCATAACGCTGAACTGGCCGCCCTCAGGATGAACCTCGCTCTTGGCGACGTCGTCCATGGCCTTCTGGAAGGCCCGCTCAGCCCGCCGCAGATATTCAGCCTGGATCTTCTCTTCGCCGCGCAGGCGGAAGTTCTTCAGCGCCTGGTTGATATTGTGCAGCGTGTTCCGCATCTTCCCGCCAAGGCCGTTGTCCAGGAACCGCATAACCACGTCTCGCTCGTTCAGCCTGGTGCGGGCGAAGTCCGCGACGATTTCCTTCTCGGCAGCTTCAATGCTGAGATCCTGGCCAACGCTTTCGCTGTATTCAGCGATTTTCTGGTCGACAGCAGCGCGGAAGTCAGCGTTTGAATCATACAGTTCCTGCGTGCTGCCCGTAGAGCCGTCTCCGAACAGAGCGCTGAGGACCGTATTCCGGTAGGATTTGTAGTGCTTGGTGTTCTCCATGCTGTGGGTGATCTCGTGCAGAGATGCCTCCACCAGCGCCTGCCCGACGGTCATCTGGCCGTTCTTAATTAGGTTGTTATTTAGGTAGATTTTCCCGTTCTCATACATGCCTCTGGCGGAGCCCAGCGTGTCAGAAAGCTCGAAGGAAAGGCCCAGCTTCCGTCCGAAGGCGCCGATCGCCAGGATGCCTTCTGCGTTGTCCAGCTTGTTGGACATATCGATCTTGCCCAGCTTGATGCGGTCTCGCATGTCCATCAGCCGCGCTTTTTCGTTGTCGCGCTCCGCGCCTTCCAGCCGCTGGCTGTCCAGGTAGTTTTCGATCAGCGTATCGGCCCGGTCTTCATCCGCCTTCCCGGTCCTCTCGTCTTCCTCGGCCTGCAGTCTCTCCTGCTCAGCGATATCCGCCTGCTTCCTGTCCAGCTCCTCCTGCCGGGCCTGCGCTTCCTGCGCTTCCTGCTCCGCTACGGCCTGCTCAGCCTGCTGCCGGAGCCCGGTCATGGTGTCGCTGATCGTCTTCCGGGCGGTATTCTCAACCTTCTCCTGGTTTCGTTCAGCGCCGGCAACCTTCTGCTCATACTCCTGTTCTACGGCCGCGGCGCCTTCCGCCTTCTCCAGCGCGGTGCCCAGGGCGCCTTCGCCCTCTTCGGGGTTCTCCAGCATGGCCTGGGTAGCCGCCTCCACGGCCTCGTTGGCCGCCCGCGTTTCGGCCTTATGGGTTTCCAGTGTCTCCCGCGCCCGGGTGGTGTCGCGCTTGGCGTCGGTAATGTCCTGCTCCGCCTGCACGGCAGCGTCGCCGGCGCCGTTGGCCATCATTCCCTTCATGGTCTCCGCCACCCGGAATTCATGTACAGCCGTGGCTACCTGCTGATTCGCGTTCTCGTTCTGGGCGTCCAGCCCGGCAGCCAGCGCCAGCATCCTGGCCTGCTGTGCGGGGGTGGATCCGGCAAAGGCGGGGCTCTGCAGGACGCGCCTGCTTTCCCCGTCGGCCAGAGCGGCATACTGCATGCCCTGCTTCAGGGTATCGATGTCAACGCCTTCCACCATGCCGCCGGCCAGCAGGTTCTGCATTTTGCTGATGTAGCTTTCGCCCATCGCGGTCTCCATGCCAACGGCGGCGGCGCCGGCAACGTTCGCGTCTCCGTTCGCGGTCTGCAGCACGGCGGATACGGTCGAAGTTTCCGCGGTGCTGTCCACGTTCTCGCCGTCCAGCCCGTCCAGCACAGTCATATCGATATCGTAGGCCTCCGTCTGGCTCTGCTGGGTCTGCTCGTCCACGGTCATGCTCTCGATGGCGGCATTCTCCTGACGCATGCGCTCGGCCCGTTCCTCGCTGAACAGGGGTTTCATCGGCCGGCTCAGATCGATCTGTTCCCGCTGTTCCGCAGCAGCCTGCTCTCCGCGAACCTTCAGGGAGTTGGCTTTCCTCAGGTCCCGCACGGTGACCCGCTCGCCGGTCAGCGCGCTCTGCTCAACGGCCATCTGATGGTAATCCGCATAGCTCTTCAGCTGGCCGCCGGCAATCTGCAGCACGTCCATGCCGGGGGAGAAGAAGGAGATAACCGCCGTATGGAAAATGCCATTGATCTGGTCTCTGGTGGCAAGCTCCTCAGCCATTTCCGGCAGATATCCCTGATCCACATAGCTCTGGACCATGGCCGCGTATTCGCCCTTGTCTCCGGCCAGGTAGATATCTGCGGCGTTCTCCAGGATGTCATTGACGCTTTCACCAACAACCTCGCTCATGGCGCTCGGAATATAACTCTTGAAGAAATCCTTGAAGGCGTCGACTGTAGAGATGGCCTGGAAGCCGTCTTTAAACGCCTTGTCCATGTGGCCAAACTCAATGCCTTCTGTCACAGATTCACTGAGGAAGGTTGCCGCACCCATGGTCCAGGCCTTCCAGGGCTCAACGCCTGCATTGATCGCCTTGGTAACAGTATCGTTCATGGCGGTCAGGGCAATGGGCATTGCGTGAACGATGTCGCTGGTTCCCTCCGGAAACATTCCGCCAAAGGCAGACCCAACCATGGCGCTGCGTCCACGGTTGTATGCGATTTCGTACAGCCCTTTGATGATCTTCCCCTGGGGGCCGTCCCCATAGGCATCGTCCAACGCCTTCACGGTCGCACCATACGCGGTCTTGGACATGTTCCCGGCCAGATTCAGGGTATAGCTGCTCTCGTTTCCGGCGGCCATGCTGATCATGTTCAGTCCGGAGGCGATAACCTCTACGGGAGCCAGGGCAATGCCGACGCCGGTGTTCAGGAGCCTGCCGTACCATTCCTGAGCCATTTCTTCCGTGTTCTGCCGGATGGTATCATCCGTCCTGGCCTGGATCCCGGGGGCCACATCCTGATAATACTGCCAAGCGCCTTCCACGTTAGGATGCTGACCGTCTCCGGCCAGAATGGCATAGAACATATCACGCTCATAATCTTCAGCGAAGTTGAGCATCTCCGTCTGGGCTGTCAGATGAGCGATCTGAGATTTTTCCTCAGCTGTCATGACATTGCTGTCGACAATACCGTCAGAGAGGTTCACCAGCTGGAGCCCACGAGCTGCGAGATCCTTGAAGTTTTCGCTTCTGTACAGATCATAATATCCGTACTGCCGCTTCTGGCTTTTCAGATCGCCCTTGTACGATTCAATGGCGGCCCGGTAATCCTCCGGCATATTGTCGCCAAAGAGCGTCAGAGCGAAGTCAGCGTCGGCGATATACTCGTCCAGAGCGGCGATCCTTTCAGATTCGCTCTGGCGGATTGTCTCCTCCCGCTGAGACTCAACAACGTCGCCGCCAAGGTCAACATATCTGGTGGCCAGCTGGCTGAACAGAGAACCCTGTACCGCAGCAGGTGGGCTTTCATACCCATAGAAACCCTTTACGTATTCCAGCGTGGTGTCGATGGCGTATCTGTCAGTTACCTCCCCGCCGTTCCGAAGAGCGATATCGTTCATCCGCATATTGCGCTCGCCGGCGCTGCTCAGGTCAGCATTAGCCTGATCATATCCGTCCTGGGCATCCGCCTGCTGCTGCTGAAGCCTGGTCAGAGTTTCGGTCATGTCGTTGACGTCTGCCAGGCTTGGCATGTCCTCCGGGATGTTCCCGCCGAAGCTTTCCCTGGCAGCTATGATCCGCGATGCATACTGGTTTGCGTTGCTCACGGTTTCGTCCACCTGCCGGAGATACTCCTCTGTGGTGATTCCGCGGCTGGCCAGGTAGTTTTCCATAAACACAGTCATTTCAGGCGCTTCATAGGTTCCTGTTTCGCCGTTATAGAAGATTGCAATCTCCTGATCGAGACCAGGGATGTTTACGTCAATGCTGTCGGGAATCTCTTCCCTGGCATATAGTCCGTCCCCATAGGTTTCCCAGATGGAATTGATCTGGGTCTCGAGGTCGCTGATCCGGGCCGCCCTGTTCTCGTACTCTGTCCGCATGGACATACTGTCAAAGGCGGTAGCAATATAATTCTGCTCAGCCTTCTGCTGCTGTTTCCCGGTCATGTGCTGCACATAGTTCGGATCCTGCCACAGCTCCGGATTCAGCGGCCCGTGGAGCATGCTTTCGCGCACCCGGCCGTATTCCACGCCGGGGTTCTTGGAAAAGTACATTTTATCGGCCATCGTCATGCCGGATTCCAGCGCGAGGGTGGCATCGGATACCTTGCTGTTCTGCGCGTCCTCAATACGCTGCTGGCCGGTCTTCTCCTTCGGAGCCTGGGCGGTAGCGTCAGGCGAAGGGGTAGGGGTAGGGGCGGGGGTGGTGGCCGGTCCAGGCTGCTGTTGCTGCTGTTCCCGGTCCCGGGCGCCGGCAACCTCCCGATCATAGGCTCCGGTGCCATACTTGGCGTCATAGGCCTCCCGCCGCTGCTCCTCGCTGGCCGTTGGGGCGGGGGTCGTCATGGGGACGTCGGACATGGTATTGCTTCCGGCTCTGGCCATCAGCCTGTTGGCTGGGATATTACCATATGGCGTACGTCCCTCAAGGCCAGAAGTCTCACCGGGCCGCAGCATAGAATTCGGCAGGTTCGATAAGTCAACTGATGCTCCGGTGTTTATGAGCCTGTCAGCTTCGTTCTGAATATCTGTCACGGTCCAGTTGTTTCGCGTCTGGTCCTGCTGCTGATTAAACTCCTCGGTGTTCTTGGTGGTCGTGGGCTCCGGGCCGGGCCTGTCCTGATCGGCAGGGGAGTACAGGGCCTCCTGCTGCCGGTGCAGCCGCTCTCCGTACTCATTGGCTTCCTCGACGGTGTCGAACTTACCCAGGTATTCACCACTATTGTAGTAATGCTCGATGGCCTCGTCCTCTGTGAGACGCTTCCCGTCAACGATGGTGGGGATCAGGATCTCCTTGCCCTCGTCTTCATCCCGGAAGCTGATAGATTCCACCGTGGCCACGCTGCCGTCTTCGTACACATAGGGCTTCCGGTTGAACAGGTCGATATTCCCCTCGCCGGTCCGGCCCTTGATGCCAAAATTGTCGTGAGCGCCGGCGGCTTCCTTCTTGCCGGCAGGCTCTTCCGCGGTCGCAGACACTTCCGTCTCTGCGCTGCTCGCCTCCGGAGCCGCTTCTTCCTGGGCAGGTGCCTGGGTATTTGCCGTGGGCAGGCTGTTCTCTTCCAGCAGGTCGTCGCCGGTCTTCTTCTCGCTGTTAGCCCCGCACTTTTCCGTGATGTAGGCCATCATGTCATACTTGCTGAAGGCGATCTTTCTGGTGGTTTTCGGCAGCCCGTCACCGCGGTTGTCGATAGCCTTCTGCATTTTGGCCAGAGAAGGGTAGTCCCCGCTGTCCAGCAGGTCCTGCATGTACTTGCCAACGTTCTCCGGGGTAGCGCCCTTGCTGCCCAGCTTCCGGTCGATCTTGGCCTGCATGGTGGCCAGCTCAGATTCCGCGGCCTGGGTAAAAGCCTCGCCTTCCTGAACGTTGTAGTACATCCGGACCATGGTCTCGTCGCCGGATTCGAGCATCCACTCGTTCTCCTCCAGCCAGTTGCTGTCGAAGTGATCCGTCCCGAAATACACCAGCTCGTCGTTCATAGTGGAGGCGACGGAGAAGGGACTATAGGAGTCCGCGCCTTTCGTCAGCTTGGCCGTGATCTCCGGATTGTCCTGCCACACATTCCCACGGCCAAGGCTTGAATAGGCCATGTCTGTCCACATATTACCGGTCCCGCCGTCGTTCCGCGCGGCCCATACCGTTGCATACAGCGCGTCCTCGCTGTACCCGACGGCACGGTTAAGCTCCATGGGGGTTCCCTTCAGGCGGGTTTCGTCCATCTTGCCAAGGGTCTTATACCTGGTGCTTCTTCCGTCCAGAACCCTCTGCACGATTTCGTCAGGGGAAAGGTTCAGGTCTGTTCTTCCGGCCCAGTATCTGGCCTCGTCCTGAGCTGCGTCCCACTCCTGCTCAGCGGCTTTGGTGTCTTCTTCCTGCATGTAGAGCTGGTTGAAGTAATACGCAGCCTTCTGTCGAGGCGTGGCCCGCTTTCCGGTCATGGTTGAGGACAGGTTGTTTGTGTTGGCTGTATAGACGTACTCGTCCTTCAGGAAAGCATACTTTTCGTAAAAAGCATCGTCGATGGGATCATCGACGCCAAGCTCCCTCAGGTAGTCGACAGCCCGGTTCGTTGGCCTTGTAAATGGACTGTAAATGGGGCTGGAAGGGGAGCTGAGTTCCTGCATGAACTGGCTAGTAAGTTCGTCTGCTCCAGCAGGATCTTTCTCTCCAAATTCGTACAGCCGGCCAAGGGTGCTGCGGAGCGTGATCGCCGGCTGCTTCTGCTCAGTTCTTTTGGCCAGGTTCTTCTGATATGAAGTCGGTTCCGGCATCCTGACCGTCATGCCGTCTTCGGGCATCCTTTGCTGGCCGCCATTGGCCGTTCGAACCATTCCAGAAAAGCCGGAGGAGCCGGAAGAACGGGAAGATGTATTGCCATTGGCCATTCCGGAGAAGCCGGAAACGCCGGAACCAGAAGATGCATTGCCCTGTGTCTGGTTTTTTGCGTAGTCTTTAAGCACGCTAAAGATGCCCATGCGTGATTCTCCTTATTACTGCTTAATTTTGTCTTTAGAGCCGCTCTGCGACTTGATAATCTTGGGAGACGCTGCTCCGACATAAGGGCTCTTGGGTACAACTTGTGTCGACGCTCCGCCGACATAAGCTCCACCGCTAGAGCCTGTCCCACTGCTGGAACCGCCGAACAGAGTCGAGAACAATCCGCCGCTGCTGGTTCCCGTCTGGTCGCCGTTCTGATTGTTCTTGCTGTTTTTCTTTCCGCCACCACCGCTGGAGCCGCCTCTGCTTCCGCCGGAGTATCCGCCGCCACCGCCGGAGCCGGTACCCTGCGGGTGAAGAACGTTGAACTGTCGCACGTTCTCGTTAAACTGCTTCTGCCACTGCTCGTCGCCAACTTTATCCCGGCCCTGCTGGTAGTTGAACTGCTTTTGCCACTGCCGATCGCCTACAGTGTCTCGCTCTTTGCCGTAGTCAAACTGCATCTGCCACTGGTTGTCCCCAACAGCGTCACGCTGCTGCTGATACTCAAACTGCTGCTGCCAGCGGGCGTCTTCCTGTTCCTTATCCTCAATGTCCGTCAGGCGGGCCTGATAGTCCGCGATCTGGGCATCGTAGATATCCTGCCGGGCGTCGTTGGCCTGCTTATTGATGTTGGCCAGCGTCTGAGCGCCATAGCTGCTCCGCTGCATCCCGCGGCCAAGCATCTGCCGGTCAGCCTGAGAATACGATCTGGCGAAGCTATCGTCGCTGTCCTGCCGTTTCTTCCCATAGCTGTAATCCAGGCTGTCCCAAAGCCGCTGCCGGCGGTCCTGCTGTTCCACGTCGGTCTTAGTCCTAGCTGTCGTTGCCATTCCTGTCACGCTCCTTCTGTGCTAAAAAACAGGGAACCAGGCATTTCCATCCCGGTTCCCCTCGTGCTGTATGTCATTATTCGTCCGGCAGCCCATCAGGTGGGTCCGTTCTCTCCACTTCCGGCAGGCCCGCAAGGCTCGTCAGCATACTGAGGACAAAGGCAACTCCAGCTACAGAGAGTACACGGAGCCAGTCTACCTCCGACATCGCTGCCCCCACAGTAATACTTGCGCCCGCCGTCTGTGCGAAGGTCTTCACCGCTCTGATCAGCGCCGCTTTTAACCACTCTTTCCAGTCCCACATCTGTCAATCCCCCTCTTTTTTGATTCGGCCAGTAATGAGATAGTCTTCGATGTCTGATTGTGTTTCCTTCAGTTTCTGAACCCCGTTGCCGTCAATCATATGGTGTATCATAGCCATCTGGCTGCGCAGGATCAGCTTCAGCTCCTCATCCTGCTTCTGGGTGGTTTTCTCAAGCTTAGCAAGCCGTTCGTGATCGGACTGCAGCTTTTCCTGAATACTTCTTTCGTCTGTCACCTTTGGCTTCCTCAGCTCTCTGTATTTGATAATCAGGTCCATGACCAGCTTGGCAATGATCCCCGCGGCGATCAGCACCCCGATCGTGATCCACAGTGCCCCAGGGTTGAACCCTATAATCTCCGTCGCTTTCTCCATCGCCATCACCCCCTCAGGCCCAGCAGGTTGCCCAGAATGTCGTATGCCTTCTCCAGCTCAGACCTGCTGACGGAGATCGTTTCGCCGTCATGACCGCCGGACCCGCCTTTGACGACGAATTCTGTCTTGACGTATCCGGTCCTGTCGTTCCATGAGATGTGGCTCCATACGGCTCCCTCCTCCAGCAGATCAGCCTGACTCCCTTGCGGAATGTTGGCCAGGATGGCTGACGTGGTACTGGCGCCTGCCCTGAGCCGGATGGGCGCGTCGGGGTTCCCGCCCTGTATTGTGACCGTTTCCATTGTTTGTTCTCCCTTTCCGCTGCCTGTATAGTCGATTTTCTTCAGCCGGCCATGGTAGGACCATTTGCCCAGCGAGGTATCCATTTTGACCCGGGGAGAAGTCATGTGCCGGATCCTGAGCGGGCTCACACTCTCCACGATGCCAACATGGTAGTAATCCCGCAGGTCCCCGTTGTAGTAGCTTCCGCCGTGCTCATACCTTGACGGGAGGTTGTAGCCGCCCTGGCCGGGATCATAGGCTTTAAAAATCGCCTCGCCCACTTGAAGCTCGTGGACAGAGGCGATTCTTGTCAGCTTTACGATTTCCTTCCGGGCAGCATAGTTGCTGCCGTGCATTCCGCGCCATTGGCCGCCAGCCCTGCGGATAGCGCCGATGATCAGCCCGATGCAGTCACACAGCCCATTGGTGCCGTCGTGGCCACCATTATTATTGTATCGAGGGTCTTCTGCGGCAATCTCTTCCGCCTTGGCAATAAACATCCTAACCGGGATCATTTTCATCGCCTCCAGCAGCCACCAGCGCGAGTACGAAAACCGCCATCCCGGCCCCAACAAGCAGACCAACCAGAAACTGAATCATGGCGTCACCACCTCCAAAGGTATGCCCCTACTAACCGCATCGCACCGGAAGCCACTCCGTATCCTTTGATGCGCAACTTCGGAGCTGGCAGAGGAGTGGTCACGTTCTTCTACCTTGTCCCGGGCGTAGGCGGCTAACCTCGCTGTAACAAGGCGGCTCCTGATTTTGCTCTTGCCTGTTAATAGTCAACTATGAGTCAAGTAAAATCGTATCTGTCAGCCAACTAAACTGTATTAAAGTGTTATCTCAAAGTTGGATACCTATGCAGGCCTTGTATATTAAGGGATTCCGGCACACATTGACAAACTCTCTTTAACTCAGTACCCTGATATACAGGAGGTGATATAAGTGGGTATCAATGGAGGCCGTTCCCTTCGTGGCATTGAAGAGCAAGGCTTTGAGCGGTATCAGATCACGCTTCCTCCATCCATCGCAGAGCGTCTGGACAAGTACATGAAAGAGGAAGAACGCCCTCGTTCATGGTGCATCCAGAAGGCTCTGGACGAATGGCTGAAGAAGAAGGGCTACTAACCGTCACGGGGCTGGTAGCCCCCTTCTTTTTTATTAAAAGGGTTCTCTGTCTTTTACTACATCTGCCAGCACTTCAAGCAACTCCGCAATGGTGTGATTCTGAAGGAAACTGTCGATTTCATCATACAGGTTTTCCTTTGCATATCCGGACGATCCGTCCTCACCATATTTGCTCATTTGATCTCTCACCTTCTTATTTTAGTTTTGCCCCATTTGCTATAATAACGAATCCGTTATTTTAGTCGGGGGCAATGTTACATAACACACACCAATGTGTATTAAGGTGTTATTTGTTTCAGATCATCCTTAAGCTCTCCGGCTCTCTGCATCAGCCGCAGTTCGATTTCCGTTGCGATCTCTTGCAAAAGCTCCAGAAGCTCAATATCCGTCATCAAACCTACATCAACCTTCATATGGTTCTCCCGTGATGATCTGATACTCTTCTGCCGTGATCCAGCCTTTCTTCACGGCATCCGCAACCATAGTTTTGTTCCAAAGGTCGGAATCATAATACCGCTTCACCTTCGCAAACTTTTTACTCATCTTCGCCCACCTCCATCGGTTCCTCATCCTCAGTAGGAATTTCGATGTCTGCCATCATGGCGATATAATCCACGTTTGCCGCCGCCTTCACAGCTTCGGCTCTCGCCACTCTCGCATCGTGCTGGGCTTTCAGCAGTTTCTCCTGCATCGTTGCCATTCTGAATCTCTCCTTTCAGTTTCTCCAAATACTTCCGCATCCTGATGCGCTTGTAATAAGCGTCACCACGTGCGGCATTTGCTTCCCAAGCAGTTTCGCTATTGTCCGCTGTTCCGGGAGCAAGCCAGCCGGAAACTTCTCCTGCTACCAGCTTCTTTAGCCTTCTTCGTTCTCTCCCGGCCTTCTTTCCGCTCATGTACATTCTCACGCCGCCTGTTTCGGTCAGCACGAAACGCCATTGAAGGAAATTGATGCCCTGTCTCAGCGGATGCATCAGGGTCTTTTCATTTAACCGCAGTCCCTTTTCGGTAAGCTTCTTTTCAATTTCCTTCCAGCAGTATTTAAGATATTCCTTATCAGGATGAATCAGCAGAAAATCATCCATGTATCGGATATACCTTTTAATCTTCAATTTCTCCTTGATGTAATGATCAAGATCATTCAGCACTGCCAGTTCCGTTAACTGCGAAATCTGACTGCCTAAACCAATACCCTTGTCACCATCAAAGGAATCAATGATATTAAATACCATCTGCCTTACCCGGCCATCGTCAATTAGCTTACCAACAGATTCCTTGGCTACATCGTGCCGGGTTTCCGGGAAGAAGTGGTATACATCGCATCGCAATACCCATCCTTCTTTCCCGTATTCCCGGAAATGTCTGAGCATATGCACTTTTAATCTCTTCAGAGCAAAGTCGGTTCCCTTGCCTTTCTGACAGGCGCAGTTGTCATAAATGAAATGCTCCACAATATCGTCATACAATCCAGCCTCGCTTAGTGCCATCTGCACTTGTCTGTCCGCAATCCGTGTTGCTACAATTTCCCGTTTCTTTGGTTCAAAGATCGTGAAATGCTGGTATGGGCTAATCTTATAAGTTCCATTCTTTAGGCTCTTAATGAGTTTATGCGTGTTCTGTGGAGCGTGTAATTCGTATCCTACGACCGAATCTTTCCAGCGAACGCCACGACAGCATTTTCTCAAAGCCCTTCGCATATTCCCGTAGGTTATAGCGTTTTCAAAATAGTTTTTCATCAAATCACCACGGCTAATAGGTGGATCGGCTCTTGACATAATGCCCGGAGCCGCCACCGTCCTGTGGCCTTTTCGCTCCTTTCGGATGCGGGAAGTAAACTCCTTGCGGGAGACGCACTGCTTTCCCCATTCGGGTACTCGAATCTCGCTATTCCCCCAATCGGGGCCGCCCCGTTGCTATTGTTGGCATTATTGTTGTTCAGAACACCACCGTTACCCGTGTTGCAGATACGCACATGGTTGGCGTGGCCAGCGTGGGGAGTGCGGAGCAACCAACCAGTCCCGGGGTCACATATAGTTTACTCCCCATCATTATCAGGTTCTGACAGGAATTGCTTATAGCTTGGTCTGGTTGCCTTCATGCGAGCCTTTAACAGATTCTGCGTGTTGGTTACCAGCTTTGACCAATAGTCCATCCTATCATCCGATATGATCTTTTTAATATGCAGGATGTCGAGACTGGCGGCAAGGGAATCAAGATGCCCGACTGCAAGTTTCTCAAGTCGCATCCGTTCCTCGGCTTCACTCTTGCTCTCAACCCTGATGCTGTTTGATACGACAATATATCTTCTCGCTATAGCCGCATCGTCCCAGATCGTTTTTGTCATAAGCCATCTGTCTGTTTTCGGAAGCGTCTTGTCATGAACTCTGTCGTATGTGTAATCAATAAGAATCCGGCTTGCATCTATCGCCGTAATCTTTCCCTGATCCTGATCCCCTTTCCGTACCGCCACTCAATCACCTCTTTCTCCGCCCCTAACGGGGCGGATTGTTAGATTACGCTTACGCTAAAATTGCAAGCGGGGCCGCCCCGTGGCTAATGGTGGCATGATGGTTGTGCAGAACACCACCGTAACCCGTGAAGCAGATACGCACATGGTAGGCGTGGCCAGCGTGGGGAGTGCGGAGCCAGTACGTAGTCGGGCTTGCCGCATTCTCAGCAAACATCAGCTTATCGGCGTCAGAGGTTGCGATATCCCGATAATAGTCAAACTGCACTTCATCATCCTCGTTGGCATTTTCGTTACTGCCGTAGACCTCTTTCCGGCTCGGCAGAAAGAAATAGCCGTTGTGCGTATACTTGGTATTGACTACATACGGGCTATCTTCAAAAACGTTGTTCGCAATATTCGGGATAGCACACAGCCCCAGATAACTGCGGAACTCATCGGAGAAGCCGCCAAGGAAGCCCTTCAGGCTTGTAAACTGGCTGGTCATCATGTCGTATTCCGTCTTCTGTTCAAACACCGTATCCATGGTGCTGTTCCCGGTATCGGCGTTGAGGAACTGGAAGAAATTGGATTGCGCTTCATTGTTAGACCCGTAAGAGACTCTCTGCGGATGATTGCAATCTGTGCCCCATGTGCCAAGGTTGACCGTGGCACCGCCGTCACCGGAAGCAATCGTATATTGAGCAGACGGAGAAGTAGCCTTCGGGGTATCAAAAACTTGTACCTTCAGCGTCTCCAAAGCGGCATTCTGGTAACCGCTGATGCAGAGCATCTTTCCAACATCAATGGCGGCATCTGCTGTGAAATGCCAATCCCCGGCAAGCCATCCGCCATAGGCAATGGTAGTAAACTTGCAAACAGATCCAGCCGGGATTGCTTCCTTCACCTTTGTAAAAGCTTCCGGCCTGTCATACTGGAATGTAGCCGCAGAGGTTCCGCCGTTCGCACTCAGCAGATAGAGCGGCTGAATCGTGATGGTAGGCCGTGTGGGATCCCCGGCAATCTTGTGCATATTCTTAGCCCGTGTGACGAATTTAATGTCTCCGTACACATCATGATGCTCAGTGAACACCGACCCGTTCGGGATCTTGTCAATATTCCCGCTCCTGATAGCGGCAACAATGCTTGCCGCACTGGTCGTGTTATACTGGCCCCCAAGCTGTTCAACGGCAAGGATCAGCCTGTCAACCTTGCCACCTTCCCAAATAGAAACTCCCATTTTTCTTTCCTCCCTTATGCCGCCGCATATGTCGTAGTTGTTTCAAGCGTTTCTGTATTAGTAACGATGGTCAGGCTTTCGCCGGATGCCAGCGTCCGAACCTCCGTAATGGTGGAATACGCAAACGTGAACACATCCGTCCGCACAACCACGTTATTTTCCTTGTGGGTAACGCTCTGGATATTCCCGGCAGAATCAAAAGCAATGGTCTGCACAGTGCCGGGGATGTTCTCTTGGAACAGTGCAAATGCACTCTTTAATCCTGTTACGTCATCGCTCAGTGCGGTGTAATCCGGGGGTATAGAATCCAGGACATCCTGAGCATCTTGAGCGCTCTGAGCGGCAGCTGAGGCACTTCCGCTGGCAGCGGTGGCGCTGCCGGACGCAGCTGTCGCGGAGTTAGATGCCGCATCAGCATAAGCGCTTGCATTATTAGCCGCAGTCTCTGCAGCAGTTCTGTGCGTACCCGCAGTAGTAGCATACACTGAAGCATTTCTCTGTGACGCAAATGCTTCATCTCTTGCAGTTTCAGAGATACCCTGTGCTGTTACAGCAGCGTCCCTTGCTGTTACAGCAGCGTCCCGGGCGCTCTGTGCCGCCTTTTTGTACGTGTTTGCGGCTGTTTTTGCCTCTTCTGCCTGCTGGGCATACCGCGATGCGTTATTTGATGATCCTGCGGCCTGTGTCTTGTATCCATTCGCAGCACTCGCGCTTGCCGCCGCGGCTTCCTGGGATGCTGCCGCATTCTGTGCGCTTGTTTCAGCAGCGGTCGCACTGTCCGCCGCATTCTGTGCGCTTGTTGCTGCGGCAGTCTCGCTGGCATCAGCTGCCGCAGCAGAGGCATAAGCGCCCTGAGCACTCAAAGCCGCTGCTGTCGCGGAGTTGTTGGCCGCCACCTCACTGTCACTGGCCGCGTCTGCGCTGTTGCTCGCGGCACTTGCAGCAGCCTCTGCGGCCTCTGCGCTCGTTTCTGCGGCTGCGGCTGACGCGGCTGCAGCTGCGGCATACTCACCGGCGGAAGTAATAAAGTCAATAGACGCTGCCTCGTTCAGGGCGATCTGATCGTCCATGGCGTTCAGCTGTTCGGCCCGCAGCACGTCTCCGGGCTTGAAATTCTGCTTTGCGTAACTCATGTTTCCATCACTCCAACACTACGTAGTCGAGAGTTGACTCGTTCAGAATCGCCTCATTCAGGATTACAGCCGGGTAAGGTTCGGCTATAAATGATAGATCCAGAAAGTCCAGGAACTTGTCGAATACGTTTATCAACGGGCTAAGCTCATTCTCTTCCATGATGGCTCATCCTCCTTATGTCTGAGAGCATAGCTGCCATGCGCTCCCGGTCCAGTAATACGGCCAGACCTCCTGCCATTGGCTGCCTGTCCATACATATGCAATGCATGGCTTCCATTCGCTGCCTGCGTAATAACCCAGCGTTTTATGGACGGCCGCAGCCATGAAGCTTCCTTCCACAAAAACCTTACTGAGAGAGCAGTATGCCTCAATGGTATATGCGTATGTTTTTTCCAGATCCTCATCCGTCAGCGTCACGGTCGCGTTGTTTCCGACGAAGTCAGCAACCTTAACGCCATTCCGCAAGAGCCTGAAGTTAACGGTATCTCCCAGGGTATCAATGGCGGTGCCGCCCTTGGTCACGGTCAGGGTGTACTCATTCTGGCTGAAGCTGATCTCCGGATCAGTTACCACGATCAGGTGGTCCCGGCTGTAGGTCGGCGTGACGGACACGTTCGCAGCGGGTGTCGGCATGGTGAGCTGCCATTTGGTATCGCTGATCTTTTTGATCGTGCCCGCGCTGGCCGTCATGCCCGTACAGTGCCAATACTGGTCAGTCAGCGAGACATTCAGGTCAACGGTCTCTCCGCGTGTAGCAGTGCTCTTGCTGGCCGTCACAGTACCGCCGGTCTTCTGGCTGATGCTAATGGCCTTGGCCACGTTCCCCAGGGTGATAGTGGCTCTGGCCTGGCCCCACATGATGATGCTGGCACCGCCAACTTTTCGCAGCGCCAATGTCTTTCCCGCCAGAGCCGTCCAGTTGCCATTTGACTTGTTGGCCTTTGACAGGTCGAAGCCGTCATACACCCAGGTTCCAACTATGATCGGATTGCCATCCCCGTCTGTGGAAGGGGTTGTCTGATATTTGGCACCAGCAAGGCTTTTATTATCAATCAGCTTGTAGCTGTACTCGTTATCCTTGTCGCACAGATAGATGCTGACTCTTTGCCCGCCGCTGTTTCGGTTTTCAATGGTCGCACCTGAAAAAGAAACCCCGGTAGGATACTGGTCAGAGGCCAGCTCGAACACGCCACCGGTGGCTGGGCCTGTGTGACTATTGTTGAACCCGCACCCATTCGTGTTGCCAAGCTTAGTGATAATATTTGTCTTGTCATACCACAGATGCTCGTTACCGTGTGTATAACTTCCAATATCACTGTTTTTACCGATATATGCGGTAGCCATTCAACCACCCCGCTTACGTCTTCGGCTTCAGCCAGATCGTGCCCTTGACCGGGCTGGCAGGCGCTTCGTTTGAATACACGATCCTGGAGGCGTCTAGCTTCAGGCTTATGGAGTTGTTCAGGACGACTTTCGCATTGGCCAGATCCTGGGCCGTCTGGGTGGCGGTCTCGTCTATGCGGTTGACTGCGCTCTGAATAAGCTCCGGCGTCTCTGCGAGGCGGTTAACGTAAAGGTTCGTCCCGTCAACCCACACAGGGCCGAATGCACCGTTTACCGATTCAACAGCACCTTCGCCGTCAGTGCCGACATAGCTCACGGTGTACACGGGGGTTTCTGTAACTGTGCTGTCACCGCTGATGTCGCCCTGCATGATGTTCCAGTTATACAGGATCCTGGTCCACAGATAGGAGCCTTTTTCTGGATTCGGGGAGGACGTCCAGTTATCGTCCGCCGGAGGTACGATGCCATTGTCGCTGTTGTGGTAGGTAACCACAGGCGATGCCAGCAGCTCCTGTAGCCGGTCCTTTGTGTCCAGCACTAGATTGACAAAGTCCTCATACGGAGCGGGCGGGGTGCCGCCGTTAATGCCGCTGACAGAATCCTCAACCAGTGTCGGAATCTTCTGGCTCTTCTTCAGCAGACCGTTGTTCGGGAAATTCAGCGCCTCAACTTCCGAATACCCGCGCCCCTGCAGGTAGGTCGCGCTCAGGTTGACCGTCCATATCAGCAGCTTTTTGTCGTAGTCGTAAACGGTAGACATGGGAAGTGCGACGCTCTGGCCGTAGGGCTTATACAGCAAATGAAAATGCAGCCGGGGATACTTGCCTCCAAGCTCGTCCACCCAGCTGCTCACGTCAATGCCGATTTCAATGGCGTTATTCTCGCCCTGCCTGCCGATCTGCAGATACTGCAGCTCATCTATTTTAAATACTTTCATTTCGTTCTCCTCCAGCCATAGACGCCACTGATCCCTGTCTGTATCTGTTCCCATTCGCCGAAGGAGAACGGCCGGACAGGCTGGCCCTGCTCATTCACCTTGGCGGACAGTACGACGATTCCGGGAGGGTAGGCCCGCGACCATCGTCCCTGTTCGAACAGATTCCGCAGGCCAAAGGCGAATTTTCTCTCTTCCTGCCCCCATCTGGTCGGGATCGCGGGGAAGGGGAGCCCTGGGTCTACATATTTCATGGGTGCCCTCCTTAGTCCGGATCCAGCTCAAGGTCAACCTTGATGCCGCCGGCGATCCTGAACGGGGCCGCTGTATAGGTCTCAATCTCCAGCCGGAACAGCCTCCCCTGGGTATTCAGATGAGCCCTGGTTACCTTTCCCGGCTTGGTTTTGACGATCTTTCGCTTCAGCTTTTTCTCAGTCCGCAGCCCCAGCCACAGCTCGATAGGGACGTCGGAATCCACCATCAGGTAGACCACGAAAGCGCTCTTAATGGAGCTCTTGACGCCCAGGTCCTGGTATCCTGAGACCCATTTCAGGCTCTTCACGTCGCCCTCATCGTCGCTCATCTCATATACGACGCCTGGGTAGTCTGCGGAGGTGTAGAACAGCCGCTCGTTGATCTGCAGGAAGCTGTCAACGCTGATCTCGGTCCGCAGCGAAAAGGACCTTTCGGACGGGTTATACTGCAGCACAGCGTTGTTGTTGGCGCTCCCGTCCAGAGGGAGGGCCAGACAGTAGGTGCCGTTCCACATGCCGGCACAGGCCCCGTAAATCGGGTCCCCGGCGATCTCTTCCCAGTGGGCGGGAGTCCAGGCTTCCGCGGTCCGTATGCTCTCCAGACAGCGATAGGGGGTACCGTCGTGGATGCAGATTTCGCCGAGGAAATAGGTTCTGACCTCTGAGTATGTCAGCGCCTCCACCCGGTGCAACACCCTGTCCCGCATAATGCCCTGGATGGCGTCCTGCTGGAAGGCGTAGGCTCCCGTGCCGTCATAGCGCAGAATGCCGTACTGGCCCAGCATGTAGGCGTAGCCGTCCTGGATGGCCAGCGTGTTCTCCACCAGGGCGCCGCCGCCGTACTGTCGCTGCATGCTAAATTCGCCGGGATTCGTACCGTAGATCCGCCAGATGCTGTTCCGCTTTACGGCTAGCAGGTCGCTGCCGATCTGCCGCAGGGCGACGAAGCTGTCTCCGTCCCAAGTGGGCTGCAGGATGTCTCCGGCGCCGTCCTCCGGGATCTCCGTGTTCGCGCTCCAGTCAAATGGATCGTATGGCACGGAGTACATCAGCTTGTCCGGGTCCCCGGCGATGCCGCTGCCCCAGATGCGCTCGTTGTACCGGGCCAGCACGCCAAACCGAATGTCATCCTCCGGGTTTGGGGCCACCACCACCCGGACAACTTCCTTCGTGTCTCCGTACAGGCAGAACATGCCGTCCGTAGCGTTGGTGAACAGCAGTATGTCTACCGGGTCCGTCAAGGGCTGGCCGTCCCGGATGTTTACCTCGTAGGTTACCCAGTCGCAGTCACTCACTTCCAGCGGGGCGCCGGTTTCCGTCCGCACGGTCTCGCCGTCAGTGACGGTTTCCGTATAGGCCGGATACCGCTGCTCCCAGTCATCGTCCCCGTCCAGTAGTTTGGTGTATACCCGTCCGTCGCTGATCGCCACCAGCAGGGTGCCGGTTTCGTTCCCAAAACGCCGGTTCAGGTACGCCAGAGTGCCGATCGGAGCCCGGAGCGTCTGTTTCAGCCGGATTCCGTCCCGCATGGGTCGAAAGCCGCCGCCTTCCACGTTCACGTTCTCCATCTCCCGGGCATACCGCATGCTCATGTTGTATCCGTCACCGCTCTGGTTGATCCCGGCAAAATTGGATATTTCAAGGCTGGTTGCGTACTGTGACATCTTTCACCACCGCCTTATGCCGGGATGTTCCGGAAGTTCCGGTATCGCTTTGGCAGGCCCGTCTCTTCGTCCAGTCCCGCTTTGCCGCCTTCGTCCGCGATCGTGCTCAGCAGCTCCAGAAAGTGGGAGCGGAACTGGAATCCCCGCTGCTGTTTCTGTGGGTTGCCGTTCCGATAGACCAGCCAGGTCGCCCAGTCGCAGAGATACCTGTGCATCCAGTCCGGCAGGTTCGGCACGTCCTCGTCCTCCTCCAGCCGCGGATAGTCCGTGGACGGCACATGCCCATGATCCCAGGCCTTCACGATCCGGTCATAGCCCTCGTTGATGTAGTCCGCCGCATGGGGCAGGAAATCCTCAATATCCTCAGGGTCGTTGTTCGTCTGGAACATTACCTGATCTTTTATTTCCGCCAGGGTCATGGCCTTTCACCTCACAGTTTGGGATACCGCTCCTTCAGCGCGATAAACACCGGGACGGGCACGCTCACCCGCTCCCCGCGGTGGATGCGGTAGATGGTTTCTTTTTTCTCATTGGCCAGCGTCACGTGCTCGTACTGGTCCACCTTCAGGCCGCCGTCGCCGCCGCCTTCCAGCTCCGGCAGGAAAACCTCAACATAAGGGCCCTGATAGTCTGGCGCCTTTTCCTTCACGATACTGGTGGTGGGATCCAAAACTTTTTCGTTATCCATTTTGATCTCCTCTCATAAAAAAGAGGGGAGGCTCACGAATGAAAGCCTCCCCCGGATACAGTTAATCAGTCGCTGACGCCGTGCTCAATGCGGCAGATGAAGTCATCCTGCAGCACTGCGCAGGCGAAGAAGGGCACCTTCCAGGCGATGGTTCCGCGCTGGTTCAGAGGATCGTTGGAGCCGCTGGAGCCCAGGGGCTTAACGATGATCTGGATATTGGGCTTCTTCGCGTTGCCCAGGCTCACCATGCCGAAGGCCTTGGTGCCGTAGATGATGGTGGCATGCACCTCGTCGCCGCTGGTGGCGCCGCCGCTGGGCGTGATGGACATGGCGCTCAGGGTGCCGGAAGCCGCGTCGGCGGGCATCCACCGGAGCACAATCTTTTTGTCATCAACATACACCCGCTCGATGCATACCAGAGCCTTATAGGCCGTGGAGCTCTTGGTGAAGTTGAAATACACCAGCTTGCCGGTCAGGGCACGGGCCTGATCCTCGGAAATGGTTCCGGTGTAGGTCAGGGTCCGGGTCTCGCGGTTGGCACTGGAAACGGAAATGCTGGCCACGTTGTCGAACAGGTATTCCTCATCCGCGAACACCTTGCCGTTGTCCACTTCGAAGAACTTCACCTTATAGATGTTGCCAAGCTCGTACTTCTGGACGCGCTCGTCGCTCTGGTAGGTGGAAACATCGTTCCAGTGGTCATCCTGCGTCAGGTCGTAGTAGGTGTCATGGTCAATCTTCGCGTGGAAGAAGCCGTCAGAGAAAGGCTGAGCGCCTTTCTTCTTCAGGTTCCGGACAACCTTCTTCACGATGGCGTAGGTCAGGATGTCGTTCTTCGTCAGTGTGGCGCGGCTGGTGTTGGTGCCGGGATACATGACGTTCAGGCCGGCCATGATCTGATCGCGGCCAACGGTGTCGATGGACAGCTGGGCCTGACGGTTCAGCCGCTCGCTCATGGCGTCGGTCTTCTTATCCACGTGCCACAGGTCGAGCTCGTCGGTGTATTCCATGTGGGCGCCGTAGTTCTTGGTCATGACGCTGAAGGAAGTCTCTTCCAGCTTCTGGCCGTCGGGAGTGATGCCCTCATACAGGGGCTTGGTCACGGCGGGCAGCTCGGTATACCGGAAGAAAATGACATGCTTGCCGTTGTTCTTCGGCTGCTCGATCTGTTCCGCATCCTGCAGGTAGCCCAGGTTGGGCTGTACATTCTCCAGAGCCTTCCGCTGCAGATAGCCCTCCAGCAGGGTGGGGGCCAGGGAAGCCTGGTAACTGACGTTCATGTTGTCGTAAACTGCCATTGAAAAGCACGCTCCTTATCTAAGTGTGATGCGCGCCCCTTCCTGGATTTTCTTTTCCAGCCTGGCGAACTGTTCGCTGCTCATGTTGGCAAAGTCGAAGCTTCTCGCGCTGCCGGAAGCTCCATTGGGGGAGCGCATGGGAGCGGGCGCCCTCTTCCGCTGCGACTGCTGCGCGAGCATGTCAGCCACGTCGTAGAAGTCCCACTCTCCGGATACAATTTTTCTGCGGGTTTCTTCGTTGTTCTGGAACTCGGCGATCACATCGATCCCCTTCTGTCCCTTGATCCTGTCTGCCTGGTGCTGCAGCATGTCGATCCGCGCCTGGGTGGCGGGATCTCTGCCGCTGTCGTTGCCGCCGGAGGTAAACTGACCGCGCTCATTGCGCGGCTGGCCCTGGCTGTCAGCCTGATTTTCGCTGGCAGCAGGCATCCCCTGTCTGTATCGGATCAGCTCCTTGGCAGTCTCCAGGTCCCGCACCTTTCCGGTACGGACAAGCTCCTGGGCCTGCTGATTCAGCATCTGCTCGCGATACGGGGCCATCTGCTGCTCGAATTCGGCACGCAGACGGGCTTCTGTTTCAGCCACCGCCTTGTTGATCCTCTTCTGCACGTATCCTGGCTCACTGCGCTCGCCAGCGCTCTGCGAGCTGTTGCCTTCGTCCGTGCCCGTCTGGTCAGCGTCGGCTGTACCAGCGTCGCTCAGGGCCTCTTCCAGGCTGATGGGCTGTTCTTCGTCCGTTTCTTCGATAAAGCTTTCCTCCAGGGCCGGGTCCAGGTTTCCCTGTTCCTCAGGGGTTCCAATGTTCTCGTTCTGTTCCATAGGGTTCTCCTTTCATCTGTCTCCAAATCAGAGCGATGCCGCAAATCACGGCCAGACGTATATTGCAAAAGCCCCGCGAATCACGGGGCCGAATGCCGATATTTTATGGGGTTTTATCCGCGGCCAACCGCACCGGCCATGCCGCCCATGCTGGGGGTGGAGATCTCCTTGCCGATCTCCAGGGAACTGCCGGCCTGCGGGGCAGGGGCTGCCTGCGGGGCGGGGGCGGGAGCGCCTGGCACGCCGCCCATGCTTCCGGAGCCCTCTGCCGGGGCCGTTCCTCGCCTCGCGTTGATCGTGGAGATGGTATTGGCCATCTTGGCGGCGCTGTTCTTCAGGCTCTGGTTCTCCTGCTGCATCTGCTGCATCTGCTGGCCCATTTGCTCCAGCTGCTGCTGCATCTGCTGCATCTGTTCCTGATAGTGCTCGTTCTCCTGAATCACCGGCAGGATCTTGTCCTTTCCGTCAAGGTTCAGGATCTGGAACAGGCTGCTGAGGGGGAAGAACTGCTGAGCCTGGGCGGACATGGTGTACGCCTCCATGAACATCTGGTTCTGGTTGGCGATCCGCTGCGGGTCCCGGCTGGAAACCTCGATCTGCACGGTGTATGGCGGAGGATTCACGGCGCCCTTGGTCTTCCGGCCAAAGAGCTTCTTCGTGTCCACCTTCACCTGCTCGTTCTTCCCGGCAATCATGATCACCCGGTCCTCATCATAGAACTGAGCCATCAGCCAGATGATCTGCTCCACAATCTGCTTAAAGCCAAACTTCAGCTGCTCCGTCCGCATGGAGGAGACCTTCCCGCCGGCCTGGATCAGGCTGTTAATGGCCTTGCCAGAAACGATGCCGCCCGTGGTCTCGCCTCTCGTGAATTGGTTAGCGCCGCTGTCGGCCTTCAGGTCGCTCTGCAGGGCGGCCATCATCTGCACGACGGAGCTGTTAAAGGGCGTGTTCTGCATCCACTGCAGCGCGTCAGGCGTGATCCTGTCGCCCTCGATAACGTCCTGCTCCCAGTCCGTCAGGGCGTCCCGGTCAATACCGCTGCCCTTCTGGATCAGCAGGCGGTTCTTGGAGCTCATCCGCAGGTTCATGTCGATGTAGCTCATGTAGCGGTTAATGTACCGCATCATGGGCGCCAGCTCGTGCACAAGCCCCTCTCCGGTCAGGCTGCCCTCGATGCTGTCATGCACGTCCACCACAAAGGGATACATCCCGTGGGCGTAGACGTCTTCTGCCTTGTCCAGCAGAGCCCCGCCAGCGGCATAGGCTACGTTGATTGTGTACCGGCGGGTGGAAGCGTCGTATTTCCGCCACCAGTACTCAATCATCAGGGCCCGGTCCTCGTCACTGGCATGGTCGGCGCCTTCCTGGCCTTCCGTCATGCCTACGTTATTATGCAGCCCCTCATCGGAGGAAACATACTTTCCGGCTTCCGGGTAATGCTCCCTGTACCAGCTCAGCGGGTGCCAGCTGACCTTCATAACCGCCCGGCAGTCCTGGATGTTCTCCGCTGTCGGGTCCCATACCAGGGCCTCAATCGGCCAGCGAAGCAGGGCGATTTCGCCCTTCCCGTAGGCCGCGTCCGGATCCCAGGCCGTCTGGGTCACGGCAGTTCCGGGGCTGTAGAAGTCCTCGCAGCGCCGGTAATTCAGCTGCTCGAAGTTGTTAGCGCAGTAGACGACGTAATGCACCATGTCCTGCAGCATATCCGCGGACTCCTGCATCTCCCGGGTCTCCGGCATCAGCCTGGCTTCCGGCATGCTCAGCATCTGGTCGGCCACTACGTTATTGATGGTGCTCTTCAGCGTCTGCATCTGGAGCGTCTTTTTCCCTGCTCTCTTCACAGGTTTCGGAACGTCCTGCAGCGGGTCGTTCATGTGCATGATCTGCCGGCATTCCCTGGCCGCCTCATGGTAGGGCCGGTTCATTTCTTCAAAAATATCCAGTCGGTCATAGATCTGCTCCACCAGCTCCTTGTCCTCCGGGGACAGCGGCTGCTCTTCCAGGAACGTTTCGATGGCCAGTTCTCTTTCTTTTTCAGTCATGGTCTTCACCTCTGCTATCAAAGAGCTTACCGCCGCCAGGAATCATCTTCCGTGTCATATGGATCAAACGGTTTGTATACAGTCGACGCCCTCTTGGTGGGCGTAATCGGGTGGTCCATCAGGAAATATTTGGTAGCGTCATAGTCGTGGTCTTCCGCGTCTGAATCCACGTCCTCCGGCTTTTTCGTGGAGTATGGGAGGTTCGGAACCGTCCTGATCCAGTCCTTGCAGGTGCTGAAGACATACAGCATGGGCTTGCCGTCATCGTCAAACCTCAGCCGCTCATGCACCTGCATTTTGCCGGCGATGCGGGCGTGGTCGCCCTTGGAGAACACCACGCCGTTCTTCCGGCCCATATATCCTGGAGCCATCTGGTCGGCCACGCTGTCGCCGCGGCTCTTGTCGAAGATAGCAGGGTCAGCCACTCGCAGCACGGTCAGGTTGTTCCGGATTTCTTCCTGTTCCCGCTCGATGATCCCGTCGGCGATCTGGATGGGCGTCAGCTCGATACCAACATTCGCCTGCCGTGGTTTGCACCCGTACCATTCCCGATACAGGTATGCGCGGCCATGGTAGTCCATCGCCCACCACTGGCAGGCAAAGGGCTTGCTGAATCCGTGGTCGAAGGCGAAGAAGCGCGGCCAGTCGAGAGGAATCTCGAAGGGTGCGATCACGTGCGTATGCTGCCGGTCCTCATAGTGCTCAGGATCATTGACGAATTCCTTGAACACCTGGCCCTCGAAGCTGTCCCAGTCTCCGTTCAGCAGTGCGTTGCGCAGAGCTTCCGGCTTCTGCTCCAGTTCAAAGATGTAGTCGTCCGTAATGAAGGGGTTTTCCATCGCCAGGGCTGGGATGTACTGCGTCCGGATGGTCCTGGACTTATGCAGCGTCTCGGAGTAGATCTCCTGCTCCTGGATGGACATGTAAGGCCCGGCATCCACGAACATTTTTTTGACCCATCCATGACCGATGTTCCCGGGGTTGCTGGCACTCCGGATGATGGGCACCACGCCCAGGCTCTTCTTCGCCCTCAGGCGGGTTTTGATGAAATCGTATATGGTCTGTTCAAAGGACGTCAGTTCGTCAAAGTACAGGAACTGAATTTCGATGCCTGAGTATTTGAAACGATCAGCCTCGTTCTCGCAGTGCCGGAACAGAATCTTGGATCCGTTCACCAGCTGGAACTCATGCCGGCCAGCGTTGTACTTGGCCAGCCCTTCAGGATAGGACGCCATGGCTTCCTTGACGTCTGTATCCTCCAGCTCCCGGAAGGTTCGCCGAAAAATACAGGCCGTCGTCCCGGGGCTCCGCAGGCACCGGAACAGCGCGTCCATGATGATGGCTTTCGTTTTCCCTCCGCCGGCAGCACCGCCAAAGAGGATCTCATTCGCGTTGCTGGCGTGGAAGAGCTTCTGCTTCTCTGTCGGCTGGTAGTTGATTGTAATGTTCGCCATCAGAAACTCACCACTATCGCATCGGCTCTGTCGGTGTATTTTTCAAACCGCCAGGAGATAAACATCTTCGGCCCCTATTTTGTCATTCTCTGTGAGGGGAAGAGGCGCCACTACTCACATCATCCGGGAGCGACCCGGCCACGCTCTGCTTGAGGGACTCGAACCCCCGACCGGCCGGCCGCTTCGATCAGGAAGCGGGAGACGGCTGCTCTGCCGACTGAGCTAAAGCAGAGATGAAAAATGGCCCGCCAGACCTCCCTGTTCTACGTCTCTAGATTCTGTCTATATTTTCAAGGAGGTGAAAATGAAAGAGAAAGGAGCTTGTCCCATGATGCAAAGCGCAGCCGCCGCGCTGCCCGTAGCGACGGCCGCCAGCCAGGGAAGGCCCGGCGAGCCAAGGTGTGAACTTTTTTTAATCTGCCCCCTATAGGTCGGTGTACCGGGGTGGGGAAGTTATATATATACGGTGTTTTCTGAGCGCGGAGTCCCATCCCAGATTCGGCCCCCCGGGTTTCCGGCCCGGACCCCTCCCCCACGGTCTGGGAGGGGGGAGGGGGCGCCGGCCCCTCTGGTTATATTTTCGCTCTTTACCAGGGGGTAGGTGGTGCTGGGCTATGCTGCATCAGATCCTCATCGAGCTGTGCATACTCTGCATAACTCTGTGCATATTGCTGAGGATTATGCAGGAATCATGCTAGGTTTATGCAGGATAAACACTGGCAAGTAAGTACTGGTCAGGTTACTGTACCATACTGTACAGATCAGCCAGGAATATGCAGCTTCAACTGTTCGCGAAACAGTTGTTTCACGAATAGTTGGATCATACCATCAGAGGGGCTGTACCAGATCAGCCATCCTGATCAGGGGAGCCAAGGTCTGGCATGCCGGTGATCTGGACCTGTATGCTCTTGCTCTCGTCAGCTCCAAGGATGCCTAGGGTCTTGGCTGCAGTGATGTAGTCGTTGGCCGCCTTGTTGGCCAGCCATCCGTTCTCATCGTCGATCTGCTTGTCGATCCGGCCAATAGCGCGAGGAAGGCGCTGTCTGACTCTGGTAGCCACCTCGTCCTCCCAGATCGGCCGGAACTCTGGTAGCTGGCGCCATCTGCTCATGCATGCTTCAGCATTGTGCCTGGTCTTTTTGTCAGCATCAGCAGGAATTCCGAATACCTCGCGGAGGATATCGTAGTGGTCTTCTCCTCGTGCTTCCATCCGGATAAAAAGCTCCTGCTTGGCCGTCAGGGGCTGTTTCTGTCTGGGCATTGTCGTGCCTCCTTCCCACCCCGGGAGGGGTATCATCTTCGGTCATTTCTATGCTTTCCGCCTCATCTGAGCCCTATAGCCGTCTGTAGCTATGCTCTATTTACTCTCTGGCTGTTCTGTATCGGTAATGGAGTAAGAGGGTTTATGGGGAATTGTATAGGGCTAGTGATATGGTGTTATTAAATGATCGGGTAATAAAAAACCACCTATGGTAAGTAGGTGGTTGTTTGATATAGATATATCACTATAGCATATTTTAATGTCAAGAGTGGTATTTGTCAACATTTGGTGGTAATGAATTTTGGCTGTACCAGATATGGGCTTATAGGGTATGCAGCCAGGGTGGGGTTGCCCTGGATGCTGCGGCGGAGAGTGCTTCAGGGAAATTTTCGAAAATTCCGGAAAATTTTTTCGGAAATTTGGTGACGATCAGCATGGTGTCGACCTTCCCGATGTTGTGGCACAAGGGCTGCGGGCTTTTCTGGCTATCTGCAAATTTGTGCTTGACAAGGGTACTCACCCTGTGATATCATTCGTGCTGTCGGAAGGGTACTCACCCTAAACCCAAGGATCACGAAGGAGGATACAGCAATGGCAAAGTACGAAATCAAGAAGTTCGTCAGCATGGATTACACATTCTGCCTGATCCAGGACGCGGAAACCGGTGATTTCTTCGGAGGATACGATGATATGGGCAGCGTGAACTGGACGAACAAGCTGTGTGCCTATGAGATGGACGAACAGGAAGCTCTCCAGATCAAAGCTGATCTGGAAGCCGCTGATGCTGATGATCAGCCGCAGGAAACCTACAGGCAGAGCCCTGTGAAAACCGAAATCAAAACCGAAACTATCCTGAAGCACTTGCAGGCCAGATGGACGAATGCTCTGGAAGAAGGAAAGAAGTTCGGCCCGGAAGACAGAGTCTATCAGCGTAAAGTCGAGTGGTGCATAGGAATGAAGGAGCTGGTAGAGGAGCTGCTCGAAACACCGGTAAACCTTCAGCTTGACGGTCTGGTGACCACCGGCTTCTGATCCTGGCAGACGGGGCATCCGCTGGGTGCCTCGTAGCCAGCACCAGATGCTGGAGAAAGAGAGGAAAAACCATGATCGTCAAAGTCGTTGAACATCAATTTACCTGGAAGGATACAGGCAAGCCGCACCACCAGTACAATGTGTACTATTCTACGAAATCCAGTGACCGGGAATTCAGCAGCAGGCTGAAGCGGGGAAACCGTTGCTATCCGTTCGGCTGGTGTCGTATGTACACCTTCACCGGAACCATCCCGAAAACAGTCCTGGCTTTCCTGCTGGCAGATGATACCTCGGTAGAAACGAAATACGAAGAATATTGGAACAGCCAAAGTGGAACCGAAAAGTGCACCACCTACACCAGTGCCGCACTTGACAGCCGTGATACACTGACAAGGGGGTGAAACCGTGGGAAGTCCAACATATGATCGAGAGAACACGACAAGAATCAACCTGAAACTGAATAACCGCACTGATGCAGACATCATCGAAAAGCTCAGATCGGTAGAATCCATCCAGGGCTACATCAAACAGCTGATCCGGGAAGACATGGGAAAAAAGACCGCCTCGAAATGAGGCGGCCCTTTTCATATGGTCGGGAACCTTGCATCAATGATTCGCTGAGCTTCAGCCAGGGCCCAACCATGAGCTCTGTATATGCTCTTCGGGTCCTTATACCGTAGCTCGTCGCTGATGGATGAGAAGGACCAGCCACAGAGATACCGGTAAGTAAGAATCTGGCGGTATTTCTCCGCATGGATTTGGTCTATGACAGCTTCTGCTTCAGCGACCTGCTGCAGGTATGCATCTATTCTGGTTCTCAGGTCCCGTTCAGCATCAACCTTTCCGACGCTGGCCAGCTCCACCCTGGAGGTTCCGGCCTGGTGGCCTCCGACGGCGCTGGTATTGCTCGTGATCGTCAGGCCCAGGTCCTCAAAATGTCTCAATTTTGCCTGCAAAACTTTCAGTTTCTTCTCGATCAGTGCTATCTGCTGGAAGTACTCTTTCGCTCGCATTTTCGTTTTCCGCCTCCTTGTCCTCTTTTCCAAGATCAAAAGCCAGCCACCAGGATGAGCAGCCTTTTCCGTCCTTCGCGACAAGCTTGCATTCCTGGTAGTCTTCGCAATACGGACAGGGGCTCTCTCCGCGGATCATTCCGTCGATACACTGGTTATAGAATTTTATGTCCATCTGGGCCCTGGCCAGCACGGCCTGGGTATCCAGGAGCTGCTGGCTGCAGATTTTTAGAGATTGTTTTGCGTTCATTCTAGTGGTTCTCCTCTCAACGATAAGTGCCAATTACGATTACAAGAATTTCAATAATTACCAAAGCGATCAGGAGCCATATTTCCCAATCATGGGTAAACAGTGGACCTGTGATAAATAGATGTGCACCAGGCATATTTCACCGCCTTTCCCCGTCAGCGCAATACCAATCATTGGTTGTGAAGATATCGTTTATCGCGCAGTGCCCATCGTGCTCCTCGTGCCAGTGCTTGCAATCCTTGCATAAAACCAACGGCTTCATTTCGAGGACACATCCTGTTTTTTTCTCATCCAATTTAGGAATCATAACCCATGCTTCTGCTTTAGCCATTGCTCTTCCTTTCTCCATCTGCACAGAACCAATCGTCTGGTAGCTCGTTGCGCCTGTAATATTGTGGACAATTTATCTCGTTACGAAAGGTGCAATCCGCACACCGGACAATCTCTGGCTGATCACCCAGCACCGCAAGCGTTTCATCCAGATCGGATTTGAGAGCTTCGATCACTGATTCCTGCTCTTCCAGCAATACAGCCGCTTCATCCGCCGCTATGCCATCATCAAGGCTCATGATAAAAGGCGGTCTTCCTGGCATATAAACAGCGTGCTCAGACATTCTTTTTAGCCGCCTGATAATCTCTTTTTTATCCATCCCACTTCACCGCCTTCCCACAATATGGGCAGAACTGTGTGCCAAGGTGCAATCTATGCGCTCCCATTTCGATGCTTCTATCCGTAGAGCACCAAGGACAATAAGCGTTTCCGTACATGTCCGTTTTAACTTGCCTCGGTTCCTGCTCTTTCAGCAAGACCAGCACATTTGTCATCAGTTCAAGGAAAGCTGTGCCGTTCTCAATGTGTCCACCGTACGTCAAGAGGTTTTCTTTGTTGATGTTTGACAACATGTCTTCTATCTGAAAAACAACTACTTCTTTGTTAATCACTCCCATTTCACCGCCTTTCGCCATCAACCTTCCATCCAATCATCTTTCAGGTACGGACATATGGTGCTGCTTCCCCAGTCTTTCCGCGGGGCGATGCTTTCCAGGATCTGGTACAGCTCGCACTGCCGGCACTCGTCCCCGTTCAGGATGCATGCGGAGCAGATGTCCTTTTTCGCATGGTTCACAATGTAGCTGAGGTCCGTGACATCCATGCTTACCCGATTCGATTTAGGAGTAAATTTCGGAACCATCCTCAGCTCCATATCATCCATGACATTTCTGATGGTCATGCACTGTTTCGTGGGCACGGTGGCCAGCAGTTCGTCCATCAGGGACCGGAAGGAACCCAGCAGCATCGCCCAGCGCCGGCGGCCGGCCGGGATGCATTCCAGGCGCTTGGCCAGATCGTCCTTGGCATAGGCTACGGAATTGATGGCAGCCAGGCACCATCGCAGGGCTACCATCTCCTGATGGTTGACGCGCTCGCAGTCTTCCTTTGGCCAGGAAAACTTATCTTGTTTTTTTCGCGTAATTTGCATGGCGTAAGCCCCTCCTTTCGTCCTCTGCCGCGGCCAGTTCCCGCAGCTCTCTGATCATCTCCGGTTTTCCTTCCAGCCACCATTCCACTTCTTCCCGGTTCCGAGGGTTGTGAATGTAATCGGACCTGGCATTGGCAGCCATGGCGGCCAGCAGCTTAGCGCATCCTGTGTTGTCCAGATCCTTGGCCTTGAGCTTGCTGACGCTGTCGCGAATGTACTGCGTGCAATCATGGATGATATAGCTGGCCACATTAGCCACGGAGCGTATGACGGTCTTAGTGGCGGTCCAGCCAGGGACCGGTTTCCCTGCGGCAGCCCAGCAGCACTGATCCCTGCAGGCCCGTCCGCAGTCCCAGCATAGGGTATTGGTTATATTTGGCATTGTTGTGTCTCCTTCTGCGGAATTAAAGATGTTTAAAATCGTCCCATTTAATTTTAACAATTACACGGTTGTGGCATCTATCGTTGAGCTCCATCAGAGGCCTGCACACAAGGCCTTCCATCTCGTGCTTGCCTGGACCAACAAGTGATAACGGGTGCTCTTTTACATAGTCTATTGCCTGGCTGATCCTTCCACGCCCCACAACAGGTACAACCTTAATCCCAAATTCCTTAGCGCACATGGCTACGGATTCCCTGTTCTGATAGTTCTCTCCAATCAGCAGGTCAAACATGATAAAATCGACGCTTTTCCCGTCTTCTACATAATCTCCACCGTTCTGGATCTTTGCTCCATAACCTTCGCCGAAGATAATTGCATCTTTTTCTCCAAATGTCTGTTCAAAAAGCTGAGCATTTGTTTCGCCACCGAAGTATTCATTCAGCTTATTTACCAACGGAACCGGAATCTGCGCCTTATCCGTCCGACCTCCGAATTCAACTTTGTGGCCATCCCAATGCACCCGGATGTTCGTCCCATCCACCTTTTCCGTCCATTCCCAGTCATTATCTTTTAGATATTCAACAGTCGGGCTTCGGAACAATCCGTCCATCAACTTCTTAGTTCCTTCAGTATCGCGCTGGTATATGGTATCAATCTTGATATACTCTTTCATTTTTTGATTCCTCCTCTTCTGAAAATTCTCTTTTGTAACCAAGAAACCAAAAAAACGTAACTAAGGCGTTTTCCATATATATATCGATATTAATAATATTTATTTATCTATTTCTTAGTTACTTTGGTTACAAAGAAGAAAGAATATAGATAATATAAGGGCTGGAGGGGTGTAACCAAGATGTAACGTGCTTAACCATCGTGGTTACACAGAGCTCCAGAAAGGGAAGTAGTCGCTGCGGGTCTTCCGGAAAACCTTCTGCAGGCCCCATGAGCCCACCCTGGCCACTTTCCCTGTCCGTTCCCACCCGGGCATCTCGCTCATGATTTTCCCGATTTCGATGGAATCGCTCCGTCCTGGCTTGCTGTCCTCGGGCTCTCCCAGGGCGTTATGCCATAGCTCGATCACGCAGACCTGAGCGTTTGGCGCCTTCTTGGCGTCCTCCAGGTATTGCTGGATGGCGCCTACCCGCCAGTCGTCCTCCTCAGCGTCCTGCTGGGCCTCCCGTATCGCGCCCAACAGCTCGCGATTAGCGAAGGGCGGAAGCTTTCCCTGTTTGTAGAGAGTCCGGGCCTCCGCCCAGCACTGGCGGATATACTCCTTCAGCTCCGCCTCGCGTCCCAGCAGATCGTATCCGTCCTCCGCGCATTTGACGGGGTAAAACCGCCGGTTTCCGGTCTTGTCCGACAGAAACTGGCTGGTATTTGTGGTCCCGATGAAAATGCATCTGCGGGGAATGGTCTCCACGTGCCGGCTGTATGGCGCTCGGTAGCTGTCTTCCTGGGCCGTGATGTAGGCCTTGACGGCCTCGGCTTCCTTCACCCGGGTCATGGCCATCAGCTCGGCCACCTCGCCGATCCAGACGCCCCTGAGGGCCTCGATGCCCTCTTTCCCGTTGATGGTTTTAATTTCCCGGAAGTACTGGTCGTCCAGGTTCAGCCAGCGGACCAGGGTACTTTTTCCGCCGCCCTGCTTGCCCACCAGCACCACCATGTCGTCGAACTTGCATCCTGGCCGGTACGCCCTGTGGATCCCGCCGGCGAAGATCAGCCTGGAAACCTCGCGGTTGTAGGCCGTATCCTCGCAGTGAACCGCGAAAGGCAGGAAGCCTTCCACCCGCGGCTGGCCGTCCCATTCCAGGTTTTCCAGCATGTCCACCAGTGGGTTCACGCGATTGTTGTTGAAATGGATCATGGTCGCGGCCTCCAGCATCTTCGGGGAATACAGATCATAGTTCCGCTGGAAATACGCTGCCATCCTGGCGTCGTCCACGTCCGTCCATTGCTTCCATTCGCCCGTATGGACGTCCAGCCATTCCGGCCGTCCGGTCATCTCGTTCAGCCGCAGCCGGTCTCCGTAAACCTCTTCGATCAGCCGCAGAAAAACCACGATTTTCGGCTTCGGGGGCGGTGAAACACCGGCCGCAAGGTTCACCTGGCTTTTTTCCGTCGCCGCTTGTTCCTTCGCCATGTTCTCACCTCCTCCCGTAGCTCATCGCACTTCTCGTCCTGGTATTCCAGGTATTGCATTTCTTCCTTCAGGCAGAGCAGATCCGTCCATTGCTTGGCGGTCCGCTCCCGGCGGGGGATGGATTCCAATTCTGTCAGCTTCGGGCATCGGACCCTGATGGAGATATCGATCTCTTTTTTCTTGTCCGCGATCTGCTCCGCCATGAGGGACTCCAGGGCGTCCAGAATGGCGTCCTCAGCGTGCCGGCGGCTTTCCTGCAGTGGATCTTCAGGAATCAACAGCCCGAGCCCCAGGGCCCCGTCAATGGCCTTTACGGCGGTCTTGAAGCTGCAGTCGTCGTGCTTCATGACGAAGTCGATCACGCTGCCGCCCGCCCCGCATCCGTAGCAGAACCAGCCTTTCCCGCCCTCGTAGACCTTGAGGCTGGCGGTATGGTCCCCGCTGTGGAAGGGGCAGACCATGAAACCGTGCTTGGTCTTGTATCCGTACAGCCCCAGCAGCGTATCCATGCTGACCGTGTCCCGAATATACTGCGCAGCGTCCCTCAGCTCCATGGGATCCCCTCCATCATGACCTGCTCCGGCATCATGCGTTCAGCGTCCATCCGGGCCTTCTGCTCATCGCCCATGTAATCGATCAGGGCCATCATCAGGTGGTAGGCCAGCCTGTAGGCGCTTCCGCGGTGCTTTTCGATCAGTGGCACGGCCTCGCGGACAAACCGCTCCCAGTCGACCTCAGAGCCCTGCATATCATGGACCAGCTCATGCATCCGGTAAGCGTCCTTCCAGATTTCCCGCTCTTCTTCGGTCAGGTTTGTCGTCATTGTCGTTTTCCCTCCAAGTACTCAATCAGCACCCTGCCGGTGCTCCGGCCGTCGCAGAACCTGAATTTCACGCCATACTTTTCCTGCATGGTGATCATGGCTTTCCGCAGGATGGCCGGATCAAAGAGCGCCAGCGGCCGCCCGTCCCGGCCCTGGGGGGAGCGCCAGTTGTCCAGACGCCCCCCGGGCAGGGTTTCTTCCACCAGCACGATCAGCTGAATGCCGCACCGCTGGGCCCTCTCGCACTCTTCCCGAAACCGCCGGTGCTCCTGGAAAACATCCATGGCCAGCTCCTTCACGTCCTGCTTGGTATCGACGCAGATATCATGCCGGTTGGCGATGGCGTAGTCTCCTACGCACATCGCCTGCCGGATGATCTCTATGCCGGTCTTCTCGCAGTAGGCATGGATGTTCGCGTGCTTTCCGACCTGGTTCCGGGTATCCTCCAGCAGCACCATCAGAAGGGAATCTCAACGTCTTCCACGGGCGTGAAGGCAGAGCCGCTGGCCGCGCTGCCGCCCCCGGCATAATCCGGGCTGAACCGCGGTTTCTTGGGCGGCATGGCGGAGATTCTTCCCTGGCGGATGTCGTCCACGATCTCCAGCCGTCCGATCTGCGTATACTCGGACCCGTTGTAGGAGCCCTTCTGCATGTTGATGCCAACCTTCAGCCCCTTCAGCTTGGTCTCGTCGCCGTCCCAGTGATAGTCAGGGTTACTCTTCTCAATCCGGTAAATGGCGTCGTTAAAGCGCCGCTTGTCGCTGTCCGGATACTGGCTGCTGCTCTGCGGGTGGGGGATCCGGAGGCGGTAGTCGCCCTTATACTTCACGGCATACTGGCCGCCGGCGGCGGAGTCACTCTGGTAGCGCTTCGTAAAGTAGTCCTTAAATTCGCCCTCCGTGACCTCAACCCGGATGACCAGGCTCTGGTCCGGCACGTTGCCGTCAATGTGGGTTCCGCGGATCTCCGCGATGTAGGGCCCTTCCGGCAGCATAGGGTATTTTTTTGTGCTCGCTTCAGCTTTCATTCCCTCAAAATTAATCATGATTCTTTTCCTCCCTTATTCGTCTTCTTCGATTACATCGGTTATTCCTAAAGCTTCTTTGATTCCCGGCAGCGGGCAGTCAATCCCGATGCCCTTGTTGTGGTACGGTAGGATCTTGGCGTTCAGCATGCAGCGATACCGGCTGCCGCTGTTCTCCGTCCTGCAAAAGTCGCATATGTCGCAGATCACCATATCTTCGGGAAAACTCACGTTAATGGTCACAGGAATTGTGACATACTTCAGGCACTGGCCTTTAGTCCTCGGCATATTCTTCCACCTCCTCCTCGTCGAAGTCGGAAAACGGAATCTCGTCCTCGTCCTGGTATTCCTTGGCGAGGCACTCCGCGTCCCAGGCCATGTCCTCAAAACGGAAGTACAGCAGGCAGTTCCACGGATCAGGATCGCTTCTGCTGTGGGTGCAGTGTTGGGCAAATCTGCACCGGTCTCGGCAGGTCATCAAACCGCCTCCATTCCGTAGTATTCCCGGATCGCCTTATCAACCAGCGCCAGATCGTTGGGAATCTTCTCCGGAAACATCCCCTCAGGGCTCTTGACCGTGTCTCCGCCCTTGCTCTGCGTGATAAACCAGTGGCCGTCCTGATCAACCTGCGTGCGCAGCACGATGTCGAACAGGCCTTCCAGCGTCAGCTTCTCGTCCAGCATTTTCCCGATGGTCTTGGCCTTTATCTTCCCGTTGGCGTCGGTTTCCGTGTGGTGCAGGAAATACACGATCACGTCGTCCGGCGTCTTCCGGATTACGAAATGAACCAGGTTCCGGAAGTTCAGCGCGATGTCGGTAAACTTCTGGTAGCCTACTTCATTAGCCCGGTCGAAGAATTCATTCACCAGCAGGTACTGGCTGTCGTCGATGACGTACTGCTTCAGGGTCGGGGTGGCCAGCGCTTTCAGGATGACGGAATAGGTGGCGTTCTTAACGACCTTGAAATTGTTGGATTTAAATGGCAGCCGGGGCTTTTCAACCATCAGGATGCCGACTTTCTCCGGGTCCATGTTCTTGATGGAAAAGGTCTTGCCGCTCCCGCTCTCCCCCTCAGCTAATACAGGGATTCCCATTGACTTTTTCACTCCTTTCGTCTATACTGATACAGTCATTGTCGTGTCTGGCCGCTGTGGGGATAACCCCGGCGGTCGCTTTTTTCTGCCCTTCTGGTCCGCGGAGCGGGCTGCGCAACCACGATCCGGTATTCGATCGTCGCGCCGTCCTCCATGGGAATCAGCACGGCTTCCGGATAGATGCTGCCGATCCGCTCATACATCGTCGGCACGTCAACCAGCGGCCGCCTGCGGAATTCCATCTCAGGATCCTGATACATCCTTTTCACCTCCCTTCTCAGATCATGCCGGCGACTTTCGCCAGGATAAGGACCCCGCCAAAGGGAATCAGCACCAGACTGGCGCCGTACAGCAGCCGGTCCCACGCGGATCCCTTTGGCTCTGCGACCATATATACCCGCCCGCTGGCGGTCTTTACTCGCTTGAATTTTGTCATTGCTGCGCGCGTCATTGTTGTGCCTCCTCGCTTATGCTTTGATGCCGAACCATTCCATCAGCGGGATCCGCGGAATCTTGGTCCGGTTCCCACTGCGGATAAAGGGAAAGGGGAGCTCGCCCCGCTTGGCCATCAGGTTGATGGTCTGCGGATGCATCCCCAGCAGGGGCCCGACTTCCTGCGGCGTCACATAGGGCTTCTCGCAGGAGATCAGGTCCGACAGGCTGTTCATCTTCACGTTCATTCCTCCCGGTGTTCATCGTGCCATTCCGCGGATTCCCACAGTGTCAGGCACTTGTCGCATCCGACTGCGTCGCCGTCTTTGTTCGTGTAAATCGTCTCGCAGCGCTCCCGCCCGCAGACAGGGCAGCTCGTGTCCGGGTCGTCGTCGTATGGCGGCATGCCCCAGGTCTCCGCCTCCCGGATCCAGGGGGCGTCAGGTATTTGAGTCATTGTCGGGCGCCTCCTCGAAACCGTAATCAGCCATGGAATCCTTGACATCATTCAGATACATGAAAATGCCGTGCAGCATGGCGACCTTTTCGGAATCCGTGTATTTATCCGTGTGCACGATATAATGCACTACATCCAGGGAGATGCTCCGAAGCTTTTCAAAAACATTTTCTTTGAATAGAATTCCTTTCCACGTGGTTGCCATTGTCGTGTGCTCCTTTCAGTTATTTGTTTTTTTATCTTCCGAAATCGAGAGGATCAGGAGGTACGTCTTCCTGACACATTGTGGACAAAGAAGGCAAAAAAATATGGACAAATGAGAAGACGTCTTTAATATTAAGACAGTCTGCCATTTGTTCCATATCCTTTGCCGATGGTTTCTGCTTTTGATTGATAATGCGCGAAGCCTTTTTCCTGTCCCAATGCATAGCTCTGGCGAAGCTCGCGATATTCGGGTATTGCTCAAAGACAATTCCTCTAATCTCGTTTACCTCGTGTTGCATGCTCATTGATCATTTCCTCCTTTCTGAAAGATATGCCACTTTGTGGCGCGGTCATAATCTACCACATTGTGGCGCTAATGTCAACCACTAATTTTAAAAAATGTTGACATTGTGGACAACATCGGTTAAAATCTGACCAAGGAGGTGGCAAAATTGGCACGTTCTGGGATGAAAGTGTCCACGTTTAAAGAACGATTCTCCGAATTGTTTGACGAAGAGGGCCAGACAGGAACAGATTTAGCGAAACAGCTTCATGTTTCAAGGCAAACTTTAAGCGCATGGAAAACTGGAGTACGCTCACCTAAAGAGCCTACGGTAATAGCTATTGCGCAATATTTTAATGTAGATCCAGCCTGGCTTATGGGTTTTGACGTGGAAAAAACGAAAAAGAGACTGAAGCTCCCCGCGGACATTATTCCGATTTCTCAGCTCCATCGGCAGACCATCCCGCTGATCGGAGCTGTGGCCGCCGGCGAGCCCATCCTGGCGACAGAGGATTGCGAGGTCTACATAGACGCTCCGGTGAAAGCTGACTACGCGCTGACGGTCGAGGGCGACAGTATGAACCCTACATTTATAGAAGGCGACATCATCTACATCCGCCAGCAGGACGATGTAGACGACGGCACGGTGGGCGTGGTGCTCTGTGAGGACTCTGCCTGTCTGAAGCATATATACCACATTAAGAACGGACTGCAGCTGGTGAGCGAAAATCCAAAGTACCCGCCCATGATCCGCACCTGGCCGGAGTACGATACCATCCGGATCCTGGGGAAGGTCGTTGGCTATACGAGAATGTATAAGTGAGGAAGGCAAGCATGAAGAAAAACATTAAGCTTATCGTTGTTGCTGTTTTGCTCTGGGTTCCTCTTGCGTATACCATTTTCGTTCACGGCGAAGACGAATCGACATTCATGCGAATTGTTCTTTCGGTTGTATCTGGCCCTCTTGTCGCATTTTATTCTGGGCTTGCAGGGCTTGGGGTTTCTGCAATTATGTTGCTGTCCGTCTATCTGCTTAACAAATTAGGCTGGTCAGACGGAGGTGAGAAAACAGACTATATAAAACTGCTTTCAGATTTCTTTTCTGGAGCGTTCGGAGTTTCTGTTGTTGTTATATACTATTTAACGATAACGAACCAGCATATATTTTTCAAGCTTTACGGAGGATGGTAAAACAGCATGGTAAACATATTCGAAAAGTATAACGGCAGGAAAATTAAAGATACCTATTTCGAAATGGTCCAGGATGAGTTCGAAGAGCTGGACGATACTTTCCTTTACCGCTTCCAGTTCTCTGCGCAGATGGAGGCGCTGCTCTACCTGAGCAAGGAAAACTTCACCATCCAGGGCACCAGGGTCCTGAAGACCACGCCCAGCGGGAAATGGAACTTACTCACGAAGATATCCCCGAGCGCAGCGAAAACGCTGGACCAGAAGCTGAACCTGTTGCTGGAGGAGGCAAACAAATGAACTGCCCTAAATGTTCCGGATCCGTTCCTGACGGGTCCGTTTTCTGTAATCACTGTGGGACCAGGCTTGTGAAACGACCTAAGAAGGGCAAGGCCCGCGGTAACGGCCAGGGCTGTGCGATCTACAACAGCAAAACCCATACGTGGACAGCTCAGGTCGTTGTCGGATACAAACCACCCAGTGATCCATCAAAGCAGCCGGTGCCCATTAAACGCACAAAATTCGGATTCAAGAAGAAAGAGGATGCCATTTTTTATTGTAAGGTTCTTAAGGACCCGAAGGCGGCTCCTAAGGTCCATTACACCCTGAAGCAGGTTTATGATATGTGGGAACCCTGGTACGAGCCCCGTGTTGGCTCTGTGGCCGGATATCGTTCAGCCTACAAACATTTCTCCGATTTGAACGAGCGCCCGATCGATTCCATCAGCGCCGGCGATCTGCAGGAATGTATGGACAAATGCCCTGCCGGAAAACGCACCCACCAGATGATGAAGGTTACGGCCGGCCTGATCTGGGCATACGCGTACGACCATGACATGGTGGATAAGAAGATAACGGAAAACCTGTACACCGGCAAAGGCGCTTCCGTAAAACGTGAACCGCTGACGGAGGATGAGGTTAAGGTAATCTATAAGCATCTTGAAGATGAGCCCTATGCGGAATATGTATATTGCCTCTGCTTTCTTGGTTTCCGGCCCGGTGAGCTGCTCGAGCTCAGGAAGGACCAGCTGCATGAGGAGAAGGATATCCTGTATCTGATCGCGGGAAAGAAAACGGATGCCGGCAGGAACCGGATCGTTCCGATTCCGCCGGCAATCCTGGATATCATCCGCAAGCGCGCCGCCTGTCCTGGTACCGATCTTCTTTTCCCTATGCGCGTATTCAGCCGGAAAGGCACCTTTCAGGGCTATCGACAGATGAGTGACTCCTATTTCAGGGAAAGCGTCTTCAAGCCCATGATGGCGCGCCTGGGCATCGCAGAGGGCAAGGTTCCGTATGGCGCCCGCCACACCTATGCAAACAAATTGAAGAAGGCCGAAGGAGCAGACATAGACAAGGCTGCCCTGATCGGACATTCGGATTATACATTTACTCAGACGCACTACCAGACGACGAATATCGAGGAGCTGGCAGCCATCACATCGGGCATGAAATAACCCTCAAACTGCATCGGTAGTAACTCGGTAGTAGACAAGATTTTTGACGATTTTCGTGGGCTTTTTCGAACCTAAAAAAAGACAAAGAAAAACCCCGAAGCCCTTGATTTGTAAGGCTTCGGGGTAGTGAGCCCGGCGGGATTCGAACCCACGACCTTTTGATTCGTAGTCTTTACAGATTGTTGAAAATAAAGGCCTGCAGGGTTTTTGACTCGGTAGTAGATAGGTATTTATCAAATTTTTCCCGGCTTTCGCCGGGATTTTTTGGGTTAATTTGCCTCCTTATCTACTGCCTTTTCCCAGCTGTAAGTGTCAAAGTCGAAATCAGTATTGCCAAGCAGGGTTTCAATTCTTTCCATTTCTGAATAGTCTCCGTTCCGATAGGCATCCTTATACTGATCACGGTAGGTATCAGCGATCTTATTCTTGATGGTTTTATCATCCACGCCATCCTCCCGGAGCGCCTCCACCATGGCCTCGTAGCCTTCAATGTCGCCCTGGCTCAGTGCGGTGATCATATTGCCCTTGTTGGTGGTAATGCGGTTCTTCTTGGCCTTGGCCTCGCTGCCGTCAATGATCTCCTGCACAGGGTTGCTTCCGTCCCGGACCCACTCGTCAACCTCGATGTTCGGATCCACGGCCAGCTTTCCGCGGTTGTTGGCGTAATCCCATACGCCTTCGACCAGGGCACGCTGGGTATCAGGATCGCTGGACTGATAGTAGTCCGTGTTCATCATCTCGCTCAGCGTGTTATAGGCCGTCTGACCGCGGGTGGTCTTGTAGGCATCGTACTGCTTGTCGGTCAGTACGTACTTACTCCCGCCGGCGTTAAATGTCTTCCAGGCATCCTTCGGGACAATACCGATCCGCTGCAGCTCGCCGACAACAGGATCATCACGATACTGGTTGATGTACCCAGGCAGAACGAAGTTCTCCAGGATCCTTTCGCCCAGCCCGCTTTCTTCAGCATTGCCCCAGACATCGCGGTAGGGGATGTTGGTCTGGCTCAAGCCAGGAATCTTATTCTCGACCTGCTCACGCGCGTACCGGAAGGTTCCCATGATGCCGGAGCCCTTTCCACTCTCCACATAGGCCTTCCGCCTGGTGGTATCGATGGTCCGCGCGGTAGCGCCCAGGATGGAGGGGATGTAGCTCGTGGCGTAGTTCGCGGCCACCTTGGCGCCCAGCTGAGTCAGCGTGGCGTTGGTATCCTGCCCGGAGGTGAACATATCCACCAGAGAGTTCACGCCGTCGAGCATACTCAGGTTGAATACTGGCTCAGTGATATTTCCGAAAGCGTTTATCAGGCTGTCCGGATCCATTCCGCCCTCTGCCTGATGCTGTTCCCAGATCGCCGCGCCCACGAAGAAGGGCATGCTCATCGGGGCGGCCCAGTCCATGGTGAAAGTAACATCCTGGCCGCCGATGGAGAATTTGATGGCGTATTCCTGGTTTCCGCGGAGCTTCTCGAACTCGTCATCGTCGTCGCCGTCGAGGCCGCAGGATACTACGCCCATACTGCCCAGGATGGCGCCCATTGCCATGATACCGGTTCCGGTGAGGCCGGAGCACACATGGTCGATAAACTCGTTCGGACTCACAGCGCTGTCCGGAAGCGCGTTCAGCTTCCCGTTCTGGTAGTCTTGGTACTGCTTCAGCCCACGTAGATCAGTTGTCAGCGCTCTGGCGATTCCGACAGGACTGTATTCGATACCGCGCTTCAAAATGTTGGCTGGCGTCTTCTTAAACGGCAGCACCGCGTTCATTCCAAAGGCGAGTACCTTCTGTCCGGTGGTTTCCGGGTTCCTCGCCAGATCGTTCAGCCTCTTGGCCAGGCCGTTGAAGTCACGGTAGGTAGCCTTCTGGGCTTCCTGAACGGCATAGGTACGGCCCTGCTCCAGCAGCGACGGATCGTTCCGCATCTGCTCCGCTGTATACCCGTTGGCCTGCATCCATCCGCCCAGGGCCCGTCTGTAGTGCCCCTTCAGGAAGAACCAGTCTTCACCCTCGAGGGCATTGCTGTTGAAGTCGCTAAGCGTCTGCAGCAGGCCAAGCCGGAATATCCGCCGGTTCTGCTGAATCAGGTCTTCCTCGTTGTACTTGGCCTCGCCGGTCAGGGTATCCTTCATGGCGACGGCGTCATGCCGGGCAAAGTCCCGGATCTCCTTCGATACTGCCGGCGCCAGCGTCTTGGTCCGCTGTCCCTTTTCGAGGCCAAGCTCGGCTACGGCGCCCATCTTGTTCTTAATGCTGACCGCGGGGATAAACAGGGCGTTGCCGACGATGTTCCGGATGTGGGTTCTGGGGTTTCCAAGCATGGCCAGCATTCTCCAGGCGTTCAGCTTGTCCTTCCAGTTGGCCGGGATCTGCTCTCCGATCTCCTTCGCCACGGTCTGACGGACCTTCTCGAAGTCAGCCTCATTTTCCGCGGCGCCAATCGCCCGCACGGTCCAGTCATCCAGTTTGATGGTTCCGGTCCTGCCGGTCTTCTTCCCGATCTCGCGGTTCAGGTTGTCCACCTGCTTCTGGAAGTGACTGATCCGGCCAATGGGAGTCATCAGGCGGAAGATTTTCCGGGCCTGCAGCTGCCGGCCAAGGTCAGTGCCCTGAGCGTTATACGCATCAGCCAGCCGGAGCTCGGTTTCAACGTCGCCCTTCAGCGCGGCCATACCCATCACAGTCAGCATCCGCGCCTGCCCGTCCGCGCTCCTGTAGTCGAAGTTTTCGCTGGTAACCTCGTTCACCGCGTTCCGGTATCCGTCAGGATCCGCGTCATTCGCCCGCTGCTGCACCCAGTCCATGGCCCGGTCGATCTGGGCTTGGTTGGTATCCGGAGTGTAGGTGCTGTGGCTGTACAGATAGTCCCGTACCTCCTGGTGCAGCGCGTCGCTGTCCTGGGCGGTCTGATGGCCAAACTGCCGCTGTGGGCCCATGCCGGGAGTGCCGGGGAGGGAAGTCTCGCCCTCACCGCCGGTGGGCGGGATGCTGACGCCATTGTAGGCGTCTACGTCTTCCTGAGTGATGGCTCCCATGGAAATCAGCTGCTGAACGGCATCTGCGTCGGTAGATTCGCCGCCGGTAGAATAGCGTATGTCGGGGTTTCTTGCGTCAAACAGCCCAATGTTATCTGTTGCAGATTTTATTTGGGTAGGATCGGATACGGCAAACCACTGATATAAATCTTCTGACATTCCGCGTTTCATGAAATCAACCAGCGTCTCACCTTCTCTGGCTAACGCTTTCATCTGATCACCATGAGGAAGGAAACTGAAGTTTTTGTTGAAACCGTCAGTCGCAAGAATACCAGTAAGATTTGCGGCTTCCATAGTGTGAATTGCGTTCTCTGCTAGCTTGGGGTCAAGCCTCCAATGAACAATAGAACCATCGTGCCCGTTCGCCCGACCTTCTTCTGTTACTCTGACAGGATCAAATTTACTGTTCGTTCCGATGTAATTAGTTTCTTCATAAGGATTCTCTATTTTCAGATATTCCTTATACATCTGAGGCCTTTTATTGTATGCAGTTTCTTCAGAGCTTGAGAACCACATTTCGCCTCGTTCTCCTGGCTTGAAAACAGAGAACCTTTCGTTGGAATTGGAACCATGATAGACAACCATGGGGGACTTGTCAGAATTTACAACCTTGCTATCACCGAACCAGGATTTGAATTGAGGGGTATCTGTTTGGCTCTTGACATCGGTATTGACAAGTGATCCTTCGGCATTTATAATGTGATTAATCCCTGAGGGGGCGTTTTCTACGATAGTTATTTTATCGTATGGGAACTCCAGACTCAGGGCTTTTTCTTTGTTCAGGTAGAACAGCCTTTGATCCGTTTCAGAGTCGTTTTTGATGGCGCCGAGCAAAATATCTGTTCCGTCTTCTTGTTCAAAAACAGTTCGCAGTACATTAGAAACGTTTTCGCGTCCTCCAATGTTTCTGGCGGCGCCAACCTCTAACGGAACGAGAACCTTGTCGCCCTCTGTGTTAACCATATCAACATATATGTTGAATTTGTTTTTTTCCTTTTTCGGAGAGTATGTGATCGCAACAGGATCTGCGATTTTTTCGGGAAGCTTTGATAATTCTTCCTCGCTGAAAATGTGGCCGGCCCTGTATTTCGGATTCGGATAGTTTCCATCAAGGGCATATCCTACATGTTGCTGGTTAATTACAACAGGCAGGGAAGGAAACCCGATCTTTTTCAGCAATTCTGGAGTGCCGCCAACAAGAAGAGAATCAGAACCGAAGATTGCCTTTCTCGTTTCTTTCGGGGCGAAGTCATGCAGCTGTTCAGCGAATGGCTTCATGTATTCCGGGTTCTGATGATATATCGCTTGGTTAGAGTCTGCTTTTGAAGATTCTGCGTCATCAAACTCCGCGACGTCCTGATATCCGCCTTCCGCCTGGCCAACCATCTGCTCCATATCCGCATCGGTCATATCCCCAAACACGCTGTACTGCCCGTCGGAACCGTCGTCATACTGCTGGTCGAGTACGGCCTTGGAATTTTCGATGGCCCGCTGCTCTCTTTCGGTGTACTCGCCATACTTGTCAGAACGCGGATCCTTCGAGGCATATTTCGCCTGGGCGGAGGTGGGGAGATCGCTGTCGGTCAGCTTGCCGCCTTCATCCAGAGCGCCTACCCTGGCATTGGTTACGTCAATAACCTGCTGCTGGTGGTAGCTTCCGTCGTTGTTGTACATCGGCCTGTCGATCAGCAGCTTCCAGTATCCGGGATCGTCCTTGAACTGGCTGAATCTCGGCACAATGCCCATGGCCTCGCAGTATTCCACGAAGCGCTTTCCGTTCTGATCGGCCTGATCCTTCGTCAGGGTGGTATCCCAATATTCATAGGGGAAGATCTGCTCAGCCTGTGCCTTATTCAGCTTTACACCGTAGCAGTCAGGGTCAACGCCATTCTGGGTGAACCGCTTATACAAATCCGCGGTATAAGGATTGTTCAGCAGCGCAGTGCGCTCTTCCAGCGTCAGCGCATTCCCGCCTTTGGTCAGCAGCTTCACCCGCGCGTCCCAAAGAGCCTTCTGCTCAGGCGTGCGGTCAGCTGAGGCGGAATCTGTCTGCGTGGTGGAGTAGTCCGTTCCGGTAATCAGTTTCTCGCCGACGGACCCGATCAGCTTCTTCAGCGTATCCTGGCTGTTTCCGGAAGAGTGCCACGGGATGATGAAGTCGATGTCGCTGTTCTTCATGGCAAGCCGGATATGGGTATCGTTCATTCCGACCAGGATCATCTGGGCCCTGTCGTGCTTGTTTTTCAGGCCCTTTGCGGTTTCATAATCCATTCCGGTGATGCTGGAGAAATCCATAACATACACCTTGCCGTCAATCGTCGCAGCCTCTCTCTGCTCCTCTGTCATTCCGGCGATTTCTTCCGCGGACGCTTCATGGAATCCGTTGTTCTTTGCCATGATGCTCATATTGACGTCCGCGCCTACGCTGGTGAGGAAGTCGACTGCTTCCGGCACCTTGGTGTACATCTGGACCTTACTGCCGGCAGCCTGGAGCTCCAGGAAGGACATGATATAGTCCAGCCCCCACTCAGGCCGGAAGTCGGACGTGGACTGCAGCCGCTGTCCGCCTACGAGGTTCTGTTTTTTGGCCCGGTCCTGCGCGTTCTTCAGCTGCCTGGCAGCAGCCTTCTCGTCCATGTTCAGCCAGGGGTTTTTGATGTTGCTCTGCCGCCCGTTCGATTTCACCCCGTACAGGATGTCGCCGATGGTTTCACCGCTGTAGGGCATGATCGCCTTGCCCATGCCGGCGCCGCGGGTGTTCCGGTACCGCCAGTTCTTTTCGTATCCGGCAAACTCTCCGGTCCGGTTCAGGTCAAAGAGGATCTCGTCCGGCGTTACCTTGAATTTCGGGTCGACGGTATAGCTGCCGTCCTTGTTCTTCTTGCAAAGCGCCTGAGTGATCCAGTTATAAGCATTCACTTCGTCCAGCTGGTCGTCAATCTCCGTCATCCTCTGTTTGATGGAATCGCGCTCGCTCTTGTCGGTGGTGAGATCAAGCTGTTCGCCAAGCTTGGCGAGCTGTGCCTGGAGCTTAGCTTTGGCGTTGTTAACCTTCTTGGCGTCGCCATATTTTTCCTCAGCGTTCCGGATGTATTCGTCCGCCTTGGCCTGCGTCGCTTCTGCGTTAATGGACCCGTCCTCGTTCTGCACGACATAATCGTTCTGGAACTGGCTCATCTGGCCCAGCAGGGAAGGCACGCCCATCCACCGGCTGAAGACATAGCAAACAGGGCAGGGGACGCTAAGCCCTGCGTTATGCGTTTCGTTGTAGACCTTCATGATCTCGTCACGGGTCAGGCCGCCGGTCTTGCCTTCTTTCACCCGGTCCAGCATAACCTGGCTCATGACGTCGATGATGGCCTGGGTCTTCGCACATACGGTCCCAAAGTCCACCGTCGTGGCGTACTGTGGGTCGCTGTTGCTCTTCAGAGCGCTGAAGGTGGAGGAAAGGGTGCTTGCGCCGATCTCCCAAACCAGATTACTGTCCTTATACCGGGCCACCATGTTCATCAGCCCGGCCATCATATCCATGGCCGGTCCGCGCTGTTCCTCGCTCAGCCCGTTGTTGATGAGCATACCGACGGGGGTCTTGGCCATCATGTCCGTGGTGACCTTGTTATTGACGCCGTCGATCTCCCGCCCCTGGGCGTCGTACAGCTGCAGCGTGTCGGGGTTGAAGTCCATTCCGGCAGACTGGGCAAACTGCATAACGCTGAACTGGCCGCCCTCAGGATGAACCTCGCTCTTGGCGACGTCGTCCATGGCCTTCTGGAAGGCCCGCTCAGCCCGCCGCAGATATTCAGCCTGGATCTTCTCTTCGCCGCGCAGGCGGAAGTTCTTCAGCGCCTGGTTGATATTGTGCAGCGTGTTCCGCATCTTCCCGCCAAGGCCGTTGTCCAGGAACCGCATAACCACGTCTCGCTCGTTCAGCCTGGTGCGGGCGAAGTCCGCGACGATTTCCTTCTCGGCAGCTTCAATGCTGAGATCCTGGCCAACGCTTTCGCTGTATTCAGCGATTTTCTGGTCGACAGCAGCGCGGAAGTCAGCGTTTGAATCATACAGTTCCTGCGTGCTGCCCGTAGAGCCGTCTCCGAACAGAGCGCTGAGGACCGTATTCCGGTAGGATTTGTAGTGCTTGGTGTTCTCCATGCTGTGGGTGATCTCGTGCAGAGATGCCTCCACCAGCGCCTGCCCGACGGTCATCTGGCCGTTCTTAATTAGGTTGTTATTTAGGTAGATTTTCCCGTTCTCATACATGCCTCTGGCGGAGCCCAGCGTGTCAGAAAGCTCGAAGGAAAGGCCCAGCTTCCGTCCGAAGGCGCCGATCGCCAGGATGCCTTCTGCGTTGTCCAGCTTGTTGGACATATCGATCTTGCCCAGCTTGATGCGGTCTCGCATGTCCATCAGCCGCGCTTTTTCGTTGTCGCGCTCCGCGCCTTCCAGCCGCTGGCTGTCCAGGTAGTTTTCGATCAGCGTATCGGCCCGGTCTTCATCCGCCTTCCCGGTCCTCTCGTCTTCCTCGGCCTGCAGTCTCTCCTGCTCAGCGATATCCGCCTGCTTCCTGTCCAGCTCCTCCTGCCGGGCCTGCGCTTCCTGCGCTTCCTGCTCCGCTACGGCCTGCTCAGCCTGCTGCCGGAGCCCGGTCATGGTGTCGCTGATCGTCTTCCGGGCGGTATTCTCAACCTTCTCCTGGTTTCGTTCAGCGCCGGCAACCTTCTGCTCATACTCCTGTTCTACGGCCGCGGCGCCTTCCGCCTTCTCCAGCGCGGTGCCCAGGGCGCCTTCGCCCTCTTCGGGGTTCTCCAGCATGGCCTGGGTAGCCGCCTCCACGGCCTCGTTGGCCGCCCGCGTTTCGGCCTTATGGGTTTCCAGTGTCTCCCGCGCCCGGGTGGTGTCGCGCTTGGCGTCGGTAATGTCCTGCTCCGCCTGCACGGCAGCGTCGCCGGCGCCGTTGGCCATCATTCCCTTCATGGTCTCCGCCACCCGGAATTCATGTACAGCCGTGGCTACCTGCTGATTCGCGTTCTCGTTCTGGGCGTCCAGCCCGGCAGCCAGCGCCAGCATCCTGGCCTGCTGTGCGGGGGTGGATCCGGCAAAGGCGGGGCTCTGCAGGACGCGCCTGCTTTCCCCGTCGGCCAGAGCGGCATACTGCATGCCCTGCTTCAGGGTATCGATGTCAACGCCTTCCACCATGCCGCCGGCCAGCAGGTTCTGCATTTTGCTGATGTAGCTTTCGCCCATCGCGGTCTCCATGCCAACGGCGGCGGCGCCGGCAACGTTCGCGTCTCCGTTCGCGGTCTGCAGCACGGCGGATACGGTCGAAGTTTCCGCGGTGCTGTCCACGTTCTCGCCGTCCAGCCCGTCCAGCACAGTCATATCGATATCGTAGGCCTCCGTCTGGCTCTGCTGGGTCTGCTCGTCCACGGTCATGCTCTCGATGGCGGCATTCTCCTGACGCATGCGCTCGGCCCGTTCCTCGCTGAACAGGGGTTTCATCGGCCGGCTCAGATCGATCTGTTCCCGCTGTTCCGCAGCAGCCTGCTCTCCGCGAACCTTCAGGGAGTTGGCTTTCCTCAGGTCCCGCACGGTGACCCGCTCGCCGGTCAGCGCGCTCTGCTCAACGGCCATCTGATGGTAATCCGCATAGCTCTTCAGCTGGCCGCCGGCAATCTGCAGCACGTCCATGCCGGGGGAGAAGAAGGAGATAACCGCCGTATGGAAAATGCCATTGATCTGGTCTCTGGTGGCAAGCTCCTCAGCCATTTCCGGCAGATATCCCTGATCCACATAGCTCTGGACCATGGCCGCGTATTCGCCCTTGTCTCCGGCCAGGTAGATATCTGCGGCGTTCTCCAGGATGTCATTGACGCTTTCACCAACAACCTCGCTCATGGCGCTCGGAATATAACTCTTGAAGAAATCCTTGAAGGCGTCGACTGTAGAGATGGCCTGGAAGCCGTCTTTAAACGCCTTGTCCATGTGGCCAAACTCAATGCCTTCTGTCACAGATTCACTGAGGAAGGTTGCCGCACCCATGGTCCAGGCCTTCCAGGGCTCAACGCCTGCATTGATCGCCTTGGTAACAGTATCGTTCATGGCGGTCAGGGCAATGGGCATTGCGTGAACGATGTCGCTGGTTCCCTCCGGAAACATTCCGCCAAAGGCAGACCCAACCATGGCGCTGCGTCCACGGTTGTATGCGATTTCGTACAGCCCTTTGATGATCTTCCCCTGGGGGCCGTCCCCATAGGCATCGTCCAACGCCTTCACGGTCGCACCATACGCGGTCTTGGACATGTTCCCGGCCAGATTCAGGGTATAGCTGCTCTCGTTTCCGGCGGCCATGCTGATCATGTTCAGTCCGGAGGCGATAACCTCTACGGGAGCCAGGGCAATGCCGACGCCGGTGTTCAGGAGCCTGCCGTACCATTCCTGAGCCATTTCTTCCGTGTTCTGCCGGATGGTATCATCCGTCCTGGCCTGGATCCCGGGGGCCACATCCTGATAATACTGCCAAGCGCCTTCCACGTTAGGATGCTGACCGTCTCCGGCCAGAATGGCATAGAACATATCACGCTCATAATCTTCAGCGAAGTTGAGCATCTCCGTCTGGGCTGTCAGATGAGCGATCTGAGATTTTTCCTCAGCTGTCATGACATTGCTGTCGACAATACCGTCAGAGAGGTTCACCAGCTGGAGCCCACGAGCTGCGAGATCCTTGAAGTTTTCGCTTCTGTACAGATCATAATATCCGTACTGCCGCTTCTGGCTTTTCAGATCGCCCTTGTACGATTCAATGGCGGCCCGGTAATCCTCCGGCATATTGTCGCCAAAGAGCGTCAGAGCGAAGTCAGCGTCGGCGATATACTCGTCCAGAGCGGCGATCCTTTCAGATTCGCTCTGGCGGATTGTCTCCTCCCGCTGAGACTCAACAACGTCGCCGCCAAGGTCAACATATCTGGTGGCCAGCTGGCTGAACAGAGAACCCTGTACCGCAGCAGGTGGGCTTTCATACCCATAGAAACCCTTTACGTATTCCAGCGTGGTGTCGATGGCGTATCTGTCAGTTACCTCCCCGCCGTTCCGAAGAGCGATATCGTTCATCCGCATATTGCGCTCGCCGGCGCTGCTCAGGTCAGCATTAGCCTGATCATATCCGTCCTGGGCATCCGCCTGCTGCTGCTGAAGCCTGGTCAGAGTTTCGGTCATGTCGTTGACGTCTGCCAGGCTTGGCATGTCCTCCGGGATGTTCCCGCCGAAGCTTTCCCTGGCAGCTATGATCCGCGATGCATACTGGTTTGCGTTGCTCACGGTTTCGTCCACCTGCCGGAGATACTCCTCTGTGGTGATTCCGCGGCTGGCCAGGTAGTTTTCCATAAACACAGTCATTTCAGGCGCTTCATAGGTTCCTGTTTCGCCGTTATAGAAGATTGCAATCTCCTGATCGAGACCAGGGATGTTTACGTCAATGCTGTCGGGAATCTCTTCCCTGGCATATAGTCCGTCCCCATAGGTTTCCCAGATGGAATTGATCTGGGTCTCGAGGTCGCTGATCCGGGCCGCCCTGTTCTCGTACTCTGTCCGCATGGACATACTGTCAAAGGCGGTAGCAATATAATTCTGCTCAGCCTTCTGCTGCTGTTTCCCGGTCATGTGCTGCACATAGTTCGGATCCTGCCACAGCTCCGGATTCAGCGGCCCGTGGAGCATGCTTTCGCGCACCCGGCCGTATTCCACGCCGGGGTTCTTGGAAAAGTACATTTTATCGGCCATCGTCATGCCGGATTCCAGCGCGAGGGTGGCATCGGATACCTTGCTGTTCTGCGCGTCCTCAATACGCTGCTGGCCGGTCTTCTCCTTCGGAGCCTGGGCGGTAGCGTCAGGCGAAGGGGTAGGGGTAGGGGCGGGGGTGGTGGCCGGTCCAGGCTGCTGTTGCTGCTGTTCCCGGTCCCGGGCGCCGGCAACCTCCCGATCATAGGCTCCGGTGCCATACTTGGCGTCATAGGCCTCCCGCCGCTGCTCCTCGCTGGCCGTTGGGGCGGGGGTCGTCATGGGGACGTCGGACATGGTATTGCTTCCGGCTCTGGCCATCAGCCTGTTGGCTGGGATATTACCATATGGCGTACGTCCCTCAAGGCCAGAAGTCTCACCGGGCCGCAGCATAGAATTCGGCAGGTTCGATAAGTCAACTGATGCTCCGGTGTTTATGAGCCTGTCAGCTTCGTTCTGAATATCTGTCACGGTCCAGTTGTTTCGCGTCTGGTCCTGCTGCTGATTAAACTCCTCGGTGTTCTTGGTGGTCGTGGGCTCCGGGCCGGGCCTGTCCTGATCGGCAGGGGAGTACAGGGCCTCCTGCTGCCGGTGCAGCCGCTCTCCGTACTCATTGGCTTCCTCGACGGTGTCGAACTTACCCAGGTATTCACCACTATTGTAGTAATGCTCGATGGCCTCGTCCTCTGTGAGACGCTTCCCGTCAACGATGGTGGGGATCAGGATCTCCTTGCCCTCGTCTTCATCCCGGAAGCTGATAGATTCCACCGTGGCCACGCTGCCGTCTTCGTACACATAGGGCTTCCGGTTGAACAGGTCGATATTCCCCTCGCCGGTCCGGCCCTTGATGCCAAAATTGTCGTGAGCGCCGGCGGCTTCCTTCTTGCCGGCAGGCTCTTCCGCGGTCGCAGACACTTCCGTCTCTGCGCTGCTCGCCTCCGGAGCCGCTTCTTCCTGGGCAGGTGCCTGGGTATTTGCCGTGGGCAGGCTGTTCTCTTCCAGCAGGTCGTCGCCGGTCTTCTTCTCGCTGTTAGCCCCGCACTTTTCCGTGATGTAGGCCATCATGTCATACTTGCTGAAGGCGATCTTTCTGGTGGTTTTCGGCAGCCCGTCACCGCGGTTGTCGATAGCCTTCTGCATTTTGGCCAGAGAAGGGTAGTCCCCGCTGTCCAGCAGGTCCTGCATGTACTTGCCAACGTTCTCCGGGGTAGCGCCCTTGCTGCCCAGCTTCCGGTCGATCTTGGCCTGCATGGTGGCCAGCTCAGATTCCGCGGCCTGGGTAAAAGCCTCGCCTTCCTGAACGTTGTAGTACATCCGGACCATGGTCTCGTCGCCGGATTCGAGCATCCACTCGTTCTCCTCCAGCCAGTTGCTGTCGAAGTGATCCGTCCCGAAATACACCAGCTCGTCGTTCATAGTGGAGGCGACGGAGAAGGGACTATAGGAGTCCGCGCCTTTCGTCAGCTTGGCCGTGATCTCCGGATTGTCCTGCCACACATTCCCACGGCCAAGGCTTGAATAGGCCATGTCTGTCCACATATTACCGGTCCCGCCGTCGTTCCGCGCGGCCCATACCGTTGCATACAGCGCGTCCTCGCTGTACCCGACGGCACGGTTAAGCTCCATGGGGGTTCCCTTCAGGCGGGTTTCGTCCATCTTGCCAAGGGTCTTATACCTGGTGCTTCTTCCGTCCAGAACCCTCTGCACGATTTCGTCAGGGGAAAGGTTCAGGTCTGTTCTTCCGGCCCAGTATCTGGCCTCGTCCTGAGCTGCGTCCCACTCCTGCTCAGCGGCTTTGGTGTCTTCTTCCTGCATGTAGAGCTGGTTGAAGTAATACGCAGCCTTCTGTCGAGGCGTGGCCCGCTTTCCGGTCATGGTTGAGGACAGGTTGTTTGTGTTGGCTGTATAGACGTACTCGTCCTTCAGGAAAGCATACTTTTCGTAAAAAGCATCGTCGATGGGATCATCGACGCCAAGCTCCCTCAGGTAGTCGACAGCCCGGTTCGTTGGCCTTGTAAATGGACTGTAAATGGGGCTGGAAGGGGAGCTGAGTTCCTGCATGAACTGGCTAGTAAGTTCGTCTGCTCCAGCAGGATCTTTCTCTCCAAATTCGTACAGCCGGCCAAGGGTGCTGCGGAGCGTGATCGCCGGCTGCTTCTGCTCAGTTCTTTTGGCCAGGTTCTTCTGATATGAAGTCGGTTCCGGCATCCTGACCGTCATGCCGTCTTCGGGCATCCTTTGCTGGCCGCCATTGGCCGTTCGAACCATTCCAGAAAAGCCGGAGGAGCCGGAAGAACGGGAAGATGTATTGCCATTGGCCATTCCGGAGAAGCCGGAAACGCCGGAACCAGAAGATGCATTGCCCTGTGTCTGGTTTTTTGCGTAGTCTTTAAGCACGCTAAAGATGCCCATGCGTGATTCTCCTTATTACTGCTTAATTTTGTCTTTAGAGCCGCTCTGCGACTTGATAATCTTGGGAGACGCTGCTCCGACATAAGGGCTCTTGGGTACAACTTGTGTCGACGCTCCGCCGACATAAGCTCCACCGCTAGAGCCTGTCCCACTGCTGGAACCGCCGAACAGAGTCGAGAACAATCCGCCGCTGCTGGTTCCCGTCTGGTCGCCGTTCTGATTGTTCTTGCTGTTTTTCTTTCCGCCACCACCGCTGGAGCCGCCTCTGCTTCCGCCGGAGTATCCGCCGCCACCGCCGGAGCCGGTACCCTGCGGGTGAAGAACGTTGAACTGTCGCACGTTCTCGTTAAACTGCTTCTGCCACTGCTCGTCGCCAACTTTATCCCGGCCCTGCTGGTAGTTGAACTGCTTTTGCCACTGCCGATCGCCTACAGTGTCTCGCTCTTTGCCGTAGTCAAACTGCATCTGCCACTGGTTGTCCCCAACAGCGTCACGCTGCTGCTGATACTCAAACTGCTGCTGCCAGCGGGCGTCTTCCTGTTCCTTATCCTCAATGTCCGTCAGGCGGGCCTGATAGTCCGCGATCTGGGCATCGTAGATATCCTGCCGGGCGTCGTTGGCCTGCTTATTGATGTTGGCCAGCGTCTGAGCGCCATAGCTGCTCCGCTGCATCCCGCGGCCAAGCATCTGCCGGTCAGCCTGAGAATACGATCTGGCGAAGCTATCGTCGCTGTCCTGCCGTTTCTTCCCATAGCTGTAATCCAGGCTGTCCCAAAGCCGCTGCCGGCGGTCCTGCTGTTCCACGTCGGTCTTAGTCCTAGCTGTCGTTGCCATTCCTGTCACGCTCCTTCTGTGCTAAAAAACAGGGAACCAGGCATTTCCATCCCGGTTCCCCTCGTGCTGTATGTCATTATTCGTCCGGCAGCCCATCAGGTGGGTCCGTTCTCTCCACTTCCGGCAGGCCCGCAAGGCTCGTCAGCATACTGAGGACAAAGGCAACTCCAGCTACAGAGAGTACACGGAGCCAGTCTACCTCCGACATCGCTGCCCCCACAGTAATACTTGCGCCCGCCGTCTGTGCGAAGGTCTTCACCGCTCTGATCAGCGCCGCTTTTAACCACTCTTTCCAGTCCCACATCTGTCAATCCCCCTCTTTTTTGATTCGGCCAGTAATGAGATAGTCTTCGATGTCTGATTGTGTTTCCTTCAGTTTCTGAACCCCGTTGCCGTCAATCATATGGTGTATCATAGCCATCTGGCTGCGCAGGATCAGCTTCAGCTCCTCATCCTGCTTCTGGGTGGTTTTCTCAAGCTTAGCAAGCCGTTCGTGATCGGACTGCAGCTTTTCCTGAATACTTCTTTCGTCTGTCACCTTTGGCTTCCTCAGCTCTCTGTATTTGATAATCAGGTCCATGACCAGCTTGGCAATGATCCCCGCGGCGATCAGCACCCCGATCGTGATCCACAGTGCCCCAGGGTTGAACCCTATAATCTCCGTCGCTTTCTCCATCGCCATCACCCCCTCAGGCCCAGCAGGTTGCCCAGAATGTCGTATGCCTTCTCCAGCTCAGACCTGCTGACGGAGATCGTTTCGCCGTCATGACCGCCGGACCCGCCTTTGACGACGAATTCTGTCTTGACGTATCCGGTCCTGTCGTTCCATGAGATGTGGCTCCATACGGCTCCCTCCTCCAGCAGATCAGCCTGACTCCCTTGCGGAATGTTGGCCAGGATGGCTGACGTGGTACTGGCGCCTGCCCTGAGCCGGATGGGCGCGTCGGGGTTCCCGCCCTGTATTGTGACCGTTTCCATTGTTTGTTCTCCCTTTCCGCTGCCTGTATAGTCGATTTTCTTCAGCCGGCCATGGTAGGACCATTTGCCCAGCGAGGTATCCATTTTGACCCGGGGAGAAGTCATGTGCCGGATCCTGAGCGGGCTCACACTCTCCACGATGCCAACATGGTAGTAATCCCGCAGGTCCCCGTTGTAGTAGCTTCCGCCGTGCTCATACCTTGACGGGAGGTTGTAGCCGCCCTGGCCGGGATCATAGGCTTTAAAAATCGCCTCGCCCACTTGAAGCTCGTGGACAGAGGCGATTCTTGTCAGCTTTACGATTTCCTTCCGGGCAGCATAGTTGCTGCCGTGCATTCCGCGCCATTGGCCGCCAGCCCTGCGGATAGCGCCGATGATCAGCCCGATGCAGTCACACAGCCCATTGGTGCCGTCGTGGCCACCATTATTATTGTATCGAGGGTCTTCTGCGGCAATCTCTTCCGCCTTGGCAATAAACATCCTAACCGGGATCATTTTCATCGCCTCCAGCAGCCACCAGCGCGAGTACGAAAACCGCCATCCCGGCCCCAACAAGCAGACCAACCAGAAACTGAATCATGGCGTCACCACCTCCAAAGGTATGCCCCTACTAACCGCATCGCACCGGAAGCCACTCCGTATCCTTTGATGCGCAACTTCGGAGCTGGCAGAGGAGTGGTCACGTTCTTCTACCTTGTCCCGGGCGTAGGCGGCTAACCTCGCTGTAACAAGGCGGCTCCTGATTTTGCTCTTGCCTGTTAATAGTCAACTATGAGTCAAGTAAAATCGTATCTGTCAGCCAACTAAACTGTATTAAAGTGTTATCTCAAAGTTGGATACCTATGCAGGCCTTGTATATTAAGGGATTCCGGCACACATTGACAAACTCTCTTTAACTCAGTACCCTGATATACAGGAGGTGATATAAGTGGGTATCAATGGAGGCCGTTCCCTTCGTGGCATTGAAGAGCAAGGCTTTGAGCGGTATCAGATCACGCTTCCTCCATCCATCGCAGAGCGTCTGGACAAGTACATGAAAGAGGAAGAACGCCCTCGTTCATGGTGCATCCAGAAGGCTCTGGACGAATGGCTGAAGAAGAAGGGCTACTAACCGTCACGGGGCTGGTAGCCCCCTTCTTTTTTATTAAAAGGGTTCTCTGTCTTTTACTACATCTGCCAGCACTTCAAGCAACTCCGCAATGGTGTGATTCTGAAGGAAACTGTCGATTTCATCATACAGGTTTTCCTTTGCATATCCGGACGATCCGTCCTCACCATATTTGCTCATTTGATCTCTCACCTTCTTATTTTAGTTTTGCCCCATTTGCTATAATAACGAATCCGTTATTTTAGTCGGGGGCAATGTTACATAACACACACCAATGTGTATTAAGGTGTTATTTGTTTCAGATCATCCTTAAGCTCTCCGGCTCTCTGCATCAGCCGCAGTTCGATTTCCGTTGCGATCTCTTGCAAAAGCTCCAGAAGCTCAATATCCGTCATCAAACCTACATCAACCTTCATATGGTTCTCCCGTGATGATCTGATACTCTTCTGCCGTGATCCAGCCTTTCTTCACGGCATCCGCAACCATAGTTTTGTTCCAAAGGTCGGAATCATAATACCGCTTCACCTTCGCAAACTTTTTACTCATCTTCGCCCACCTCCATCGGTTCCTCATCCTCAGTAGGAATTTCGATGTCTGCCATCATGGCGATATAATCCACGTTTGCCGCCGCCTTCACAGCTTCGGCTCTCGCCACTCTCGCATCGTGCTGGGCTTTCAGCAGTTTCTCCTGCATCGTTGCCATTCTGAATCTCTCCTTTCAGTTTCTCCAAATACTTCCGCATCCTGATGCGCTTGTAATAAGCGTCACCACGTGCGGCATTTGCTTCCCAAGCAGTTTCGCTATTGTCCGCTGTTCCGGGAGCAAGCCAGCCGGAAACTTCTCCTGCTACCAGCTTCTTTAGCCTTCTTCGTTCTCTCCCGGCCTTCTTTCCGCTCATGTACATTCTCACGCCGCCTGTTTCGGTCAGCACGAAACGCCATTGAAGGAAATTGATGCCCTGTCTCAGCGGATGCATCAGGGTCTTTTCATTTAACCGCAGTCCCTTTTCGGTAAGCTTCTTTTCAATTTCCTTCCAGCAGTATTTAAGATATTCCTTATCAGGATGAATCAGCAGAAAATCATCCATGTATCGGATATACCTTTTAATCTTCAATTTCTCCTTGATGTAATGATCAAGATCATTCAGCACTGCCAGTTCCGTTAACTGCGAAATCTGACTGCCTAAACCAATACCCTTGTCACCATCAAAGGAATCAATGATATTAAATACCATCTGCCTTACCCGGCCATCGTCAATTAGCTTACCAACAGATTCCTTGGCTACATCGTGCCGGGTTTCCGGGAAGAAGTGGTATACATCGCATCGCAATACCCATCCTTCTTTCCCGTATTCCCGGAAATGTCTGAGCATATGCACTTTTAATCTCTTCAGAGCAAAGTCGGTTCCCTTGCCTTTCTGACAGGCGCAGTTGTCATAAATGAAATGCTCCACAATATCGTCATACAATCCAGCCTCGCTTAGTGCCATCTGCACTTGTCTGTCCGCAATCCGTGTTGCTACAATTTCCCGTTTCTTTGGTTCAAAGATCGTGAAATGCTGGTATGGGCTAATCTTATAAGTTCCATTCTTTAGGCTCTTAATGAGTTTATGCGTGTTCTGTGGAGCGTGTAATTCGTATCCTACGACCGAATCTTTCCAGCGAACGCCACGACAGCATTTTCTCAAAGCCCTTCGCATATTCCCGTAGGTTATAGCGTTTTCAAAATAGTTTTTCATCAAATCACCACGGCTAATAGGTGGATCGGCTCTTGACATAATGCCCGGAGCCGCCACCGTCCTGTGGCCTTTTCGCTCCTTTCGGATGCGGGAAGTAAACTCCTTGCGGGAGACGCACTGCTTTCCCCATTCGGGTACTCGAATCTCGCTATTCCCCCAATCGGGGCCGCCCCGTTGCTATTGTTGGCATTATTGTTGTTCAGAACACCACCGTTACCCGTGTTGCAGATACGCACATGGTTGGCGTGGCCAGCGTGGGGAGTGCGGAGCAACCAACCAGTCCCGGGGTCACATATAGTTTACTCCCCATCATTATCAGGTTCTGACAGGAATTGCTTATAGCTTGGTCTGGTTGCCTTCATGCGAGCCTTTAACAGATTCTGCGTGTTGGTTACCAGCTTTGACCAATAGTCCATCCTATCATCCGATATGATCTTTTTAATATGCAGGATGTCGAGACTGGCGGCAAGGGAATCAAGATGCCCGACTGCAAGTTTCTCAAGTCGCATCCGTTCCTCGGCTTCACTCTTGCTCTCAACCCTGATGCTGTTTGATACGACAATATATCTTCTCGCTATAGCCGCATCGTCCCAGATCGTTTTTGTCATAAGCCATCTGTCTGTTTTCGGAAGCGTCTTGTCATGAACTCTGTCGTATGTGTAATCAATAAGAATCCGGCTTGCATCTATCGCCGTAATCTTTCCCTGATCCTGATCCCCTTTCCGTACCGCCACTCAATCACCTCTTTCTCCGCCCCTAACGGGGCGGATTGTTAGATTACGCTTACGCTAAAATTGCAAGCGGGGCCGCCCCGTGGCTAATGGTGGCATGATGGTTGTGCAGAACACCACCGTAACCCGTGAAGCAGATACGCACATGGTAGGCGTGGCCAGCGTGGGGAGTGCGGAGCCAGTACGTAGTCGGGCTTGCCGCATTCTCAGCAAACATCAGCTTATCGGCGTCAGAGGTTGCGATATCCCGATAATAGTCAAACTGCACTTCATCATCCTCGTTGGCATTTTCGTTACTGCCGTAGACCTCTTTCCGGCTCGGCAGAAAGAAATAGCCGTTGTGCGTATACTTGGTATTGACTACATACGGGCTATCTTCAAAAACGTTGTTCGCAATATTCGGGATAGCACACAGCCCCAGATAACTGCGGAACTCATCGGAGAAGCCGCCAAGGAAGCCCTTCAGGCTTGTAAACTGGCTGGTCATCATGTCGTATTCCGTCTTCTGTTCAAACACCGTATCCATGGTGCTGTTCCCGGTATCGGCGTTGAGGAACTGGAAGAAATTGGATTGCGCTTCATTGTTAGACCCGTAAGAGACTCTCTGCGGATGATTGCAATCTGTGCCCCATGTGCCAAGGTTGACCGTGGCACCGCCGTCACCGGAAGCAATCGTATATTGAGCAGACGGAGAAGTAGCCTTCGGGGTATCAAAAACTTGTACCTTCAGCGTCTCCAAAGCGGCATTCTGGTAACCGCTGATGCAGAGCATCTTTCCAACATCAATGGCGGCATCTGCTGTGAAATGCCAATCCCCGGCAAGCCATCCGCCATAGGCAATGGTAGTAAACTTGCAAACAGATCCAGCCGGGATTGCTTCCTTCACCTTTGTAAAAGCTTCCGGCCTGTCATACTGGAATGTAGCCGCAGAGGTTCCGCCGTTCGCACTCAGCAGATAGAGCGGCTGAATCGTGATGGTAGGCCGTGTGGGATCCCCGGCAATCTTGTGCATATTCTTAGCCCGTGTGACGAATTTAATGTCTCCGTACACATCATGATGCTCAGTGAACACCGACCCGTTCGGGATCTTGTCAATATTCCCGCTCCTGATAGCGGCAACAATGCTTGCCGCACTGGTCGTGTTATACTGGCCCCCAAGCTGTTCAACGGCAAGGATCAGCCTGTCAACCTTGCCACCTTCCCAAATAGAAACTCCCATTTTTCTTTCCTCCCTTATGCCGCCGCATATGTCGTAGTTGTTTCAAGCGTTTCTGTATTAGTAACGATGGTCAGGCTTTCGCCGGATGCCAGCGTCCGAACCTCCGTAATGGTGGAATACGCAAACGTGAACACATCCGTCCGCACAACCACGTTATTTTCCTTGTGGGTAACGCTCTGGATATTCCCGGCAGAATCAAAAGCAATGGTCTGCACAGTGCCGGGGATGTTCTCTTGGAACAGTGCAAATGCACTCTTTAATCCTGTTACGTCATCGCTCAGTGCGGTGTAATCCGGGGGTATAGAATCCAGGACATCCTGAGCATCTTGAGCGCTCTGAGCGGCAGCTGAGGCACTTCCGCTGGCAGCGGTGGCGCTGCCGGACGCAGCTGTCGCGGAGTTAGATGCCGCATCAGCATAAGCGCTTGCATTATTAGCCGCAGTCTCTGCAGCAGTTCTGTGCGTACCCGCAGTAGTAGCATACACTGAAGCATTTCTCTGTGACGCAAATGCTTCATCTCTTGCAGTTTCAGAGATACCCTGTGCTGTTACAGCAGCGTCCCTTGCTGTTACAGCAGCGTCCCGGGCGCTCTGTGCCGCCTTTTTGTACGTGTTTGCGGCTGTTTTTGCCTCTTCTGCCTGCTGGGCATACCGCGATGCGTTATTTGATGATCCTGCGGCCTGTGTCTTGTATCCATTCGCAGCACTCGCGCTTGCCGCCGCGGCTTCCTGGGATGCTGCCGCATTCTGTGCGCTTGTTTCAGCAGCGGTCGCACTGTCCGCCGCATTCTGTGCGCTTGTTGCTGCGGCAGTCTCGCTGGCATCAGCTGCCGCAGCAGAGGCATAAGCGCCCTGAGCACTCAAAGCCGCTGCTGTCGCGGAGTTGTTGGCCGCCACCTCACTGTCACTGGCCGCGTCTGCGCTGTTGCTCGCGGCACTTGCAGCAGCCTCTGCGGCCTCTGCGCTCGTTTCTGCGGCTGCGGCTGACGCGGCTGCAGCTGCGGCATACTCACCGGCGGAAGTAATAAAGTCAATAGACGCTGCCTCGTTCAGGGCGATCTGATCGTCCATGGCGTTCAGCTGTTCGGCCCGCAGCACGTCTCCGGGCTTGAAATTCTGCTTTGCGTAACTCATGTTTCCATCACTCCAACACTACGTAGTCGAGAGTTGACTCGTTCAGAATCGCCTCATTCAGGATTACAGCCGGGTAAGGTTCGGCTATAAATGATAGATCCAGAAAGTCCAGGAACTTGTCGAATACGTTTATCAACGGGCTAAGCTCATTCTCTTCCATGATGGCTCATCCTCCTTATGTCTGAGAGCATAGCTGCCATGCGCTCCCGGTCCAGTAATACGGCCAGACCTCCTGCCATTGGCTGCCTGTCCATACATATGCAATGCATGGCTTCCATTCGCTGCCTGCGTAATAACCCAGCGTTTTATGGACGGCCGCAGCCATGAAGCTTCCTTCCACAAAAACCTTACTGAGAGAGCAGTATGCCTCAATGGTATATGCGTATGTTTTTTCCAGATCCTCATCCGTCAGCGTCACGGTCGCGTTGTTTCCGACGAAGTCAGCAACCTTAACGCCATTCCGCAAGAGCCTGAAGTTAACGGTATCTCCCAGGGTATCAATGGCGGTGCCGCCCTTGGTCACGGTCAGGGTGTACTCATTCTGGCTGAAGCTGATCTCCGGATCAGTTACCACGATCAGGTGGTCCCGGCTGTAGGTCGGCGTGACGGACACGTTCGCAGCGGGTGTCGGCATGGTGAGCTGCCATTTGGTATCGCTGATCTTTTTGATCGTGCCCGCGCTGGCCGTCATGCCCGTACAGTGCCAATACTGGTCAGTCAGCGAGACATTCAGGTCAACGGTCTCTCCGCGTGTAGCAGTGCTCTTGCTGGCCGTCACAGTACCGCCGGTCTTCTGGCTGATGCTAATGGCCTTGGCCACGTTCCCCAGGGTGATAGTGGCTCTGGCCTGGCCCCACATGATGATGCTGGCACCGCCAACTTTTCGCAGCGCCAATGTCTTTCCCGCCAGAGCCGTCCAGTTGCCATTTGACTTGTTGGCCTTTGACAGGTCGAAGCCGTCATACACCCAGGTTCCAACTATGATCGGATTGCCATCCCCGTCTGTGGAAGGGGTTGTCTGATATTTGGCACCAGCAAGGCTTTTATTATCAATCAGCTTGTAGCTGTACTCGTTATCCTTGTCGCACAGATAGATGCTGACTCTTTGCCCGCCGCTGTTTCGGTTTTCAATGGTCGCACCTGAAAAAGAAACCCCGGTAGGATACTGGTCAGAGGCCAGCTCGAACACGCCACCGGTGGCTGGGCCTGTGTGACTATTGTTGAACCCGCACCCATTCGTGTTGCCAAGCTTAGTGATAATATTTGTCTTGTCATACCACAGATGCTCGTTACCGTGTGTATAACTTCCAATATCACTGTTTTTACCGATATATGCGGTAGCCATTCAACCACCCCGCTTACGTCTTCGGCTTCAGCCAGATCGTGCCCTTGACCGGGCTGGCAGGCGCTTCGTTTGAATACACGATCCTGGAGGCGTCTAGCTTCAGGCTTATGGAGTTGTTCAGGACGACTTTCGCATTGGCCAGATCCTGGGCCGTCTGGGTGGCGGTCTCGTCTATGCGGTTGACTGCGCTCTGAATAAGCTCCGGCGTCTCTGCGAGGCGGTTAACGTAAAGGTTCGTCCCGTCAACCCACACAGGGCCGAATGCACCGTTTACCGATTCAACAGCACCTTCGCCGTCAGTGCCGACATAGCTCACGGTGTACACGGGGGTTTCTGTAACTGTGCTGTCACCGCTGATGTCGCCCTGCATGATGTTCCAGTTATACAGGATCCTGGTCCACAGATAGGAGCCTTTTTCTGGATTCGGGGAGGACGTCCAGTTATCGTCCGCCGGAGGTACGATGCCATTGTCGCTGTTGTGGTAGGTAACCACAGGCGATGCCAGCAGCTCCTGTAGCCGGTCCTTTGTGTCCAGCACTAGATTGACAAAGTCCTCATACGGAGCGGGCGGGGTGCCGCCGTTAATGCCGCTGACAGAATCCTCAACCAGTGTCGGAATCTTCTGGCTCTTCTTCAGCAGACCGTTGTTCGGGAAATTCAGCGCCTCAACTTCCGAATACCCGCGCCCCTGCAGGTAGGTCGCGCTCAGGTTGACCGTCCATATCAGCAGCTTTTTGTCGTAGTCGTAAACGGTAGACATGGGAAGTGCGACGCTCTGGCCGTAGGGCTTATACAGCAAATGAAAATGCAGCCGGGGATACTTGCCTCCAAGCTCGTCCACCCAGCTGCTCACGTCAATGCCGATTTCAATGGCGTTATTCTCGCCCTGCCTGCCGATCTGCAGATACTGCAGCTCATCTATTTTAAATACTTTCATTTCGTTCTCCTCCAGCCATAGACGCCACTGATCCCTGTCTGTATCTGTTCCCATTCGCCGAAGGAGAACGGCCGGACAGGCTGGCCCTGCTCATTCACCTTGGCGGACAGTACGACGATTCCGGGAGGGTAGGCCCGCGACCATCGTCCCTGTTCGAACAGATTCCGCAGGCCAAAGGCGAATTTTCTCTCTTCCTGCCCCCATCTGGTCGGGATCGCGGGGAAGGGGAGCCCTGGGTCTACATATTTCATGGGTGCCCTCCTTAGTCCGGATCCAGCTCAAGGTCAACCTTGATGCCGCCGGCGATCCTGAACGGGGCCGCTGTATAGGTCTCAATCTCCAGCCGGAACAGCCTCCCCTGGGTATTCAGATGAGCCCTGGTTACCTTTCCCGGCTTGGTTTTGACGATCTTTCGCTTCAGCTTTTTCTCAGTCCGCAGCCCCAGCCACAGCTCGATAGGGACGTCGGAATCCACCATCAGGTAGACCACGAAAGCGCTCTTAATGGAGCTCTTGACGCCCAGGTCCTGGTATCCTGAGACCCATTTCAGGCTCTTCACGTCGCCCTCATCGTCGCTCATCTCATATACGACGCCTGGGTAGTCTGCGGAGGTGTAGAACAGCCGCTCGTTGATCTGCAGGAAGCTGTCAACGCTGATCTCGGTCCGCAGCGAAAAGGACCTTTCGGACGGGTTATACTGCAGCACAGCGTTGTTGTTGGCGCTCCCGTCCAGAGGGAGGGCCAGACAGTAGGTGCCGTTCCACATGCCGGCACAGGCCCCGTAAATCGGGTCCCCGGCGATCTCTTCCCAGTGGGCGGGAGTCCAGGCTTCCGCGGTCCGTATGCTCTCCAGACAGCGATAGGGGGTACCGTCGTGGATGCAGATTTCGCCGAGGAAATAGGTTCTGACCTCTGAGTATGTCAGCGCCTCCACCCGGTGCAACACCCTGTCCCGCATAATGCCCTGGATGGCGTCCTGCTGGAAGGCGTAGGCTCCCGTGCCGTCATAGCGCAGAATGCCGTACTGGCCCAGCATGTAGGCGTAGCCGTCCTGGATGGCCAGCGTGTTCTCCACCAGGGCGCCGCCGCCGTACTGTCGCTGCATGCTAAATTCGCCGGGATTCGTACCGTAGATCCGCCAGATGCTGTTCCGCTTTACGGCTAGCAGGTCGCTGCCGATCTGCCGCAGGGCGACGAAGCTGTCTCCGTCCCAAGTGGGCTGCAGGATGTCTCCGGCGCCGTCCTCCGGGATCTCCGTGTTCGCGCTCCAGTCAAATGGATCGTATGGCACGGAGTACATCAGCTTGTCCGGGTCCCCGGCGATGCCGCTGCCCCAGATGCGCTCGTTGTACCGGGCCAGCACGCCAAACCGAATGTCATCCTCCGGGTTTGGGGCCACCACCACCCGGACAACTTCCTTCGTGTCTCCGTACAGGCAGAACATGCCGTCCGTAGCGTTGGTGAACAGCAGTATGTCTACCGGGTCCGTCAAGGGCTGGCCGTCCCGGATGTTTACCTCGTAGGTTACCCAGTCGCAGTCACTCACTTCCAGCGGGGCGCCGGTTTCCGTCCGCACGGTCTCGCCGTCAGTGACGGTTTCCGTATAGGCCGGATACCGCTGCTCCCAGTCATCGTCCCCGTCCAGTAGTTTGGTGTATACCCGTCCGTCGCTGATCGCCACCAGCAGGGTGCCGGTTTCGTTCCCAAAACGCCGGTTCAGGTACGCCAGAGTGCCGATCGGAGCCCGGAGCGTCTGTTTCAGCCGGATTCCGTCCCGCATGGGTCGAAAGCCGCCGCCTTCCACGTTCACGTTCTCCATCTCCCGGGCATACCGCATGCTCATGTTGTATCCGTCACCGCTCTGGTTGATCCCGGCAAAATTGGATATTTCAAGGCTGGTTGCGTACTGTGACATCTTTCACCACCGCCTTATGCCGGGATGTTCCGGAAGTTCCGGTATCGCTTTGGCAGGCCCGTCTCTTCGTCCAGTCCCGCTTTGCCGCCTTCGTCCGCGATCGTGCTCAGCAGCTCCAGAAAGTGGGAGCGGAACTGGAATCCCCGCTGCTGTTTCTGTGGGTTGCCGTTCCGATAGACCAGCCAGGTCGCCCAGTCGCAGAGATACCTGTGCATCCAGTCCGGCAGGTTCGGCACGTCCTCGTCCTCCTCCAGCCGCGGATAGTCCGTGGACGGCACATGCCCATGATCCCAGGCCTTCACGATCCGGTCATAGCCCTCGTTGATGTAGTCCGCCGCATGGGGCAGGAAATCCTCAATATCCTCAGGGTCGTTGTTCGTCTGGAACATTACCTGATCTTTTATTTCCGCCAGGGTCATGGCCTTTCACCTCACAGTTTGGGATACCGCTCCTTCAGCGCGATAAACACCGGGACGGGCACGCTCACCCGCTCCCCGCGGTGGATGCGGTAGATGGTTTCTTTTTTCTCATTGGCCAGCGTCACGTGCTCGTACTGGTCCACCTTCAGGCCGCCGTCGCCGCCGCCTTCCAGCTCCGGCAGGAAAACCTCAACATAAGGGCCCTGATAGTCTGGCGCCTTTTCCTTCACGATACTGGTGGTGGGATCCAAAACTTTTTCGTTATCCATTTTGATCTCCTCTCATAAAAAAGAGGGGAGGCTCACGAATGAAAGCCTCCCCCGGATACAGTTAATCAGTCGCTGACGCCGTGCTCAATGCGGCAGATGAAGTCATCCTGCAGCACTGCGCAGGCGAAGAAGGGCACCTTCCAGGCGATGGTTCCGCGCTGGTTCAGAGGATCGTTGGAGCCGCTGGAGCCCAGGGGCTTAACGATGATCTGGATATTGGGCTTCTTCGCGTTGCCCAGGCTCACCATGCCGAAGGCCTTGGTGCCGTAGATGATGGTGGCATGCACCTCGTCGCCGCTGGTGGCGCCGCCGCTGGGCGTGATGGACATGGCGCTCAGGGTGCCGGAAGCCGCGTCGGCGGGCATCCACCGGAGCACAATCTTTTTGTCATCAACATACACCCGCTCGATGCATACCAGAGCCTTATAGGCCGTGGAGCTCTTGGTGAAGTTGAAATACACCAGCTTGCCGGTCAGGGCACGGGCCTGATCCTCGGAAATGGTTCCGGTGTAGGTCAGGGTCCGGGTCTCGCGGTTGGCACTGGAAACGGAAATGCTGGCCACGTTGTCGAACAGGTATTCCTCATCCGCGAACACCTTGCCGTTGTCCACTTCGAAGAACTTCACCTTATAGATGTTGCCAAGCTCGTACTTCTGGACGCGCTCGTCGCTCTGGTAGGTGGAAACATCGTTCCAGTGGTCATCCTGCGTCAGGTCGTAGTAGGTGTCATGGTCAATCTTCGCGTGGAAGAAGCCGTCAGAGAAAGGCTGAGCGCCTTTCTTCTTCAGGTTCCGGACAACCTTCTTCACGATGGCGTAGGTCAGGATGTCGTTCTTCGTCAGTGTGGCGCGGCTGGTGTTGGTGCCGGGATACATGACGTTCAGGCCGGCCATGATCTGATCGCGGCCAACGGTGTCGATGGACAGCTGGGCCTGACGGTTCAGCCGCTCGCTCATGGCGTCGGTCTTCTTATCCACGTGCCACAGGTCGAGCTCGTCGGTGTATTCCATGTGGGCGCCGTAGTTCTTGGTCATGACGCTGAAGGAAGTCTCTTCCAGCTTCTGGCCGTCGGGAGTGATGCCCTCATACAGGGGCTTGGTCACGGCGGGCAGCTCGGTATACCGGAAGAAAATGACATGCTTGCCGTTGTTCTTCGGCTGCTCGATCTGTTCCGCATCCTGCAGGTAGCCCAGGTTGGGCTGTACATTCTCCAGAGCCTTCCGCTGCAGATAGCCCTCCAGCAGGGTGGGGGCCAGGGAAGCCTGGTAACTGACGTTCATGTTGTCGTAAACTGCCATTGAAAAGCACGCTCCTTATCTAAGTGTGATGCGCGCCCCTTCCTGGATTTTCTTTTCCAGCCTGGCGAACTGTTCGCTGCTCATGTTGGCAAAGTCGAAGCTTCTCGCGCTGCCGGAAGCTCCATTGGGGGAGCGCATGGGAGCGGGCGCCCTCTTCCGCTGCGACTGCTGCGCGAGCATGTCAGCCACGTCGTAGAAGTCCCACTCTCCGGATACAATTTTTCTGCGGGTTTCTTCGTTGTTCTGGAACTCGGCGATCACATCGATCCCCTTCTGTCCCTTGATCCTGTCTGCCTGGTGCTGCAGCATGTCGATCCGCGCCTGGGTGGCGGGATCTCTGCCGCTGTCGTTGCCGCCGGAGGTAAACTGACCGCGCTCATTGCGCGGCTGGCCCTGGCTGTCAGCCTGATTTTCGCTGGCAGCAGGCATCCCCTGTCTGTATCGGATCAGCTCCTTGGCAGTCTCCAGGTCCCGCACCTTTCCGGTACGGACAAGCTCCTGGGCCTGCTGATTCAGCATCTGCTCGCGATACGGGGCCATCTGCTGCTCGAATTCGGCACGCAGACGGGCTTCTGTTTCAGCCACCGCCTTGTTGATCCTCTTCTGCACGTATCCTGGCTCACTGCGCTCGCCAGCGCTCTGCGAGCTGTTGCCTTCGTCCGTGCCCGTCTGGTCAGCGTCGGCTGTACCAGCGTCGCTCAGGGCCTCTTCCAGGCTGATGGGCTGTTCTTCGTCCGTTTCTTCGATAAAGCTTTCCTCCAGGGCCGGGTCCAGGTTTCCCTGTTCCTCAGGGGTTCCAATGTTCTCGTTCTGTTCCATAGGGTTCTCCTTTCATCTGTCTCCAAATCAGAGCGATGCCGCAAATCACGGCCAGACGTATATTGCAAAAGCCCCGCGAATCACGGGGCCGAATGCCGATATTTTATGGGGTTTTATCCGCGGCCAACCGCACCGGCCATGCCGCCCATGCTGGGGGTGGAGATCTCCTTGCCGATCTCCAGGGAACTGCCGGCCTGCGGGGCAGGGGCTGCCTGCGGGGCGGGGGCGGGAGCGCCGGGCACGCCGCCCATGCTTCCGGAGCCCTCTGCCGGGGCCGTTCCTCGCCTCGCGTTGATCGTGGAGATGGTATTGGCCATCTTGG
>Ga0326512_10000066_pt1 | contig 87279 bp, 75 predicted proteins | sample 1_2617_0518_D_FD_203652 | JGI IMG/M metagenome (GOLD analysis project Ga0326512, IMG submission 203652) | Bovine rumen microbial communities from UC Davis, California, United States - 1_2617_0518 | ecosystem: Host-associated > Mammals > Digestive system > Stomach > Rumen | place: USA...
ATCGTTCTCATCTCCGAGATGGATGACGACTTCGTAAGAAGCATCTTCCTTGAGCCCATGCATTCTGCACAGGAAGCATTCGATGAAGCATACGCAAGATATGGAGAAGACTGCTCTGTCATCTGCATGCCTTTTGGCGGTGCCACACTTCCGATGCCGCCTGTAGACTGAGAATTCACTAATTTATAACTAAATTCTTTTCAGGTTTAGTTATAAAATCCGTAATAGAGATATTTGAATAGGGGATAAATATGGATTGGGAAGCGTCGTTTCTTCTTTATATTCAGGAACACATAAGAACGGATTTTATGAATCCGTTCATGACTGCTCTGACTCATACAGGTGATTACGGTATATTTCTGATCGCGCTGGCAGTTCTTCTGCTCATCATCCCGAAGACCAGAAGGATCGGACTTATTGCAGGGATCAGCATTGCGATAGAAGCACTTCTGACCAATGTTTTCATAAAGAATGCCGTTGCAAGAACAAGACCTTACGAAGCCATTGACGGACTTGTAAACCTCATAGAAAAGCAGAAGGACTACTCCTTCCCTTCCGGACACAGCGGCGCGGCATTTGCAGTAATGGGAGCTATACTTGTAATAGCAATATTAGGACTTCCCGTAGCAGAAAAAACAGGTAAGATCACAAGATCAAAGATGAGCACTGCATATAAGATCGTTGCAGTCATAGCGATCATCTATGCAACAGCACTGGCGTTCTCAAGACTTTATGTAGGCGTTCACTATCCGACCGATGTTCTCGGAGGAATACTCCTGGGAATCGCAACAAGTTTTGCATCATATTTTATCTACCGCGCAATACTCAAGGTCTATGCTCAGAAAAAAGCAAATGCAAATTAAACAAGGCTTTCTCATTATGAGCAAGCCCTGTTCTGATTACTGGTTAAACTGTCTGCCTTTCTTCTTCCTTATCTTCTCATCATAAAGCAGTCTGTCAGCATTGTTCATCGCTTCGTAGATATCAACTTTACCGGCGATCTTGAACTTATAAATACCTGTACTCATCTCAATGGGATAAGGCTTTCCGACGATCTGATTGTGTCTCTTTGTTACCTTCTCGATTCTCTCTTTCATTGAATCGACATCACAGTCAGAACCTGTAACTGCCAGAGAGATGAATTCATCGCCTCCGATACGTCCTATGATATCCATGTCTCTGAATGATTCCTGAAGGACATGGGCGATAGTCTTAAGTGCAAAGTCTCCGTCATCGTGGCCATACTTGTCATTGATCGTTTTAAGATTATCCATATCGGCATAGCAGATGATCGCAACCTTTCCCTGATTGGAAGGCTCTTCCAATTCACGCTCAGCGTTTGTGATGAATCCTCTTCTGTTATAAAGACCAGTGAGCTCGTCTTTCTGGGCGATCTCTTCAAGCTTTGTATTGTCTCTTATAAATCTCTCAAGAGACATCTGCAAAGACTGCTTGACCTTGTTCTGTTCTTCTATCATGAACAAAGATCTGAGAGTGACTGAGAGCTGCGATGCAGCAGATGACACGCTGTATGAGCTCGTAATATCGAGTTCGTTCACAAGAAGACCGTATATATCCGCGCCTACGAACAAAGGTGCAACGATCATAGTGCGGCGCCCGTCACCTTTAATGAATTCATTTTGGAAGATGCTCTCCGTGCGCAGGAGCTGCTTAGCTTCAGGCAAAGCTCTGAGGCCTTCATCATCAAGAACAGCTTTAAGCAGGATCGATGCAGGCGGCATCCAGTCAGATGTTCCGTAATTCTTGATATTACCCTGGAACAGATACAGCAATGATTTCTTAAATCCGATTCCTTTAAGGCTTCCCAAAAGCTGTTCATAAGGAATCTCTCTTTCGTTCTCGATCAGGAAGACTTCACCAACCTGACGGTTGATAACACCCTGCATCCTCTCATTCCTTCTTCTTGCAACATCTGCGGGAAGAGTACTCGAGAATGTCATGCGCCTGAAGTATTTTGAGAAAACATCATTTACGATTACACGGTCATGATCGTTAGTGAATAATCCAAGAGCCTTACTCTGCATCGCCTGAAAGGAATTAAAGCATTTCTCACGCGATGAAAGCAGGAAAAGATCTGTTCTTAAAAGCTCGTTAAAGCATTCATTCATAGCAGGTATCTTCGAAGACTTATCATCAGCTTTTAAGAAATCAACATAAGCCTCAACAAATCTGCCGAGACATTCTGATATCGGTTCATTATCAACAAAATCAGTGAAAAGATATTCCTCAAGGCCATTAAAGAAAGCGTTGCTGTCTTCTAAAACGCCTTCGAGTTTTATACGCCTGCAGATTGCGCTTATATCGAACTCATCACATCCGCAAGAGCTTCTCTGCACAAGGTGCGTATCAACGGTCATATCCCTTAATGCGGTTCCTTCCAGGTAATTTCCGGCATTAAGAACAGCTTTATAGGCCAGCGAAGCAGAGCTTGCTTCAACTGTGGTAAGAGGTGGCTCGAGCGAGATTGCAAAAGCATCATCATCAAAGCCTCCGATCAGAATATCCTTGCCCGGAACAAGTCCTCTTTTTCTAAGTGCTGTATAACCGCCAGCAGCCATGGAATCGTTGGCGAAAACGATTGCATCAAGATGATCGTTATTGTTTAAAAGCTCCTTGATCTGTTCTTCACAGTTCATCGAGAAGTCGCCATATACGACCTTATGCGCATCAAAAGGAATGCCGTTCTTCTTAATCACTTCTTTATATATGCCAAGTCTTTCAAGTGCATCCCGGTTGGTTACGGGACCTGATACAAAGCCGATATCTTTTGCGTTGTGCTTTTCGATAAAATGTGTCAAAAGCTCTGTCAGACCTGAACGGTTATTGAATGTAACCGACGGATAGCCTTCAAAATCAGAGAACAGGCAGACGACCGGAACATTCGGCATCTTTTTAAGAAATCTCTGCTGGGTTTCCAAATCAGCTCTCGAGCAGATCATTCCCTGAAGGATATAGATGATATCAACATTTCTTTCTGTCGGAAGGCTGAAGATAGAATTATACTGATACTCATATTTCTTATCCGCATATCTGCTGTCGGTCTTCCCGATATAGTGGCCTGGAAAGATAAACAGATTTGCATCAAGAGCTTTGGCTGCCTGTTCGGCGCCAATCGCTGCCTGATTGGTAAAGTAATTATCTATATCATCAACGATCAAACCTATATTGATCCTGCGGTCCATATAAAGATGCTCCCTTCAAAATAATCAGATGCCGCGTTCTTTTTTTCTTTCCATCTTGTCGGCATACATCCCGGAATCGGCTTCCATGATCATATCTTCAATATCTATGCGGCTGTCAATCGTTCTTTCAGAGACACCGAGACTTGCATAAACTTTAAAAGGCTTGCCGGTCATAGCAGGGTCACTGTCTGCAGCTTCCTCTATCTCATTTCTGATCTTCCCTATCTCGCCTTCAAGATTCTTATCGCCGATGATCGCAAAAGCAAATTCATCACCGCCGTATCTGGCTGCAATACCGTTATCTCTTACATACTTCATGATCGCTCTTGCAAGAGTCTGGATAGCGATATCCCCGTTCTCATGTCCGTATGTATCGTTTATTGCCTTAAGCTTATCCATATCGATCGAGAACAGAGATAATATCCTGCCTGAATTGGAAGACTCATTAAGAAGTTTTTTAATAACTGCGAAAAATCCTCTTCTGTTGTACAGTCCTGTAAGGAAATCCTGCTCCGACAGCAGCTCGTTTGTACGGCTTGTTGATATGAGTTTGCGGTTGTTGTTGACCGCATTTACGGCAGCGTTAATGAAGTGGCCGAACTCCTCAAATCTCTGCTCGGATCTCATAGTTACGGAATCATAACCGTTAATGACATAACCGAAAGACTCGGTATTGGATCTTATCTGTTTGAACAGAAGAACATTGATATTACTGCTTCTTGATAAGATGATGTCGTAATCCGGGATCGGATATCTCATGCGGTAGAATTTCTGTGCAAAGGTGTACTTGTTCTCCCTGCCATGGAAAATGGCATGGCAGCATTCATCCAGTTCCGTTACACCGACAAAATAATACTGGCTGCGCCACATCCAGATGGAATTCTGAAGATTGTCGGCAGCTTCATCGAGATTATCGGAAGAAGTCATACGCGAAACGAAACGGCCCATCTCAAGCATGTGTCTGAACGAATCCTGATTCTCTGCCGCGAGTTCATCAACGATCCGTGACCACGGGAATTCGGAACTCTTTCTGCATCCGCAGGACTGCATGAACATCGACCTGTAAGGAATAAAGAATGAATCTTCTTTTTTGTTTTTGATCTTATCCCATTCGCGTATCCTCGACAGGATGTTAGCTGAGATCTGCTCATAATCAAGTTCGCATGTGGTCAATACCGGATCGTTATACTGTCCCTGCCAGATGCCGTCAAAGCCTGTAACAATAACGTCTCCGGGAATGCTTATCTCATGTTTTCTGAGCGCATCGATTACACCTAAAGCCATGGAATCGTTAGCACAGATGATCGCATCGGGGAGTTCGTACTCACTGCTCTCCAAAAGCTCGTTCATAACATTGAACGCTGGTGCTTCCCAGAAATCACCGTAATAAATATGCGCTTCCGAAGGATCTATATCGTGTTCTTTAAGAACTCTCTTGAATATCATGATCCTCTCTTCCGAGAAGGGATTATCACGGAATCCGCCGAACATATCGAGCTTCTTTGCACCGTGAACCTCTATGACATGTTTTACAATAGTCTCGAATGCAGTACCGTATTCGAAATCAGCATTTATGCAGCCCTCAACAGGATGCTGGAAAGTAATTACCGGAATGTCCTTCTCATGTCCTATCCCGGCAAGTCTGTCGATTACATCTTTGGACTTGATCATCTCACCGAAAATGATGATCGCGGCAAGATCCATCCTCAAAAGAAGGTTTGCAAAATTCAGTTCAAGTTCAGTCTGGACCGGATCCGGATTATCAACGTTAAATGTAAAGCTTGAGACTATATAATCCCTGTTGATCTCTTCGGTCTGAAGAGCTCTTAAGAACAGACTGTAGTTATCCGAATCATCCCACACACCGCATACAGCAATGAGTTTGCGGGTCTCTTTTATTCCTTCCCTTCTTCTGAGAATGATATTTCTTATGTGGATAGAAGCCTTTGAGACAGCATTTATTGCAAAGATAATGGATGCGCTCTCATAATCTTTCGGTGCTTCGAATACCATACGGTGCTTCTGCCAGTTGCAGTCAAGCGAGATAACATACGGTTCGGTGATCTGTTCGCTATTCCCATCATCAGACTTGAAGATGCATCTGATAGAGCGAGCTTCGTCAGCTCTTCCCTCAAACGCGAATTCATAGAATTCGCCTTCCCTGAAAGTGAATCCGCCCTGCAAAAGTCTTGTCTCACCCGAGACACCTGATATATAAGACGGGGTGATGATGAGCTCGTCTTCCATAAAGCTCACATTTGTGCTCAGATCGCCTTCCGCAATATAGAAAGCATTATTCCTGTTAACTTTGCCGGAACCATCCGTATCGAGATCAAGGACTCTTGCAGGTCTCGTTACCTGTCTGTTATAGATAGGCTTCTGATAAAGTCTTACATAATCGATAAGGAGTTTTGAATCGTTATCTTCCGTTCCTGCCTCCGGACCTGACTTATCTTCAGGGAAAGCAACACCTATTACCAGGTGGAACGACTTGTTGAAAGGCGCCGGATAAGGCTCTTCTGTTTCACCGGTTCTTGAGAACCAGTATGAAGTCCTGTAATACTCTTTTCCGTCACATGAGAATATTATCTCATCCTGATCCCACTCACATGCAAATATATGGAAATCCTTTGCAAAGTCGGTATTCAGTCTGTGGAAATTACTTGAGCGCTGTGTATAAGGATAACCGAATGCAATACCGGAGAATGACTCATCAGTCTTAGAACCGGAAACCTCGCAAACATTGATCTGACCGTGAAGCGGGAATTCCTTATATTCATCCTTTTCGCTGTCATAGCCTTCAGTGGGCATAAGCCTGATATAGCTTAAGGCTCCATTTGCTTTGGGGAATCTGACTCTGATTATCAGCTTGCCGTATGTGAAGTCCTTTTTGAAAAGCGTGGAGATGCGTCCGGAAAGATATCTCTTCTCACCGTTACTGTCAGTTGTTATCTTTGGACTTATGGAAATGCAGCCGTCTTTTATTCCAAGACATTTAAAGCCGCAGTATTCCTGACGCTCGCCTTTATACCATCCGGGCGCACGCGTTTCAGCGCTCCAGACTGATTCGTTGATAGCATTACTGTTAAACTCTTCGGACCAGACAATGTGGTATCCGTCCGGCAGCGAAACTTTGTCACTCATTTAAATAGATAAAATAACTGATCTTTAATCAGCAGCGAAAACATCCTCTGGGCTGTTATCGCGCGCCATAACGTACTTGTAGCAATCGTCGGCACTGACTTCAAATGCCTTGAAGATATCCTTGACCGCATCATAGATTGCCTTGCATCTGATGATGTCGACAGTATCGTGAGCCTGTGAGAAAAGGCCGAAGATAAGCATGTCATACATCTTATAGAAGTCTACCTTGAAAGCATCAAATTCATTGATGGCTCTTAAGAACAATTCCTTATTCTCCGGAGAGTATGTGCGCAGGAGATTGAGAAGATGAGCTTCTTTCTTGCCGCATCCTGCTATCGCATTGACACTTGCCTTGATTCCCGGATTAACAGTCCTGGTGTTGTATCTTACGATCGTCATGGAAAGCTCGTCAATCATGTCAACACACTCTTCAATATGTCTTGCCATCTGGAAGATGCTCATTCTCTTCTCAGGATCCTGCTCTACTGCGTGAAGCCTGTCAGCAAAAGCGTGGAAAACATGATCGGCATCATCTTCCAGTTTATTGATACGTCTTGAGATCGCAACTCTGTCCTCGATCTTCTCGAGCATGCCCAAAAGCTCAACACATTCTTCGTTAAGAAGCTCAGACAGCTTCTGAGCCTGATCAAATAAAAACTCGCGATCTTCGTTGTTCATCAATCTATCCTCCAAGGGTATTCCCTTATAATTTACAGCTTATTATATCTTAACAAATATATTTTATTCAATAGAACACATTAGTCCGGAAAAGTGTATGAAAACAAAAAAATGCTGTCCCGTGATCCGTGAGACAGCATTTTGATTTTGTTTTGTATTCGTATCGGATTAAAGTGCGGAAACCTTAGTACCCATCTGCTCTGAGTCCTGATTCTCAACAACGAGATTAACAGACTTAGGTGTGCAAACGAATGTTGTCTTAACAGGTGTAGGTTCAACTCTTCCGCCCAATGCATAAACACCGCCGGAGATGTAGTCAACTACTCTCTGATTCTTATCAGTATTTGTGAGGTTGCAGATAACGATGTGGCCTTCACGGATGTGATCACAAACGATCTGGCTTGTTCTGATGTCATAAGGTGTAAGCATTATGACTGTTGCGTTCTGCTGCATTACAGGTGTTGTAACTGCGGGTTCCTGAACGAAGGTGCGGGGTTCTTCAACGTAAGACTCCTCTGCGATAGGCTCCTGCTCGTATGCATCTTCTTCAATGTAGCCCTCTTCCTCACCGTAATAGTTTTCTTCCACATCATCTTCTACAGGTGTGAACATGCTTCCGAAGAAATTCTTAACGTTAAAAGTGCCCATTTGTTTTTTCCTCCTTAAAAATTCGCCCGACCAAGGACATTCATATAACATAATCGGATATTAACGAATTTTGATTTTCGCCTCAATAGTTTTGGGCGATATGACACAAGAAGGTAACTTAAAACGGGGTTTTATTACAAAATGTAACAAAAATTAACGTTTTTTGATTGAACAATGTTACACAGGCTTATATTCAGCCCTGTTTCCGAATATAGCCGTACCGATCCTGATATGCGTGGAACCCTCGTAAATAGCGCTCTTATAGTCCTGACTCATACCCATCGACAGGACCTTCCAGCTTTCAAGACCCGTATAAGACTTAAGATCTTCGAATATTACTCTTGTCTTTGCGAAAACTTCCCTTGCCTGTCCCTCATATGTCTCAATAGGAGCCATTGTCATAAGACCGCAGATCTCAACAGAAGGCAGATCCATTATCTTATCTATGGCAGGTTTAAGTTCATGCGGCGCAAAGCCGTGCTTGCTCTCCTCACCTGATACATTTGCCTGCAACAGGATCCTCGAAATAACATTGTTACTTAATGACCTTTTTGATATCTCTTCTGCAAGTTCAACACTGTTTACAGAATGGATAAGATGAGTCTTTCCTATTATGTACTTTACTTTATTCTTTTGAAGAGTACCTATAAGATGCCAGTTAACATCAAGATCCAGACTTGAGAATCTCTCGACCTTGGGGACAAGTTCCTGCACCCTGTTCTCACCTAAGTCCTTAAGTCCTGATACGGCCGCAGCTTCCGCATATTCAACCGGGAAGACTTTTGTGACACCTATAAGGGTTACACTTCCCTTCGCTCTGCCTGAAGCAGCCTCTGCCTCTTCTATGGATTGTTTAACGGATAAGATATTATCTGAGATCTTCTTCTTTAAATCTTCAGTGTAATCGTATTCCATATCAGTCGACCTTATCTCCCGGCTTTACAGTCTTCGGGTTAGTAATGATTACAGTATTGAGATTCGGAACGGATGACTTGCCTACCTGGTCAATGATCGCAAACTCTCTGTCGTTATCGAGAACGATTACCCTGACTTCTTCCACGAAGCCCTGGTTGTTCGTATAGACAGATGCAATTCCGGAATAATCCGTTACAACGATCTTGTCGGCCGTCATGCCGAGTCCCGTAGCAGTATCGACAAAGGATGCCATATAGCCTTCGGTATAGAGCCTGTCGAGTCTCTTAAGATTTGCAAATTCGTTAGGTGTCGAGAAAGCAACAAGATAACCGCCGTCTGCAAGTGTTTCGGTGTAGATTACGGAGCATCCGCCGACAGAAGTATTCTGCTGCTCAACCGGATTACCCTCTTCATCTGTCTTGGCATTAGGAATTATCGTTACATTGAAGATAGCATCCTGGGCAAATGTGTCAGGACCGACGTTTGCACCCGGAGCAAGATATACGCAGAAAGCAGGATTGCCCTTAGGAGCATATGTATCGTTTACAAGGCTCGATACGGAAACTCTCATACCGTCTGTCTCTGTGATAACGATCTCGATATCAACAGTTCTTAAATCGAGCAGGGCCTCCACACATCTTGAAGTCTCAAATGTAATAAGCATACCCGAAGAATCGCTCTCGCAGCGTACAACCCGGCAGTTGTCTATCGCAATACCTTCAGTACGGATATTGATGTCATGTACCGTACCGACAGCGAAGTCAGATACACCCGCATCATTCGAAGAAAGATAAACAGAAAGGTACTGGCTCTCGTTCTGGGCGATCCTTACTACAGGCGTATCTGCTTCAACAGTCAGGTCGGAAGAGATCGCGCCGACTGAATTGTTGATATATCCCTTAACTTCAGATGCCGGCATCGTAAGGAATGTTTCATAGTCAAGCAATTCCTCATTGCCGTCAAGTCTGAAAGAGACGATGCCTGGTCTGTGAGCAGTTACGACGGAAGCATATTTCTCGACCTGAGCCTCATATACTGCTTCGTCATTTCTTAAGACAGCGATCCTCTCATCATCGAAATTGATCTTACTCATCTCGTCTTCACGCTCATCAAGGATAACGTTGACAGATGACGAGTAAGAAGACATATTGCTCAGATTACCGCCCATTGAATCGAATCTTACAGAGTCAAGGATCGCAGAAAGATTCTTGTTGTAGTTTCTGTAAATTACATCTGCTTCAATTACGCCGCCCGACAGGATGATCTCCTGCTGAACATCAGATATCTGTGACTGAACGTTTCTCAAGTCCTGTACGACAGACTTCATTTCTTCAGGAACGACGATAGCGAGCTCCTGTCCTTTTGCGACTCTGGAACCTTCTGTGATCTGTGTGACAAGCTCACCCGAATTGACACACGGAATAACATCCTCATCTCTTACGACAAGTGCTCTTGCACCGATCGTATGCTCAACAGAACCTGTAGTAACAAATGAGAAATTAGGTTTCTCTGCGATATAGTCATATAAGTGATGCACAACGAAAACGAGAACGAACAGAGCAGCTGCCACAGCTATAGCGCCCAGAATGCCGTTTCTTATTGCACGGCCTTCCGCACTCTTCTGTGAAGGGTTCTTTCGCTTATACTCGTTCTTTTCGATCTTTTCCTGTTCCCTGATCTTGGCTTCCTCTTTGCGCTTAGCCTGCTCAAGGATCTTCTGCTGCTCTCTTGCTCTAGCCATCTCTCTGGCTTTTGCCTTTTCGGCAGGAGTCATTGGTCTCTTGGAAACAGGCTTGGAAGAAGGCTTGGTCCCGTGTCCGCGCTTAACAGGAACGGAATTCTTAGCTCCGCCCATCTTTTGAGCTTCTTTCTTAACATCACTCATCTGCGGAATGATGCTCTTACCGGAATCCGTGTCATTTAAAGGCTTGCCGGGAGCTTTGTGAACCTGGTTATTTCCATGCTTTACTGTGGGCCTGGCACCTGAAGACTGCTTTCTGCCCTGCTTAAATGAGCCGGACTTCTTGCCCATAGGCTTGCCTGAATGTGAAACAGGTCTGTTTCCTGACTTTTGAGCAGAGGGATTTCCGGGCTTTTTAACAGAGCCTGCCGGCTTTCCGGCGGGTTTCTTCCTGGCAGGTTCTCCCTGAGGCTGGTTGTACCACTGCTTACCGTCTGCCATATCCCTTTAGCTCCCTATCGCGAGCATGCAGGCAAGCTTAGCCTGCTCTTTTGCAAGGCTTCCCTGCATATATGCAATATATGGCGGTTTCATAGGACCATCACAGGAAAGTTCCGTGGTCGCACCCTGAACAAATGCACCTGCGGCCATTATTACCTGATCATCGTAACCGGGCATATCCCACGGCACGGGTGTAACAAATGAATCAACGGGAGAGCAGGACTGAATAGCTGCGCAGAATCCTGACATCTTCTCGGGATCGCCGAATTCAACAGTCTGAACGATATCTCCTCTTTCTTCCGTTGAAGAAGGGCTTGTCTTATATCCTTCGCTGCCCAATATCTCAGCAGCAAACACTGCGCCTTTAAGGCACTCGCCAACACATGCGGGAGCGGTAAAAAGGCCTCTGGCGATCATGGAATTGGCACCCATAGTAGGACCTACCTCGCTTCCGAGACCTGGTGTCGTAAGATGCCTTGCGGCATTCTCGACAAGATCTGCTCTTCCTGCAATATAACCGCCTGTCTTAGCGATTCCGCCGCCCGGATTCTTTATGAGCGAACCGGCAATAACGTCAGCGCCGACTTCCAAAGGCTCTCTCTTTTCCGTGAATTCACCATAGCAGTTATCTACTGCCACGATTATATCTTCTCTTACAGAGTGAACGAGTTCGGCGATCTTCTTTATGTCTTCGCAAAGAAGTGCTCTTCTTCCCGTATATCCTCTGGATTTCTGGATAAATACCATCTTTGTCTGGGGCTTGATAGCTGCCCAGATAGCATTGAGATCGGGCGTACCGTCGTCTTTAAGCTCAACTTCCTCATATTTAATGCCGTAAGACATAAGTGACATATCATTGTTCTCCGAAGAGAGTCCGATCGTAGCCATGAGCGTGTCATAAGGTCTTCCCGTAACCGAGAGCATGATGTCTCCCGGTCTTAAAGCACCGTAGAGCATCGCGGAAATAGCCTGGGAACCGGTGCTGATCTGCCATCTTACATATGCCTTCTCGGCTTTGAATACCTTGGCAAAAATATTCTCGATCTTCTCACGGCCGACATCATCGTAGCCGTAGCCTGAGGTTGAACCCATATGAGTATCTGAGAATTTCTCGCTTCTGAAAGCATCAAGTACCTTGAGCTCATTGAAAGTCACAATATCGTCAATGCGTGCGTAAACATCTGCAAGCGCTTCTTCAGCCTTAACAGCGGCCTCGATTGCCTTATCGCTTACACCGTATTTTCTGTAATTTTCTATACTGTTCTTAGTTATGCTTTCCATAACTTTTGATTATAACATATTTAATTAAATATAAAGAGCCAGTCTGATGGCACCCGGATAGCATTCAAAAACGACCTTATGTCCGGAGAAGTCCTCTCCGTCGTAATTACCGTTAAGATCTCTTGTTCCGGTTGCCTCAACGGTCAGTTTTGTAGTAACAAAAGTGTCAGCTTCCTTATATCCTTCATGTTTTCCGTTTTTGTACTTCAGGAGAAGGAAAAGAGACTTCGGAAGGTTTACAGCATCGATCGCGCAGCAGTTGATGAGACCGTCATCGATCAAGGCATGTGGGGCCGGGCAAAAACCGTCACCGTAGTAAGATGCGTTACAGACTGCAAGCAGTGTGAAACTGCTCTTAACTGATTCAGAGGGCTTACCGTCTCCTCTTAAGGCCTTATATTTGAAATCGAACTTTCTGTTGCCGAAAATACATTCCAGAGCAGAACTCAGATATGCAGTACTCCTTATAAAGCTTGAATTCGGGTGAGCAAGAACCTTACCCTTTGCCCTGAGCTGGACTTCTGTATCAAGACCTATCGATGCGACATTGTTGCACCATGCAGAACTCGCGTCTATCCTGTTGCCGTCTGCATCAAAGGATGTGACCTTGATCAGATCCGTATTCTTGATCTTAAAACTGTCATTAAAGATCTCGCTGACACAGATCTCACAGTTGCTTCTGTGGTTTTCGTCCATTATGGACCTGGTGAAATCATTGCCGGTACCAAGCGGGATCACAGCCATAGGTGTCTTGGATTCGGCAAGTGAATTAGTGACTTCATGAATAGTTCCGTCACCGCCGCAGGCAATGACAAGAAGGTCATCCTCTGTTGCCGCCTTTTTTGCAACCTCACTTGCATGTCCGGCGAACTCCGTGTAGACCACACTTGATTCACCTTCATGCTCTTCAGAACATCTGGAATATGCCGACTTAAAACGTGCCAGAGCTTTGGAATCCGCTCTGCTGTTTACGATAAATAACTTCTTCATGTACCTTCAGATCACTTCTGCGCCGAAAGCTTTACTACGACATCGATCATGTCATCCACGGTCTTGACTTCATCGAGAAGTTCATCGGGAAGACGGATGTTGTAAGTCTCCTCCACATCGATTACAAACTCATAGAGCTGCAGAGAATCAAAGGGCAGATCGGTATTGAACTGAAGTTCGGACGATATCTCCTCAGGAGACATCTCGAGCGTTTCGGACATGATCCTGATCACATCCTCTTTTACCTTCGCTCTCAGGTTGTCAGAGTCAGCCATCTTATTTTTTCTCCTTAGTGGTATCTTTAGCAACCTGCCTTGCGGTTGCTCTTACATTCTCACTGCTGTCGTACTTTCTAAGCTGCTGCTCAACATACTGGTCAACCTCGTTTACGAGATCAAGCAGATGCTGTCTGTCATCAGCATTGTATCCGGCAAGGATATGCTTAGCCAAAACCCTGTGAAACTTGCTGTTCATTCTGCAGGCAAGTTTACCTGTATGCGTAAGGCTTATCCTTACGATTCTTTTGTCACGCTTATCACGCTCTCTGTGAACATATCCCTTCTTAACAAGCCTGTCTATGGCAACAGTCAAAGTGCCTGTGGTAATACCCAGGTCTTCGGCGGTATTGGTCATTGTACGGGCATCATAGGGACCGATTGCGGTAAGAGTATGCATCTCAGCAATAGACAGATCCTTGAAATAACCTGCCTGAAGAGACTTCTCTTCTGTCAAAACAACATTTTCAAAGATCCTTACCAGGGCCTCTGACATCTGTTCTTCTTCGCTCTGCAAAACAATCTCTCCATTCAATTTGAATTACAAATTAATTATATCAAATTTTTAAGCGATTTTAGCAAGAGGTATCTTATGAACGAACGGCTTTCTTATCTTTGCTTACGAGAACTATTGCAAATGCCAGAACGAACAGTGATATTCCGCCCAGAATATATACCAGTCCGTCACCGGGTTCCATTGCCGCAAAAGCCTCACTTACATATGTTCCCATGAAATTAAACAGGATATGCGTAAATATCGTGATCTTCAGTGAACGGTACTTGTATCTGAGGAAACCAAGGAAAGCACCGATAACCGTAGCATATATGACCTGGACCACGATCATATGTATAGCTCCGAATAAAAGAGCAGTAATCAGGATTATATATACCGGCTTTATGCCCGACTTTTCCAGAAAACCGAAAACAACTCCTCTGAAACACAATTCTTCAAGAACAGGGCCCAAAATGATAGCATAGACGATGGTTACAACGGGATTGCTTACAAGTCCTGCCGTTTCGATCATCTCGGCATATGACTCCATAAAACTCGGAGCAATCTTTTCGGCAAGAGTCATTCCGGCAGTGATCACAAAGAACAGACCGGCACCAATGCAAAGCGCTGCAGATATGGATTTAACTCCGAACACCTCACCAATTCTGACCTTCGGCTGCTTTTTGACAAAGCCTTTGTAATACCATATTCCGAAAACAACAAGACCGACTGCAACATATGCAAAATATGCAAAAGAGGAATACTTTTCATTGAAAATCTGCAGGAGCAGATCGTATATATCCATTGCGTTCGATGAATCATGTGCTTCTTTGGTCGCATCAACTACAGACAGGATCAGGAACGGGACCTGAGCCATAGTCTGGATCATCACAAGCACTGCGACCGGGACAAGTGAAAGGAAGATCATTCCTATCTTTCTGCCCGTTGATACAGTCTGCTCCGTTTTCTGTTCCTGAAATGTGTTATTCTCGCTCATACTTTTGCACCATTACCTGAACTTTACGATAGTAACGCCTGCGTCTCCTTCTCCCTGTGCTCCCGCACGGAAAGATTCGACTCTGTCATCTTTAATAAGGATATCTTGAACGCAGGACCTTAACGCTCCTGTGCCTTTGCCGTGAACTATCCTCGCTTCCTTTATTCCTGCAAGCACGCAGTCTTCCAGATACTTGCCAAGACTTGATTCGGCCTCTGCGGTCGTCATGCCTATCAGCATTATCTCTGAAGTCGTACTGGATGCACTGTTGAATCTGACCTTGGAAAGATCCTCAGCGCCGCTCTTTACCTGTCTTACCTTCGGTTTGGATGCAGCTTTGCCGTTCTTTGTCCTCATGAACTCATCACGCTGCGCCTTGGTAGGCATCATGAGCTGACTCTTTTTTACGGCAATCTTCATGCTTCCGCACAGGATATTGACCGAACCGCTCTTTGAAAGATCTGATTCCGCAATACCTGTCTGTCCAAGAGAAGGAACATAGTAGCATTCTCCCTTGATGACTTCCTTAACAGGCTCGCCGCTCAATGCAACGGATTCAACTGCCTCATCATCTTCAACTTCAAGATCATTGATCCCGGCTCTGAGCTTTCTTCTGATCTTATCGAGTTCCTTCTCCCTCTGTGCCCTGTCCATATCCTTGGACCTGCGTCTCAATTCGCGGAGTTCGTCTCCGATCTCCCTCTCCTGTTCCTGAAGAAGTCTCTTCTGCTCAGATCTCATGTCGTTTAAGATCTTCGTCTTCGACTGCTTGAGCTTGGCATTCTCTTCTTCAAGTCTGGTCTTCTCAGCCCTGAGTTCTATGTTGAGACGTTCGTTCTCATAAGCCAGAGTCTCGGCTCTCTTGGATTCTTCTTCAGCCTTTGCAAGAAGTGCCTCATAGTTGAGTTCATCTGAAGACATCCTTGTCTTAGCATTATCAAGGATATGCTTGGCAAGACCGAGTTTGCTCGAAATAACAAACGCGTTGGAAGATCCGGGTCTTCCCGTTATCAGCTTATATGTCGGTGCCAGAGTCTCAGTATCGAATTCACATGAAGCATTCATTACGCCATCCGTGATCTCGGCGTAACCTTTGAGTTCTCTGTAGTGTGTCGTCGCCATGACGATGCAGCCCTTCTTTCTGAGCTCTTCGATAATGGATATCGCAAGTGCAGCACCTTCAGCGGGATCCGTACCTGAACCAAGCTCATCAAGAAGCACAAGTGATTTGCCCCGGATGTTCTTCAGGATGAATACGATATTTGACATATGCGCGGAGAATGTCGAAAGACTCTCTTCGATGCTCTGCTCGTCACCGATATCTGCCAGCACTCTCTCGAAAACACAGACCTCCGAACCGCTCTCTGCAGGAATAGGAAGTCCTGCCATCGTCATGAGGACAAGAAGTCCGCATGTCTTAAGCGATACCGTCTTACCACCTGTGTTAGGTCCTGTTACGACAAGAGAATCGTAATCGCTGCCGATATTGATATCCACAGGCACAACAGTCTCTTTGGAAATGAGAGGATGTCTTGCACCTTTAAGATCTATCCTTCCGTCCACATTGAGTTTCGGGCAGAAAGAGTTATTCTCCACACCATATTCAGCCTTCGCAAAGATATAGTCAAGCGAAGCTGCGATCTCCATGTTGTTCTCGAACAGCCTTTTTACCGCAACAACTTCATTCGTAAAACTCTTTAAGATACGCTGAATCTCCGCCTGTTCTGCAAAATTAAGTTCGGCGATCTTGTTATTTGCTTCAACCACGCTCATCGGCTCAATGAACAGAGTCTGACCGGATGAGGAGGCACCATGGACGATGCCTTCGATCCTACCGTTAAAATCCGCCTTTACGGGAATACAGTATCTGCCTTCCCTGAGCGTAACGATACTCTCCTGGAGCATATCAGCGTGGTTGGATATAACGCGGTCCAAGAGCGCTCTTATACCGCCGGCAATATTCTTACGTTCTCTTCTGATGGAAGATAATTCCCTGCTGGCTCTGTCGGATACCTCATCCTGACCCAGGATAGATGTCTCGATCTTTTCAAGGAGCTTATCGGAAGTCTCAAGCCTGTCGGCAAGTGCGCAGATATCAGGCTCTGTCTCGTCTACCATAGGAGAACCGGCAGATCTTGCTTTCGAAATTGCTTTTAAGATCTCACCTGAAGCCCTGAGAAAAGATGCGACTTCCAAAAGCTGTCCGCATGTGAGAGTGCCGTCCGCTTTCGCATATACGAGCGATTCTCTGAGATCTCTCATACCGCTCAAAGGCAGCATTCCGAATCTCATGATGTGGTCCATCGCCTGTCTTGTACATGAAAGTTCTTTGGTTACATAATCAGGATCACAGCAAGGCACCATGCTCTCACAGAGCTCACGGCCGTAAGTTGTTCTTGCTTTGGAAACAACGGTTTCCCTGATCTTATTAAATTCAAGCGTATTCAAGACACGCCCGCGGATCTTCTTCCGCTCAAGGCTGTCTTCAAAGCTCAGATATTCATACATGGTCTAAGATTCCTGTCTTCTTGTAAAAGAACCCGGGAAATTAACCGAGTCTTTTTGCATTCGCGATAAGCTCAGGCGTAATTGTCTTAGTCATTGCAAGACCTTCTTCGATATCGATATCGGTGATCTCACCATGCTGTCTGACAACAAGCCTGTTATATCTCTTCTCCATAAGGCAGTCGATTGCCTTGATGCCCATAAGGCTGGCCATCGTTCTGTCTCTTAATGTCGGTGAACCGCCTCTCTGAAGGTGTCCAAGGATAGTGGGACGAGCTTCGATTCCCGTTGCATCTTCGATCTGCTTTGCGATCTCATCGGCATGGCATACACCCTCTGCAACGATAACGATGTAATGCTTCTTGCCTGTATTACGGCCGTCAAGGATAACTCTCAGGACGTCCCTGTTAAAATCATAAGGAACTTCAGGAATGAGAATGCTCTCGGCACCTGTTGCGATTCCTACGTTAAGCGCGATCCATCCGGCATTTCTTCCCATTACTTCTATAACGCTGCAGCGCTCGTGAGATGAAGCCGTATCTCTGAGCTTATCGATGCACTGCATTGCGGTATTCATAGCCGTATCGTAACCGATAGTATATTCAGTTGAAGCGATATCATTATCGATCGTTCCGGGGATACCGATGACCGGCATACCGATCCTTGCCAGTGCTCTTGCGCCCTTATAAGAACCGTCACCGCCGATTACGATAAGCGCATCGAGCTCATAAGCTTCCATCATGCGCGCGCCCTTAAGCACACCCTGATCAGTCATGAATGACTTGGATCTTGCTGTCATGAGGAAAGTACCGCCGCGCTGAAGGGTCTCGGATACACTTCTGCCGTCAAGCTTCATTATCTCGCCCTTCCAGAGACCGTGATAACCTCTTGTTACACCATACATCTCGAAGCCTGCATTAATTCCGGCTCTGACAACAGCTCTGATAGCCGCATTCATTCCGGGAGCATCGCCGCCGCTCGTAAGGACACCGACACGCTTAACAGGTTCAATCGTATCCTTATCTACAGTATCGTAATTTGTAGCCTTAAGACTGCTGATCTCAGGGAGATTACTCTCATCATAAAGAAGTCTGCCCATAAAATGCCTCCGAAACAAAAAAAGAATTGCTCTCTGAATTATACACTAATTGAAGGCAGTCCGTATTTTAAATAATTAATATATTTATGCTAACGGTGCCGTATTATACGTCATACTCAGACGAAAAACCGCCAACTTCAATAAATCTGCCTGTTTCGGGAATCTTGACGGTAAATACATTTATACCTTCGAGTTCGGGATTGGCGATATCGATCCTTGTCTGGTAATACCCAAGTTCGTCATAGACCGCGCCGGTATCAGTTTTTACACCGTTAAAATTGACGCTCAGGTGCGAATCACTGATCTCACCGTCATTATCGAAGCTCATTCCCTCCCCCGGAAAAGAAATGCTTTTATAAGAAACTATATTACCGTCTATGCGGTCAAAGAAGATCTCCCACTCTATCTCAAGAACATGGTATTTCTTTGAATCCTCCGAAAACATTCCGCACAGGCTATCAATATCCTTATTCTTCAGATATTCGAATACCTGTTCCGCATCTTGTTTTGCAAGTTTCTTGGCACCAAAACGTTCCGAATTCATCGCATCAGAGAGCATATTGCAACCCGTGAATGCGAAAAGAACAGAAAAGATAAGTACTGTGCTGATAATTCCGGTTAAAAATCTTTTGCTCATGATCATTCTCCCATCTATCCCATGGAAGACAGTATACATCAAACCTGATCGTAGCAAAAATCTGTCAGTCTTCGAGCTTGATAGAGTCCATGACCTCACCGATGTTATCGTGGAATACAAGCGCTGCATTTCTGTCAGCCATTGTCTTATCCCTGTTGATAACGATCAGATATCTGCCGCTGAAATCATATGCAAGTGATGCAGCCGGCTGTACAGCAAGTGATGTTCCGCCTATGATCAAACAGTCTGCTCTGAATACAAGTCTCTTGGATTCTATCCATGCAGTTTGGGGAAGTCCCTCACCGTATAAAGTTACGTCAGGTCTTACCATGCCGCCGCATTTGGGGCACTTCGGTATCGGTCCTTCGGATTTGAAAATGAAATCAAACGGATACTTCTCATGACACTTCATGCAGTAATTGCGGTATGTTGTTCCGTGTATTTCCTGAACATTTTTGCTTCCTGCTCTCTGATGAAGTCCATCGATATTCTGCGTAATTATTCCGTCGAGCTTACCGGCCTTCTCCATCTCGGCAAGTTTATAGTGAGTCCTGTTCGGCTCTATTCCTGCCGTATCGAGCTTTTGTCTGTAGAACTCATAGAAGACATCCGGGTGATCGATAAGACAGTCAATACTCAAAAGATATTCAGGGCTGTATCTGTCGAACTTTACATCGTGCTGATTATAAAGTCCGTCCTTGCTCCTGAAATCAGGAATACCGCTCTCTGTCGAGACTCCGGCTCCTCCGAAAAAGACAATGTGATTGCAGGTTCTTATTATCCGGTTAAGTTCAGCAACTTTCTGTTCGTCCATAAACTGCCTCCTTTATAAGATCTCGATATTATCTGCTCCTACAAGTTCTGCCAATTTACCAAGCACCGCTTCCTCAGGTGAGATCCTGCATATATCATCAAGTCTGGTTATGCTCTTATCCGATTCGAAAAGGATCTCTACAGGCATATTACCATGAAAATATGCAAGGAAATTAAGAAGTCTTGCAAAACCCTTTGAATCAGGCTTGCCGGAATAACGGATCCTCATGACCTGCTCTCTGTTACACGTATCTCCCTGACCTTCCGGTTGCTGAACGGCAGGTGCGGGATTTGAAAGATTCGGTCTTTGCGCGGCTGCCGTGCGGATACCGTCTCTTTCTCTTAATGCAGTCTGGTACGCCCTGTCATTTCTTATCATGCTCAAAAGAGCAGGATCATCCGACAGTTCATAACAGCAGTCTGCAAACATAGACAATTCTCCGCCTTCTCTCATTTGTCTTCTGCCGATGAAAAGATAAGGCTTATTTTTCTCAACCATTCTGTTGTAAGTATCAAAGTTCTTTCCGAACAGCAATACTTCAAAAGAACCGCTCAGGTCTTCACAGCTGACAGTGCTCATCATGGTCTTTTTCTTCGTGTAACCGGTCTTTTTGTCCGTAACCATTCCGCACATTGCAACCTGTTTGTTGTCATCCAATGCATCTGTTCCTGAAAGAGCAATGATATCTGACGCTTCGGACATATCAAATGTGGCGATCTCAGATATAATCTTCGTGAAAGATCCCAGCGGATTACCTGAAAGATATATGCCCACCATTTCCTTCTCATATCCTAGCTTCTGACTGTCAGGATATTCCGCAATATCCGGAATATATACGGCAGGTCCTGAATCAGCAGCATCTCCGAAATCAAAGAGAGACAGCTGTCCTTCGATATTACGGCTGTCCTCGTGGGCGATCCTGTCGAGCTCAGTCTGAACACATGCTGTCATCTGGCTTCTTGTATATCCGAATGAATCCATACATGACGCAAGGATCAAAGCTTCAGCAACAGTCTTCTTAACTCCTGTTTTGGCAGCTCTTACCACAAAGTCTTCAAACGACTTGTATTCACCGTTCTTCTCTCTGTCATTCAGTATCTCAAGCACGGCACCTTCACCGACATTCTTGATGACAGAAAGACCGATCCTTATCTTGCGGTCACCCTCAGTCGTAAACCTCTCACGGCTCTTGTTGATATCAGGCGGCAGCACTTCAATTCCCATAGCTGAACAGCTTGAGATGTAATAAGAAGCCTTTCCGAGATCACCTCTGAAAGAATTCAATGTTGCCGCCATAAATTCTGTCGGATAGTAATACTTGAAATAAGCTGTCCAGTATCCGACTACTGCATAACATGCAGCATGCGATTTATTGAATGCATAACCTGCAAAACCTGAAACATCATCGAAGATCTTGGCAGCGGTTTTTTCGGGCACACCACGCCTGATACAGCCATCGATCTGACGTCCCTTGTCATCCGTTCCGCCATACATGAACAGATTCCTGTAGTTCTCCATCATCGACTTTTTCTTTTTGCTCATCGCACGTCTGATGTTGTCAGACTGTCCCATGGAAAAACCAGCAAGATCTCTTACTATCTGCATGACCTGTTCCTGATAGATGGCGCAGCCGTATGTAACGTTGAGAATAGGCTCAAGCAACGGATGATCGTATGTGATATGCGAAGGATTTTTCTTGCAGTCAATATACTTAGGGATCTGATCCATAGGTCCCGGTCTGTAAAGCGAGATTCCGGCGATGATATCCTCAAGACTTTCAGGTTCAAGCTGCTTCATGAACGAAGTCATTCCGCGGCTTTCAAGCTGGAATATGCCGACTGTCTCGCCGCGCCCGATCATCTTAAACACTTCGGGGTCATCCAAAGGTATCCTGTCAAGATCGATATCCTTGCCGTAGTTATTCTTAACAAGTTCTTTTACATCCTGCAAAACGGTAAGCGTCCTGAGTCCTAAAAAGTCGAACTTAAGCAGTCCGATGCTTTCAACATCAGTCTTGGCAAACTGGACAGCAACCGTGTCATCATTTACAGCCAAAGGAGCGATATCGGTAATGTCCTTACCTGATATGATTATTCCCGCCGCATGAGTTCCCGCATTTCTCGGAAGTCCTTCGACACGCATAGCCATATCAATGACCTTGCGCGAATCGGGATCCGTGTCATAAGCCTCTTTAAATTCGGTACTTATCTCAAGCGCCTGCTTCAAGGTCATTCCGACAGAAAACGGTATCATCTTTGTCAGCTTATTGCTTTGTGAGATCGGCATATTAAGAACTCTTGCGACATCCTTGACGGCCTGTCTTGCCGCAAGCGTACCGAAAGTGATTACATGTGCAACCCTGTTCTTTCCGTACTTCTCGGTAACATAGTCGATCGCGATCTGTCTTCTCTCATCGTTGAAATCAACGTCGAAGTCCGGCATAGAGACTCTCTCGGCATTAAGAAAACGTTCAAACACAAGACCGTATCTGATCGGATCGATATCGGTGATACCTACTGCATATGCAACAAGAGAACCCGCGCCTGAGCCTCTTCCCGGGCCTACAGTAACATCATGAGTCTTGGCATAATTAATGAAATCCCAGACTATGAGATAGTAATCGGTATAGCCCATGCTGTTTATGACCGACAGTTCATATTCGGCACGCTTCAGATAATCTTCTTCGCTTCCGGTGGGCGGTGTTACTTCAAACCTTTTCCTGAGGCCCTTGTATGTCAGATCTGACAGGTATTCCTCATGTGAACTGTAACCTTCAGGCACTTCATAAACCGGAAGATGGATAGTATCAAAGTCATATTCGGCATTGCACATATCGGCGATCTTACCTGTATTTTCGATCGCTTCAGCAAGTTCAGGGAAGAATCTTCTCATCTCCGTCTCTGACTTGACGTAGAACTCATTACAGGACATACGCATCCTGTTCTCGTCATCTATCCTTGCTGCAGTAGAGATGCAAAGGAGAATGTCCTGTGCCTCATAATCCTCCTTCATAAGATAGTGACAGTCATTAGTCGCAACAAGAGGTATTCCTGTCTCATTAGAAAGCTTAACCAGAGCAGCATTTACTTTGGCCTGCTCGGGTGTGGTATTGGCCTGGATCTCAAGATAGTAGTTGCCCCTGCCGAAGAGATTGTCATACCACATTGCAGTCTGTGCAGCCTTCTCCATTTCGCCGTTAAGAATAAGCGAAGGAACTTTACCTGCGATACATGCGGAAAGACATATCAGACCTTCATGCCACTTCTCAAGGAGTTCCTCATCGATCCTGGGCCGCCTGTAAAAGCCTTCGGTAAATCCCGCTGAAACAAGTCTGTTCAGATTAGTAAGGCCCTGATTATCCTTCGCCAAAAGAATAAGATGGTTATAGTACTTATCTTCCCTTCCGGGAACAGGATTCTTGTCAAATCTTGAACCGGGAGCAACATAGACTTCACAGCCTATGACAGGATGAATGCCGTTAGCATTCATCTCCCGGTAGAATGAGACAGCACCGTACATAACGCCGTGATCCGTAATGGCGCATGAAGTCATACCCATATCCTTAAGTCTTGCGGCCAGATCCTTGATCTTTATCGCACCGTCAAGAAGACTGAATTCGGTATGCAGATGTAAATGACAAAAACCGCTCATTATCTCTTTCCCTTAAGTTCGATGATTATATCCCTGATCTCAGCTGCTCTCTCGAAATCAAGATCCTTTGCAGCCTTGGTCATCTCGACCGTAAGCTTATCGATAAGCTTGTTGTTCTCTTCTTCAGTACCGCCAGATACACCCTCATTAATAAGCTTGGCTGCATCGATCCCGCCGCCTTTGGACGACTTGCCCCTGCCTTTGCTTCCGGGCTCCCTGCTGCTCTCGGCAACAATATCAAACACATCTCTTACAGCCTTCTTGATAGTCTTCGGAGTAATGCCGTGTGTTTCGTTATATTCCTGCTGTATCTTCCTTCTTCTGTTCGTCTCGGATACCGCATTCATCATGGAATCGGTAACTTCATCTGCATATAGAACGACTCTTCCGTGATCATTTCTGGCGCATCTTCCGATAATCTGGATAAGTGACCTCTCAGATCTGAGGAAGCCTTCCTTATCGGCATCAAGTATCATGAGAAGCGATACTTCAGGAAGATCGATACCTTCTCTTAGGAGATTGATTCCTACGATTACATCAACTTCGTCATTACGGAGCTGATTTAAGATCTGCATACGTTCAACGGCCTTGATATCTGAATGAAGATATGTGACCCTGACATTCTCTTTTTTGAGGAAGTCAGTAAGGTCTTCTGCCATCCTCTTTGTAAGTGTCATTATGAGACTCTTGTCACCTGTCTTCTTCTGTTCTTTGAGCATAGAAAGGATATCTTCGATCTGGCCTTCGACAGGACGGATGAATATCTCAGGTTCAAGAAGACCTGTAGGCCTGATCACCTGTTCAACTATCTGCTCGCTGTGTTCCTTCTCATAATCGGCAGGAGTTGCACTAACAAATACAGTCTGACCCATTCGTTCCTCAAACTCATTGAACTTCAAAGGCCTGTTGTCAAATGCAGACGGAAGTCTGAAGCCGTACTGAACAAGCATCTCCTTCCTCGATCTGTCGCCGTTATACATGGCGCCTACCTGTGGAATTGTCTGGTGTGACTCATCGATAAAGAGCAGGAAATCATCCGGGAAGAAGTCCATAAGCGTGCAGGGAGGTTCGCCCTCTTCTCTTCCCGCGATATGTCTAGAATAGTTCTCGATGCCTTTGCAGAAGCCGGTCTCTCTTAACATATCCATGTCGTAGCGGGTACGCTGTTCCAGTCTGTATGCCGCGATCATGTCGCCTGCTTCCCTTAACTCTTTGAGTCTTACCTCAAGTTCAGCTTCGATCCTGTCGATCGCCTTATTAAGCTTGGCCCTGCCGGTTGCATAGTGCGATGCCGGGAAAAGTTCAATGTAATCCTTGGTAAACTCTGTCTTGCCGGTGATCGCATCTACATAACTGATCCGGTCTATCTCATCGCCGAAGAAACTGATCCTCGTGAGAGTATGCTCGGAATCAGGTGTCCAGATATCAATGATGTCACCCTTTACTCTGAAGGTACCTCTCTGGAGATCGAAATCGTTTCTTGAATACTGCATGTTGATGAGCTGGGACATAACGACATCCATAGGGATCTCAAGACCTGTCTCAAGCATGAGAGCAAGCGAAAGATAATCTTCCTTCTCGCCTATGCCGTATATGCAGGATACTGAAGCAACGATGATAACATCATCTCTTGTGAGCAGAGACTTGGTAGCCTCATGACGCATACGGTCGATCTCGTCGTTGATGGACGAGTCCTTCTCAATATATGTGTCGGTTGCGGCTATATATGCTTCAGGCTGATAGTAATCGTAGTATGAGATAAAGTATTCAACGGCATTCTCAGGAAACAGTTCCTTGAATTCGGCATAAAGCTGGCCTGCAAGAGTCTTATTGTGAGCAAGGACCAGGGTCGGTCTTTGGACTCTCTCGATAATATTGGCCATCGTGAAAGTCTTGCCTGAACCTGTGACACCCAAAAGTGTCTGCCCCTTCATGCCATCCTTAATACCCTGAACAAGGGAATCTATTGCCTGAGGCTGGTCACCTGACGGCTTGTAATCCGATACGAGCTTAAACATAAATACCTGATCCTAAAACACCTGAAAAAACCAATAAAATATTCTGTTTCAATTTTAGAACGTTTGTTCTTTGTTTGCAATACACATGAGCGTCATTGGCCGCAAAACGGGATCTGTTCATACAATTCGAATACCCGTTCTTTCGAAGGCGGCATCGTCCCTTCCGTTTCGGCAGCGGCAGTAGCCAGAGCCATGCACAGTCTGAATGTCTCATCAGAAGATTTTCCTTCGTCTGACGCATAGGCAAGACCTGCCGTCATGGCATCACCGCAGCCGGTCGTGCAGTTGACCTTAACCTCTATGGATTTAGAACGGAAACTGTTTTTTGAGGAATCAGCAAAGACCGCACCGTCCTTTCCCATAGAGATAAGACAGTTTGTTATTCCTTCGGATGTGAGTCCTAAAGCTTCCCGTAAAGCGCACTCTGGATCGTTCTCCATACCGAGTTCATCACATGTCGGCTTTACCGCGTAAGGCAATGCATCAATGCCTTTTTGGAGATACATGCCGGAACAGTCAAGGATAACCTTAACCCCTTCCACAGCCTTAAATCCTTTTATGAGATCGGCATATATTTCCGAAGGCGAGCCAAGCGGAGGTCTTCCGCAGATAACGACTATGTCACCTGATCTCAGGACTTCAAGGATAAGTGACATCAGTCTGTCAACTGAATCCCTGTCATAAAAAGGGCCTTCGGCATTGATATCGGTGGTAACCCCGTTCTCACCGGTTATCTTGATGTTGGTCCTTGTATTGCCTGACGGATAAGCAACACTCAATACCTTAAAGTCAGATTTAAGACTATCTAATAGTCTTTGGCCGTCTTCGCCGCAGATACCGACACAGACTACCGATTCTTTTCCCAGTACCTTGAGAGTCTTGGAAACATTGATTCCCTTGCCGCCGGGATCATTCCGCATACCATAAGACTTGTTGATACTTCCCGGCATAAGACCGTCTTTGACATGAAGGCTCACATCGATTGCGGGATTAAGTGTGACGGTGTAGATCATGGCTTTACGCCTTTCTTCTGAGACTCTTAAGATATTCCTTCTGTTCTGGTGTAATACGGTAGCTTTCAACCGCTTTCTGAATGGTCTTGTTATGAGTCCATTTATCGAGCTTATGCGTCTCTATGAAGGGGATCGTGCTCTCATACTGTTTTGCAAGTGCCGTTGCAAAATACCATGCGGTCATCATGTTGACGTAGTACTCATCAGATCGGATCTTTGCTACCTTCGTCAGATAGGAAGTCTTGAAATCCTCATCCAGAAAGTGTTCCATAAGCATTCCGACCGCAAATCGCTTAACGTATGTGTGATCGGACCTGATCCATTTTTCGACATAGTCCAGCAACAGACCTTTATTCTTCTTAAAGACCTTGGGAGACATCTGATCACATGTGGCCCAATTGTCAACATAGGGAAGAAAAACGTCAACAAGCTTAATACAGGATAGGGCATCTTTCATTCCGGAAAGGATAAATGCGTGAAGCTGGTTTTCTTCAAAGTACTTGTGCGGAAGCTCATTCAGGAATAAGGATATGTCATCTCTTTTGGAAAGCTCTTTTGCCAAATTCCTGAGAGCGGGAGTCCTGACACCTATTATCGAATCCGCATCCACCGTGGGAATCGTGGTTACCTGCATCTTGCGGTAACCGGTATCCTGAAGCTTCAATAATTCTTTGCGGATATCGTCGGTGATCATGGCGGTATCAGAACAAAAGATACATGATTATTGCTGTAGCTACACCCAAAAGACAGCCTGCGGCAACCTGAAGAGGCGTATGGCCCAAAAGTTCCTTGAGCTTCTCCTCATTTGGAAGATCCGCGCCTGTAACCCTCTCAAACATCTCTGCCATTACGTTCAGGAGTTCTGCCTGCTTACCGGCCTGATATCTGACATTCATGGCATCGTGCATGACAACGATCGCAACGATCATCGCAATAGCGAAAACAGCCGTGTCAAAACCCTCATAAAGGCCCGTAGCCACGGCAACCGAAACAACGGTAGCAGAATGTCCGCTCGGCATTCCTCCGTCACCGAAAAGTCTTTCAAAACTGAATTTCTTTGTCAGGATAAGATTGCTGATGCATTTAAAGACCTGGGCCAAAAACCAGGATGCAACTCCTACGATCAGTATCTTATTCGTAATTATCTGAAGAAAAAAATCCATGCTGTCCCTTTCAATTCCAAAATCTAATTTATTTTACTCTATAAAAAGCAAAAAAAAAGACTTGCAAAGTCTCTACAAAGCAAAAAGATGCCGCAGGTCTTCCCTACGGCATCTCTACAAACAAACTCAAAACTTATATATTGTGGTCTCGTTCTTACGCTTTTGATGATACATTACCATTAAGGCACCACAAGGAAACATCTGTTAACAATATGTGAACAAAACCGTTAAATTTTGAAATCTCTTTCATAATGCATGCATTATTATGACAGCACTTTATGAGAAAAAGGCCAAGGAAACATCAGTCAAATAATATCTTAGGGGTGTCTCATACAAAATGAGACACCCCTGTTAAATCTCCTGAATCTATGAGACTTCAATATCAGTCGTAGTAATCAAATTCAAGCTCACAGACCTTGACCGTGTCGCCTTCTTTGACTCCCATCTTCTTAAGTTCTTCGAAAACACCTTCATTCTCAAGTGTTCTCTGGAAAAAGTTGGTTGACTCGGTATCTTCAAAGTTTGTCGAGTTGAAGATCTTGTTGATCCACTTGCCCGTAACTTCAAAATTGCCGTCATCGTTAATGATGATCTCGTATTTCTTGCCCTCGTCAAACGAGTAGACTCTCTCTCCGCCGTCAGCGATATCGTGAAGGACCGTGGGCGGAAGCTTGCTTACTGTCTCGGTGATCTTATCTGCAAGCTCGGTAATTCCGATCATGCCGGCAGCCGAGATGATATAGACATCTTCATATCCCATGGACTTAACTGTGTCAACGAACTTCTTTGCATCCTCTTCGGATACTCCGTCACACTTGTTTCCTACAACGATCTGAGGTCTTGAAGCAAGCTCAAGGCTGAACTCCTCAAGTTCGTTATTGATAGTCTTGAAATCTTCAATAGGGTCTCTTCCGTCAGCTGAAGACAGATCAACAACATGAACAAGAAGTCTTGTTCTCTCGATATGTCTTAAAAAATCGTGACCTAAACCCGCGCCTTCATGAGCATTCTCGATGATTCCCGGAATATCTGCGATTACATATGAGAAATCGTCCTTGGTAACCACACCGAGGACAGGCTCAAGTGTAGTGAAGGGATAATCCGCGATCTTCGGCTTGGCTCTCGTAAGCACAGACAGCAGCGTTGATTTGCCCGCATTCGGGAATCCTACAAGGCCGCAATCGGCAATGAGCTTAAGCTCGATCGAAAGTTCTCTTTCCTCTCCAGGTGCGCCGGGTGTAGCAAACTGGGGAGCCTGTCTTACGGAATTGGCATAGTGCATATTTCCGAGACCGCCCTTGCCGCCTCTTGCTACCGTGATCTTCTGACCTTCTTCTGTAAGATCTGCAATGATCTTGCCTGTTGTAAGATCCTTTACGACAGTTCCGACGGGAACACCGATTATAAGGTCCTCACCGCGCTTGCCGTACATCTTCTTGCCCATTCCCTTGGCGCCGTTCTGAGCTACAAACTTGTGCTTGAATCTGAAGTTCTGAAGGCTCGTCAGATTCTTGGCAGCCTGAAGGATTACATTACCGCCGTCACCTCCGTCACCGCCGTCGGGACCGCCGTTGGTAATGTATTTCTCGGTATGGAAGCTCAATGCTCCGTTGCCGCCGTCACCGGCTTTAACATAAATCTTAGAGTGATCTATAAACATCTGATTCTCCCTGCAAAAACAAGAGCAGTCCAATCGCAATATTGCGACAGACTGCTCCTCTTGGTTTCTTCGTAATACCTGAAATCAGGCTACAGGATAAACACTAACCTGCTTCTTATCCTTGCCCATACGCTCATACTTGACCTTACCGTCAATCAAAGCGAAAAGTGTATCATCAGATCCGATTCCGACGTTTGTTCCGGGATGGATCTTTGTACCACGCTGTCTGACAAGAATATTGCCGGCCAGAACTGACTGTCCGTCACCTTTCTTCGCTCCTAATCTCTTGGACTGGGACTCACGGCCGTTCTTGGTGGAACCCATTCCCTTCTTATGTGCGAAGAGCTGTAAATTAAACTTAATCATAATTACACCTCCGGTGTTCTTGAATTAATAATCTCTACGTACTTCTTCTTAATGTCGTTATAATCTCTTGCTATCCCGATAAGACCTAACTCACAGGTTCTCATTATTACCTGAGCCCTGTTCTTTGTCTCATCGTCTCCTGTATCAGGAACCGTTATCCTGAGATTGACATCTTCCGTGCCTTCATTGCTGATCCTGAAAAATGATTCGCTGTCGTAACCGCAAATATCTTCAAGAGCACTTGCTGCAGTGAAAAGGAGTGTTGATACTCCGCTGCATATAATGTCCTGACCGGGATCAGCATAACCTGCATGACCGTTTGCGTAAATCGCGCGGATGAGATTGCCTTCCCTGCTGACGATAACGGAAATCATAAAGCCTTCAGCCTTTGATTAAACGTTGATAGCCTTGATAAGTACACGTGTATAAGGCTGTCTGTGGCCGTTCTTTCTTCTGTAGCCCTTCTTAGCCTTGTACTTAGAGATGATAACTTTCTTGTTTCTGCCCTGCTTTACGATCTCACCGGAAACTGTAGCCTTTACATCACCAGCTACGATACCGTTGTCATCAGATACTGCAAGTACTTCATCGAAAGTAACCTGGCTGCCAGCCTCACCTTCAAGCTTCTCAACGAAGATCTCATCGTCAACGGAAACCTTGTACTGCTTGCCGCCTGTCTTAATTACTGCGTACATATTCGTTCCTCCTGTTCTTCCAGTCTCGCTGCTTAAACCCTAGGCAGCACTCAAAAAAAGCGCATTTAAAATAGCCCGTTGCATGCGGTCACCCGCGTATAATAAACCACAGGTCCATCAAAGTCAACAATTTTCTTATATTAAAGAGGTTTTCCTGCCTGTCAGCCGGCTATGAGCACGATAAGTGCTGCCGCAAGTCCGAAGATAAGTCCCGTGATCTCATAGAAATCGGAGATCCGCTTGATCGGAATAACGCATCCGAAAGGTATTATTCCCAACGCAACGCCTGCCAGAGAAACTCTGATAAGGTCTTCTGTGCCGTGGATAACGCCGAGGATCAGGAGCACCACCGAAGGAAGCAGGGCTTCGATAAAATACATAGGGCTTCCGAAATATGCTGATGGGCCCTGCCCCGAGAATCTTGATTTCTTATCTGCAAGGATGAGAGCTACGGCTGAAAGGCTCATAATGACAAAAACAATGAGCGCGGCGATCGGGTTGGCATCGTTTTTCAAAGTCTTCTCAACATTTGTAAGGTTCAAAGATGCAGCAACAAGGATCATAAGCTCAACTATTCCCGTAACGACAGAGACTATGAAGAGCGGCAGTCCGTAATCTTTCCTCACATATTTGACCTTGTTTGATACAAGAAGCTTTATCTGTGCGAATGCCATAAACGCGATTATTACGACCGGAGAATACAGCGCTATGTATTTGGGAACATACCACAGCTGCGGGATAAAAGTGGCTATTGCACCGCAAAGAGCAACCCAGCCTGAGATTCCGAGAAAGATAATAGCGCCAAGGCTGTCTCTTCCCTTGAGTTCTCTTGCGCCCTTGTCGGGAACAGTGACAGGGACCATGAAAAGGAACAGCGCGAGTGCCGCAACAGACATAAATACAGCAAATGCGATGCCTGTCATCCATAAAGTGACTCTCGAAGATGAATAACCGTGTCCGAATGTCGTTCCGAGATACTGGGCCAGCTCATTCTGGAATGAGGGTGAAGAGAACAGACCTGATACGCTGACCTTCATAGTAGTCAGGGACAGATATCTCATCTGGTTGGGAGAAATGTAGACTTTAGATGGGAATATCTTCCCTCTCTGTGCCGGATGGCCGTACATTGTATCGACACCGGAGAGTTTCTCGAATATCATCTGTGAACCGTTAAGTTCAGTAAAAGTCCTGGCTTTTGTATCAAAACCGAAAACCGCACAGGGTACTTCCGGGTATTCACTTGTATATCCTTCGAGTGCAACATTGCCCGGATATTCAGGTTCGATCAGGATAAAACCCTCAACATTCCCCTTGTCAGAATCAAGAATGTCATCCATGACCTTGAAGGAATTGCTTCCCACAGCCAAGACAACCACATCCTTTTTAAGATAATCCTGAGGGATCTCATAGATGAAATCCGGCTTTGATGCTCTCTTGTCGGGTTCTATTATCTCGAAATCAAAGCCCGCGGAATAAAGGCTGTTTCTGAGCGATACTTCGGGAATACTGCTTCCGTCGGAATAGATAAGGAGCGTCTTATCCGCATTTATCTGTCTGGTGAATGTCATCGCATAAAGAGCAAACAGGGCAGCTGCCATAATAAGAGCAAATGCCAGAGCAAACCATGCTCCCTTCGGGATCTTGGCAGGGCGCATCTTACGGAAACCGTACTGAGGCGCTATATTCTCTTCTGTCTGTCTTTCGGATGTCTTCTTCATCATTTTTTATCTGCAGAGCTCATCACCTAACGACCTGATATCCTCAGGTCCAAGAATAAGTATTATATCACCGGGATTAATGAGCTCATCGATCCGCTTTTTAAGGTCATCCCTGTTGCCGAAGAACTCGGCATCGCCGCCGCGCTTATTGATCTCATCGGATATCATCCTGCTTGACATACCGAGATCATCGCTTTCACGGTCTGAGAAGATCTCAGCGAACAACACCTTCTTACAGGGAAGAAGACTTGTTACATAATCTTCGAAAAGCAGTTTAGTTCTGTTAAAAGTAAGCGGCTGGAACACAACGAGAATATCGTTATGAGGCATGTTGGAAGCTGCTTCGATGGTTGCTCTTGCTGCCGTCGGGTGATGTGCGTAATCTACTACAACGTCACAGCCCTTATACTTGCCCTTCACCGTATATCTGCCGTCCGCTCCGGAAAAGCTGTCGAGCGCAGTCCTGATCGCATCAGGATCAGCCCCGTTAAGATATGCAGCAGCAGCCGCATTAAGAGCGTTAGAGATATTATGACTGCCCGGGATATTGAGACTTACGCCGATCCTCTCCTTGCCTTCGATAACGATATCAAACTTTGGAAGCCCATTAACAAACTCGATATTCTCTGCAACAAAATCAGCCTTTCTGCCTGTTGCTTCACAGACTTCATTATCTGTTGCACAGGTAACTATCTGAGGGAGTGTGCGTCCGGTCTTATCAAAGTACTCCTTCGCCTCTGCCAGAGATCTTGCGGTATTCTTGTCGTGTCCTGATACGACAACATATCCGTCATCATCGACAAGTCTTATGAAACATGCGAAAACATCTATCACATCTTCTATCGTCGGATAGCAGTCAACATGATCGTGATCGATATTTGTAATAACTGCAGTAGTTGATGAGAAATTCAGGAACGAGCGGTTGAATTCGCAAGCCTCAGATACCAGAAGATCTTCAGAGCCTGCTCTTACCGTACCGTTAAAGATATCAAGATCGGCACCGAGATGGACAGTGGGGTCAAGACCTGCATCGATCATCATCATCGAGATCATCGATGTGGTCGTTGTCTTTCCGTGCGTTCCCGAAACGTTAATAACATTTTTGTATGTTCTGGTGAAAGCACCAAGGAACTCAGCTCTGTCGAAGATCTGAAGGCCGAGCTCCGAAGCTCTTTTAACCTCTTCATTGTGAGGAAGGATCGCTGCCGTCTTAACAAGATAATCAGGCTTGAAGTCATCGATGTTGGCTGCGATCTGGTTGTTGTAGATCTTAATACCCTGGGCTTCCAGGATCTCTGTTCTCTCACCCGGGTGATTGTCAGAACCTCCGACAACAAAACCCGCATGCTTTGCAAGCCTTGCAAGTCCGTTCATCGATATTCCGCCGATGCCGATGAAATAGATCCTGGCATCCTTTCTGATATCACTCAATTTAAATGTTTTAGCATCCAACACAGATATCACTTCCCTATTTCTTTTAAATTTCGAAGTAATTCTAACATTTTAAGAGCGCATAGCAAAATCGCCGACTACGGCATTTGTAAATGAAATGAGATCAGAAGACTTAAGTCTTAACTGCACACCTCTTTGTCCTGCACTGACGCACACATCGTCAACAAGTTCTATCATCTCATCGATAAAAGTTCTGTACTGCTTCTTCATTCCGATGGGAGAACAACCTCCTCTGATATATCCCGTAACGTTCAACAGGTCCTTTACGTGGATCATGCTGACGCTCTTGCAGCCTACAAGTTTTGCCGCTTTCTTAAGATCGACCTCGTCATCAACACAGATGCAGAATACAAGATACTCACCTTTATCCGACACCGCTGTCAGCGTCTTGAATACTTCTTCATAAGGGACACCGAGATATTCGGCGACGTGATGGCCGTCAAGATCGTTCTCGTCGTACTCGTATTCCTGATATGTATAGCCGATCCCTGCTTTATCAAGGATCCTCATTGCATTTGTCTTTTTAAACTGAGCCACTTTAATTCTCCCCTGTTTATAAGCTTTGCATATTCTATCTTTATTGCTTATGAGATTCAAATTGATAAAATATACATTACTTTCAGTTTAGGAGAGTCTTATGCTTAACAAAGAATATCCGTTACATGATATGAACCTTGTTTTCGACATGATCGAAAACTCTATTGCCAAGGGCGGAGTACATGACAAGACCGCTGAAGAAATGAATCTTCTGATGCATCTTTATGCGGGACTTCCGGCAGAAGCCGTCGAACAGGGCATGATGTTTATTCACGGCCGTGCTTGCGAGATTCCTGCCACATCAGACATTATCCCCCTTCACGTAAGACTCATGAATCTTCTTGAGTATCTCGAAAAAGTCGAATACTTAAGCGAAGTTCCAGGCACCTTATCAAATGACGAGATCAAAAAAAGAAGCGACATTCTGAATTCTCTCGAAGAACACGAGAAGCTCTTCGGCACTCCTCTTATGGGATATCAGTTCAACATGGGAACCAATGCTCCCAAGGAAGCCAAGGAAGGCGAAGAGCCCGAAGGCCAGAGACTTCTCCTAATGAACAGCCAGGCAGCAGTCTTTGCATGTGAAGACATCTATAAGACCGCACTTTTCTACGAAGACAAACTCGGCTTCAAAGCAGCCCATTTGGACGATGAAGCAATGCCTCACATAAAGCTCGTAAGAGACAATATTGCCATTGTACTGGTAAAAGGAGAAGGCGCAGTCACAAAACCCATGCGCGAATTCGGAATCGATTACGACATGTACATCTACTGTTCAGAGCCTTTCCTCCTTCACAATGAAGTTGCAGCAAACGGAATCAAGATAATAGAAGCACTCCCCGAGGCTAAGGAAGCTCAAAAGCAGAATAAGAACCGTCAGTTCGTTTTCGAGGATATCGACGGAAGACACATCTGCGTATCGCAGTATCTGGAATAAGAATTCTTGTTGCTCCATCCTTTATCATCAATTACAAAACAGGGTTTACTTCCAGACGGAGCAAACCCTGTTTGTTTATGAAACTATCCGGACTTAAGCTTTGTGAAAACTTACATCACCTGATGAGCAATGAACATTCATGACAGCAGTTCCGTTTCCGTTAATGTAATCCTTGCCGTCCTTTACGAAAGAGAGTTCAGAGTTAAAGTCTCCGCTGGAGATCTGTGTATGAACAGTAACATCCGAATCTTCAGGAATACTGACATCGATTCCGCCAGAGCTGCAGTCAATATCAGATGTCTCAGGAACCTTATCAAGGATGATATCCGAATGGCCGCTGGAAGCTTTTGTGCTGAGGTTATTTACCTCATCTGCATCAAGCATGATCTTGCCGGAACTTACATTAATATCAAGCGTATCTACCGTACCCATTACCGCAGAAACTCCGCCTGAAGAAGAACGGATCTTTGCCATACCGATAAGACCCTTCTGTTCAATGTTGATCTTACCTGAAGAAGAATCAATATCGAACGTATTGCAGTCGCCGTCCCAATTGATATTGATATTACCGGAAGAAGCCTTGACTTTTAAAGAATTGCTGTTGCCATTCTGGCTGAGAGAAATATCTCCTGAAGAAGCCTTAACCTCCATGTCTGAAGCTGAACAATCAATGACAACGTTGCCTGATGATGAACGTGTATTCAGATTTCCAGTTGCAAAGCCGTCCAGATCAATGTCACCGGAAGAGACTTCGATAATGAAGTCATCCAGTTCCCTGTCAGCAGGAAGCGTGATCTCAAGAGACTTTTCGATCTTGTTAAAGTTGATCATCTTTGTTGAAACACAGTATCTGACATAAAGCGTATCACCGTCTACCCATGTGTGTACCTGATGGTCAGAATCAAGCTGACGGTTGGAAGTCTCAGATACTTCAACTCTGTCTGTATCAGTGCCCTTAACCTTTACATTTCCTGAAACATAATCAATGTTGATCTTTGTGATCTCATCGTCTATCTCACGGTCGCCTGCGCTATACTTCTCACCGTTCTCATACTGGTAGCTGAACGAATTGAACAGACTAAACGAACAGCCTGTAAAGCAGAATGTTGAAGGTACGATAAGAGCCAAAGCTCCTGCTACTAATTTACTTGTTTTCATTATTTTTTTCCTCCCTTATTTTTTCCAACTAAGAAACCGATCCCGGCTATTAAGAGTCCTACACCGCCGATTGAAAGAATGAGAGCAAGTGAAGGAGCTGATGTAACTACTACTCCTGTGGCTCTTCCTGCATTAGCTGCATTGATTACAAGCTGAGCAAGAATGCCGGACAAGACTCCTACAGAAGCGATCGAAAGGCCTGTCTTAACTGCAGCATTCATGCGGAGATATCTTACGATCGCAAAGATTGCCCAGCACATCCCGACCAAAGGCATTGAGATTGCAAATGCCAGGGGGAAGAATTCAGACATTCCGACATGAAGACCTATAGCGAGCATCATGAGCACGAATGTTGCCGTGTAAGCTGTCATTATCGCAAGGCCCTTTTTATTCTTAAGGTATGCATTTACAGGTCTTCTGTATGCTATAAAAGGCGCAAAGCACATTGTCAGTCCGAAGAGCGTTGAAGCTGCTGCTACAAAGAACCAGTCTCCACGCGAATAAATGCAGACAATTCCCAAAAGCAGCATAACGCTTGCCGTAAATGACGCCATCGTAATGAACATCCTGTTCTCACGGAGCATGAGAGGAACAACGATCAATGATGCAGCGACCAGAATTCCTGCCAGTACGATGAAGAACCATGTAAGGCCAGCTCCTGTCGCAAGGTTTACGATAAGGCATACGAGGATCGGTATAGAGAATATCAATCCGATAATGCTTCCTGCCAGAGCGCTCTTTCTCTTAAAAAACTTGGCCTGGGTTCCGATTACTTCTTCTTTTTCTTTCACGATACTTTCATCTATCGAAATGTCGTTCAGACTGTTCAAGATCTTTTTGCAGTCAGGACATTCAGCCAGATGTTCTTCTACGATCTTTCTGCTTGCTTCGCTGCAGATTTCGTCTTTATATAACGGAAGAAGATCCGAGATCAAATCACAACTATATTTCATTTTCATCCATCCTTTCCTTGATCTTTAGTCTGGCTCTGTGATACGTAACCCGGGCCCAGGTCTCGGTCTTTCCGAAGATCGATCCGATTTCCGCAAATGACAACTCACCGAATATCCGCAATTGGAACACTTCCTTGTACGGTTCCTCCAGCTTGTGGAGTATTAAGTGGATCTTCAGAGATGTGTCCCTGTCGGTGAGCTTCTCCTCTATCCCTTTGTTTGTATCCGGAAGCTCTTCATTCAGTTCCTCATCCTGTCTTGAAACGCGCCGCTTCTCATCTATGAAGATGTTTTTGGCGATTGCACATAGCCACGTGAAGCTCTCGCTCTCGCCCTTGAAGACCTTATCAGTCGATATCGCCCTGAAAAAGGTCTCCTGGGTTATCTCCTCGGCGTCATTCCGATCCCTGGCAAGTGTCATGACGTATGAGAATACCTTCATATAAAAGGCTTCATAAAGCTTTTCTGCGGTATTCTTATCCACGTATCATTTCACCTTTCTTTTGTGATCTCACCTGTTAGACGGAGAAATCCCAAATTCGTTACAAGAAAATCGAAGAATTTTTCAAAAAAATTTTTGTAGAGCCGCAACTCCTTGATTTTATTGGGTTTCAGGTCACTTTATTCCTAAAGTCACCCTGTCGTTTCCACCGTAATCCCTTATTGTCATTATATTTTGGAGTCCTCCCTGCCCGAAAATCCTTCTTACGGCTTCTCCCTGGGCACAGCCATGCTCAACCATGAGAGCACCGCCGTCCTTGAGAAGATTTTTCGCACATTCGACCAAGGGCCAATAGAAATCCAGTCCGTCATCTCCCGCCCTTAAAGCGAGGTCAGGTTCATGGTCTTTTACGACGCTTTCCAGTTCTTCCATCTCACTGTTGGTTATGTAAGGAGGGTTGGATACAATGAAGTCCAGCTTTTCGAGTTCGGGGCAGGAACTCAGAACATCATGCTTAATTACCTTTATATCTTCAGGCTTTAGCGTCTGCGATTCAACATTAGATGTTGATACGCCGATTGCGGTATCGCTGATATCGATAAGATATCCTTTCATGTTGCCGCCTGCTCTTACTATCTCATTAGCTATGGAAATACCTATGCATCCTGTGCCGGTGCAAAGATCTGCAAACCTGATATCCGCAATTTCCTTACGGTATTCAGGCACATTAAGGATGTCACCTGTCGCCATTACGTTAAGGCCGAGAAACTTCAGAGCGGATTCTACCAATATCTCGGTATCAGCTCTCGGAATAAGCACACCGGGACATACCTTATAGCATTCTTTATAAAAATGACGGTATCCCAGTATATAAGCAAGAGGCTCGCCTTCAGCGCGCCTCATAACAGCTTTGGTCAAAGCTTCATCCTTATATTCTTCCGAAAGGATCTTAAGATCGAGTCCGGCTTCGTCATCACCTGACTTTTGCAGGAGATTAAGAAGCTCTTCATTACCAGACGTCATCTTCCTTGTTCTCCGGAATTACAGCCTGCATTGATGCAATTGCAACTTCAACGATAGGAGCATCAGGCTCTGCGGTCGTAAACTTCTGGAGCCAGAGGCCCGGTTTTGCCATAAGCTTGCAGATAAAGTTCCTGTCGTGCTTGCCGACAAATCTCAGCACCTCGAAAGATATCGAGCAGATTATCGGGATAGCAACGACTCTGATCGCAAGGTTGACCCACATAGGCTGAGCGCCCGTGAAGATTCCGATTACCGTATAGATGATGATAGATATTGCAAGAACGTTGAACATGAAAGATGTTCCGCAGCGGGGGTGGAAGCGTGTCTGCTTCAAAACATTCTCGACTGTCAGAGGAAGACCTGCCTCATAGCAGGCGATAGTCTTATGCTCCGCACCGTGATAACGCCATACTCTCTTTATATCCTTGAGACTTGATGCAAAGATCAGATAGAAAAGGAATATAAGAAGTCTTAAGATACCTTCTCCGATATTCAAAAGGATCGGCACCCATGTGATCTCACGGATATGCTCAGGGATAAACTTGGTTACTACTTCAACAATAAGCCTCGGTGCAAGGATAAAAAGTCCGATCGAAAGAAGGATTCCGATAATTGCCGAGATAGACATCATAAGATTGAAGTGTCTTTCGGTGAACTCATCGAGGCGTGACTTCTTCTCGCCTTCCTTCTTCTTCGGATCCGGCTTGCCCTCTTCAGAGATATCGGCAGCCTTCATCAAAGCTCCTGTACCAGTTACGAGCATCTTATAAAATCTGATGCAGCCTCTTACAAAAGGAACCTTCTCAAAATAAGTTGTCCTCTCGCTCTGCTTGATCTCCTCAACGTAGATCGTGCCGTCACCCTTTCTTACTGCCATGCATGTTCTGGCAGGACCGACCATCATGACACCCTCGATAAGCGCCTGACCGCCGATCGTAGTCTTCTTTAAAGGTGCATCAGAACCCTTCTTCTTTCTTTTCGGAGCCTTGATCTCAGTGGAGACCTGCTTGGGCTCTTCAACGGGTGCAAGTTCCTGACCGAGATGTTCGGGCTTGATATCACTGAACTGCACTTCGGTAATTATCTTCGTGTTGTCATTTGACTCTGACATATCGTTCCCCCAAATGAGCATAATTGTACATTCTGCGGAGATTATAACATTTAATAGTAGCAGTGGTGTTACAGACAAAAGGCAAATTAATGGAATAATCCGCATACAAAAACCGCCTCCGGAATCCGGAAGCGGTTCTTAAAAACCTGTCAAATACGAGAATTAAGCTTTTTCCATTCTCTTCTTGAACTTATCAACACGTCCGCCTGTATCAACGAGCTTCTGCTTGCCTGTATAGAAAGGATGGCAGTTGGAGCAGATATCAACTCTGAGATCACTCTTTGTGGAAAGAGTCTCGAATGTGTTGCCGCAAGCGCACTTTACAGTGACGATCTGCGTCTTAGGATGAATTCCTTCTTTCATGTCTTTTCACCTCTCAATCAAAGATATGACGCGTAATCCTAAACTCACGTATGTCATACCGGATTCTTCGTGTTAGCCTTGCTATATTACTTGAATCGTATGCGGTTGTCAATCGGTTGCAAAAGATTTCTTTACGGAAAGGACAAATGACATATTGCTTGTCGTCTTCTCCATGAAGCTGATGACCGCATTGGTAGCCGTAATGGTATCCGCCTCGGCGATCCTTCTTCTGATGAGCCATACTGCATCGAGTTCTTCGGGTGTAAGCAGGAGGTCTTCTCTTCTCGTACCGGACTTGTCGACTGCGATAGCCGGAAAAACTCTTCTGTCTGCGAGCTTTCTGTCCAGAGTAACTTCCATATTACCTGTTCCTTTGAATTCCTCGAAAATGACTTCGTCCATCCTTGAACCTGTCTCGATGAGCGCAGTTGCAAGGATAGTGAGGCTTCCGCCGTTTTCAATGTTACGTGCCGCACCGAAGAATCTCTTAGGACCATAGAGCGATCCCGGATCAAGACCTCCGGAAAGGGTTCTTCCTGTAGGATTGATCGTAAGGTTATAAGCTCTTGCAAGTCTTGTCATTGAGTCAAGAAGGATAACTACATCCTTGCCGAGCTCTACAAGTCTCATTGCCCTCTCGAGAACGAGCTCTGTTACTCTTACGTGATTTTCAGGGCGCTTATCGAAAGTTGAGTAAACAACTTCGCCCTGGATATTCCTCTGCATATCCGTAACTTCCTCAGGACGCTCGTCGATGAGAAGAACGATAAGTTCGCAGTCCGGATTGTTTGCTGTGATCGAATTTGCGACTTTCTGGAGAAGGATCGTCTTACCTGCCTTCGGCGGTGATACGATCATACCTCTCTGACCTTTGCCGATAGGCGAGAAAAGATCGATTATTCTTGTGGAGATATCTTCCTTATCTGTCTCAAGGTCAAGTCTCTCATTAGGATAGATAGCCGTGAGACTCTCAAACTTCGGACGTCTTCTGATATTCTCATAATCGCCCTCGATAACGGGAATGCCGTTAACTTCAGTAACTCTCTTAAGCGGTGCATATCTGTCCTTGCCGCGCTTAGGCAAAGCAAATCCCTTGATATAGTCACCTCTTCTGAGTCCCATTCTCTTAATGATCTGGCCCGGAACATAAGCATCCTCTTCACCGGGCAGATAGTTGTGTCTGTGGACAAATCCGCAGAAATCGTTCTTATTGCCTTCGTTGTTGTTGATAGCAAGGACACCTTCGATCTCTATCTCAACGGGAACTACAGGCTCTGTTATCTCTTCCTCATTGTCGGAAGGAGCCTCATCTGTTGTCTCTACAGTCTTGGTATCCTGACCCGGACCGAAAGAGATCTTTCTTCTTCTGGATCTGCCGTGTTTATTCTGTCCCTGACCTGCTTCAGGTGCCTTTGTCTCTTCAGGCTTTACAGCCTCAGTCTTAACTTCTTCTGACTGAACATCAGAAGCAGGAGCCTTATCTGATTCTGCCTCAGAGATCAATGCTTCTACGGGAGTAGGTTCTGAAGCCTTAACTTCTGTAACAGCATCAGCCTTCTTCCTGCGGCTTCCTGTCTTCTTGGGCTTTGCTTCAGCTGTCTTTTTTGAGGCCTTGGCAGGCTTCTCCGATATGGCTTCTGCAGGTGCTTCCTCAGCCTTTGCAGGTGCAACTTCATTAGCAGCTTCCTCAGCCTTGGAGTCAGCTTTTGTATCAGCCTTGGCCTTTGTTTTTCTGGGTGTTTTGGAAGGCTTCTTCTCAGCCTTCTTCTCTACCTTTTTCTCTTCTGCAACGGGTTCTTCCTTTGCCACTTTATTCTCCTCTTCCTTCTCTGCCTTGATCATGGCATCTGCAAGTTCATTAGTCTCAAACCTTGCGGCTCTTCCGACATCTACAATGAGCTCGTCAAGAGACTTTGTATTCTCTGTGTTCTTAACGGGTTCCGGAATAACAGGAGCCTTGAGAGGAACAGGGTCATCTGCCAGATCCACTACGGTTACATCGCCGATATCCTTGGCACCTGTAATCGCAAGGATCAGTTCATCTCTTGTCTTCGACTGTGCTTCTTCCGTTGTGAAATCTCCGAATGCAACGGCTATCTGTCTTAAGTCAGAATCCGTCTTGGAGTTAAGGTTGTCTAAATCGTCCATAAACGCCTTTCAAATATGTAATTCCGTCTGAGTTTCCCCAATAATCCTTATATCGCGTAATTCATCCAAAGGGATAATTGATAATCTATCTTGAAAAGGAAAAATCTAAACTAAAACGAATGCGCGCCGGTTATTTACCCGACGCGCATAATATAACATTAGTAATTCATTCAGTCAATCAAATTTAATTGTCACTGAGTGCGGCAAACTTGTCCATCATATCAAGTGCCTTACCCGTACCGATAACGACGCAGGATACAGGATCCTGAGCAAGGTAAACATCGATACCGATTCTGTTGGAAAGCATGTGATCAAGACCGTAGAGCATAGCGCCGCCGCCTGTCATAACGATACCTCTCTGGGAGATATCTGCCATGAGCTCCGGAGGTGTTCTCTCAAGAACGTTGTGTACGGCTTCGAAGATCTGTGTGATAGGCTCTTCCAACGCTTCGAGCATCTCTGTGGAAGATACCGTAACTGTTGAAGGAAGACCTGTGATGATGTTTCTTCCCTGAACGTCAAGTGTAAGCTCCTCATCTCTCGGATAAGCGCAGCCGATCTCGATCTTGAGCTTCTCCGCAGTCTTCTCACCGATGAGGATGTTATGTCTCTTTCTAACGTGCTTGATTATAGCTTCGTCGAACTTGTCGCCTGCAACCTTCAAAGATGCATCTACGACAGGCTCGCAAAGTGAGATAACGGAAATATCTGTTGTACCGCCGCCGATATCAACTACCATCGAACCGCAAGCCTTTGTGATATCGATACCTGCACCGATCGCAGCAGCAATAGGCTCTCTGATAAGGAATACATCCTTGGCGCCTGCGTGACGGCATGCATTCTCTACTGCCTGCTGCTCAACGGGTGTGATAACCGAAGGAACGCAAACTACGATAGTAGGCTTGAAGTATGTTGCACGAAGACCTGTGCAGACACGGCCGATAAATGCCTTAAGCATAACCTCAGTTGCTCTGAAGTCTGAAATAACGCCCTCACGCAAGGGTCTGATCGCTTCTACGATACCGGGAGTACGGCCGAGCATGAGTGAAGCGGATTCACCTACTGCCAAAACCTTACCTGTCTTGCTGTTTACTGCAACAACGGAGGGTTCCTTAAGAACGATACCCTTTCCCCTGATATAAACAAGAACGCTGCTGGTGCCGAGATCGACACCTATTTCCATGCCTAAGCCCATAAAATCACCTCAAAAATATAAGAAAACGCCGCATTTGGCGAATTAGTCGGTAAAAATTCAATTTATTATCACATCAAGAATAGTAAAAATCAATCACGCGACGCCCTATTTTAGTGACATTCTGATTTCAATTTGCGGCGATATTTCGGCATTTTCGACAGACCGAACTCGAAAACGACTCTGCTCATTGCTACATACTATTCTTTTATTTGCTGTAATTTTCGTATGCATCGGAGTATAATTAGGTGTTCATTTTTAAAAGTATAGGAGTCTTTAACATGAGTTATTCAATTGAGACAGACCACAAGTGGCAAGAGAAATGGGCTGAAACAGGCCTTTACAAGTTCAATCCCGATGCAGACGGCAAGAAGCTTTACTGCCTTGAGATGTTCTCATATCCTTCCGGTGCCAATCTTCACCTTGGTCACTGGTACAACTACTCACTAACTGACTCCTGGGCAAGATTCAAGCATATGCAGGGCTACAACCTTTTCCACCCCATGGGATTCGATTCTTTCGGACTTCCTGCCGAGAACTATGCCATCAAGACAGGTATCCATCCTCAGGATTCAACTCTCAAGAACATTGCAACGATGGAAGGTCAGCTCAAAGCAATGGGCACAACGGTCGACTGGGACTATGAGATCAAGACATGCATGCCTGATTACTACAAATGGAACCAGTGGTTCTTCATCGAACTCTACAAGAGGGGCCTGGCTTACCGTAAGAATGCACCTGTTAACTGGTGTCCTTCATGCAAGACCGTTCTTGCAAATGAGCAGGTAATCGACGGCGCATGTGAGAGATGCCACTCCGAAGTAGTAAGAAAGAACATGACTCAGTGGTTCTTCAAGATCACAGAGTATGCACAGGAACTCTTAGACGATCTTCCGAAGCTCGACTGGCCTGAGAAGACAAAGAAGCTTCAGAAGAACTGGATCGGCAGATCCGAGGGTGCACAGGTTGCCCTCTATGTCGAAAAGGACGGCAAGCGTCTCACAAACGAAGACGGTACTCCCATGAAGCTCGAAGTATTCACTACAAGAGTTGATACATTCATGGGTATCACATATGTTGTTATCGCACCTGAATCAGATCTTTGCGCTCAGCTCACTACAGACGAATGCAGAGAGGCTGTCGAGGAATACCGCAAGGCTACTGCAAAGGTCAATGAGATCGACCGTATGTCAACAACACGTGAGAAGACCGGTGTATTCACAGGTGCTTACGCCATCCACCCTCTTAACGGCAGAAGAGTTCCTATCTGGGCTGCAGACTATGTTGTTGCAGGATACGGCACAGGTGTAGTCATGGCTGTTCCTTCACACGATGAAAGAGACTTTGATTTTGCTCATAAATACGGTCTCGATATCATCCGTGTAATCCAGCCTGAAAAGGGCGTTGACAATGAGCTTCCCTACTGCGAGAAGAAGGGTTATCTCTGCAACTCCGGTGAGTTCGACGGTATGGAGATGCACGATGCACAGAAAGCTATTGTTGCAAAGCTCGCCGAGATAGGCATGGGCGAATGGAAGATCAACTACAGACTCCGCGACTGGCTCATCTCCCGTCAGAGATACTGGGGAACACCTATCCCGATGATCCACTGCCCTTCATGCGGCGTTGTACCCGTACCCGAGAATGAGCTTCCGGTTCTTCTCCCCTACGACGTTGAGTTCACACCCGACGGTGAGAGCCCGCTTGCAAAGTGCGAATCTTTCATGAACTGCAAGTGCCCCAAGTGCGGCGGCGATGCAAAACGTGATCCCGATACAATGGACACATTCGTTGACTCTTCATGGTATCAGTTCAGATATCCTGATAATAAGAACGACAAGGAGATGTTCTCTAAGGAGAAGATCGACAAGTTCTGCCCTGTTGACAAGTATGTCGGAGGTGCCGAGCACGCATGCATGCACCTGCTCTATGCAAGATTCTTCACAAAGGCAATGCGTGACATGGGTCTCCTTGATTTCGACGAACCTTTCACAAGCCTCGTTCACCAGGGAACAATCCTCGGACCTGACGGTCAGAAGATGAGTAAGTCCAGAGGGAACACTGTCGCACCTGACGACTACATCAGCAAGTACGGTTCAGACGTATTCAGAACATATCTCGGCTTCGGCTTTGCTTATGTCGAGGGCGGTCCCTGGGCTGATTCGGGACTTCAAGCTATCGTCAAGTTCTTCAGAAGAATAGAGACTTGTGTTGCAGATTGCGCAGGCGCATCTGCATCTTCCGTACCTGCCAAGGCAGATATGACATCTGCAGATAAGGAACTCAACTATGCGATCAACTACGCGATCAAGAGTTCCACTGCCGATATCGAGAAGTTCCAGTTCAATACTCCTATCGCACGTATGATGGAGCTCCTTAACGCGATCACAAAGTATGGCCAGGATGCATCTGCTAAGCCTGAATTCAAGAAGTATGCAACAGAGAAGCTCGTTCTTCTCCTCTCACCCTTCGCTCCTCACTTTACCGAGGAACTCTGGTGTGAAGCTTTGGGCAACAGCTATTCTGTTTACAACCAGAAGTGGCCTGAAGTAGATGAGAGTGCGCTCGTTAAGGATGAGATCGAGATCGCTGTCCAGATCAACGGTAAGGTTCAGTTCAAGGTCAACATCCCTGCTGAAGCTGACCAGGCTGCTGTTGAAGCAATCGTTAATGCAGACGAAAGACTTGCAGGCGCTCTGAACGGCAGATCGATCGTTAAGTTCATCTACGTTAAGGGCAGGATCGCAAACATCGTAGCAAAGTAATCAGGTCAAAAACACGTTCAATTGATAAGGCTGTCTCAATGAGACAGCCTTTCTTATCTTTATGAGAACAATATCTCTTTCGCTTTCTGATACTGATTGTCACCGGTGTTACAGAAACTGGCATCTTCATCGGGAAGTATTATGTTCAAAGTGTATTCTCTCGTAGGATTATATGAAGCGTATTCCTGATTCGCCTTCACATAAGAATCCCATAGCTTATCGAAAGTCTCTTCGTCAATTGAATCAAGATTAACGATAGAGCAGACCGATGATCTCGGATGTTCCTCAGAATTGTCAGTACCGTCTTTACCGAGAGAGTTTAACGAATAACCATAACGGTTGTTTCTTATCTCTCCAAGTTCAGGATAATCTTCAAGAACTATACTTATAACGATATGGTCGTAATCGGTATCCATGCCATAAGCGGTTTTAGCGTATGCTGATCCCCTTGAATCCAAAAACATCTCTGGCGTACTTGCAACAAGACAATCTATTCCATAGATCTTTGCAGGCCATTCACGGAATGACAGCCCATCAGACAAGTACCTGTCAGCATAATTCTCTGATACAGTCGCATTTGGGTCTATAGATTTAGCAAATCCCAGCACATCCTCATAACTGTGATGCGAACTTGTATAACCATCAGGCAACTTATAGAACTTCAGATATCCCGAAACACCGACAGATAAGATCAGCACAAAAATGCCAAAAGTCAAAACTAAAGGAATTATAATCGCCCATATCCACTTTGGTTTCTTTTTCTCCATGGTTATTATCTCCTGTATCCAACAGATCAGGTGTCCGGTACGAACACCAGCTGGTCATCAACGATCTCAACCGTGCCGGTTACTCTCGTCGTCGGATCACCATAGCCGTTCGGGCCGGTCTCTTCAACTATGAGGCGGCCGTTTTCGACACCAACAACATTGTAATCGTAATTGAATCCGTCAAGACAATATCCTTTGTGATTCTGCATGTCGTAAACAAGACATTGTGTCCTTACCATTCCGCTTCCGTTAGTTCTCGATGTACATCGGTCTTCAACACCGTCACCCGTAACATCTGCCGAATAATAAGGAAGTTCAAGGAACTTATCATCTGACATTTGAAACATAGATCCTGAGATAACGTATCTGTAGAATTCCTCGTCAGGAGAATAAGTGATCATATTACCTGTGTCCGCATAGTAATAAGCCTTAAAACTACCCTTGGACGGAGCTTCGGAAGTTTCAGCATTGCATGTGCAGTGAACATATATCCACTGACCTGAAACGATCTCCATATTTCCTTCGTTGTAAAGGTCGGGCTCGGCATGACTGAGATAACTGACATCATCTTTGAATTCGGGGAGTTTGTGGTCCGTAACAAAGACCTCCCAGTCTGTACCGGGATCACCCTTACTCTCGAAATATACGGTAACGGTTATCTTCTCGGCATATGACGGTTCCCTGTCATCATATTTAAACTGCATGCCGTAATAGCCGCCATCAAAAACATCTTTATTCTCAATGTTCAGAAATTCGACCTTCTTGCCGCCGAAGACCATCCCGTCTTTATCAAGCGGCTGAAAACATCCTGAAAGACCTATTGCGAAAACAACGGCCATCAATAAACTTAACAAGCGTTTCATAGTATTTACCCCCATAAAATGAAACAAACTCGTGATTATTAATTATTATAACATCATCTCACCATACATTACCTTTCAAAGGATACGGGGCTATTCACTTTATGGACAAAACACGCCTTCAAACTTATACTTGAACAGTAAGTTAAATACGTTTTATTTTGTGGAATACAGGAAACCATGGGATTTATAAGCAACATCGCCGGAACCATTTCAGATTCAATTAATTCGGAAATAAATGATCAGTATCTTGAGTCATTCAGAACCGATTCATTAGGACAGAACATACTCGTTAAGCGCGCATATAAACAAAATTCCAGAGGATTTAACCAGGGCAGCAACGACGTAATCACTGCAGGATCCAAGGTGCTTGTACCCGAAGGCACATATGCTCTCATGATCGACGACGGCAAGATCGTAGATTCGGTTACCACTCCCGGCCTCTACACATGGGAAAACTCATCTTCAGCTTCCTTTCTTTCAGGCGGCATGAAAAGCGTGATGGGAGATGTTTTTGACCGCTTCAGATTTGCTGGAGAAATCACAAAGACCCAGAGAATCTACTACGTCAACGGACTCGAGATAATGAATCAGACTTGCGATGAACCTCTGCATCTCCTATATCCGGATCCGGTTTACGGCAATCTTTATTTCACTTTCAGGATCACGTTCTCATTCCGTATCGTTGACCCTGAAAAGTTCTTCAAGAAGACCGGCAAAGATACTACTGTTTACGATTACATGGGTTCTTCCACAAGACCGAAAATGCCGGTCCTGGAAGTTCAGGACCACATGGAGGAAGCTTTAAACCTCTGCGCTGTCCACAAAAGGGTTCCCTTCCCTCAGCTGATCTCAAATAAGAGCATTGTGAAAGATTCCGTTAATGAGGTGTTATCCAAACTATGGCGCGAGCAACGCGGCATGGTAATAGAATCTATAGCTCTTACAGGGCTGACACTTGATGAAGCTTCCAGAGCCCGTGTCGAACAATTCGATTCTGCAAAGATCTTCGCTGACGATCCCGGCGCTCTGAATGCCCTTGTTGCTCTGGGATTAACGGAAGCCATGAACTCAGCAGCCTCAAACCCGGCAGGAGCTGCCACAGGTTTTGCGGGCTTAGGAATGGCAAACGCAGCTGTACTTTCAGGAAACATCCCAACATTCCATGGCCCCGATACTTGTCCGTTCTGCGGCACTCCTCTGCATTCAGGTGTAATCTATGAATACTGTCCTGCATGCAATGCGGATATCAGATCCTACTATCAGAATTGATGAAGAATAAGATCAAAGTTTTAGTCCTTGTTTTGCTGTTGCTTGTATCCTTTGCAGGATGCAGCAGTAACAACAGCGGTTCAGGAAGAAGATCAAGTTCAGAAGAATTCAAAAGAGAAGATTCCGGAGATATATCATCAGTCAGCCCCACACCCGCCAGCATTTTCGAGGAAAAAGGTGCGACACTTTATCTCGGCAACACATTCTACGACGGATTCAGACTTGATAATGTTCTGCGCTTTCAGGACGATACAGAAGATCTTCACTTCAATCTCTATATACCCGATTCCTACACAGGTTACGAGGAATATGCGCTGTATATTGCGCTTCCGGGATACGGCGGATTCTACTTCCAGGGTGTCGGAGAGAATCTTTTCAAAGAAGGTCTTGCAACAGAAGGAAGATACTATAACGACAGGATGATCGTGGCTGCGCCGCAGCCTGAAGACTGGGAAGAAATGAGCATGCGTCAGACGATAGGACTCACGGAATATATGCTTGCAAATTTCAACATCGACAGGAATAAGGTATATATCGCCGGCTACTCTTCCGGCGGACAGACTTTATCTTATGCCGTTTCCGCAAGGCCTGACCTTTACACCGCAGCGCTCATAATAAGCTCATGGTGGGAGGGCGAGCTTAAGCCTGTTGCAGATGCCCATGTGCCCGTTTATTTTGCACAGGGAGCAGATGACGAACTCTATGGTTCTTACTACACGGAATCTGCATATAACGATCTCAAAAGTTATTACATTGCAGAAGGACTTCCTCACAGTCAGATCGAAAAGCTCATAGTCCTTGATATAAGAGATGGCGATTACTTCGGATACTACGGTTTTAACAGCCAGCATGTAGGCGGTTTGCTTTTCGCTTACGAGGAAGACATAATGGGCTGGCTCTTTTCACAGGAAAAACAGACCTGATCAGCTTTTGTGAAACTCTGCAGAAGCATTTTGGTTTTTGTCTCCCCATATTACTATTCTGTAATTGCCGGGAGGAATCCTGCCGAATAATCCGAGATGGAATTCAACATCAACATCTTCTCCGGGACCAAGCTTTTGGTTATACCCAAGTACAGTACGGATGTCATCATCAACATTCGGATCATGCCGGATTATATACCATTGCCCTCCGATACTTACTTCCAGCCGGACAAATAAAGACTGATTACTGTAACTCCAGGATTCTTCGCCGTAGTTTCTTAAGTTGACGGTCGCGATCCTCTCATCATCTTCGCCGGTAATACCGGTAACGACCGCCTCGATATCTTCAGAAAAACTGCTGTCATTAAGTCCGGAAGGATAAAGCATATCCGGATTCCACATGTTGTTAGCCATAAAAAGCGGGCGGAAAACTCTGATATCCGTGATCTCTGTTACATCTTCCGTCTCGTAAATGTAATCATTCTCATCACTTTCCAGGAATGTTCCGAAAAACAGATCGCTCCTGTACACATCTCCGGAAGATGTGATCAGGTAGCCGTTGCTCCAGACAAATGTCTCACCGTGTATATACTTTTCACTTTTGAAAATAACAGGAGTAATCTCAAGCGCAAATATGGGGTACGTAATATCCTCCGGAGTCCAGTCGGAAACTTTTACACATCTTGTATCCATCAGCCTGAGGATCTTCGGAAGTTCTTTATTGTACTCATCAGTTGAACTGAAATGTTTATAGACCGAACTGTATGTATTGCCGTTATATGCACAACAAGAAATGTCATAACGATTAACTTTCAGGCCTTTTAACCGTTGAAGTTCCGGTACCGGCCGGAAGATCACCAAATACACAAAAGCAAAACCTGCCATCAGGATAATTGCAGTTATAACGATTGCTTGAATGAGTTTCTTATTATTCTTTATCTTCGATTCCTCAGGACACATGCGTAGATCTCCCCATCAGACAGCGCTTCCCTGTAACCTTCGATATAATCAGGTTACCATGTCAGAGCATTATTGATAGGGGACAAATTCTATCTATTTGCTATATGCCGGAAAAAATATATCAGGCCAAACCGATCTTGAAGCAGACGGGTTTGTCAGATGAAGGCTTCCTGTTAAGCGTTAGGTGGAGACCATCTTCATCTCTGACCGAATCTACGATATCGTAATCACCCAAAGCTTCCGCAGAAGATAAGATCACATCCCGCTCACCCCTGATCTTCAATGAAGTTATCAGGAATTTCTCAGAATCCGGCCTCATGCAGAATGCGTATATGAAACCGTTTTTGTATGTGAATCTGAAATCTTTGGAGGTGAAAATCTTCTCATCATTATCCCGGAAAGAACCGGCTTCGTTATTGACTTCACCCTCGCCGAAAACCTGCCACGGAGTTGTTCCGTAGATGCCTTCGCCGTTTATCTTCATCCATTCGCCTATCTCTTCCAGAACGGCTGTCTCTTCATCTGTGATGGTTCCGTCGGGTTTGGGACCGACATTGATGAGCAGCATTCCGTTCTTGCTTACGATATCGACAAGGTCACATATGATCTGCCTGGAAGGCTTGAATTCGTTATCAGTGATATAACCCCAGGACTTTCTGCCGATTGCAGTATCAGTCTGCCACGGCACCGGAGAGATATCTGTCAGCGCGCCTCTTTCGACATCGAATGTCGCAACCGTCGGCGGGAACGCATTGTGCTTATAATTGATCGTAACTTCCCTGCCCCATTCATCCGCACGATTGTAGTAATACGCACAGACTTTCTTGAGATAAGGCTTGAATGCTTCATTCTGTATCCATGTATCAAAATACAAGATCATGGGCCTGCATTTATCTATCAGTTCACAGGTCTTAACGAGCCAGTCGCAAAGCCATTCATCAGAAGGCTTCGCAGGCGAGAAAACATCTTCCAATGTATGGAACACTGCAGTGTCCGACAGTTCGGTGCAAAGATAAGCAGGGCCATAGAAATCACGATATTCTTCATCGTTAACATCCGAGTCTATCGTTCTTCCCATGTTCATGAAGAAATAGTGTTCTGCCCTGTGTGAAGAACCGCAGAATGCAAGACCATTCTCTTCACATGCTTTACGGATCTCACCGGCAACATCCCTGCTGGGTCCCATCTCCGCCGCGTTCCAACGGTTAAGGTCAGATGCATACATCGCAAAACCGTCATGGTGTTCACACACTGGCATGACGTATTTAGCACCGGACTTCTTAAATAGGTCTACCCATTTGTCTGCATCAAACTTCTCACCCTTGAACATCGGGATGAAATCCTTATAACCGAAATCCTTGGGATCACCGAAATGTTCCTTATGGAATTCATATTCGCGAGAACCGGGATTATACATCCATCTCGGATACCATTCGCACGCATATGCAGGAACACTGTAAATACCCCAGTGAATGAAGATTCCGAGCTTGGCCTCGTAATACCAGGAAGGTGTTTTGTGATTAGACAAAGAGGCCCAATCGGCTTTATATCTTCCCTTTTCGATCACTTCATCGATCAGTTTCAGATACTCTTTGTTATCCACGGCAAAACCCTCCTTATTTACTTAAGGCTCTTATACATCAATATCTCGTCGTGATATGTCCCATCATCGAAAAGAAGTGCATTATGTCTTCTGCCCGTTTCAATGAAACCGCATTTCTTATATAAAATCTGAGCCTGTTCATTCTCGGCAACAACTTCCAGGTCAACCTGATGCCAGCCGATCTTGCCTGCAAGCTCAGTCATGTAACCGATCATGGCAGTTCCTATACCGAGATTCCAATAGTCTTTATAGAGAGCTATTGCCATGCTGCATCTGTGACGGATCTTGCGCTTTTCTCCGATACCGCTGATGCTTCCGTTGCCGGCGATCTTACCGTCAACCACAGCGCACATCATGATAGTGTAGGGATCGTCCATAAGCCTGCCTAAGATCTCCTTCTCGCCTTCAAGCGTGAAGCCAACCTCATCCGGGTTTCTTAAAAGAAACGGTGTCTCGGCAGAAGTCTTCTTCAGGTATTCGATCATCTGATCTGCATACTCAGGTGAAGTAGGCCTGAGAATACATTTCCTGCCGTCCTTTAAGACTATCTCTCTATCTTCAAATCTCATTTATTCTTACCTAATGAACTCTCCAAACGGTTCAGCTGATCCTTGAGTGAACGGATCTCCTTGATAAGTTCCTCATTGGAAGCAGGAGCTTCCGCCTTCTCTTCTGTATTCTCAGCATTGTTCTCAGCTGTAACTTCGCTGATCGCATTTACAACGATACCGACAACAACGTTCATGACAACGAAAGATGAAAGCAGTACGAAAGGTACAAAGTAAGCCCATGCATACGGGAATACTTCCATAACAGGTCTGCTGATACCCATTGACCAACTCTCGAGCGTCATTACCTGGAAAAGAGTATACATTGCTTTTCCGATCGTTCCGAACCAGTCATAGAATGCTTCACCGAAAAGATTTACGCCGATAAGCGCAAAGATATAGTAGATCAGGAGCAACAAGATCCCTGTCCACAAAATGCTCGGAATAGACTTTATGATAGCACCGATGATAACCTGCAGATGACGGACATGACCGATGAGCTTTGTTCCTCTCAAAGCCTTCAAAGACTTCAATACCCTGAATACTCTTACCGCACGGAATGCAGACATGAAAGAAAGTCCTGAGAGCATTGATACAGCCACGATGATCATATCGAACCAGTTCCACGGATCCTTGAAATAATCCAGACCGTAAGCCAGGAACTTTATAATGATTTCCGCAATGAATATCCAAAGACAGATTGTGTTAATAAGTGCAAGCGCACCTATTGTTACTTCTGAAAGACCCTTAATCGTCTCAACGCCCATAATTGCAGCATTGAATATAATAACAAACAGGATAATGCCCTGGAACACTTTGCCGTCAACGACTTTCTTTAAACCCTTGATCATAACCTCTCCTCAACAATCAAAAAATACTTCACAGATTGTACCATTTATAATCAATTTGAAAACATATAAATCATAATTAACGAATCTCCCTTTATCAAACTGAATAAAATAAAACTATGATAAACTTCTTATGTTAGAATGAATCTCATCTGGCATTGTCCCTTGATAATTTCACGCGCTAAAATAGTTAACTTAGCTACTCTATCCAACCATTCTCTTATTCGTCTGTTGTAGAGACATACGAATATGATTATCTGGGCAACAGAACGGCAAAAACCTCAAACAAAGTAACGACAGAATACGTTATTGACATGTCTTCAGGATACTCTCAGGTAATTAAAGCAGAAACAGACACAGGTACTGTTTACTACACCAGAGGTTTTGAACTGATCTCCGGAAGAGAAGGAACAAATGCATCCTATTACATCTACGTTGGCGGTCTTTCTGCCAGAGCATTAACGAATGAAGCAGGTACCGTAACAGATACTCTTGTCTTTGATGCATTCGGTAATGAGACAACTAAGACAGGTTCATCAGATAACCCGTATGAATTCCAAGGCGAAGAACAAGACGCAACAGGTCTTTACTATCTGAGAGCCAGATACATGGATCCTTCTACAGGAACCTTCACCACAATGGACACACATGGTGGAAGCACAATAAAAATTGTTCGTCCTAGTGGAACAACTATATATACAGGAGGATAAGATGGACAAAAAGCAAATAAATATTGTCATAAAAGAATTGATGAAAAAGAACGGGTTTAAAAACACAGGTGACTTCTACTATAAACATATAAATGAGAATTTCGTAATAATAGATTTTTCAATCGTAGAATCTATTCAAACTTATATTGCATACAAAAAATATAGTTACGATGATATTAATTGGAAATTGCACAACCTTGAAGAACTATCATCAAAAAATGATTCTCAAAGAGTTTTAGGGGCGCATAGAATTCCTGCTCTGACATATAAAAAATATAATGATGAGTATACTGATGAAGAAAATATGTTATCAGTATTATCATCTAGAATTGACCAGATTGTGTCATATGATTTACCCGCTATTGAGATAGCCAATATAAATCTGAGTATTATAAATGGTACCTACAGTAACAAAATGAAATGCATAGCTTTGTTAGATTTAGGGAGAATAACGGATGCTATTTCTCTAGCAAATAAATGTATTGATAATGGCGAAGATGGAGGCGAACTCTTTTGGGGAAAGACTTTTTTTCAACTCGTGGTAGATGCATATTCCAATAAAGTACCATCTGAAGATAACCGTGTTTCAATTAAAAATGAGGAAACATTTATCACTCCCTCTTGCGAAATATATGACAGCGTTGATTGGCATTATGACAGTGCGCAAAAGGTTTATTCAGAGACATTTGGCGAATTTAATTTGGACTTCGTTGACATCAACAGAATCGCATCTGCTCATATCGTGTATTTCTTAACATGGTTGATAATGAATGATGCACTTGAAACAACTATTACAAAAGAACTATATAATAGAATAGCAAATATCAAGAGCAGAATTGAGTCACCTACAGATGTCTTTTTAGATTACTTTGATGGAAAATTGTTGCGAAGTGATATTAATCCAAAGCACATTTGTTTTGTGGATAATTATTTTGAAGGTGAATATATTCATGACTATTCAAACATGCTTATAAGCTTAAAAGAGGAAGCCTATATTAGTGAGTTTAATTGGGAACGCTACAATAAAATAGAATCAGTGATAACTAAAAGATATAATCTATTTATTGGTAATAATTGATATTAGTATGCCTTACACATGAACCTGTAAATGAATATACACTTGTATTTATTTGCTTCAGCACATCGTTCTAAGAATGTTCTATTAAATAAATCATAAATATCATCATCAGTATTGGTTTTACGAAAAATAAACATCTTTAGAAGAAGAATCATCCGTTCTCGATAGATTTTATTATTAAATCTTCCAGTAAAGAATTGATTTTTTCTTTTTGACTGCTTTCTGAGGTCATAAATCTAATCCATTCTATTTGATATTCGACTTGTTTTAGATATTCGTCATTTACATTTGGAATAGCCATATAAGATATAATCCTAGAAACATCAGCAATATCATATTCTCCATCATTATACTTTCTTAATAGTTCCTGCAATTTATCCACCATTTATATCCTCCTTTTTGATAGGAAATCAATAAGTATGATATTAGGATGCTATTCGAGCTCTTTTGTCTCGCCGATTATCTTAATGCCTATATCGCAGTTAACTTTATTCTTCATCGCTGTTTTTGCATGCCCAAGGAAATGACCATACTTATATGTTCCGATCGACACTGTAAGATCTGATACGACATACAGGTCGCCAAGTCCCGTATCGCCGTTAAGACCGCTGTTGATATCTGCGCTTACAACATATGCATCTGAAGCGTTGATGCTCTCGATAGCGCTTTTCGCAGGTTCTCTTACTTCACCTTTGAATCCCGTTCCGAAGATGCAGTCAAGAATAGTCTTATACCTGCTGTAGTCCGGATCGTTAACTACCGGAATGCCCTTCGACATGCATTTATCAAAGAAATATTTACCGTCTTCCGAAAAAGAATCTTCGTAAAGCAAAACTATCTCACATTCTATGCCGTGATCTTTCAAAAGCGATGCGACTACAAAACCGTCACCTGCATTATTACCTTTGCCGCAGATTATCCCGGCAGGGCCTTCCCAGGTGACCTGTTCAAATATCGCATTACCTGCTCTTTGCATCAGCTCCTTTGACGGAACAAGATTATCGATAGTCCATTTATCACTGGCCCTCATTACTTCAGTTGATACACAAACCGGCATATTATTGTCCCGCCTTCTTATACGAATTGTCAGATTCCAAGTAACAGAATCATTATACATTCTTTTTACTGCCTGCGGACAGAAAGCAGATTACAACAGCAGCGGTAATACAGGTCAGAAATGATAAGTAATCTTTTTTCAAAGTGATAGAATATAGTTATCAAAAAAACAACGGAGGTACACTATGGAAATCGATATCAATAAAGCTAAAGATGCTGCTCAGGATGCATTGGGAAAAGTAGCCGCAGATGAGAACGCAAAAAAAGTTGCCAACGGTGCGATCGATGCAGTCGAGAAGAAGGTCGGCGTAGATCTTCCTGATGTTGATACTTTAAACAACACTTTCGGCAAGAAGTAAGATCAAAACACAAATCAGTTCATCAGGCTGTCTTTTATTCAAAAGGCAGCCTGTTTTTTGCATCTTACCGCCCGGATTTGCATCTTACCCATTCTATTATTGTATGGGGTTTTACGCTGTCATATATTCATCTCAACAAAGGAAAACGAGGTGGATCTTATGACAGTTATTCTTTTTGCAGTATTGGCAGTTTTGGAGCTGGGGTTCATGATCTTTGAACTCATGAAATCATCTTCCAAAAAAGAATGGACAACCGGGCGCATCATAATGAATGCAGCTGAGATCACAGTATTTTTCTCTATGATCCTTCTGCCCGGTATTGATACAAGTTTCAGGTTCAGGAGTCTTATCTTTATGCTTATAGTAAGACTTGCTGTATCAGGCATATTTTTCCTTGCAAACCGAAGGAATTCAAAGCCAAAGAAAAAAGCTCCAATCGTATTCGGTGCGGTCTTAGGGATCTTCCTTATCCTGTCGTCTATGATCCCCGCATTCCTTTTCACAGACTACGCAGGACTTGAAACAACAGGCCCTTACAGTGTCTCTCAATCAAATGCAATATTGATCGACCGTTCAAGGACAGAAGAGTTCGAGAATGACGGCTCATTCAGGGAAGTTCCCGTTTACTTCTTCTATCCTCAGGAAGCATCCTGCAAGATGCCTCTTATAATCTTCAGTCACGGTGCTTTCGGATACTATCAGAGCAATGCTTCAATGTTCATGGAACTTGCAAGCAACGGCTATGTTGTAGCAAGTATCGAGCACCCTTACCATTCGATCTTCACACATGATTCTGAAGGCAAAACGGTAATTGCAGACAGAGATTTCCTGAATGATTCAATGACGATCGGTTCAAGCGACAGATCCGAAGCAGAAGTTTTCGAAGTGACTTCAAAGTGGATGGAGCTGCGCACTGCAGACATGAACTTTGCTATCGATTCACTTAAGGACGGAAATACTGATTCATGGCACATCGAAGACAGTCAGAAATCTGGTGTAATCAAGGCTGTAGAGCTCATTGACACAACAAAGATCGGACTTATAGGTCACTCAATGGGAGGCGCAACTTCAGTTACCTGCGGAAGACGTGGTGATATATCTGCTGTTGTAGATATAGACGGAACGATGCTCGGCGAGAATCTTGGTATAAAAGACGATGAGATAATCATCAACGAAGATCCTTATACAACACCTCTGTTAAACCTGCAGAATCAGGAACATCACGAGGAAGCTATACAGGCAATTACAGACGGCAGAGCATACTCAAATAATGTGATTACGGCAAATGCCGAAGTTTCATACACCACATATTTCAGGAACAGCGGTCACATGGATTTTACCGATCTGCCGCTCTTCTCACCCGCGCTTGCAGGAATGCTCGGAACAGGTGATGTCGATAATACTGAGATGATAAAGACATTAAATGGTCTTGTGCTCGATTTTTTCGATTGTTATCTTAAAGGAGAAGGTAACTTCGAAGTTAACGAATATTATTGAGGCAATCATGGAAATAACCGTAAAGACGATCGGCGGAACCGAGAAAGAATATATCGAGATCGGCTGCCACAGAAAAGACGAACGTGTTGATGAAATAATAAGATTCATCAGATCGCGCGAAGGCATCCTGAAAGGCACCAAAGAGGACCGGCAGTACAATATCCCGCTGCCGGATATCCTCTATATCGAGGCAGTTGATGAGAAGACTTTCATCTATCTCGAGAAGGACTGCTATGAATCCGGAAGACGCCTTTACGAATTTGAAAGCGCTCTTATTTCACGCAATTTCGCGCGCATCTCCAAATCAGTCATAGTAAACCTCATGAAGATCAATTCCATAAAACCGTCTCTGAACGGCAGATTCTCCTGCGTTCTCACTAACGGCGAGCAGGTGATCATCTCCAGAAAATATGTCCCCGACATAAAAGAGAGACTCAAAGGAGGATCAGTATGAAAGAACACTTGAAAACACAGCTTGCCGGCTTTTTTATATCGGTAACCCTCATCAATGTGGCAATGTTCGTTCTGGGCATCATGCTGCAGCCGGATTACAGATTCGGATATGAAGCATTCGCCTATCCCCTGATCTACGGTGTTATCGGATCGGTCCCGGGCCTTGTCATGTACTCCAAAAAAGAACTTACGGTCTGGCAGACACTAATCCGCGAATTCATTCAGATGGTGCTTATAGTCGCACTCATCATTGCATTCATGTTCGGAAGATTTCATATCACCCGTGAATATGTACCTCAGATAATCGGGGTATCATTAAGCGTCATGATAATCTATGTGCTTGTACATGTTTTCTCGTGGCTCATGGACCTTAAAACAGCAAGCAAAATGACTGAAGATCTTAAAGCGTTCCAGGCAAAAGCATCAGGTGAAAAATAGTTACTTCTGCGGCTCAGCAAGTCTGCTCTTATGAGCGGGCACCTTCTTTTTCTTGATGTGATTGCCAACTATTTCCGAGACATCTGAGATAGTCATGAATGCAGACACATCGGCATCGTTGATTATCTTCTTGATTGCAGGCACTTCAACTCTTGTTATTACGCAGTAAAGCACGGTCTTTTTGCCGTTTGAGACCATGCCCTTGCCTTCCATCTGTGTGCATGTCCTTCCAAGCTGAGTATATATCGCATCGGCAATGTCTTTACCGTGATCCGTAATGATCATTACGGACTTGCCCTGCTCCATTCCGTTCTCGACCATGTCGATTATCTTGGATGTGATGAAGTATGTCAGAAGCGAATAGAGCGCTCTGTCAGGCCCGAAAAGGAATCCTGCCACACCGTATATGATTATATTGAAAAACAGTACGATCTGACCAACGGAGAACTCTGTCTTGTGTGACATGAGCATTGCAACGATCTCTGTTCCGTCAAGGCATCCACCATGTCTTAAGATAAGGCCTACACCAACACCCAAAAGAACTCCTCCGAATACAACAACCAGGATCTCCTGCTCAGTTACGGCCTTCATATCTTCGAAAACGCCGAGGAATATGGAGAACATTATCATCGCGTAGATTGCTTTGATGAGGAAGCGCCTGCCGAGTCTCTTGTATCCGACGATCATAAACGGAACATTGAGAACTATTGTAAGCACGCCCAAAGGAAGCCCGGTGAGCTGGCTTACGATCATCGATACACCGACAACGCCGCCGTCAAGGATCGTGAACGGAACGAGAAATTCCTCCAGAGCAAACGCAGCTATAACCGCACCGACAGTGATAAAGAACAGCGGTCCTATCCACTGCTTTAACAGGTATGCGAATGTTATCTGTTCCGTTTTTTTGTGTTGTTGTCTTTTTCTCTGTGCCGGCATATCAATTCTGCTTTCGTTAATAAGGAAATACGGCTTTCGATACGGCTTGCGCCATACTTTTAGCCGTATTTTCCGGTTGTTTTAACTTTAGGATCCGGCTTGGAGTACGGCTATAGCCGGACTTTCAGCCGTATCGTTCAGAACAGAAGTATCTTATTTCTGTCTGTTGAAGTTGATGAGACATCCGTCAAGGATTATCTGGCGCTCACGGTCTGTGAGATCGCCCAAAGTCAAAGTGAATTCCTTTGTCTCACTTCCTTTGATAGCAATTGCCCTGATAGTGTCAGCCTTTGTCTCGACGGCAGTTCTGATTCCCGGGAAAAGAATGTAATCGAGATTTGTGAAAGGCAGATCACCCTCCTCAATGATGAAAGGCAGCATACCCCAGTTGATGAGATTTGATCTGTAACGCTTTGTTGCATACTCGTTGGCTATGTTAGCCCAGCCGCCAAGTACCTTCTGGCAGGAAGCAGCCTGCTCTCTTGCAGAACCGTCACCCGGCTTAACTGCGAAGATGCATGAACCGAAGCCGATGATCTTTGTATCAGCCTTCTCGAAAGGAACGATGCTCTTAACAACCTGCATTACGTCGTGGAGGCCGTCAACTGCCTGGCAGGGATGTCCGCCCTCAACGAGTGCTGCCTCAGCCTTCTGGATGTTCTTAGCTCTGCCTACGTACTCAGGGTCCTTTCTGGAGAGTGTGAACTCAGCAAGACCAAGAGGATTGGATCTGTAAGAAGATGTCTCGCCTGAAGGGATAAGCTCGTCTGTTGTAGTAACGGGATCGTGGATCTCAGATACGACCTGAAGAACGAGATTCTCCGGAAGTGCTTCCATCTTCGGCCAGTCCTTGATATTAGGTCCGAACTGGATCTCTGTGTTGGGATCTGCAACGCCCTTGGAATCAAAAACTCTGTTGGCGTAGATCTTCGAATCGAATGTGTAAGCGTAGTTGTTAAGCTCGCCCGTAAACTCCGTAGCGGGTGTAAGAACACCCTTGTTTGCTGCTGTTGCTGCGATGGATCTTGCATCCATGAGTGCAACGGAAGAGATCTGTCCGCTCTGAACCTTTGAACCTTCTCTGTTCGGGAAGTTTCTTGTGGAGTGACGGATGGAGAATGCATTGTTTGCTGGTGTATCGCCGGCACCGAAGCAGGGACCGCAGAACGCAGTCTTAAGGATAGCACCTGTTTCAAGGAGAGTTGCAGCAACGCCGTTCTTTACGAGTTCCATGTAGATAGGAGTTGATGCAGGATAGATGGACATCGTGAATTTATCAGATCCGATATACTTGCCCTTCATGATGTCGGCTGCAGCGCAGATATTCTCGAATCCGCCGCCTGCGCATCCTGCAATGATTCCCTGATCTACCATGAGCTTGCCGCCCTGGATCTTGTCCTTAAGTGAATACTCGATCTTGTCGCCGAAAGAAACCTTTGCTCTCTCCTCTGTCTCAGCGATCATCTGCTCGAGATTTGCATTTACATAATCGATCTCGTAAGCGATGGAAGGATGGAAAGGCATGGCGATCATAGGCTTGATCGTAGAGAGATCAACGATAACAGCGCCGTCATAGTAAGCAACTGTATCAGGATCAAGCTTCTTGTAATCGCCTGATCTTCCGTGGATATCGAAGAACTCCTTTGTCTTCTCATCTGTCTGCCAGATTGAAGAAAGGCATGTTGTCTCAGTTGTCATTACGTCGATACCGATTCTGAAATCCTCAGAAAGACTTGCAACACCGGGACCTACGAACTCCATTACCTTGTTCTTTACATAACCGGACTTGAAAACCTTACCGATGATCGCAAGAGCAACGTCCTGGGGACCTACACCCTTCATCGGCTCGCCTGTGAGATAGATAGCGATTACGTCAGGCATCTTGATGTCGTATGTCTGTGAGAGGAGCTGCTTAACGAGCTCAGGTCCGCCCTCACCCATAGCCATTGTACCGAGAGCACCGTAACGCGTGTGTGAGTCAGAACCGAGGATCATGCCGCCGCATGTAGCGAGCATCTCTCTTGCATACTGGTGGATAACTGCCTGATGAGGAGGTACATAGATTCCGCCGTACTTCTTGGCAGCTGTAAGACCGAACATGTGGTCATCTTCGTTGATCGTTCCGCCTACTGCGCAAAGTGAGTTATGGCAGTTGGTAAGAACGTAGGGGATCGGGAACTTCTCAAGTCCTGAAGCCCTAGCTGTCTGAATGATACCTACATATGTAATGTCGTGTGAAGTCAGCTTATCGAACTTGATCTTAAGCTGATCCATGTTGCCGGAAGTGTTATGGTTCTTGAGAATGCCATAAGCGATAGTTCCCTGCTTTGCAGAGGCCTTGTCGGCAGCCTTGCCTGTCTTGGCAGCAACTGCTTCAGCAGCATTACCGGAATCTTCAATGAGTTCAGCGCCGTTAATGAGCCAAGCGCCGTTATCAAGAGTTGAAATCATAGTATCTACCTCATTATTTAATAAATTCGCGCATTATTATAACACATTACGAAAAGCCTTAAGTAAGGAATGCGAGATAAGTGTTTCACGGAGCGAAGCGGAGTATAGCAAACAATCGAGCAGCTTGCTTGCATAAACAGGCTTCAGCTCAAGAATAAAACAGGGACCGCCAAAGCAGTCCCTGCATATGTTCAAAGTTGTTCCTGAAAAATGATTATTTCTTGAGTCTTGCCTCGAGAGCAGCCTTCTGATCCTCATAGCCGGGCTTGCCAAGAAGAGCGAACATGTTCTTCTTGTAAGCTTCAACGCCGGGCTGGTTGAAGGGGTTGACTGCAAGGAGATAGCCTGAGATGCCGCAAGCCTTCTCAAAGAAGTAGATGAGCTCACCAAGTGAGTAAGCTGTCTGGTCAGGCATGTGGATCAGGAGGTTCGGAACCTTACCGTCAACGTGAGCAAGGATCGTACCCTGCATTGCCTTAGCATTAACTTCGTTCATATCCATGCCGGAAAGGAAGTTAAGACCGTCGAGGTTGTCCTTGTCGTTAGGGATCTCGAAAGATCTTCTGGGCTGGTCGATCTGGACAACTGTCTCATACATGATGCGTGCGCCGTCCTGGATAAACTGACCCATGGAGTGAAGGTCTGTTGTGTTATCAACACCTGCTGGGAAGATACCTCTTCTGTCCTTACCCTCAGATTCACCGTAGAGCTGCTTCCACCATTCTGTCATGTAGTGGAAAGAAGGCTCATAGTTGACCATAACTTCTGTTGAATAGCCGGAACGGAGAAGGCAGTTACGTACTGCTGCGTACTGATAGCAAGGATTCTCTGCCAAAGGAAGCTTCTTGTAAGCCTTTGAAGCATCTCTGGCACCCTTCATGAGCTCCTTGATGTCGATGCCTGCAACTGCTATGGGGAGAAGTCCTACTGCTGTAAGAACGGAGAATCTTCCGCCTACATCGTCAGGTACTACGAAGCTCTCGTAGCCTTCCTCATCTGCTAAGCCCTTAAGAGCTCCTCTTGCCTTATCTGTTGTGGCATAAATCCTGTTCTTGGCCTCTTCCTTGCCGTACTTGTTCTCCATGTAAGCGCGGAGAATACGGAAAGCGATAGCAGGCTCGGTTGTTGTACCGGACTTGGAGATGATGTTAAGGGAAATATCCTTGCCTTCGATGATGTCCATCATGTCTGCAAGATATGTAGCGCTGATGGAGTTACCGCAGAAAAGGATCAGGGGGCTCTTTCTTACCTTCTTTGAAGCTGCATTGGCAAAAGAATGGCCTAAGAGCTCAATAACTGCGCGTGCACCGAGATAAGAACCGCCGATACCGATAACGATAAGGACATCAGAATCTCTTCTGATCTTCTGAGCTGCCTTTGTTATGCGCTTAAATTCATCTTTATCATAATTTGTGGGAAGGTCGAGCCATCCGAGGAAATCATTTCCGGGACCGTTCTTCTTGTGAAGCATGTCAGAAGCGGCTTTAATCTGGGGCTCCATTCTAGCGACTGCCTCTTCGCCGCCGATAAAGTCGAGGGCGTTCTGGTAATCAAATGTAATCATCGTCTTTTTCTCCTTAAAAGTTTAATTCAAAAATCATACAGAGTATACACCCGTAAATCGCTCTTTTCGAGTATAATTACCTCAGGATTTCATTACATTTGCCAAGGATGATATATGTCGGATATTTCTATTGCTGAAACTAAAATTCAAATACTTTATCTGGTCGACCGCGCACCGGGAGTAAGCTACCATCTTCTTATGGAAAAATGCATGGAATCACTCTATACAGACTTTTTCACGTTCAGCAGAGCTTACGATGAACTTATATCCGGCAATCTCATGGACAAGAGCAAATCCGGCGCTTTTACGGGCGATGCTCTCGGTTCAACTGAGAATCTGACTCTTACAGACGGCGGCAAAGCTGTACTGAACGACCTTATATCTTCACTCAGCGGTCCCCTGATTGCCCATTTGAACGAGGCTGCGGAAGCAATAATCAGTGACATGTCCAAAAACTCAGGCATCAATGCTTCCATGGAGCTTGCCGATAACGGCAGATTCCGTGTCACCTTGAGTTATTCAGGTGATGAGCACCCCTTCTCTGCAACTGTAACGGTGGATGATGAGCCTACCGCCACAAAGATCTGCAAAGAATGGAAAAACAACTGCAAAAAGGTTTCTGATGAGTTTATAAGGCTGATCTCCGGTAACGCTGAGCAGTAATTATCCTTGCCCTTGCGAAAAGGATTACAGATTCTTATCCCTTAGTAACTATCTCTACGATTATGAATTCTCCCGGCTGGAGAATGTGACGGAGATGCTCTGCCCTGAAAGTTCTCTCATTAATGAGTCTTCCCTTGTCATCGTAACGTCTGATAACACTGTCGGTGTGGCCCAGCCTGTTGTCATTGATAAGGAAGCTCTGTTGTGTATTTGAAGCATTCGCGATCACAAGATAAGTTTTCGGGCCGCGGCTGAAGCAGGCTGAAGTCACATTTGAAACAAACTGGTCAACGCTCTGTCCTGAAGACTGATCAAGCGGTTCCTTGATATCAATGTAAAGCTCGTCATAACCCGTGAAAGACGTAATAAGACCGGATACAGTCATCATATTGATGAACTCATCCCCGCCTGTGAACATCTCCTTATCAGTGAACTTGGAAGGCACGAAATCTACCGAGCAGTCAAAAAGGAACATCTCGGCAAAATCCGCTTCGCCCGTCATAACAGCGGAAAGGATCTTACCGCAGTTGCTGCCGCTCGTATTAAGTGTATTGATATACTCTCCGCCGTTATTGCCTGATACGACATGCGGGGAATCGTAACGCGTAAGAACATAATCGGTATCAATATTGTCAATATATGTAGCCGAACTGTCGCTTGCAACAAGAGTCACTCCCATTGTGTGATTGTCCGCATCGGATATCATCGTTCCACCGTCATAGAACATGCCGTCAAGGAAGATGGTCTTATCCTTGATATCACTGAAATATTCAGACTGCGAGAACATTGAGATTACATAGTTAACATATGCCGCTTTCTGTACATCGCTCTTGAAGACCTTACCGCTGTCATTTATCTCGATATAGAATCTCGTGAACTGTCTGCTCCACGGAAGCGCAGTACCGTTGTCGATCCTTCGTCCGCCGTATTCGGATGTCAGCGAGCCGCAAAGATATTCAAGAAGCTTATCTATGTCGCTCTGATTAACATAAGGTCCGATAACAAACCAGGGCGCTGAATTGCAGTTCTTGACAAGCTTAAGACTGTCTTCAAGAGATGTCGTAACAGACATGCTCTGATAATCCGAGATCATTACTGCCTCATCACTGTAGAGAGCTTTGCTGGATGTGCCTTCAAGACTGTGAGATACAGAATCGGAACTCATGAGATAGAGCGATGTCTCGGCAAAGCCTGAACTTCCGATTGCAAGATTGTTAAGCCTTATGGCTGCCGGGCTTCCCGATGCCAATGTATCCGAATAGTACTGCGGGATACCTGCTGAACTGTAACTGTCTGGTCCTAAATACAATTCATCAACAAGGACAGAACCTGATCCTTCAAAAGCAATATTAAGTCTGACAGATCCCGCGAAAAGCATCTGATCCGTCACTGCGAAAACATAACTGAAATATTTGTAGTTATCACTGAGCTGTGTCAGTTCGAAACCGTATCTTCCGAAGCCGTCACCTTCAAGCCAGCAGTAAGCCTTTTCGGGCGGGTTATCAGACATTGCATAGAAACTTAAACGGTAGAACGCACCTGAAATGAAATTGTCCTTTGCAAGGCCCTGAAGGTCCTGAGCCATAGCATGAACACCTTCACCGCTGCCAATAAGCTTTGCACCGAATCTGCCACTATAGGCTCTGTCTGTCGTAGTGATCGTAGTTCCTGTGCCATAGGCATTCCAGGCGGATTCATCAGAGATATCCCACTTGGAATCATCGGCATCTGCCGCAACAACCATACCGCCGGCAGCCTTCTGCATATGACCTGTGATGAGGATATCGTCAGCAATAATATCAACACCCTCAAGATTACCCTCAACAGAGAGTTCTGAAAGGATCTGTGACTTATAGATATCTTTGCCGGAATCGTAATAGACCTTATCTCCGTTGACTCCGATGATATTCTCGATTATGACATTCTCAGAAGTAAGTGCTGCGATCTTATCTGTAGAGAGATTGATCGCAAATGCTTTCTTATCTGCTGTTCCTACGATTATCAATCCTGAATCAGTAAGATAGACAGAGCCGACTTCCGCTCCGATATACTGTGAAATATCACTGTCTTCGATCGTATAGCCTTCATCACCGGACCTTACTATTACCGTCCTGGAATTATTAACGACAAAACAGTAAATACCTTCAGCCGCACGCGCAAGTGGCTCAGCATCATCCCTGAGCAATTCCGAATTGCCAATATACTCGAATACCATGCCGTTTGAAGATGAGTAGATATTGCCCTTTATATCACTTGCAAGGAACACCTTGCCGTCAGAAACAAATGATGTGATATTCGTTGCGGGAAGCTCAGATGAAGCAACTTTTCCGCTTGTGACCGTAACGACCGTTCCGTCTGTATAGCAAACGGCAAATGTCGAATCGTTGCTGCCGATGCCGCATGCGGATCTGATGATGTCAGGCTCATACATGAGCACCAGATTCTTTCCATCCTGCGAATAATAAATTTCTCCGCTTACAGATACTGCAACAATCCCGTTCGCATTTGAAGCGATCCGCGAAAATCTCTCGCTGGTATCAACTATTCCGGCAAGCTGGCTGTTCGTAACATCGTAGATCATTCTTCCGCCGGAAGTCAGAGCCACGGCAGTATTGCCATAGAAAGCCATCTCCTCTATACGGTCTTCGTCCCAAAGGTCTTTTGAATCCTTGATCAGGGTTACAACACCAAGTCTTGCAGGCTTAAATCCAGTAACCGTTCCGGTGAATTTCTCACTCATGACACCATCACTGTCAATCGATATGATCCTTGCCGTATCACCGGTGCATTCAGCCGTGTCGTAACCTGCTGATGCCACTGCATCAGGTGTAAGGAAAATACTGTTTTCGTCTGCTCCTGCAACGAGCATGCTTGAATATCCTGTCGAGCTCTCGAAAGATGCATCCCTTATAAGATTGATGTTCGGGATAAGATCACAGTTGATACCTGTTCCTCCGAACGTGTCGCCTGCTTTATCGGGAGTGGCAGCTATCTCACAAAGCTCGGACCTCAGGCCGAAAACTCCGACATAACCGAGAACTGTTGCAGCAATTACAAGAATGGCAGCAATAACGACCAGGGTTACGCCAAATCTCTTTTTCTTGGTTATTCCGAATGTCAGGCGGGCATGTTTCTTCATGTTGTTTCCCCGCTTTCATCAGTTCCGGGAAGGCCGGATATTCCATTGGAATCTGCAAACACAGTATCTGCAGAGTTCTTAAGATCTTCTGCAGAAGATACTGCGATAATTTCAGAATTTGCAGCAGCCTGTTTGGCGAGTTTGCGCTTAACGCTGATGAGATAGACAAAAGCGAATACCGCAACAGGCATGAAAATGATGCAGACAGTGTTAAGTCCCATCATGAAAGGTATTGTTTTCTCATCGGGTATTCCAAGAAACTCAAGTGAAAGGAATGTAGGAATACCCGATCCGATTATATTGAAGACCATATGAAGCAGTACCGGTGCAAACAGACTGTCAGTCAGATAATAGCAGGATGCGATGATCAGTCCGCAAACAAAAGCATAACCGATATGAACAGTCAGCCCGTGAAAGAGCCCGAAAAAGAGTGCGCTTAAAACAACGGAGGTCCAGGGGCCGAAGCCCTTGCGGAGCTGTCCGAAAGCTGCACCTCTGAAAGTCATCTCTTCTGTTACCGGAACGATAAAACACAAAGTGAATATATAAAGCAGCGAATCCCAAACCGGAACTACTGTCTGAGGCACATCAGAGAACCTGTCTACACTGTCGTGGTATTCCTCAACAGCTTCACTTACAGGTTCCAGATATTGAGCGATCATTTTCGCAATATTAAGATACGTCGTTACGAACCCGAGCATTCCGATGCCCACTATGATGAGAGCAGCAACCTGGTCAGGTCTGAGTTTGCCGAGTCTGATCAAAGGTTCCTTTTTGCGTGAACTGATCTTATGGAAAACAAACATCGCAGCAAAGATCAGGACACTTGTAAGGAAATTATATGCTCCCCTGTAAATCTTACGGTCTATTCCGAAAAACAAAAATGAAAAAACCGCGATATAAGATGAACATTCAAATAAAGCCAGCGCCAAAGCTGATTTCAGGAATGCTGCCAATTTGACGCAGGCTTTCTGCCAAAAACTCATCTTTTACTTCTGCTCTCCGGAGGCTACTCCGTTTTTAGCTCTGTTCTCAGGTCCCTGTGCCCCGTAGTACCTTCTCATAAAGTAAACAAAAGCCTTCTCGAGCTCCTCGCCGTCTTTAATGGAATAATAGACCCTGTCGCCGTTCTCGCCTATTGCCGTACGCATAATGACAAGCTCGGGCTTGGAATGGCTTCCGTCATCGGGCACATAGTTATACATGACCACATATTCGGTCTTCATGAGCGTGAAAGAATCGATGCGCGACATGTAGTAATCCTTCTTGCTGTAAGGGTCGCGCATGACTATGAGCTCATCGTTTTTGCTCTCTTTGAGATGCTCGCCCGCGAGCTTGGCCTTGCGGTCCTTCTCGATGGCGATCTTCTTCTTGATGCCTGTCGGCTTGTTACTCGTCTTCTGATTCTTCATCGTCGCCGTAAAGCTCGTCGCAGAGCTTATCGTAATAATCGTAGATTACGTCTTCCTCTTTCTCGGGAAGGTTCTCTAAAAGGACTTCGCCGTCCTTATCGACAAAGCGCATGATCACGTAAGCACTTATAAGTGAGTCATCCTCATCCTTCTCGTCTGTATCAACGATAAGTACAACATATGTGTTGCCGTTGAAAAGGAATGTGCTCTCGACTACAGCCTTTGTAACTTCGCCTGTCTCTTCATCCTTAAGTTCGATAACTCTGTCGCCCTCGTCGTCGAGCTGGGCAATTGCATCGATAAGCTCGTCCTTAGGTCCGATCTCGGGATTGATGTTGTTATCTTCAGCCATGTTAAATCTCCTTTGTTAAGGTTTTCGCGTTGCGCGTAAAAATATTTATTAATTATAGCATATTAAGGTAGTCCTGAAGAATAATCTCGGCTGCCACCTGGTCTATGACCTTCTTTTGTTTCTTGGCTTTGATATTGCTCTCATGAAGATATCTCGATGCCAGCACCGTCGTATAACGCTCGTCCTTGTAAACAGGCTCTATTCCGCATCTTTCGGCAAGACTTGAGCCGAACACTTCTGCCTTGTCCTGTGTCTCGGATCTGGTGCCGTCAGTTCTGGCAGGTCTTCCTATGACTATTGCGTTAACTTCCTTCTCTTTGATGATCTCGCAGATGCGGTTTAAAGCCCACTCCGGGTCTTCGCCGTTCCAGTTGACTGTCTCAAGGCCCGTTGCGATGACCCTTAATTCGTCAGATACGGCGATACCGATATGTCTTGTTCCGAAGTCGATGCCCATAACTCTGCCGGCTGCTTTTCCCATGTGTTTCTCCCCTTTTCGAAAATCAAAAAATAAGGCGGCATAAGCCGCCGTTACCGCTTAATACCGGTATCTTAAACCCTTTTACAGACGGGAGCAATAATCATTGATGATTACCTCAAGAAGCTCGTCCCTGTCGATCCTCTTGATAAGGCCCCTTGCGCCCTTATAGTTGGTGATGTAAGTCGGATCGCCTGAGATGAAATATCCGACCAGCTGATTGATGGGGTTGTAACCCTTCTCCTTCAGAGCGCTTAAGACATAAGTCATCAACGCCTGTACATCAGCCGTTCTGTCACCGGAAAGATCAAATTTTGCTGTGTTGCTGTCCACAACGACCTCCAAAAGAAGTTATCTTCGATGGGTTCATTCTAACACAGTAAATGTTAAATGTTATAAAGATTTGATTAATTTTTTACGCTATAAGTTTAAAAAGTTACGCTTGCAGGGGCTCCGCGATACGGTAATCAATACGGCTATAGCCGTACTTTTAGCCATATTTTTGACAGTATTGTTTTCGAAAATATGGCATCCGATACGGCTGCCACCGTACTTTTGCCGTATTTTTACTTATCAAACTTCATAAGGCATGTCTCCTTGTCAGAACCCGTGATCACGCCTTTAGCAATATCGCCTCTCGAAAACTCCCTGCCTCCGCATTCAGCAAAAGTCCTTATATAATTGGCCGTATAACCCTCAGCAATGGTCTTTCCGTCTTTTTCTTCGATCTTCTCGATAAGGATATCCGCTTCTTTTCCGGTCATCGCAGCAGCAAATTCAGCAGAGAGCCTGTCAGATACTTCGATCAGGCGCTTTGCTCTGGCTTTTCTTACCGACATGTCGATCTGAGGCATATCTGCAGCCTTGGTGCCTTCCCTAACCGAATACGGGAAAACATGGATCTTCGCAAACTTGAGCTTTTCAGCAAATGCGATAGTCTCTTCGAATTCTTCAGGGGTCTCACCCGGGAAGCCCGTGATGATGTCCGTAGTCAGGGACATGTCGGGAAATTCGGTTCTTAAAGCGTTTGCGCGGTCTTCATATTCTGCCGTATCGTATTTCCTGTTCATGCGCTTTAAGACAGTATCTGAGCCACTCTGGAGCGACAGATGGAAGTGCGGGCAAAGGTGCTTTAATTCCTTGAGTCCGCTGATGAATTCAGGCGTCATGGACTTCGGCTCAAGTGAACCGAGTCTTAATCTTTCTATACCGGGTATCTCATCGATCTTCTTCAAAAGTTCAGACAGAGCGGATATATCTTTTCCCTGATCTTTGCCATAAGAACAAAGATGAATGCCGGATACGATGATCTCCTTAAACCCGCTTTGCGCAAGAAATTCAGCCTCTTTGACACAGGCCTCTGCGCTCCTGCTGACGACCCTGCCTCTTGCGTATGGAATAATGCAGTAAGTACAGAAATTATTGCAGCCGTCTTCGACCTTGATAAAAGCTCTTGTGCCTTCAGGTGATAAGACGGTACCGAAGTCGTGATATTCATCTGTCTTGCTTACATCAGGCCTTGTGTGAGAAGTCCTGTGCATTAATGAATCCTTTTCGCGGCCCGCAAGAAACTCTTCAACACGCGTAACGACCGTGTTCTTTTCGCGCGTTCCGATAACGATATCCGCTGGCACTTCACCGTTAGAGATCTCGGATGAACATCCCATCGCGACAATGACCGCAGAAGGGTTGTTCTTGGCCATTCTTCGAAGCATCTGGTTGGACTTTCTGTCAGCCTCGCCTGTTACCGAACATGTGTTGACGATACACACATCTGCCTCTTCGGGAGTGTCTGCGTTCTGGTGACCATTATCAAGAAACAGGCGCCTTGCGGCGTCTGTCTCATATTGGTTAACTCTGCATCCTAATGTTAAGAAATAGACTTTCATTACTGTCTGATCTTGATATGTGTCTCACGGAGCTGCTGCTCTGTAACTTCGCCCGGAGCACCGCAGAGGAGATCCTGTGCATTACCGTTCATAGGGAATGCGATAACTTCTCTGATGTTCTCCTCACCTCTGAGGATCATGATCATACGGTCAACGCCAGGAGCCATTCCTGCGTGCGGCGGAGCGCCGAACTGGAATGCACTGTAGAGTGCGCCGAACTTTGTCTTAAGCTCCTCTTCAGAATATCCTGCGATCTCGAATGCCTTCTTCATGATGTCGAGATCGTGGTTTCTTACGGCACCCGATGAAAGCTCGATACCGTTGCAGACGATGTCGTACTGGTAAGCGAGGATCTCCTCAGGCTTCTTGGTATTAAGTGCTTCAAGACCGCCCTGAGGCATGGAGAAAGGATTGTGAGTGAAGATATACTTCTTTGTCTCGTTATCCCATTCATACATCGGGAAATCGTTGACGAAGCAGAATCTGAATGCGTTCTTCTCGATGAGGTCGAGTCTTGCACCGAGCTCATTTCTGATCTTGCCTGCGCACTCGTTAGCACGTGCCTCATTATCAGCGATGAAGAAGATAGTATCGCCTGCTTCAAGGCCTGCCATATCCTTAAGTTCAGTCTTCATGTCATCAGGAATGAACTTGTCGATAGGGCCCTTGTAGCTCATGTCTTCAAGAACTTCGAGGTAGCCTAAGCCGCCCATTCCGAGCTCATCCTGAGCGAACTTGAGCATCTTCTCGTGCTGACCCTTTGAAAGCTTGGCGTGAACGTTGATGGCACGGACTGTCTTTCCGTGGAAAGCCTTGAATGTGCATCTTTCGAAGAACTCTGAAACATCGATGATTCTCAACGGGTTTCTGAGATCCGGCTTGTCTGAACCGAATTCGAGCATAGCCTGCTTATAGGAGATTACCGGATAAGGTGCAGGCGTTACCTTTGCTCCTTCGGGTGCGAACTTCTCGAAAGCAGCAGTGAGAACTTCCTCACCTGCTCTGAAGACATCTTCCTGTGTTGCAAAACTCATCTCGAAGTCAAGCTGATAGAACTCTCCGGGAGATCTGTCTGCTCTTGCATCCTCGTCTCTGAAGCAGGGTGCAATCTGGAAATACTTATCGAATCCCGAAACCATCAGGAGCTGCTTGAACTGCTGAGGAGCCTGCGGAAGCGCATAGAACTTGCCCTTCCACTTTCTTGAAGGAACGATATAGTCTCTTGCGCCCTCAGGTGAAGATGAAGTAAGGATAGGTGTCTGGATCTCCAAAAAACCCATCTCAGTCATCTTCTGTCTCAGAAATGCGATAACGTTTGATCTGAAGATGATATTGTCCTTAACCTTCTGATTCCTGAGGTCAAGATAACGGTACTTAAGTCTTACATCCTCTCTGATCTCCTTGGATGTCATGATCTCGAAAGGAAGCTGTGTATATACCTTACCGAGAACGTCAACGGAATGAGCCTCAAGCTCGATAGTTCCTGTTGCGATCTTGGGGTTATATGTCTCCTCATCCCTGTGCTCAATCTTACCTTTGATCGAGATGCACTCTTCCTTTACGAGGCCGTCAAGAAGTGATGTATCACGCATAACGACCTGAAGTGTGCCGTACATATCTCTCAAGTCGATGAAAGATACGCCGCCGTGGTCTCTGATGTTCTCGATCCAGCCGCAAACTCTGAGTTCGGTTCCGACGTCTTTCTCAGACAAAGAGCTGATGATCCTGTCTCTGTACTGGTTAGCCATATTCAATTCCTTTCTTCGGGGAAACAAAAACGCCCCGAACTTAAATCTCCTTTAAGTTCAGGACGAACAAAACATGTCCGCGGTGCCACCTGATTTACTTCGCAAATACGCGAAATCGCTTTAAAACCGGTATGCTGATAGAGTTGTTATTCGCCGCCGGCCTCTTTCCGCTCTGCCTTTCAGCCCGGGGGCAAAGCTCTCTGAAGGCGACATACCGTGGCTACTGGGGTCTCCGTCATCGCAATTAACTAGGCAATAGTACATCATTTAAAAGACCATTGTCAACTGAAAAAATCAGGAATCACAAGACTTCCGGGCAAATTTGTGTCTTATTTCTCATGTCCGCACGAACTTTTAGTCGGACCGTCATCTCCGGACTCATAGTGGGCACGGAATTCCATGTTGATATCCTTTATCTCGCGCTTGCCCTCTATGTAGTCCTGGTACATGTCAGCCAGCCCTGCCATGCAACCGTCGCAGTTGCCGTCGATATAACCGATCGACTCTGCAACTATCTGCTCCCGTTCTTCTCTTGTCGTGTCTTTTATCAGTAAGCTCTTCATTTTCTGCCTCTTCCGCCGCCTCTGCCTGATCTTCCGCCTAACGATTTGGGCCTGCCCGCATAGCCGCCAGAAGTACCGGGTCTGACCGGACCGCCCCTTGATGGACCGCTTCTGCCGGCACTTCTTCCTGCGCTTCTTCCGTTTCTTGCGCCTGATGAACCGGACCTGCCGCCCTTCTTGACTTTGTGGGCTTCCTTTTTACCGCCCTTTGACATGCGTTTTTCCATCGGGTCACGCTCTTCTTCAAAACCGTATTCGAACGAGAAATCTATCTTGTTTTCTTCGGTGTCAACCTTTTCGACAACGATGGTAACATGCATTCCGATCGAAAGGATCTTCCCGCCGTGAGCGCCGATCGCCCTGTAAGATCTCTCATCGAAGAAATAGTGGTCTCTTAAAGACCTGAAAGGAACGAATCCCTCGACAGTGTTCTCGAGCCTTACGAAACATCCGGCATCGATGATCGATGAGATAACACCGTCATAATGCTCACCGACTTTGCCTGCCATGTATTCGCAGATCTTGATGTCATCGGAAGCGCGCTCTGCATCGACCGCATTGCGCTCCATATCTGACGAGTGCTCGGCAGCATTATCAACAAGTCCTGCGAAGTGGCTTCTCGAGTTCTCGCCGTGCAGGTAACTCTTGATGATCCTGTGAATATAAAGGTCAGGATAGCGTCTGATTGGCGAGGTGAAATGGCAGTAGAACTTCGATGCCAGACCGAAATGGCCAAGACAGTCAGAGCAGTATCTCGCCTTCGCCATCGACCTTAAGAGCAGTTCATCCAGCGCCGGAAGCGCAGTCTTGTCGCCTATCGTTCCCATAAAGCGCTGGACATCCAAAGGCTTTATCCTGCCGAAAAGCCTTCCCGATGCACCGAAATATCTTGCGATATTCGAGAACCTTGCGATCTTGATCGGATCGGGATCTTCGTGCACACGGTAAACGAAAGGATACTTAAGATCGAAGAACTTCTTTGCCACGAACTCGTTCGCGCAGATCATGAAAGACTCGATAATCCCGTTTGTGAAATTGATCGGGTAAGGCATGATGTCCTGAACACTGCCGTCATCATTTAATATGACCTTTGTCTCAGGCATCTCGAAATTGATCGCTCCGCGCCTGTCTCTCATCGACTTTAATATCCCGGCAAGCTCCTTCATCTGAATGAGCATCGGAATTATCTCACCATACTCTTCATCATCTTCCGGCTTCGGATCCGTGAGTATCCTGTAGCACTCCTTATAGCTCATTCTCCTGTCAGACCTGATGACACTCTCGTAAAGGTCACCGCCGTATATACCGCCTTCGCGGTCAACCAGCATCTCGGCCGTCATGGCAAGTCTGTCGACATTAGGATTAAGGCTGCAAAGTCCGTTACTAAGCTTCGGCGGAAGCATCGGAATAACCCTGTCCACGAGATATACCGATGTACCTCTCGAAAAGGCCTCCATATCAAGAGCCGTCCCTTCCCTGACATAATTCGATACGTCAGCGATGTGAACATAAAGCTTGAAATTGCCGTTCCTGAGCTTCTCGATCGATATGGCATCATCGAGATCTTTTGCATCCTCTCCGTCGATCGTAATAGTAAGGATGTCTCGCTTGTCGCGCCTTCCTCCGGCGATCTCCTTTTCGATCTGCCCGGGATCAGGATTTACCGGCAGCGGCTCAACCTCATCAAGCACTTTTTGCGGGAACGTCTGAGACAGACCGAACTGCCTTAAAACAGTCAGCATCCTGACATCGTTATTGCCGTAATCACCGAGCACTTCTGTGATCGTGCCCCTGCAGTCACCTCTGTCACAGTTAGGGTTAAGGACTTCGCAAACTACGACCATATTAAACGGCGCACCGTTCAAATGATTCTTATCGATCTCGATCGCACCGTAGTCAGTACTCCTGAACGAAGGATCGGGAATAACAACACCGCCTGTCGGACTCTGCCTCAGGATTCCTATAACCTGATTCTTTACCTGCAAAGGACCTCTCGGCGCCTGGTCAGCCAACGTCTGCGGAAGTGCGGTCTGTTCTTCCTTCGCCTTAATGATCCTGTTTCTTCTTTTCTGGGCCGAACTCATGTTCTCGGCAAAGCCCGCTCTTTTCTTTCTTTCTTCCATATCTATACCCTCATTTAGTTTTTCTATATCTTACTACAACAAGCTTAAACAGATAAGGCGGTACAAAGTGTCATAAGGTTGAGTTTTTCCTGTTTTGTTTCCTAAAGCATCTTTTTTAGGAAATGATTTAGGAAAAAACGGGCGATTTTTCCTGTTTTCTTTCCTAAAAACGGTAAAACAGGAAAAGGCAAAAAACAACACCCAGCCTGTGAGCCATCATGACTCAAGCCGGCGAAAAAAGCATTGATGATTAAAACATCCTCACCCAAGATAAAAACTTCACATCACTCATACACACTTCTCATTCAAAGCCGACAAAGTATGCCTTATTTGCCGGTTTTTGTCGGTATTTGTCGGTTGAAAACCGACAAACAGAGAACTTATACTCAACTCATGGAATACACTAACAGATACATCCCGCGAGAGTATCTTGCTCTCAAGATAAACTACTGCCAAGAGCGGCTTAAAGAGTTGCCTGTAATTAAGCTGCATTCGCATACATATAACGGTATTAAGCAGATTCAAGTTGTCATCGGGTCACATAAGTATTTGGTTAACTCGCCAACAGGTCAGAAGTATTACCGTTTAAAACTCGAAAGAGATGCCTTGGAAAATGATCTCAAAATATTAGAAATATACTGGAACAGCAACTTCAATTGTCCTCCACCCGAAGAATGCAAACCGCAAAAGATAACCCGTTCCTTTTACACGAATAGCAATGAGCGGATAATTATGGACAAAGCCTTTTTCGACAGCCTGAAAAACGATGCGAACACTAAACACCCCAAATACAAGAATTATCTCTACAAAGGGATATATTACCGGTCTGCCACAGAGCGTGATATCGCGGTCTTTTATACTGAGAACGGTATTCCTTTTAAATACGAACCGGAGATAATGCTGGCCGGACTCGACAAACCGATCAACACGGATTTTGTTATCTACATAAAAGAATTAGATAACTGCAAGTTTCATGAGCATATTGGAATGAAAGATTCTGCTGATTATCTCAGGAATGTAAAGATCAAGTACAGCAACTATGCCAATGCAGGATTAGTACCTGAGCATGATATCATCTTCACCCATGATAAAGAGGGCGTACCTTTTGATATCAGGTATCTTGAGACCAAATTAAACAGTGCGGTATACGGAACGATTATCTGCCATGAGTTTGAGCCATATGCTACTTATCCGTCACGAGTTTGAGACATAGTCTGCTTAGCCGCCATGAATTAAAGCCATAGTCTGCTTTTGGGGTTTTTCAGTTCTTTTCCTAAATATGCAAATTCAGGTAAGGGTTTAGGAAAAAACGGGCAATTTTACCTAATCTTTTTTCTGTTTTAACAAAAACAGAAAAAAATATCGGAAAAGTGCAAGACTATGTGATCCGGTTCGCCAATGCTCAAAAGATTCACCGGCACCACCGCACAAAAAAGGCCGCCTCGTGAAAGAGACGGCCCTTGCAGTAACTTAATTACTTATTACCAAGCTTTGGCGATGGAGAGGTAAAGAACAACAGAAACGATAGCAAACAAAACACAGGCGATTACTGTCCATGTCTTGAGCTGCTCTTCCAATGTTCTGCCCTTTGCCTTGTTGTAGTAGGAGTCGGAAGATCCGCCTGCAACTACACCGATACCTCTGTCATTACCTTCCTGAACGAGAAAGAGAATGATGATGGCAAGTGCCAAAACTATATCTACAACACTAAGAACGATATTCAATACTGTCATCTGTTCTGTGCCTCCCTTTACTGATTAGCCTATGAATAATAACACATGGCCTTTACTTATGCAAACGGCCTTTGACAAGCTTGCTTATCTCACTTACTGCGAAAGGCAGGATCGCAAGCGGCAGGATGACAAGCCATGCCATCGGGCTGATCGCAACGTTGTTGAAGATGCCGTTGATACCCGGGATGTAGATAACTGCTACGAGCAATACTAGTGAAATGGCTACGGCGATGTTCATCATCTTGTTTGTGAAGATTCCGAGCTTGAAGACTGAGATCCTCTCTGATCTTGCTGCAAATGCTCTGAAGAGCTCAGCGCAGATGAGCGTAGCGAAAGCTACCGTACGTGCGATGTCGATGGGGTGAACACCCTTTGCTGCGGCATCAGCGAGAACGCCGGAGTAGAAGAATGATCCGCCGTTGTTCATGCTTACCAGGGCAATGATGAATGCTGCTGCGACTGAGATGAAAAGACCGATTGACTGGAGTGCGATGTGGCCCATCATGCTCTTGTTGATAATGGGTTCTTTCTTGGATCTCGGGGGCATCTTCATTATGCCGGGCTCACCCTTTTCGCGGCCTAAAGCAAGAGCCGGGAATGAGTCGGTTATGAGATTGAGCCAGAGAAGCTGGATCGCGGTCAAAGGTGCAGCGATGCCGGGCACCAGAGTCTTAGGAACGAGTGAGAGAAGGAAGATTACAAGGATCTCACCAACGTTGCAGGATAAGAGGAATCCTACGAACTTTCTGATGTTGGAGTAGATCGTTCTTCCCTGCTCTACTGCTTTTACGATAGTTGCAAAGTTGTCGTCCATGAGGATCATGTCTGCTGAGTTCTTGGAAACGTCGGTTCCCGTGATACCCATTGCGACACCGATGTCAGCAGTCTTGAGTGCCATTGCATCGTTAACTCCGTCACCTGTCATGGATGCGATGTGACCGTTCTTCTTAAGAGCGTTGACGATCCTTACCTTATGTTCAGGAGATACACGTGCATAAACGCTTGTCTTCTCGACGACTTCGAGAAGTTCCTCGTCGGAGATCTTGTCGAGCTCCTCGCCGGAGTATGCATCCATGTGCTTCTCGTCACGCATCTCGAGATTATCGGCAATAGCGACTGCGGAATCTTTGAAGTCACCCGTGATCATTACGGCACGGATGCCTGCTTCCTTACATACTGCAATAGCGTCCTTAGCCTCAGTACGTGCAGGGTCGATCATGCCGATCAAGCCGATGAATGTCATGTTCTCCTCATCAGTGAAGGTCGCCTGGGAACCTTCGCCGTGCTCTTTCATTGCGAAAGCGAGAACACGGATAGCCTGGATCGCATAATTGTGATTGACCTCACGGATCTCGGCGCGCTTCTCGTCTGTCATCTTCTCAACGCCGTTGGCTGTCATGATCGATGAGCAGCGTGAGATAACGATGTCAGGTGCGCCCTTTGTGAAGCTGATCCACTTGCCTTCTTCGATTCCGGAATGATATGTGGTCATCATCTTACGGTCGGAGTCGAAAGGAAGTTCTGTCTCTCTGGGATACTTGTGCATCGTCTCTTCACGGAACATTCTGACTTTCATGCCGAGTGTTGTGAGCGAACCTTCTGTAGGGTCGCCGATGCAGGAATAATCTGTGTCGCTCTGCTTTACGATAGCGGCATCGTTGCAGAGAACTGATGACAGGATGAGAGTGCGGAGAACGCCTTCGATCTTAACGGGCTTGCCGCCTTCGTCAACGACGTTGCCCTGAGGTGCATATCCGCCGCCCTCAACATTGTACTTTTTGTTGCCGTCGTAGATGACCTTGACTGTCATCTGGTTCTGAGTGAGAGTACCTGTCTTATCGGAGCAGATAACGTCAACGCAGCCCAATGTCTCAACTGCCAGAAGTCTCTTTACGATAGCATTGTTCTCTGCCATCTTTGTCATACCGATCGAAAGAACGATTGTAACGACTGCTGCAAGACCTTCAGGAATAGCTGCAACTGCGAGTGATATGGCAGTCATGAGAGCATCTTCCCAGGGCTGCTTCTGCACAAAAATATCTACGAGCAAAACGATGATGCATACCGCGATACAAACTGCTGCAAGGATCTTGCCGAGCTTGTTGAGGCTGACCTGAAGAGGTGTTTCCTCGTCTTCGATGTTGGTGAGCTTTGTGGCGATCTTACCGAGCTCCGTGTCTCTTGCCGTAGCAACAACCACACCCTTTGCACGGCCGTATGTAACAGCTGTACCCATGTAGAGCATGTTCTTGCGGTCACCTAATGAGCAGTCTTCGGGAAGAACTGCCGAAGCATCCTTTTCGACAGCTACGGACTCACCTGTGAGTGAAGCTTCCTCTGCTTTGAGAGAGCTTGATTCGATAAGTCTCATATCTGCGGAGATGCTGTCGCCTGCATCGATCGAGATAACGTCGCCGACAACAATATTCTCGGAATCGACCATGATGAGCTTGCCGTCACGGATAACCTTGGTCTGGGGTGAGCTCATCTTCTTGAGAGCTGCAAGAGCCTGGTCAGCTTTGCCTTCCTGGTAAACACCGAGAACGGCGTTAAGGATTACGATAGCAAGGATAACGAATACGTCGATCCACTCTTCGATTCCGCCGCCGCTCTTGTATGCCATATAGCCGGAAAGAGCTGCTGCCGCGATAAGGATAACTACCATTGCGTCAGCGAACTGCTGAAGGAATCTCTTCCAGAGAGGTACCTTCTTCTCTTCACCTAATGAGTTGGGACCGTTCTTGGCATATCTTAAAGATGCCTCGTCTGAAGTAAGACCTTTGACCAGGTCTGTGTCTATTTCTTGAGCTACCTGCTCAGCTGGAGCTGAATATGGTTTTGTCATTTCAATCTATCCTCCTGGATTAACCAAGAAGTAATTATACTATATTTCAAGTTTATTTTATGAAAACAGTGACATTGTCGAATGTACGAATCGGAAGGCATGGAGCATATTCCGTTAGTACATTTTATTGATTACCTACCGTTCGGCTATGTTATTCTTCCATCGGTTCATCTGCCGGTTGTGTACCCCAGATATACTGCTCAAGTTCCGACACACCGTCGCCTTCAATCAGTGCCTTCGAAAACTGCGTCTCGTAAAGCTCACGGTAAACGCCTTCCCTGCTCAGGAGTTCCTTGTGCGTGCCGCGCTCGGCAATCATGCCGTCCTTTACGACGAGGATCTCATCAGCAGCAAGTATCGTCGATAAGCGGTGCGCAATAAGTATGCTCGTCTTGCTCCTGATTATCGGGTCAATCGCATCCTGGATCTTCTTCTCCGATATCGAATCGAGTGCCGATGTCGCCTCATCGAAAATGAATATCGTGGGATCTTTTAAGATGATCCTTGCAATCGAGATACGCTGCTTCTCGCCGCCTGAAAGCTTTAAGCCCCTGTTGCCGACTTCGGTGTCGATACCCTTTTCCTGCTTTCCGATGAAGTCCCAGATATTCGCCTTTTTGAGTGCTTCCACCATCTCTTCTTCGGTCGCGTCGGGCTTTGCATACAACAGATTATCCCTTACGGTTCCGTTAAAAAGATATGTCTCCTGCGACACGACACCGACCTGGCTTCTCAGGAATCCGAGATCGAGTTTCCTGACATCAATGCCGTCGAAAGTAACGCTGCCGGAATCGACATCATAAAGTCTCGGAATAAGATTTACGATCGTGCTCTTTCCGGAACCGGATGGTCCGACGATAGCGATGCTCTTGCCGTCATTCAAAGTGAAATTGATATCTTTCAGGATCTTCTTCGACTCCTCATACGAGAACTCGACATGCTCGAAAACAACATCGCCGCAGACCTTCTCCGGCACTACCGCATCGTCAGCATTCTTTATCTCGACAGGTATGTCAAAGTAATCGAATATACGCTTGAAAAGGGCCATCGACCTGATCCACTCAACCTGAATATTCAGCAGGCTGTTGACCGGCATATACATCCTTCCGAGAAGTGCAACGAGCACCGTGATGTCACCGATCGTAAGCTCGGAATTGTACTTCATCATCAGTATTCCGCCGGCAAGATAGAGCAACATCGGTCCGATGCTCGTAAAGGTCGTAAGAACCACTCTGAACCATCTTCCCGCCATACTCTCTTTGATGTTCAGTCCGATCATCTTTCGGTTGGCATTCTCGTATCTTTCGTACTCGTATTTTTCCTTGCCGAAAAGCTTTACCAGCAGCTGTCCGCTGACAGACAGTGTTTCATTAAGTATGCCGTTTACTTCGTCATTGACCTGCTGCGATTCGTTCGTCAGCTTCCATCTCTTTTTGCCGGCTTTTCTGGTCGGCAAAGTGAATATGGTAACGATCACGATACCTACAAGCGCAAGGATCCAGTTTTTCTGGAACATCGCTATCATGGCGATTATGAGCGTGATCGAATTTGAAAGTATGCTGCTGAAAGTGTTGGTAACGACTGTTTTTACGCCATCGATATCGCTCGTCATTCTGGTGATGATATCACCCTGGTTATTGGTCGTGAAAAACCTCTGCGACATCTTCTGCAGATGCGAATACATCTGGTTCCTCATGTCAAAAGTGATGTGCTGTGCGATCCACGTGTTTATGTAATTCTCGGCCACGCCGATAAGACTTGCCGCAAGTGTTACAGCAAGCGACAGGACGATGTAATAGATCAGTGCGCCAAAGTCTTTTTTGAGAAGGCCGTCATCCAAAATCTTTCCCGTAATTATCGACGGCAAGAGCGAGAAAAACGACGATACGATTATGCACAGCAAAACCAGGATAAACTGCTTCGTATAAGGCTTGAGATATGAGAATACACGCTTTAATAATTCAGGCGTGACTTTCGGCTGATTCGCCTTCTCCTCTTCAGTAAGAAACTCCCTCCCATGGGGCCTCCCATACCTCTTCCTCCGGGTGGCATACTTACCTCCTGTTAATTAACCTAACTGACTGAAAATATTTTACTACGTTGGTTCTTTATGAGAAAGATTCGCTTTGTCTTAACCAAATGCAAACGCGGCTCCCGCAATGGAAGCCGCGCCTATGAGAAACAAAAACATTTAAATCGCTAATTAAATGCTCGGGGTTCCTATTCAAGTTCCCTTATCTGCATTATATTAGTTTTTCGCAAATTTCAACTGTGTCAAATTGCCCTTATCTTTTAGGCAAACCTCAGGCGAAAATATGCAAAAACAACAATTCGATTTACAAAGTATTTTTCCCTGAAATTCGGGTTTTCGCCAATGAATTACTTGACGATAACGTTTGTGATGTGCGGATTTGCACCCTCATACCAATAGAGGAAACCTGTCATGTCTACAGTGTCGCCGACCTTGAGAGCTTCAACAGCCTTATATACTGCTGTATCAGAACCTGTGAGGTAAGACTCAACTGTGAATGTGTATGTCTGGCCGTTTACGGAAGCCTTGAAATAGAGGTCATCACCCTGGCTGCCGGAACCGTCCCAGCTGTAGAAGAATGCGCTGCTGCCGTCATCCATTGCCTCGATCGTGAGACCTGTGAATGAAACATACATGTTCTGATAATTGATAAGATCAGAAGATGCGAGCTTGTCTGTGACATCAAGAGGAGCTGCTACATACTGGCCTTCTTCGATCTCGAATGTTGCATCGATAATCTCAACTTCGCCGGACCACTCGGACTTGTAGCCTGTAACCTTGATCTTTGTACCCTGAGCAAGCTTTTCATACTCATCTGCAGTGCAGGGCATGTTGTAAAGGAAGTAAGCTCCGTCAGCATCCTGTGTGTAGAATGTTGCAACGCCTACGCCTTCATTCTCCCACCAGCCCTGCTTAGCCTGGATGTAGGTCTCGACAGTAACTTCTGTGTCAAGTGCTGCTGCACTGTATTCAGCATAAGTCATAACGCCTTCACCCTTCTTTGTATCAGGTGTGTTGCCGTCTGCTTCCGGTGCCTTCTTACATCCGATTGAACCTAAAGCCATAGCAGCCATGAGTACAACGGACATAACGATCTTTGCTGTTCTCTTCATAACTTTTCTCCTTCTAAGAAGCAGCTCTTCTAAGCTTCCATCTTAAGTCCACCCGAGAACAAAAGAATGCTTAACAAGAGCGAGTGTTTACGGACACCCCAAGGTGCCTTCAAGCAAATTATATTAAATCCGCGAAAAAAGGGGCGGTATCAAACTGCCCTTTTCTTTTTGACAAACTGAACTATAAAATATGCAACTATTACAACCCAGGCGGTGCCTATAGAACCGAGCAGAAGCTTTGATCCCATCGGAAGCGGGCCTAAGTCTTCTTTTGAATTCATATCATTTGAGCCGAGCTGGTCCAGTCTGTAAAGTGACTTTGTATCTTCGTAAAGCGACTCGATGTACTTGTCGTCTATGGTCTGTCCGCGCCTTGTCGATTTGGCAGTATTCTCGATAAGCTGGCCTGCAGCATTGCGGAGGGATGTCGAGCCGTTGAAAACCGGTGTTACAAAGGTATTCGATGTATTTTCCAGAAGGAGCTTTGCAGCATCGATCTTGACAGAATAATAGAGCGAATTATCCTCACCCGAACGCGACAGATATTCCTGATATTCGGCCGAATTTCTCGCCTTTGAAGTTACCGGAACATAGCCTTCCGTCGAAGAATATGCGATCTGGACATCGTTGGTTATCATGTACTGGGCAAAGAGCCACGATGCCAGAACTTCACCGCTGTCGGGCTTATTGAAGACACATATCGAAGGACCCTGCGAGATCATGTACGGATTGGACGGATCAAACTGCGGAACGGTCTTAACAACTGTAGTGAACCTTGCGATCTGGTTCTCATGAATGTCGGAAAGCGGTGCATCCGAGCCCATCCATGTAGCGCCTGCCGTAGAGTCGATCGCGAAAATGCACTCTCCGGCATTGAAGAAATTGCCCGGGTAACCTGATATCTTAAAAGTCGAGAAAGCACCCGTCTTCGTGTGTTCCGAAATGATCATGAGATCATGCTTGGTCGTGTCGTTAAAGATAAGGATATTGCCGTCGTCATCGGAGTATCCCGCATCCTGCTGCCTGAGCATCGTGATCAGCATGTTATCAGACGACTTGTAGATGAACGGTATCATGACATCCTTGCCGTTGACAACATAGGTGCCGTCAGGATTTTTCGCGAGAGCCTTCTCGGATACTTCCCAGATGAAATCCCAGGTAAGAGTCTCGGGGATCTCATAACCCAGCGCCTCAACATATTCTTTGTTGACATAGCAGGCTTCGGTCGATCTCATATACGGCAGAGCGTAGATGTGACCATCAAGAACACACTCGTTAAGGTATTCGGGAATGACTTCTTCCCTTGTGGGTGAATCAAATCTCACTTCACTTCCGCCAAGACCGTAAGCCGGATCATCGATCAGTGAATCAAGCGGAACAACGACGTTGTTACCTGTTTTATATGTCGCGATATGGTCAGGATAAGTTATGCAGACATTTGGTGTCGTACCGGTCGAGATATTCGTGATGACATCGTTATAGATCTTGTTGTAATCCGTATAAAGTCTGAGGTTTACCTTGATGTTCGGGTAGAGCTTCTCAAAATCTTCTATGGCCTGATTGTAGATCTTTGTCTGGGTGATATTGGTATCGTTCTTTGCCCAGAAAACGATCTCGTAAGTCTTATTGGGATCAAGTTCTTCAGGCATTGAGAACTCAGAAGAGCCCTTCTTGCCATGACAGCCTGTAAGCGCAGGCAGAACACATGCAAGAGACATGAACGAAGCGATGATCTTGAGAATACCTTTTCTCATCCTTTGGTGCCCTCCCTTGATACGCCTTCCATGATCTTGTTTCTGAAGATCAGGAAAAGGATTATGAGAGGCAAAGACACTGCGACGACGGCGGCCATCATGGCAGGAATATTGTCCCTGCCGAAACCGTTTTCGCGGATCTCCTGAATGCCGTTGCTGACGAGAAAATAGTTTGCATCATCGGTGATGAGTCTCGGCCAGACATATGAGTTCCAGCACTCAATTACCTTAAGGATTATTACCGTGATTATCGTCGGACGGCATACGGGGATCATGACCTTGAACAGATATTTGAGATCAGATGTTCCGTCAACTTTCGCAGCATAATAAAGCTCGTCAGGGACCTGCTCAAAGTTCTCTTTAAGCAGGTAGATATAGAATACAGAAGTGACGGAAGGCAGGATGAGTCCCAGGAAAGTATTGCGAAGATTCATGTTCGTTATGGTAACGAAATTCGTGATGATTACGAGCTCGTTCGGAATCATCATGAGAGCGAGGAAACCTACGAAAAGAAGCGACTTGCCTTTGAAGTCAAGCCTTGCAAATGCATATGCGGCAAAGACTATTACGAGCATCATGAGTGCAGTCGTGATAAGAGTAAAGATCAGCGTGTTAAGGAAATATTTAGCAAGCGGCACCTGCGTAAACGCGTTGATATAGTTCTCGAATGTAGGGTCGGTCGCAACGAATTTCGGAAGGCGCTCTCCCATGTAACTCGCATAACTCTTTATCGAAGACAATACCATCCAGTAGAACGGGAAAAGGACTACCACTCCCCAGAAAGCAAGGAAGATATACATGAGCGTCTTGAAGATGGCGCTCTTTGTCTTAGCGGTTCTTTCAAGCTTAATAATGTCCTGATTCTTAGGCACTTATCCTCCCTCCTT